>Ga0207674_10000446_pt1 | contig 53731 bp, 56 predicted proteins | sample KBSCornC72_FD_184303 | JGI IMG/M metagenome (GOLD analysis project Ga0207674, IMG submission 184303) | Corn rhizosphere microbial communities from Kellogg Biological Station, Michigan, USA - KBS Corn C7-2 (SPAdes) (version 2) | ecosystem: Host-associated > Plants > Roots > Rhizosphere > Soil ... | reverse complement strand
AGCGACGCCGTCGAAGTCATCGGCATCGCGCGCCGCTTCGGCGATGTGCAGGCGCTCGACGGCGTCGACCTTCGCGTCGCGCGGGGCGAATTCTTCGGACTGCTCGGTCCGAACGGCGCCGGGAAGACGACGCTGATTTCGATTCTTGCGGGGCTCACGCGCGCCGACCGCGGCAGCGCTCGCATTCTCGGCCATGACGTCGTCACCGATTACCGGCAGGCCCGGCGCGTGCTGGGCGTCGTGCCGCAGGAGCTCGTGTTCGACCCGTTCTTCACGGTGCGCGAAACGCTGCGCATCCAGTCGGGCTATTTCGGCCTGCGCCACAACGACGCGTGGATCGACGAGCTGCTGCATCATCTCGACCTCACGCACAAGGCGGACGCGAACATGCGCGCGCTGTCGGGCGGGATGAAGCGGCGTGTGCTCGTCGGCCAGGCGCTGGTGCACAAACCCCCGGTCATCGTGCTCGACGAGCCGACGGCGGGCGTCGACGTCGAGCTGCGGCAAAGCCTGTGGGCGTTCATCCGCAAGCTCAACCGGGACGGGCACACGATCATCCTGACGACGCATTACCTCGAGGAGGCCGAAGCGCTGTGCGGGCGCATCGCGATGATGAAGGCGGGACGCATCGTCGCGCTCGACACGACGCAGCACCTGCTGTCGCGCTTCTCGGGGATCACGGTGCGCCTGTCGGCGGCGCGCTTGCCTTCTGCCTGGGCGAACCGCCTGCAGGAGCAGGAGGGGCAGGTGTTCTACCTCGGGCTCGACAGCTACGCCGAGCTCGAGCGGCTGCTCGCGTCGTTGCGCGAGGAAGCCATCGCCATCGACGAGCTCACGCTCGCGCAGACCGATCTCGAGCAGGTGTTCCTGCGCATCATGGCGGGAACCGAGACGACCGACGATCCGAAGCGCCTCGCGGAAGTGCCCGAATCGTGATCCTGCAGCAGGTGCGGACGGGCGGATGGCTGACGCTGCTGCACAAGGAGCTGCTGCGCTTCTGGAAGGTCAGCTTCCAGACGATCGCAGCACCCGTGCTGACGGCACTGCTCTACCTTCTCATCTTCTCGCACGTGCTCGAATCGCGCGTGTCGGTGTTCGGCGGCCAGGTGCGCTACACCGCGTTCCTCGTGCCGGGACTCGTCATGATGTCGGTGCTGCAGAACGCGTTTGCGAATGCGTCGTCGTCGCTGATCCAGTCGAAGATCACGGGTAACCTGATCTTCGTGCTGCTGCCCCCGCTGTCACCGCTCGACATGTATGCCGCCTACGTGCTCGGCGCGATGACGCGCGGGCTGGCGGTCGGCCTCGGCGTGTTCGCCGTGACGCTCGTGCTCGTGCCGGGGCCGCTCGCGCTCGCGCATCCGGTCGTGGCGATCGCGTTCGCCGTGCTCGGCAGTGCCATTCTCGGCACGCTCGGCGTCATCGCCGGCATCTGGGCCGACAAGTTCGACGAGCTGGCCGCCTTCCAGAATTTCCTCATCATGCCGCTCACGTTCCTGTCCGGCGTTTTCTACTCGATCCACTCGCTGCCGCCGTTCTGGCAGACGCTGTCGCATTTCAACCCGTTCTTTTATATGATCGACGGGTTTCGCTACGGATTTTTCGGCCTCTCGGACATCGCACCGGCCATCTCGCTTGCGCTCGTCGCCGCGGCGGCGGTGATCCTCGCGGCGGTTGCGCTCGCGATGCTCGCGCGCGGCTACAAGCTCCGTCTTTAGCGCCTCGACACTCCCTTTCCGGATCCCGATCCATGGTCACTCCCGAATCGATCCAATCCTCCATCCAAGGCGGTCTCGGCTGCGACGTCGTCGACGTCACCGGCGACGGGCATCACTTCGAGGCGCTGGTCGTCTCCCCCGCGTTTCGCGGCCTGTCGCGCATCGCGCGCCACCGGCTCGTTTACGCGGCGATGGGCGAGCGGATGCGCGAGGAAGTGCATGCGCTGTCGATGACGACGCTCACGCCCGAGGAGCACGCGGCACGGGGCCGCTGATCATGGACAAGCTCGTGATCGAAGGCGGCTACCGGCTCGCGGGCGAGGTGCGCGTGTCGGGTGCCAAGAACGCGGCGCTGCCGATCCTGTGCGCGTCGCTGCTGACGGCCGAGCCGCTGACGCTTGCCAACGTGCCGCGATTGAACGACGTGCGCACGATGCGCGCGCTGCTGTCGCAGATGGGCGTGCGCCAGCACGGCGACGAGCCGGGCGACATCACGCTCGACGCCGCGCATATCGACTGGCCGCTCGCGCCCTACGAGCTCGTCAAGACGATGCGCGCGTCGATCCTCGCACTCGGCCCGCTGCTTGCGCGCTGCGGCGAAGCGCGCGTGTCGCTGCCGGGCGGGTGTGCCATCGGCCTGCGTCCGGTCGACCAGCACGTCAAGGGCCTGCAGGCGATGGGCGCCACGATCGACCTGACGCATGGCTACATCAACGCGCGGGCGGCGCGGCTCCGGGGTGCGAGTTTCGTGTTCGATGTGGTCACCGTCACCGGCACCGAGAATCTGCTGATGGCGGCGGTGCTCGCCGACGGCGTCACCACGCTCGACAACGCGGCGCGCGAGCCCGAGGTCGTCGATCTCGCCGCATGCCTCGTGGCGATGGGCGCGAAGATCGCCGGCGCTGGCACCGACCGCATCGTGGTGGAGGGGGTGCAGCGCCTGTCCGGCGCCCGGCACGCGATCATGCCGGACCGCATCGAGACCGGCACCTTCCTCGCGGCTGCGGCGGCGACGCACGGCGACGTCGTCGTCACCGGAGCCGATGCCTCCTCGCTCGCCGCCATCATCGAAAAGCTCCGCGAAGCCGGCGCGCACATCGACGCCGACGGTTCGGCGATGCGCGTGCGCGGCAACGGCGCGTTGCGTGCGGCGAACGTGCGCACCGCGCCGTTCCCCGCGTTTCCGACCGACATGCAGGCGCAGTTCATGGCGCTTGCGACATGCGCCGAAGGCGCGTCCGTCATCACCGAGACGATCTTCGAGAACCGGATGATGCACGTGCAGGAGCTGAAGCGGCTCGGCGCCGATATCGAGGTCGAAGGCAACGCGGCCATCGTCCGGGGCGTCGCTCGGCTGACGGGCGCGAACGTGATGGCGACCGACCTGCGCGCGTCGGCGTGCCTCGTCATCGCCGGGCTCATCGCCGACGGCGAAACGACGATCGAGCGCATCTATCACCTCGATCGCGGCTACGAGCGCATCGAGGAAAAACTGTCGGCGCTCGGCGCGCGCATTCGCCGCGTCGGCAAAGCGGCATGACGTCGCCGGATCTTTCGCGCGACGATCTCGCGCGCTCGCCGCTCGGTCATCCGGGCGGTCATCCCGATCGCTATTCGACGTCGCTGCTGTTCGCGGTGCCGCGCGCGCCGCAGCGCGCCGCGCTCGGCATCGCCGGCACGCTGCCGTTCACCGGGGCCGACGTGTGGACCGCGTACGAGCTCACATGGCTCGACAGCGTCGGCAAGCCGCAGGTCGCGCTGGCGACGTTCGAAATTCCGGTCGCGTCGGCGTCGATCATCGAGTCGAAGTCGATGAAGCTCTACCTCGGCGCGTTCGCACAGACGCCGTTCGCCGGCATGACCGAGGTGGCGGCGACGATCGAGCGCGACCTGTCGCAGGCGTGCGGCGCGACCGTCGGCGTGACGCTGCGCGGCCCGGCATCGTTCGCGCTGCAGTCGATACGCGAGCTGCCCGGCGAAAGTCTCGACGATCTGCGCGTCGCATGCGAGGTGTACGACGTCGAGCCCGCGTTCCTCTCGGCGAATGGAAACGTCGTCGACGAGGCGCTGACGAGCCGGCTGTTCCGCTCGGTATGTCCGGTCACCGGGCAGCCCGATATCGCGTCCGTGCAGATCGTCTATCGCGGTCCGCGCATCGACCGCGAAGGCCTGCTGCGCTATCTCGTCTCGTATCGCTGCCATGCCGGGTTCCACGAGCACTGCGTCGAGCGCATCTTCGTCGACGTTGCCGCGCGCTGCCGCTGTGAATCGCTGACGGTGCTCGCACGGTTCACGCGCCGCGGCGGACTCGACATCAATCCATTTCGCACCAACGCCGGCGCGGCGCACCCGGACAACGTGCGCACCGCACGCCAGTGAGCAGCCCAGGGCGCCGATGAGTGCCGACGAGCCGCCCCAGGGCTCGAATTGCGCCCCCGTGGGGGCCGGCGAAGCGGCGAAGCCGCACGCGCAGGCGGGTGATCCAAGTGCTTCGTCCGGCTCGACTTCCGGTCGCTGGACGGCCATTCGTGGCGCGTTGCTGACATTCGACGCTGACCCGTTCGAAGGTGACGCCGACGCGGCTTGCCGCTACGAACCCGATGCGCTGGTCGCGATGGCGAACGGGCACATCGTCGATTGCGGACCGGCCGCCGCCGTCGCGCGCCGCCTTCCGCCCGATACGCACGTCACGCATTACACCGACGCGCTGATCAGCGCCGGGTTCGTCGATGCGCACGTCCATTACCCGCAGCTGCCGGTGATCGGCGCTGGCGGCAAGCCGCTGCTCGAATGGCTGGCGGCGTGCACGTTCCCGGCCGAGGCACGCTATGCCGACGCCGGCCATGCGCAGGCCGTCGCCAAGCGCTATCTCGACGAAAACCTGCGTCACGGCATCACGACGGCGGCCGTGTTCGGCACCGTGCACCCGCAGTCCGTCGACGCGCTGTTCGAGGAAGCGGAGCGGCGCGATCTGCGGATGATCGCCGGCAAGGTGCTGATGGATCGCCATGCGCCGGCCGGGCTTCTCGACACCGCGCAGCGCGGCTACGACGAGAGCAAGGCGCTGATCGAGCGCTGGCACGGGCGCGATCGGCTTGCGTACGCGGTCACGCCGCGCTTTGCGGCCACGTCGACCCCCGAGCAGCTAGCGGCGGCGGCGGCGCTGTGGCGCGAAACGCCCGGTGCCTATCTGCAATCGCACATCGCCGAGAATCGCGCCGAAGTCGACTGGATTGCATCGCTCTTTCCCGCACAGCGCAGCTATCTCGACGTATACGACCACTTCGGGCTGCTCGGCCGGCGCGCGGTGTACGCGCACGGCATCCATCTCGACGAGACCGACTTCGCGCGTCTGCACGAAACGCAAACCGTCATCGCGCACTGCCCGACGTCGAACAACTTTCTCGGCAGCGGACTTTTCGCGTTGCACCGCGCGCGCGATGCGGCGCGTCCGCTGCACGTCGCGCTCGGCACCGACCTAGGTGCCGGCACCGGTTTCTCGATGCTGCGCACGATGCAGGCCGCAAGCGAGGTCGCACATCTTCGCGGGCACGCCCTGTCGCCGCTTTGCGCATGGTGGCTCGCAACCGAGGGCGGCGCACGCGCGCTCGACCTCGACGATGCGATCGGCCCGATCGCGCCCGGCCGCGAGGCGGACCTCGTCGTCATCGATTTGCGCTCGACGCCGCTGATCGACTTCCGCATGCGTTTCGTCGACGGCATCGGCGCGGCGCTCGGTGTGCAGATGGCGCTCGGCGACGACCGCGCGATCCGCGCCACGTACGTGCGCGGGCGGCTTGCGTGGGATCGCGATGCGCCGCCGCGCACGTGAAGCCCGCGCGAATTCGACAACACTGTTCATTCGCACGTAGGAATCATTCCGACACCTGTCCGCGCCGAATCGCCGGAACCGTATCCTGCCCCCGCCTGCCCAATTTCGTGGGTCATTGCGAGATTGGAGGCAACATGAAACACCGCGTACTCAAGGCGGCGCTGGCAGGTGTGGCGGCCGGACTTCTCGCCGGCTGTGCAACCACCGTCGACTGGGGCGGCCCGCTCGTGCATTACCGCTACCACTACGATTCGCGGCCGATCGTGTATTCGTCGTCGTCGACCGACACGTACGATACGTACTATCGGCCGCCGACGACCTACGATCAGCCCGTGGTCGTCGAGCATCCGACCGTTTCGTTCTATCATCACGACGACGACGATTGAGCGTCCCGCTGCGCCGGCGGCGTGAGCCGCCGGATGCGGGCGCAACCGCGGCGGCGCTGCCGTCCCGCGGGACGCGAGCCGGGCCGCGCAGCACGCTCCGGTAGAATCGGCCGGTTGAAATCGCGGATTTCGGCTTGGCCATGCTGACCCTGGCGCTCTCCAAGGGGCGCCTTCTCGACGAGACGCTTCCCCTCCTTGCGCGTGCGGGCGTGATCCCCGTCGACGATCCGCGCGCGTCGCGCAAGCTGATCGTCGCCACGCGGGATCCCGCCGTCGCACTCGTCATCCTGCGTGCGACGGACGTTCCGACTTACGTTCGCTACGGCGCGGCCGATCTGGGTGTCGTGGGCAAGGACGTCCTGCTAGAGCACGGCACCGACAATCTTTACCAGCCGCTCGACCTCGGCATCGGCCGCTGCCGCCTCGTCGTGGCGACGCGGCGCGATTACGACTGGGCAGGCTCGGTGCAGCGGGGTGCGCGCATCGGTGTGGCGACGAAGTACGTCAACACCGCGCGCGAGCACTTCGCGGCGAAGGGCGTGCACGTCGACCTGATCAAGCTCTACGGCTCGATGGAGCTCGCGCCGCTCGCCGGCCTGGCCGATGCGATCGTCGATCTCGTGTCCACCGGGCACACGCTGCAGGCGAACGACCTCGTGGCGGTCGAGGAGATCATGCCGATCAGTGCGCGCCTCATCGTGAACCCGGCGGCGCTGAAGCTGAAGCGCGACGTTGCGAAGCCGCTGATCGACGCGATTGCCGCCGCGGCGGAGGCGACGGCATGAGCGGGCCGGGCCAATGAGCGCGCAGCTGCAATTGCGCAGGCTCGATACCGCCGAGACGGGCTTCGACGCGGCGCTCGACGCGTTGACGGCCTTCGAGGTCGCGCAGGATCCGGCAATCGACGCGGCGGTCGCCGCGATCCTTGCCGACGTGCGCGCGCGCGGCGATGCGGCGGTGCTCGACCATACGCGGCGCTTCGACAACGTGCGCGTGGAGGCGATGGCGCAGCTCGCGATCGATCCCGCGTCGATGCGCGACGCCCACGCAACGCTCTCCGCGAGCGAACGCGACGCGCTGGCGGTGGCGGCGCGGCGCATCCGCGAATTCCACGAGCGCCAGAAGGAGGGCGGCTTCGCGTTCCGCGATGCCAACGGCACCGAGCTCGGGCAGCGCGTGACGCCGCTCGATCGCGTCGGCCTCTACGTGCCGGGCGGCAAGGCCGCCTACCCTTCGTCCGTGCTGATGAATGCGATACCCGCGAGCGTGGCCGGCGTCGGCGAAATCGTGATGGTGGTGCCGGCACCCGGCGGCGTTCGCAACCCGCTCGTGCTCGCCGCCGCACATGTGGCCGGTGTCACGCGCGCCTATGCGATCGGCGGTGCGCAGGCGATTGCCGCGCTCGCGTACGGAACGGAAACGATTCCCGCGGTCGACAAGATCTGCGGGCCGGGGAACGCGTACGTTGCCGCCGCAAAGCGCCGCGTCTTCGGTACCGTGGGCATCGATATGGTGGCCGGCGTGTCGGAGATCGTCGTGATCGCCGACACGAGCGCGAATCCCGACTGGGTGGCGATCGATCTGTTCTCGCAGGCCGAGCACGACGAGATGGCGCAGGCGATCCTGCTCACGCCCGACGCGTCGCTGATCGACCGCGTGGCGCAAAGCGCGCAACGCTGGTTTGCGCAAATGCCGCGCGCGTCGATCATCGCCGCGTCGTTCGCGCGCCGCGGCGCGCTGATCCGCACGCGCGACCTCGACGAGGCCTGCGCGATCGCGAACCGCATCGCGCCCGAGCACCTCGAGCTGGCACTCGCCGATCCCGATGCGCTGCTCGCGAAGCTGCGGCATGCGGGAGCGATCTTCGTCGGCCACTACGCGAGCGAGGCGCTCGGCGACTACTGCGCCGGTCCCAATCACGTGCTGCCCACCGGCCGCACCGCGAGGTTTTCGTCGCCGCTCGGCGTGTACGACTTCCAGAAGCGCACCAGCATCCTGCGCATCGAGCGGGGCACGGCGCAGGAACTGGCACCCGTCGCCGTCACGCTTGCCAATGGCGAAGGACTCGCGGCGCACGCGCGTTCGGCTGCCGCACGCATGGACGGGAATGCGCGATGAACGCCGGCGCGCCGGACACTGTCGCGCAGGCACGCCGCGCCCGCATCGCGGCAACCGTGCGCGGTGATGTGCGTGCGCTCGGCCGCTACGAGGTGCCCGATGCATCGGGCTGCATCAAGCTCGACGCGATGGAGAATCCCTATACGTTGCCGTCCGAGCTTGCGCAGGCCCTCGGCGCAGCGCTTTCGCGCGTGGCGGTGAACCGCTATCCCGATGCGCAGGCCGCGAGTGCCAAGGACGCATTGCGCAACGCGCTGGCCTTGCCGGCGGACATGGGCCTGCTGCTCGGCAATGGTTCCGACGAGCTGATCCAGATCGTGACGTCGACGGTTGCGCGCCGCGACGCCGGCGTGCTCTCGCCCGAGCCGTCGTTCGTCATGTACCGGCGCAACGCGCTCCTGTCGCAGGCGCCCTTCACCGGCGTTGCGTTGCGCGCCGATTTCTCGCTGGACGTCGGCGCCGTGCTCGACGCCATCGACCGCGCGCGGCCGGCGCTCGTGTTCCTCGCCTACCCGAACAATCCGACGGGCAACCTGTTCGATGCCGCGGACGTCGAGCGGATCATCCGGGCGGCGCCGGGCCTCGTCGTCGTCGACGAGGCGTATTACGCCTATGCCGACGCATCGTTCCTGCCGCGCGTGCTCGACTTCCCTAACCTCGTCGTCATCCGCACGGTCTCGAAGATCGGCATGGCGGGCCTCCGGGTCGGTTACGCGGTAGGCCATCCCGACTGGATCGACGAATTCGACAAGCTGCGTCCGCCGTACAACGTCGGCAGCCTGGCGCAGGCGGCATTGCCCGTCCTGCTCGCGCACGCGGATCTGTTCGCGCGCCAGGCGGCGACGATCCGCACGGAACGCGAGCGCCTGAGCGGCGCGCTTGCGAAGGCCGGTGCGCAGACGTTCCCCGCCAGCACGAATTTCGTGCTCGTGCGGGTGCCCGATGCCGATGCGTCGTTCGAAGCACTTCGCTCGGCGAGGATCCTCGTGAAAAACCTGCACGGTTCGCATCCGCTGCTGGCCAACTGCCTGCGCATCACGGTCGGCACGCCGGACGAGAACGACGCGCTGGTCGACGTGCTCGGCCGGCACCTGATGGAGCGACAACGATGAATGCGCCGAACGCAGGTCCGATCAGAAGCGCGCAAGTCGCGCGCCGCACGGCCGAGACGGACATCGACGTGCGCGTCGACATCGACGGCACCGGACAGGCCGCGCTTGCGACGGGCGTCGCCTTTCTCGATCACATGCTCGATCAGGTCGCGCGCCACGGCATGTTCGATCTCGCGATCACCGCGAAGGGCGATCTGCACATCGACGCGCACCATACCGTCGAGGATATCGGGATCACGTTCGGACAGGCGTTGCGCCAGGCGCTCGGCGACAAGCGCGGCATCCGCCGATATGGACACGCCTACGTGCCGCTCGACGAGGCGCTGTCGCGCGTCGTCCTCGACCTGTCCGGCCGGCCGGGACTCGACTATCACGTGCCTTTCACCCGAGCGCTCGTGGGCACGTTCGACGTCGACCTCATTCACGAGTTCTTCCAGGGCTTCGTCAACCATGCGCTGGTGACGATGCACATCGACAACCTGCGCGGCGACAACGCGCACCACCAGGCCGAAACGGTCTTCAAGGCGTTCGCGCGCGCGCTCCGCATGGCATGCGAGCGCGATCCGCGTGCGCGCGGCGACGTGCCGTCGACCAAGGGCAGCCTCTGATCGATGGACATCGCCGTCGTCGATTACGGCATGGGCAACCTGCGCTCGGTGGCGAAGGCGCTGGCGCACGTTGCGCCCGACGCCACCATCGCGGTCAGCGGCGATCCCGCCGTCATCCGCAACGCGGCGCGCGTCGTGCTGCCGGGGCAGAGCGCGATGCCGGAGACGATGGCAGGTCTCGATGCGAGCGGCTTGCGCGACGTCGTGCTCGCCTGCAGCGCCGACCGGCCGTTCCTCGGCGTCTGCCTCGGCCTGCAGATGCTGTTCGAGACGAGCGAGGAGGGCCCGACCTCGGGCCTCGGCGTGCTCGGCGGAAGCGTGCGCCGCTTCCGCGAAGAGGAGCTCGCGCTGCCGGGCGGCGAACGGCTGAAGATTCCGCACATGGGCTGGAGCCGCGTACGCCAGGTGCGTGCGCATCCGCTGTGGGCGGGCATCGAGGACGAGGCGCTTTTCTATTTCGCGCACAGCTACCATCCGGTGCCCGCCGATCCCGCGCTCACGGCCGCCACCACCGCGTATCCGGCGCCGTTTACTTGCGCGATAGCGAGGGCTAATATCTTCGCCGTGCAGTTCCATCCGGAAAAGAGCCAGCGTGCGGGCCTGCGGTTGCTCGCCAATTTCGTCGCCTGGAACGGAACGTCCTGAGCATCGCTGCGCCGAAGCCCGCCTCGGCTCGTTCACCTCGCCGCGCCTCCAAGGCCGCCATGCAGATCATTCCCGCGATCGACATCAAGGACGGGCATTGCGTGCGTCTCAAGCAAGGCGACATGCAATCGGCCACCGTGTTCTCCGAAGACCCGGCGGCGATGGCGCAGCACTGGCTCGAGCTCGGCGCCGAGCGGCTGCACATCGTCGACCTGAACGGCGCCGTGGCCGGCAAGCCGCGCAACGAGCTTGCGATCCGCGAGATCGTCAGCGTGATCGGCGACGAAATCCCGATCCAGCTCGGCGGCGGCATTCGCGACCTCGACACGATCGAGCGCTATCTCGACGACGGCATCAGCTACGTGATCATCGGCACGGCCGCGGTCAAGAATCCCGGCCTGCTGCACGACGCCTGCTACGCCTTTCCCGGGCATATCATCGTCGGCCTCGACGCGCGCGACGGCAAGGTCGCGACCGACGGCTGGTCGAAGATGACCGGCCACGACGTCGTCGACCTCGCGAAGAAATTCGAGGACTACGGCGTCGAGGCGATCGTCTATACCGACATCGGCCGCGACGGCATGCTGACCGGCGTCAACGTCGAAGCGACGGTCAAGCTCGCGCGCGAGCTCAAGACGCCGGTGATCGCGAGTGGCGGCATCGCTTCGCTCGACGATATCCACCAGCTCGTTCCGTACGCTGGCGACGGCATCGCGGGCGCCATCGCCGGGCGGGCACTCTACGAGGGTCGGCTCGATTTCAGGGAAGCACTGAAGGCGGCGAAGGGCTAGTGGTCGCCAAGCGCATCATTCCCTGCCTCGACATCGCCGGCGGGCGCGTCGTCAAGGGCGTCAATTTCGTCGAGCTGCGTGACGCGGGCGATCCGGTCGAAATCGCGCGCCGCTATGACGAGCAGGGGGCCGACGAGCTCGCGTTCCTCGACATCAAAGCGAGCGTCGAGAATCGCGCGCTCCTCTACGACATGATCGAAGCGGTCGCCGACCAGGTCTTCATCCCGCTCACTGTCGGCGGGGGCGTCCAGTCGGTCGACGACGTTCGCGCACTGCTCAACGCGGGGGCCGACAAGGTGAGCATCAACACCGCCGGCGTGCAGCGGCCCGAGCTGTACGCGGAGGCATCGGCGCGCTTCGGCGCGCAATGCATCGTCGCGGCGATCGACGTCAAGCAGTGCGCCGTCGACGAGTGGCAGGTGTACATCCACGGCGGCCGCACGCCGACCGGGATCGATGCAATCGGATGGGCCGAGCAGGTGGCCGGCCTCGGCGCCGGAGAAATCCTGCTGACGAGCATGGATCGCGACGGCGTGCGCAAGGGCTTCGACCTTCGCGTCACGCGCGAGGTCAGCGACCGCGTGAACGTCCCGGTGATTGCGTCGGGCGGGGTGGGCTCGCTGCAGGATCTTGTCGATGGCATCGTCGTTGGCGGCGCCGACGCCGTGCTCGCGGCGTCGGTGTTTCACTACGGCAAGTACACGGTAGGCGAGGCGAAGGCCGCAATGCGAGCGGCGGGGATCGACGTACGAGAGAGCACGCGATGAGCAGCGCGCCGCGAAGCGACGACTGGCTCGACGCCGTGCGCTGGAACCGCGACGGGCTCGCGCCGGCCATCGCGCAGGACGCGGCGACGCACCGGGTGCTGACCCTTGCATGGATGAACCGCGAGGCGCTCACGCTCACCCGCGATACGCACGAGGCGCACTACTGGTCTCGCTCGCGCCACAAGCTGTGGCGCAAGGGCGAGCAATCGGGCCACGTGCAGCGCGTGCGGGAGATTCGGCTCGACTGCGACCGCGACGCGATCCTGCTGATCGTCGAGCAGGTAGGCGGCGTCGCCTGCCACACCGGCCGCGAGCGCTGCTTCTACCGCCGCCTGGATGGCGACCAGTGGCAGACGATCGAGCCGATCCTCGAAGACCCGATCACCGTCTATGGGCGGGAGTGACGCCGCGGGCACGCCCGCGAGCGACGCGTCCGGCATGGTTGCGAGCGATGCGCCCGGCATGACGGCGAGTGACCCGCCCGGCGCGGACGTGCTCGCGCGCGTGGCAGCCACGATCGAGGCGCGCAAGCGCGCCGATCCGCAGGCGTCGTACGTTGCGTCGCTGCTCGGTGCGGGCGACGACCGCATCCTGAAGAAGATCGGCGAGGAAGCAACCGAGACGGTGCTGGCCGCGAAGGACAATGATAAAATTCACCTGGTCGCCGAGGTGGCCGATTTATGGTTCCACTGCCTCGTGCTGCTCGCCCGCCACGATCTGGGTCCCGCCGACGTGTTGCGTGAACTGGCACGGCGGGAAGGCATCTCCGGCCACGCCGAGAAGGCGTCGCGCGGAACCTGAGCTTGCGCCGGCGCCCGCGGCGCGCGAACGATCCCCATGGTCAGCGACTCCAACTGCGTATTCTGCAAGATCGCGCGCGGCGAACTGCCGAGCCGCAAGGTGTACGAGGACGCCGACGTCATCGCGTTCCATGACATACAGCCGGTCGCGCCGGTGCACTTCATGCTGGTGCCGAAACAGCACGTTGCAACGTTGTACGACGTGACCGCCGACGATGCGCCGGTGCTCGGAAAGATCCTCGCGCTGGCCGGCCGCCTCGCGCGGGAGCAGGGCGCCGGTGACGGCTTCCGGACGATCATCAACACCGGCCGTGTCGGACGCCAGGACGTGAAGCACGTCCACGTGCATGTGATCGGCGGGCCGGACCCGCTCGGTCCCATGATGGGGCCGACGGCGGCATCAGGATAACGAGGAGGGAACGATGGGCAGTTTCAGCATCTGGCACTGGATGATCGTATTGCTCGTGGTCGTGCTGATCTTCGGCACGAAGAAGCTGCGCAACATCGGCCAGGACCTGGGCGGGGCCGTCAAGGGCTTCAAGGAGGGCATGAAAAGCGCCGAAGAACCGGCCGCGCCCGAGGAACCCGCCGCGCAGGTCACGGGACGCACGATCGAAGGCGAGGTCCGCCAGGAGCGGTCCACCAAGGTATGACGGCGGCACGGATGCCGGCACGCTCGCGCGCCCGGCACGCGGCCCGCTAGCGGTTCGCCATGTTCGACATCGGCTTTTCGGAAATCGTCGTCATCGGCGTCGTTGCGCTGGTCGTGATCGGACCCGAGCGCCTGCCGAAAACCGCGCGCACCGTCGGCCTGCTGTTCGGGCGGCTGCAGCGCTACGTGAACGACGTCAAGGCCGACATCAGCCGCGAGATGGAGCTCGACGAATTGCGCCGGCTGCAACACGAAATGCAGGGGGCCGCACGCGAGCTGGAATCGACGGTGAAGGGCGCGGCCAGCGACATGGCCGCCGGTGTGCGCAACGTCGAAAGCGAGCTCAACGCCGCGGCTGCGCAGGCGACCGGGACGCAGGCCACGGCAACGCAGGCGACCGGGACGCAGGCGACCGACAGCGGCAGCGCGGCTGCGGCCACGGCCGCGCCGCTTCCTGCGTCCGCGCCAGGCGCTGACGCATCGCCGCTACCTGCGCCCGCTGCCAGCGGCGATGCGCCGCCTCCGCGCCAGGCGCCGTTGCCGGGCTTCGACAAGATTTGATTGCGCGCTGGCGTTCGCGTCGGCATTCGACGGCGGCCCCCTCTCCGATGAGCGAAACCTCCGAAATGCAGGAGTCGTTCCTGTCGCACCTGATCGAGCTGCGCACGCGGCTGATGCGCTCGATCATTGCCGTCGTCGTCGTGCTGCTCGTGCTGTTCCCGTTCGCCAAGGACATCTACGCGCTGCTTGCGCAGCCGCTGCTGCGCGTGCTGCCGCACGGCTCGACGATGATCGCCACCGACGTGACCGGCACGTTTCTCGTGCCGCTCAAGGTGACGCTGATGGCGGCGTTCCTCATCGCGCTGCCGTACGTGCTGTGGCAGGCGTGGGCGTTCGTCGCCCCCGGGCTCTACCAGCACGAAAAGCGGCTGGTGATGCCGGTGCTCGTGTCGAGCTGCCTGTTCTTCCTGTTCGGGATGTCGTTCGCGTACTTCTTCGTCTTCCCGATCGCGTTCGGCTTTTTCGCCGGCTATGCGCCCGCCGGCGTGCAGATGATGACCGACATCGACAAGTACCTGTCGTTCGTCATGACGATGTTCATCGCGTTCGGCATCACGTTCGAGACGCCGGTCATCGTCGTCGTCCTCGTCCGCATGCGCGTGGTGTCGCTCGAGAAGCTGCGCTCGTTCCGCCCCTACGTGATCGTCGGCGCATTCGTCGTCGGCGCGGTGTTCACGCCGCCCGACGTGATCTCGCAAAGCCTGCTTGCCGTGCCGCTGTGGCTGCTCTACGAGCTCGGGCTCGTGCTCGCGCGGTTCGTGTCGGCGCCGGCGCCCGAAGCATCAGCCGAGGAAACCGAGCCGGCCCAGTAGTCGGGCTCGTGCAAGCAGGTTCCCGAGCACGCCGATTCGTTACGGCGTTTCCGCTCGCGGCCGCTTCGCCACGGTGACGTCGATGTCGAGCGGCTTGCCGTCGCGCAGCACCTTCACCCGTGCGTTCGATCCGGGCGTGAGCTCGGCGATCCTCGCCAGCAGTTGCGGCACGTCGGGCGTGCGCTTGCCGCCGATTTCGACGACGACGTCGCGCACCTGGATGCCGGCGCGATCGGCCGGGCCGCCGCGCTGCAGCGCGCGCACGAGCACGCCGTCGGTATGCGCGAGGGCCAACCCCTGCGCGGCCTCGCGCGTGATCGGCTGCGGCTCGACGCCCAGCCATCCGCGCGTGACTTCGCCTTCCTTGATGATCTGCGCGAGCACCGTGCGCGCAAGCGAGACCGGAATGGCGAAGCCGATGCCCATCGATCCGCCCGACTGCGAAAAGATCGTGCTGTTGATGCCGACCAGGTTGCCGGCGGTGTCGACGAGCGCGCCGCCGGAGTTGCCCGGGTTGATCGGCGCGTCGGTCTGGATGAAATCCTCGAAGCGATTGACGCCGAGGTGATTACGGCCGAGCGCGCTCACGATGCCCATCGTCACCGTGTTGCCGAAGCCGAACGGGTTGCCGATCGCGAGCACGACGTCCCCGACGTGCAGGTCCTCCATCGTCGCGAAGGTGATCGTCGGCAGGTTCTCGCCGTCGGCCTTCAGCACCGCGAGGTCCGACTCGGGATCGACGCCGCGCACGTGCGCGTGCAGTTCGCGCCCGTCGGCGAGGACGAGCTCGATGTCGTCCGCACCCTCGACGACGTGGTGGTTGGTGAGCACGTAGCCTTCGGGCGCGACGATGACGCCCGAGCCAAGGCTCGTGGTCTGGCGCGCCGGGGCGCGCTGCGCGAGCTCGGGGAAGTAGCGCTGCACGGTCGCATCGTCGAGCAGCGGATTGCGCGCGCGCACTGCCTTGCTCGTATAGATGTTCACGACGGCCGGCATCGCCTTTTTCGCGGCATCGGCATAGCTCGCCGCGGCGGGCGCGACCGCCTCTGCGCGCGACTGCTGCAGCAGCACGACGTTGCCCGGCTTGCCGGACAGGCGCGGCAACAGGTCGGGGCGAAGCGTCGCCACGACGAAAAGCGCGGCAAGGCACAGCGTGCATGCCTGCGCGAACAGGAGCCAGAATTTCTTGAGCACGAATCGACCGGTCAACGGGCTCGATTATAGTCGTGCGCACGCGGTGTCGCATCGCTCGCATCCGCGCTGCCCGGCGTCGAACGCGGTGCGACGATCCACTGCAAACCCTTGTTCCCGCAGCGCAAAGCGCTGGAATTTCCGCGGTGCGCAGCAACCGCGACATCCGCTTCCCGTATAATTCCAAGGTTTTGCGGGGCGCTCTTCGTTACTTGCACGCGCACGAAAGGCTGGGATGGGGACAGAAGCGATAGCAAACAAGGACAAGCGCCGCTTCCTGATCGGCGCTACATCGGTGGTCGCCGGGGTGGGTGCGGTCGCCGTCGCGACGCCCTTCGTCATGTCGCTGTGGCCGAGCGAGCGCGCAAAAGCGGCGGGCGCGCCGGTCGAAATCGACATCAGCAAGATCGAGCCCGGCCAGAAGATCAACGTCGAATGGCGCGGCAAGGTGTGCTGGCTCGTCAACCGCACCGCGCCGATGCTCGCGACGCTGCCGAAGATGGATCCGCGTGTCGCCGACCCGAAGTCCGAGGTCCCGCAGCAGCCCCCTTACTGCAAGAACGAGACGCGCTCGATCAAGCCCGAACTGTGGGTGGCCGTCGGCATCTGCACGCACCTCGGCTGCTCGCCGACGTACCGCCCCGAAGTGGCGCCGGCCGATCTGGGCGAGGACTGGCTCGGCGGCTTCTTCTGCCCGTGCCACCAGTCGAAGTTCGACCTCGCCGGACGCGTGCTGAAGGGCGTGCCCGCGCCGACCAACCTGGTCGTTCCGCCGCATAAATACCTGACCGACACGCGCGTCGTGATCGGGGAAGACACCAAGTCGTGAGGGGCCCCGTGCAATGAGCAAGCTGCTGACCTGGATCGACGACCGCTTTCCGCTCTCTGCGCTTTGGAACAGCCAGTGGGGCAAGTACGTCGCGCCGAAGAATTTCAATTTCTGGTACTACTTCGGCTCGCTCGCCGCGCTGGTGCTCGTGATGCAGATCCTCACCGGCATCTGGCTCACGATGAACTACAAGCCCGACGCCACGAAGGCGTTCGAGTCGATCGAGTACATCATGCGCGACGTCCAGTGGGGCTGGCTGATCCGCTACATGCACTCGGTGGGCGCGTCGATGTTCTTCGTCGTCGTGTACCTGCACATGTTCCGAGGGCTGATGTACGGCAGCTACCGCAAGCCGCGCGAACTGACGTGGATCTTCGGCTGCCTCATCTACCTCGCGCTGATGGCCGAGGCGTTCTTCGGCTACCTGCTCCCGTGGGGGCAGATGTCGTACTGGGGCGCGCAGGTGATCGTCAACCTGTTCTCGACGATCCCGGTGATCGGCGACGACCTGTCGATCTGGATTCGCGGCGACTACACGATCTCCGACATCACGCTGAACCGCTTCTTCGCGTTCCACGTCGCAGCACTCCCGCTCGTCCTGATCGCACTGGTCGCTGCGCACTTCATGGCGCTGCACGAGACCGGGTCGAACAACCCCGACGGCGTCGAGATCAAGAAGCAGCCGAAGGACCCGCGCACCGGCTTGCCGCTCGACGGCATCTATTCGCATCCGTACTACACGATCAAGGATATCGTCGGCGTCATCGTCTTCCTTGCCGTCTTCTCGATCATCGTGTTCTTCCTGCCCGAGATGGGGGGCTACTTCCTCGAGGCGAACAACTTCATCCCGGCCGATCCGCTGAAGACGCCTTCGGAAATCGCGCCGGTCTGGTACTTCACGCCGTACTACGCGATGCTGCGCGCCGTGCCGTCGTTTCTCGAGACGCAGGTGTGGGGCGTGATCGTGATGGCGGTCTCGGTGCTGATCTTCTTCGCGCTCCCCTGGCTCGACCGCGGTGCGGTGAAGTCGATCCGCTATCGCGGCGGACTTTACAAAGGCTGGCTCGCGGCGTTCGTCGTGTCGTTCCTGATCCTGGGCTACCTCGGCACGGTGCCGATCACCGTGTGGGGCCAGTTCTCCGACACGTTCCCGTTCTACGGCGCCGACAAGGCCACCGTCGTCGCGCGTGTGCTGACGATCGTCTACTTCCTGTTCTTCGTGCTGATGCCCTGGTACACCGTGCGCGACAAGACGAAGCCGCAACCGACGAGGGTGACCTGGAAATGAAACGGCTTGCGAACCTCGTGGTGCTCGCGCTCTGCGCCGCTGCCTCGTTCAGCGTCTTCGCGGCCGAATCCGACCTGCGCCTGCTGCCCGCGCCCGTCAACCGCCTGGACGTCGAGTCGCTGCAGCGCGGCGCCCGCAACTTCGTCAACTACTGCCTCACGTGTCACTCGGCGAAGTACATGCGCTACAACCGGCTGAGCGATCTCGGTCTTACCGAAGCGCAGATCACGGGCAACCTGATGTTCGCCACCGACAAGATCGGCCAGACGATGACGGTTGCCATCACGCCGGCCAACGGCAAGGCATGGTTCGGCAATGCGCCGCCCGATCTTACGGTCGAGGCGCGCATCCGCGGCCGCGACTGGCTCTACAGCTATCTGATGGGCTTCTATCGTGACGAGAAGTCCGCCACCGGGTGGAACAACCTCGTGTTCCCCAACGTCGGCATGCCGAACGTGCTGTGGGAGCTCTCGGGCACCAACAAGCTCGTGACGACCGATTTCGAGGATCACGAAAAGGCCACCGCGGCCGCGATTGCCGTGAAAGGCCTTTCGACGCTGGAGCCCCTGCCCAAGCAGCACTACGCGGTGCTGCAGGTTGCGCCCGGCGAGCCGGGCACGATGACGCGAAGCGAGTACGAGACCTTCGTTGCCGACCTCGTCAATTACATGGACTACATGGCCGAGCCGGTGCGCAACACCCGCATCCACCTGGGCATCGTCGTGCTGCTGTTCCTCGGCGTCCTGTTCGTCTTCGCATACGCGTTGAAGCGCGACTACTGGAAAGACCTGCACTGAAATGATGACCCTCTATTCCGGCACGACCGACCCGTTCAGCCAGCGCTGCCGCATCGTGCTTCACGAAAAGGGCATGGATTTCCAGATCATCGACGTCGACCTCGACCACAAGCCCGAGGACCTCGCGGTGATGAATCCGTACAACCAGGTGCCGGTGCTGGTCGAGCGCGACCTCGTGCTGCACGAATCGAACATCATCAACGAGTACATCGACGAGCGCTTCCCGCATCCGCAGCTCATGCCGGCCGATCCGGTGATGCGCGCGCGGGCGCGGCTCTTCCTGCACCGCTTCGAAAAGGAGCTGTTCGTCCACATCGACCCGCTCGAAAGCGGCAACCAGAAACAGGCCGACAAGGCGCGTGGCCTGGTGCGCGACGCACTGCTGCAGATCGCCCCGGTCTTCGCCAAGCACAAGCACATGCTCGGCGAGGACTATTCGATGCTCGACGTGGCGATCACGCCGCTTTTGTGGCGGCTCGACTACTACGGCATCCAGATGCCGAAGACCGCGGCGCCGCTCATGAAGTATGCCGAGCGGCTGTTCGCGCGGCCGGCCTTCTCCGAGGCGCTGACCTCGGCCGAGCGGGGGATGCGCAAGTAGGCATCGCGCTTGCTTGCAATCGTTCCGAGCCGCAATTGCGGCTCGATCGTAAAGACGTTCGACACTTTGCGCAGGGTGTAACGCACAAGCACTTGCGCCCTGTAGCCCAGGCGCAACGCAATTTCCTGCCTGGTGGCAATGGTTAAAGCCGCCGGCGCACGCGCCGGGCAACCGGGCGTAATATTTTCGACATGTCTGAGCAGTCCGCGAAACCCTATCTCGTGCGCGCCATCTGCGAGTGGTGCGCCGACAACGGCCTCACTCCCTACCTGGCGGTACGCGTCAATCCGCAAACCCGCGTGCCGGTTGCGTTCGTCAAGAACGGCGAGATCGTGCTGAATGTCAGTCCCACGGCCACGCGCAAGCTGACCATCGACAACCAGTGGATCCAGTTCACCGCGCGCTTCAATGGCTCGTCGCAGGAAGTCGCGGTGCCCATCGGCGCCGTGATAGGGATCTTCGCGAAGGAGACCGGCTACGGCTTTTCCTTCTCCGCACCCGACGATCCGGTGGCAGCACTGGCATCGAGCAACGGCCGCCGCGAGGCCGACGCATCGCAGAAGCTCGGCGAGCTTCCACGCAAGCGCCCGTCGCACCTGCAGGTCGTGAAGTAGGGCTGCGGCGCGCGACGCGCCCACCCGAGACGAACCGCCCGGCGCCACGGCGCTACAATCCCGCCACGCCGGCATAGCTCAGTTGGTAGAGCAGCGGTTTTGTAAACCGTTGGTCCCGGGTTCGAATCCTGGTGCCGGCACTCCCTGCCCTCGCCGGGGTGAGGCTCGGCGGCGCGCGGGACGTTACGTCGTCACCGATGCAGCAAAGCCAGCGAAAGCTGCGGCACGAATCCCACCACGATCGAAACGATCGTCATCGCGATGACGAAGGGCACCGCCTTGCGGGCGATCGCGGTGATCGAGACCCCGGTCAGGCCGGACATGACGAACAGGTTGAGCCCCATCGGCGGCGTGATGAAGCCGAGCCCGAGCGAGGTGATCATGAAAACGCAGAAGTGAATCGGGTCCATGCCGATCTTCGCCGCCACCGGCGCGAGCAGCGGCGCCAGGATGACGATGTTCGGCGTGGTTTCCATGAACATGCCGGCGATGATGAAGATCGCGAGCATGAGCAGCACGAGCAGGTCGCGATTGTCGGTGATCGAGGTCAACGCAATCACAAGACTCTGCGGCACGCCGAGCACGGTCAGCGCTTGCGAGAACAGCACGGCGACGGCGATGATCGGAAGGATGACGCCGTTGACCCGCGCCGACGTTTCGAGCATCGCGGGAAAATCCCGGAGATGAATCGTGCGCTGCAGCATCCCGAGCACCAGCGCGACTGCGACCGCCACCGCAGCGGACTCGGTCGGCGTGAAGATGCCCGAGTAGATGCCGCCGAGGATGATGACGGGAATCAGCAGCGCGAACTTCGCCTCGTTGAGTGCGCGGAACCAGCGCCGCCAGGAGAACTTCTGGCGTGAATTCTCGTAGCCTTCGACGCGGTTGACGATGAAGTTGGCCACCACGACGCTGAGCAGCACGAGGATGCCGGGAATCACCGCCGCCACGAACAGCGTCGTCGAGGAGATCCCCAGCACGATGCCGATGATGATGTACGAGATCGACGGGGGAATCAGGATGCCGGTGCAAGCACCGGAAGCCACCAGGGCGCATGCATACGCCTTCGGATAGCCGCGCTCGACGAGCCGGTCCATCGTGATGCGGCCGATCGCGGCCGCGTCGGCCGCGTCCGAGCCGGAGATGCACGCAAAAAATCCGCAACCGAGCACCGTCGAGGTGCCGAAGCCCGTGCGCAGGCTGCCCGTGCTCGCCTCGGCGAAGTCGAGCAGCTTGTAGGCGAGCCCCGAGCGCACCATCACGTCGCCGGTCAGCACGAACAGCGGAATCGCGATCAGCGCGAACGAATCGACACCCTGGAAGAGCGTCTCGCCGAGCAGCGAGAGCGGCAGTGCGCCCGTCTGCAGCAACAGCGCCACCGTGCCGAGACCCACCGCGACCCAGAACGGCACGGCGAGCAGCAGAAGCACGACCACGAGCAACAGGCAAAGGGTGACCGTCATTTCAGTCGGGAAGGGCCGCCCCGACCGACTGCCGCGCCCCCTCGGGGGGCAGCGAGCGGAGCGAGCGTGGGGGGCGTCAGTCGGGAAGGGCCGCCCCGACCGACTGCCGCGCCCCCTCGGGGGGCAGCGAGCGGAGTGAGCGTGGGGGGCGTCAGTCGGGAAGGGCCGCCCCGACCGACTGCCGCGCCCCCTCCGGGGGCAGCGAGCGGAGCGAGCGTGGGGGACGTATTTCCCATGGGCATCGACGACGCGACGGTCAGTCGAAGAGCAGCGTACCGAGGTACGGCGGGCGCCCCTCGCGCAGGTTGCGGATGTCGCGAAGCGCCGACTGGATCACCCGCACCACCATCATCGCGAAACCGAGCGGCACCGCCGCCTGGAACCACGCCTGGCTGATGCGCATCGCCGGTGACAGCGCATCGAAGCGCAGCATCGTGCCGATCGTGTTCAACGACCAGTAGAGCGCGAACCCGGCAAACACCAGCGTGGCGAGCTCGGAGAAGAGCAGCACGCATCCGGCGAGCCGTGGCGAGAGTTTCGCGGTGACGATATCGAAGCGGATATGCGCGCGTTCCTTGACGCCGTACGACGCGCCCACCCAGCCGAGATAGATGAAGGCGAAACGCGCCGCTTCCTCGCCCCACAGCGACGAGAAGTCGAGCACGAAGCGCCGGATCACCTCGGTGACGATGACGAACACGATGAAGCAGTAGAACAGCAGCATCAGGTAACGCTCGCCGTTGCGATCGAGACCGTGCAGGAATGCGCGCATGGCTACCTTCCCGGGACGGCGGCGAGCCGTCCCGGTCCCCTTTGTTGGCGATGCCAGCCGTCAGGCCTGGTAATCGTTGACCGTGAACCGGCCTTTGGTATTGGCCGCCGTCTTGAGCTTCTCGAACGTGTCGAGCGAACCCGCCAGCTCCTTCTTGGTGTCGTTCCACTCGGGGCGCTGCTCGCCCGCGGCGTCGACCCAGCGCTTGTGCTCGGCGGCGCTCGGCTTGTAGAACTTGACGCCGCCCTTGCCGAGCGCGTCCATCGAGTTCTTGCGCGCGATCGGAATCTGCGCAAAGCTTTCGCCCTGCGTCTTCTCGCTCGCCTCGTCGAACTTCGTCTGCAGATCCTTCGGCAGCGCCTGGAACCAGCCGTTGTTGGCGGCAAACATCTGCGCATCGGTCACCGAGTCGACCAGCGTGATCGAATCGATGATGTCGATGAAACCGAACGTGTAGAGCGCGCCGACCGACGGATCGAGCGCGTCGGCCACGCCCTGCTTCAGCGCCGACGGCGTCTCGCCCCACGCAACGACCGTCGGGTTCGCACCGGTCAGCCGATAGAACTGTTGCAGCAGGCGCGACGCCGGCACGCGCATCTTGACCCCGCGCATGTCGTCGGGCGTCTTGATGACCTTGTTCATGCCGCGGCGCGTGGCGATCGTGCGCGGGTCGACCGTGAAATAGAACATGGGCTTGTAGCCCTTGACGGTCACCTTGGGCGTGATCTCGCCGTTCCACAGCGCAGATGTCACGAGGTTGGCGAAGCGCTGGTTCTCGCCGCACCAGAACGGGATGTTGATCACGTCCACGATCGGCGCGAACGGCGAGAAGTTCGACAGCGACACCGAGCCGCCCTGCACCGTGCCCGCCTGCACCTTTTGCGCAAGCGCGGGGCCGATGCCCAGCTGCCCCGACGGGAACAGCTTCACGTAGACCGCGTTGCCGGAGAGCGCCTCCAGGTTGGCCTTGAATTGCGTCTGCGGGATCGGGTAAGTCTTGTAGTCGTCGTTCTTGTACTCGGTGGCGAAGATCATCACGTGCTTCGCTGCCTTTTCCCGTGCTGCCTCGTCGTCGGCGGCGTAGGCGAGCTCGGCGTCGGACCACAGGTAGCCGCCGGTCAGCGCCAGTACGGCGGTGGTGAAGCCATAACGGCCGGACACTTCGAAAAAGCGCCGGCGCTCCGGCATGGCTGCATTGCGTTCGTTGCGCTGCTTGCTCATTGCACTCCTCCCTGCGTTGGTTTGTTCATCACATCGACTGGCGAGTCCGGATCCTCGAGGGCAAGCAAACCGGCCACGAAAAACACCATGCACAGCAATACCAGCAAGAACTCGCCGACGTCCCCGACGCTCCACACGTGCGCGCCGAATTTGATGTCTGCGATGCGCGCCGCCATGTTGACGACATAGAGCGCCAGCAGCAAGCCGGCGATCTGGAACGGAACGCGGCGCAACAGGACCGTCGAGCGACGCTTCATGCGACGCGCTCGGGCCGCAGCAGAATCTTGGCCGCCGCGCAGCGGCCCGCATCGAGATCGGCGAAGGCGCTGGCGCCATCGGCGAGGGAACGCTCCTCCACCCAGTCGAGCGCACCGTAGATCCCCGCCTGCAAGGCTTCGACACTTGCGCGAAGATCGGCCATCGAATACGTGTACGTGCCGATCAGCGTGATCTCCGCCAAGGTGAGTTTGCGCATGTCGATTTCGCTTGCCCAGTCCATGAGGCCGATGTGCACGACGACGCCACCGGGCTTCACGGCGTTCAATGCCGCCGCTCGCGTGGCCTTCCCGCCCACCGCGTCGATGACGAGCTCGACCGCGTCGGGTCCCGGTCCGCGCTCCCTCGCCGGATCGTACACGCGCAGCTCGCCCGAGCGCGCGGCCGATGCGCGGCGCAATGCATTGGTTTCCGCCACCGTCACGTCGCGACAGCCATAGGCGCGCGCGAGCAGTGCCGCCAGCAACCCCACGGCCCCCGCGCCGATCACCAGCGTGCGCACTTCGGGCAGCGGCCGCGCGAGCGCGCGCATGCCGAGGTTCAGTGCATGCAGGCCGGTCGCGGCCGGCTCGGTGAGCGCGGCTGCGCGCGCATCCATATCGGTTGGCAGGTCGATCAAACACGCGGCCGGGATCGAGAGCCGATCGGCGAAGCCGCCGGCGCGTGTCATGCCGATCATCGTGCGATGCGCGCAGAGATTGTCGCGCCCGGTGCGGCAGTAGTCGCACCTTCCGCAGGTGATGAGCGGATTTACCGTGACGCGGCGTCCGGTGCCTTCGCCAGCCACGATCGTGCCCGCCAGCTCGTGGCCCAGGATCAGCGGCGGCACGCGGCGCGGATCGCGGCCGTGGTACGCATGCAGGTCCGAGCCGCAGATGCCGACCGCTTCCACTTCGACGACAACCTCGCCGCCCCCGGCCGCTGGTTCGGGCTCCTCGCGATAGCGCATCGTATTCGCTGCGGTGTAGACCAGCGCTTTCATGCTGACGTCAGTCGTGCTCGCGGTGCATCGACGGCATGGTGACGAACGACTCGCCGGGAAAATACTTTCGCAGTCGATCGTCGGCCGTACGCGCATGCGCTTCCATGCCTTCCAGGCGCGAAATGCGCGCGGTCACTCCCGCGATCCGGCGTGTCGCATCACGCGTCATGCGCTGGTAAGTCACCGTCTTGATGAACTTGCCGACGCTCAAGCCTCCCGAGTAGCGTGCTGCCTGCCGCGTGGGCAGGATATGGTTGGGCCCCGAGGTCTTGTCGCCGTAGGCCACGGTGGTCTCCTCGCCGAGGAACAGCGAACCGTAATTGGTGAGGCGCGCGAGCCACCAGTCGAGATCCTGCGCGTGGACCTCGAGGTGCTCCGCCGCGTAAGCGTCGCTTGCCTGTGCCGCCTCCTCGCGCGTATCGGCCAGGACGATCTCCCCGTAGTCGCGCCAGGCAGCGCCTGCGGCGGCCGCCGCGTCGGACGGCAACGCCGCGATGACGGCGGGAATGCGCTCGGCCACCGCGTTCGCGAGGCGTCGCGACGTGGTGATGAGCCACGCGGGCGATTCCACGCCGTGCTCGGCCTGGCCCACGAGATCGGACGCGACGATCGCGGCGTCGGCGCTGTCGTCGGCGATGACGCAGATTTCGCTCGGCCCGGCGAACACGTCGATGCCCACGCGCCCGAACAGGATGCGCTTGGCCTCCGCGACGTACTTGTTCCCCGGCCCCGCAATCACATCGGCAGGCCGGTCGGTGAAAAGGCCGAGGGCGAGTGTCGCAATGGCCTGCACGCCGCCGAGCGTCATGATGACGTCGGCGCCCGCAAGCGCCATCGCGTAAAGAACGACCGGATGAATGCCCCGGCCCTGGTACGACGGTGAGCACGCGATGACGTGGGGCACGCCCGCCGCCTTCGCCGTGGTGATGCTCATGATCGCGGACGCCACGTGCGCATAACGTCCGCTCGGCACATAGCAACCGGCGACATTCACCGGAATCAGGCGCTGGCCCGTGACGAGTCCGGGGTAGAGCTCGGTCTCGAACTCCTGCAGGCTCTCGCGCTGCTTGCGGGCGAAGGCATGGACCTGCCGGTGAGCGAAGCGCAGGTCCTCCTTCACGTCGTCGGACAGACCTGCTTCCGCCGCCGCGATCGCCGCCGGCGCGACGAGGAAGTCGCCAGTCCAGCCATCGAGCTTTGCAGCGTACTCGCGTACCGCGGCCTCGCGTCGCTGCTCGATATCCTGCAGCATGCGTTCCACGAGCTCACGCGTGTCGGCTGCGCCCGATCGCGGCGTTCTCGACGCTTGCTTCAACACCTCCTTCGCCATCCCCGGCCCCGCCCCGTTGCAATCGGATGCCGGAACCTACGCCGCCCGATTTTGGGTGTCAAACGGAATTGCCAACGGGCGGCGCGTCGACCTGAGGCAATGGCGCGCGTACATCGGCGTGATCACCGATGCAGACGGCAAAGGCCGGGCGGCGCCGCGCGCGCCGCCCGGGCGCGTCTAGATGCGTCCCATGACCATCAGGATGATCAAAATCAGCAGCACGAGTCCGAGACCTCCGCTTGGCCAGTAGCCCCATCCCGAGCTGTAGCCCCAGCTGGGCAGCGCGCCGATCAAGAGCAGGATGACGATGATGAGTGCGATGAGCGAAACCGACATGGCGACCTCCATTACATTCGGTGGCCGGCGCGAGCGTTCGACTGACATCGGCGACGCTCTTGCCTGCCGGGACATGTAAGAATTACGTTCGAGTTGATGACGGTGATGACTCGACGTCGCACGACGCTTCGTGAAGGCTTGCAGGCGCCGGCTTCGCACCATGACGTCAAGCAACGCATGTGCCGGAAATCGCGGCACGATCCCACCTGGAGACTGCAATGAATCAACTGGACTTCCATGACCGCCGCGCCGTGATCACCGGTGGCGCAGCGGGCATCGGACTCGCCGTTGCGCAACGGCTCGCCGCCGGCGGCGCGAAGGTGGCGCTGTGGGACCGCGACGAGCGCGCGCTCGCGAGCGCGAACGAGAAGCTCGATCGCGCGGCCGTTACGCAGAGGGTCGACGTCACCGATGCGTCGGCGGTCGAGCGCGCCGCGAAGGCGGCGTCGAGCGAGCTCGGCGGCCTCGACGTTCTCGTTTGCTCGGCCGGCATCACCGGTCCCAACGCAACGACGTGGGAGTATCCAGTCGAAGCGTGGCGGCAGGTGTTCGACGTCAACGTGCACGGGCTTTTTCACTGCAACCGTGCGGTGGTGCCGATCATGCTCGAGGGCGGCTACGGACGCATCGTCAACATCGCGTCGGTCGCGGGCAAGGAGGGCAACCCGAATGCGCCGGCGTACAGCGCGTCGAAGGCCGCGGTCATCGGCCTGACGAAGTCGCTCGGCAAGGAGCTTGCGAAGACCGGCATCCGCGTCAATTGCGTCACGCCCGCCGCGGTGCGCACGGCGATCTTCGACCAGATGACGCGGCAGCACGTCGATTTCATGCTGTCGAAGATCCCGATGGGCCGCTTCGGCGAAGTCGAAGAAATCGCCGCGCTCGTCTGCTGGCTCGCCTCCGAGGAGTGCTCGTTCTCGACCGGCGCGGTGTTCGACGCGTCGGGTGGACGCGCGACGTACTGATCAGGGATCGGCGTCAGGCAACAGGTATCGGAAGCAACAGCCAAACGTGGCCCGCGAATGGCTCGCGGCAATCATTTCTGCCGCACGCGCATGGCGATCATTTCGAAACCGCGCGCGTGGCGATCATTCCGAACGCACGCGCAGCATGATCTTGCCGATGTGCTTCGAGCTTTCCATCAACGCGTGCGCCTGCGGCGCTTCGTCGAGCGCGAACGTCGCATGGATCACCGGCTTGACCTTGCCCTGCGCGAAGAGGGGCCACACCTTGTCGCGGAGCTCGCGCGCGATCGCAGCCTTGCGTGCGGCCGGGCTCGCACGCAGCGTCGAGCCGGTGAGCGTCAGGCGCTTCAGCATCATGAAACGAAGGTCGCATTCGACGCGGCTCCCTTTCAGGAACGCGATCTGGGCGAGCCGGCCCTCGAGAGCAAGGCATTTGAGATTGCGCTCGACGTAGTCGCCGCCCACCATGTCGAGGATCACGTCGACGCCGCGCTTGTTGGTGATTCGCTTCACTTCCTCGGCGAAATCCTGCTGACGGTAGTCGATCGCGTGATCGGCGCCCATTTTCAGGCAGAACGCCGTCTTCTCGGGGCTCCCCGCGGTCGTCATCACCGTTGCGCCGAACGCCTTGGCGAGCTGGATCGCACAAAGGCCGATGCCGCTGGTTCCGCCATGGACCATGAACCACTCGCCCGCCCGCAGACCGGCGCGGTCGAAAACGTTGTTCCACACCGTGTAGAAATTCTCCGGCAGGCCCGCCGCCTGCTCGAGCGACAGTCCGTGCGGGATCGGCAGGCACCACGCGGCCGGCGCCGTGCAATATTCCGCGTAGCCGCCGCCGGGCGTCAGCGCGCACACCTCGTCGCCGACGTTCCAATCGCGCACGCCGTCTCCGCGCGCGACGATCCGTCCGGCAACCTCGAGGCCGAGGATCGGCGACGCATCGGGCGGCGGCGGATACGTCCCCGCGCGCTGCGCGCAATCGGGCCGGTTGACGCCGGCATAGGCGACTTCGATGAGCACCTCCCCAGCGCGCGTCTGGGGTAGTGGCGCATGCGCGACGTGCATGACGTCCGGCGCACCGGGTTGGGCGAATTCAATCTGACGCATCGAGTCGGGCAGTGCCATGGTGACGTTCCTGCAAGCGAAAGCACGATTCTACGAGCGTCGACCGGCTCCGTCCGTGTCAAATGCCGAGGAAGCGGTGCATCGTCGCGCGATCCTCGCGCAGCACGTCGACGGCGCCGTGATGCACGATGCTGCCGGTTTCCATGATGTACGCCTCGTCGGCGACGGCCAGCGCGCTGTACAGGTTCTGCTCGACGAGCAGGATCGCGTAACCCATCTGCCGCAGCTCGACGACGATGCGCTCGAGATGCTGCACCATCACCGGCGCGAGACCTTCGGACGGCTCGTCCATCAGCAGAAGCTCGGGATTGAGCGTCAGCGCACGCGCGACCGCCAGCATCTGCCGCTCGCCGCCCGAAAGCTGGTGCCCGCGATGCTGACGCCGCTCGCCGAGGCGGGGAAACAGCTCGAACAAGCGTGCGACGTTCCATCCCGAACCGCTGCGCGCACGCTTGCCGAGCATCGTCAGGTGCTCGGTCACCGTCAGCGACGCAAAGAGACGCCGCCCCTGCGGGACGAGGCCGATGCGCTGCTGCGCGACTTCGTGCGGTCGCAGGCCGCGCAGCTCCCGGCCGTGAAACGCGATGCTGCCTTCCAGCACGCGCGGCGGCGCCATGCCCATGACCGAGCGGATGAGCGTCGTCTTGCCCATGCCGTTGCGCCCCAGCAGCGCAACGACGCGGCCCTTGTCGACGCGCATCGACACACCGCGCAACACCTGCGCGTCGCCGTACGCCGCGCGCAGGTTGGCGATCTCAAGCATCGTGCGGCTTGCCGAGGTAAACCTGCTGCACGCGCTCGTTCGCGCGGATCGCATCCGGGCTGCCCTCGACGAGCACCGTGCCGTTGTGCAGGCACGTGACGTGATCGACGAGGCTCAACGCGAGATCGATGTCATGCTCGATCAGCACGAGCGTCAGCGTGCGCGGCAACGCCGAGATCGTCGCCGCCATGGCGAGCCGCTCGGCCGCCGACAGTCCCGCCGCGGGCTCGTCGAGCAGCAGCAATGACGGCTTGCTCGCAAGTGCCAGCGCGAACTCGAGTTGCCGTTGCTCGCCGTAGGAAAGCGTGCGCGTCGGATCGCGGCGCCGGGCGGAGAGCCCGCTCGTCGTCAGCGTCGCGTCGATGCGTTCGGCTTCCGCACCTTTGGGTGTCGGTGCGCCCAGCATCGAAAACTTCCTCATATCGAGGCTCTGCACGGCGAGGCGCACGTTTTCCTCGACCGTGAGCCCCGGAAACAGGTTGGTGATCTGGTAGGTGCGGCCCATTCCCAGCGCAGCACGCCGGTGTGTGCGCAGACGCGTGACGTCGCGCCCGGCGAAGCGCACGCTGCCGCCGGAAACCGGTACTTCGCCAGCGATCGCATTGAACAGCGTCGTTTTGCCCGCGCCGTTCGGGCCGATGATCGCCCGGCGCTCGCCTTCGCGCACGCCGAGCGAAATGCCGTCCACGGCGCGCAGTGCGCCGAAGTGGACGGCCAGAGCGTCGAGCTGCAGCAGGTTCAGGATTTCTTGATGCCCTGGAACGTGCGGCTGTAGGAAGCCTGCTTCAGATACGTCTCGGGATCGTACTTGCCGAACTGCGAGACGTTGGGAACCGTTTCGAGCGGCACGTTCCAGTACTTGCCGTCGGCGCGCCGCTTCACCTCCCGGATGTAGACGTCGTAGATCGGGTTGCCGTAAGCGTCGAGGCGCACCGGGCGGCCGAGCGGCGAATCGTTCAGCACGACCTTGCGTATCGCATCGAGGAATTTCGGGCGATCCTCGACGTTGCCATTGACGGCCGTCATGCCGGCAGCCATCCACATCGCTCCCGAGTACATCGAAAAGCCGTAGAGCGACGGCAGCTTGCTGAACGCCTTCTCGTATTCGTCGACGAATTTTTTGGTGGCCGGTGCATCGCTGCCTTCGCAGAATTGCGCCGACGAGACGATGCCTTCGCACTCGGCGCCCAGCGTACGGATCACCGACTGATCGGTCAGGTTCATGCAACCGAGCATCGGGATCGTCCCCTTCAAGCCGAAGTTGGCGTACTGCTGGATGAAGCGGTTGGCATCGGCGCCGGTTTCCATCACGTAAACGACATCGGGCTTCAGGTTCTGGATCTGCGCCAGGTACGGGCTGAAATCGGCGGTGTTGAGCGGCTGCCAGAATTGCTGCACGACCGATCCGCCGAGCTCGCTGAAGGTCTGGCAGAAGCCGCCGCACTGCTCGTAGCCGAACGTGTAATCCTGCGAGATCGTGACCACCTTGCGGTAGCCCTTCTTGCGGTACGCATAGTCGGCCAGCGGTCGCGGCATCTGGCTCGCCGAATAGCCGGCGATGCGGATGACGTTGGGAATGCGCTTGCGCTGCGTCAGGTCGTCGGCGGCGATGATCGGGATGAAGTACGGCACGCCGTTGCCCTTGACGTATTCGGCAACCGCGAGGCCGGTGTTGGCGAGGAGGTCGCCGATCAGCATGTGGACGTTGCGCTGCTCGACGAGGCGCCTTGCCTTCTGCAACGCGGTATCGGGATTGCTGGCGTCGTCCTCGACGATGATTTCGATATCGCGTCCGGCGATCTTGCGGCCATGCTGGTCCCAATAGAGGTTGAACCCCTCCACCATTTCCTTGCCGCCCGCGGCGACGACGCCGGTCAGCGGCGCGAGCAGTCCGATGCGGATGGGACCGGCCTGCGCGTACGCGGACGGGAGCAGCGGCCCGGCGGCGGCGAGCGTGTTCGCCGCGACCACGGCGCTGGCGGACCTGATGAACTTGCGGCGATTCATGACAACTCCTCCTTGTTTGAAATGATCAAGACGCATTGCGGGAACGGCGCCGCGCGAGCACGGCGCGTCCCCAGCCCAGCAGGCCTTCGGGGGCAAAGATCATCGTGACGATGAACATGAGTCCGAGCACCATCGGCCAGCGCTCCGTGTAGAAGCTCACGAGGTTCTCCAGCGCAATGATGACAGCGGCGCCGACCAGCGAGCCGAAGAGCGTGCCGACGCCGCCGACGATCACCATCAGCAGGCCTTCGACCGATTGTGCGAGCGCGACGGTCGACGGACTGACGAAGCTGTTGAAGAACGCGTACAGCGCACCGGCGAGGCCGGCGAAAAAACCGGACACGGTGAAGGCGATGAACAGGTGCAGCGGCACGTTGTAGCCAAGTGCGCGCATGCGCGACTCGCTTTCGCGGATGCCCTGCAGCGTGAGGCCGAATGGCGAACGCGCGAAGCGCCACATGAGCCATGTCATCAGCGCGGTGACGATCAGGATGAAGAAATAGAACACCGGCTGATGTGCGAGCCACGCCGGCGCAACGACGCCGCGCAGGCCGTTCTCACCGCCGGTCACCGACGTCCAGCGCAGGCACATGCCCCAGACGATCATGCCCAGCGCCAGCGTGAGCAGCAGGAAATACACGCCCGACGTGCGGATCGCGAGCAACGCGAAGATCACCGCCGCGACGGTGGCGGCGATCACACCGAGCAGCATCGCGATCCACGGCGAGCCGCCGGCCGTCGTCACGTGGTAGAGCACGACGTATGTCGCGATGCCGAAGATCGCGCCATGACCGAGCGAGACACGTCCGGCGAAGCCGGCGAGCAGGTCGATCGACATCGCGAGCGTGGCGAAGATCAGCATCTCGATGACCAGGCTCGTCTTGTACCCTGGAACGACGAACGGCACGGCCGCGAGGAGCGCTGCGCACACGAACCCGATCGTCGCCCGCGCGCGCGACGTCATGCGGCGCGACCGAACAACCCGAGCGGGCGAAATGCAAGCAGCAGGGCCATCGGTCCGAAAATCACGAAATAGGCGAGCTCGGGAAACCACACCTGGCCGAAGGTAGCGAGCATGCCGACGAAGAGGCTGCCGATGGCGGTGCCGGCAAGGCTGCCGCGTCCGCCGATGATCACCACGGCCAGGCTGAACACGAGGATATCGGAGTCGGCCGTCGGATAGAGCGTGAGAAACGCGCCGCCCAGCACGCCGCCGATGCCGGCCAGCGCCGAGCCCAGCATGAAGGTATAAATGAACACGCGCTGGATGTCGACGCCCATCGCGTCGACCATTTCGGCATCGTCGACACCGGCCCGGATCAGGGCGCCGAGACGCGTGCGGCGCAGCAGAAGCGTCAGCGCGATGAAGACCAGCACGCTGAAAAGCAGCAGGAAGAGCCGGTATTTCGGATAGGCCAGCGCGCCGATCCGCAACGGCCCGCGCAGCAGCTCGGGCACCTGCACCGTGAACGCGTCGCCGCCCCAGATGACGAGTGCCACGTCGTCGAGCACGAGTGCAAGACCCAGCGTGAGCAGGACCTGCCGCAGCACGTTGCCGCGGACGAAGCGCAGCAGCAGCGTGTAGGTGAGCAATCCGATGGCGGCAATCGCAATGCCGGCCGCGGCGAGTGCCAGCAGGAAGCTGCTGCTGCGGCTCGCGACGGCGAGGCCGATGTAGCCGCCGATCAGGTAAAGCGCGCCGTGCGCGAGATTAACGATGCGCATCAGCCCGAAGATCAGCGTGAAGCCGCTCGCCACGATGAAGAGCAGCGCGGCAAACGTCGCCCCGTTCAACGCCTGGAAGACGGTCATCGACATGGCTGCGCCTGCCGGGAAGTCGGGTCAGACACCGGTCATTTTCATCGGGCCAGATACCAGTCGAGGATCTGCTCTCCGGTGCAAAACACGACGCCGTCGCGGCCGTGAATGCCTTCCAGCGCACGCCGCAAGTGTCGCGCGCGATGCGGCGCACCCATGATGTACGGATGCACGACGAGCGCCATCACCCGCGCCGATTCGCGCGCATCCTCGTAGAGCTGCTCGAACTGGTCGATCGCGCGATCGGCATATTCGCGGGCGGCGTGATGCTGGATCAGCATCATCGCGACGTCGTTGCATTCCTGCGTGTAGGGAATGTTGACGATCGTGCCGCTGCGCGTTTTCAGCGTGACCGGCTGGTCGTCGAGCACCCAGTCGCAGACGTACGCATAGCCTTCCTCGGCGAGGATGTCCGGTGTTTCCCACGTCTGCGTCAAACCCGGACCGAGCCAGCCGCGCGGCCGCTTCCCGGAGAACCGCGCGATGGCGTCGGCGGTGTCGCGGATCGCCTGGCGCTCGTCGTCGACTTTCTGCATGTTCTTCTGCGTGTACCCGTGGCCGATGAACTCCCAGCGGCGGCTTAGCGCGGCCGCCGCGATCGGTGCGTAGCTTGTGATGCATGCGCCGTTGATCGCGAGCGAGGCCGTGATGCCGAAGGCATCGAGGATATCGAGCAGACGCCAGAATCCAACCCGGTTGCCGTACTCGTGCCATGCCCAGTTCGGGATGTCCGGCACCGGCGTGCCGCCTGCCGGCGGTGTCAGCACCGTGCGGGGCATCGGCTGCGTGATGTCCCATTCCTCGACGTTGACGATCACCCAGACGGCGAGCCGCATGCCGTCGGGCAGCCGCCATGGCGCACGCGAAACGATCGGTGAATAGTCGAGTCGCTCGGTCGGCAGCATGGAAGCCGGGTCAGAGACGAGCTTTGTGGGGACCGATATTGCGCGCGACGCCGATGAAACTCATCTTTCGGCCTGCTTTCGATCGAGGAGGCCGATCGCCTCGTCACCGGTCATCACGAAGCCGAACGCCGTTCGTATGCATGCGAGCGCCGCCTCGTGCAAAGCGGCTCCGTCCATCGTGTCGACGCAGTCGCTGGCCACGATCACCGCGTAGTCCTTCGAACACGCGGCGGCGACAGTCGACAGCACGCAGCTGTTCGTGTTGACGCCGGTGACGATGAGCGTGTTGATGCCGTGGGATCGAAGCAGGAAATCGAGGTCGGTGCCGACGAAGCAGTCATAGCGCTTCTTCGTGTCCACGACGAAGTCGCGCGGATCCGCGAGGCCGGGCATGATCGTGCAGCCTGGCAGATGCATCAGGTTATGCTTGAGGACGTTGCGGCGCGGGTTGTCGGGGTTCTCGGCGCGCGTGCGCCAGAACGGATTGGCGCGGATCTCGTCGCTGTCGCGGTAGCGCGTTACGAGATGCACCACCGGAACGCCGCGCGAGCGGCACGCATCGAACAGTCTGCGGTTGGCGGCGACGACGCGCCCGGCAGCGGGAGCGTCGAGCGGCATCGTCGCGACGGCAGGATCGAGGTGGCCGCGATGCAGGTCGATGCCGATGACAGCGGCACGTACACGGTCGATACCGAGGTTCATGGGTGTGGACGTCTCGCGTGGGTGGCAGACAGTGGCCCGCAGCATGTTAGCGCCATCGCCGCGCACGTCAACCCGGTGAGGAACGCGTGACTATGAATCCAGCGCAGCGGTTTTTCGGAATGTACGTCGACGGCGGCTACCGCCCGGCGCAGTCGGGCAACGCCTTCGCCGTTGAAAACCCGAAGGATTGCAGCGTCGTCGCCGAGGTCGCGGAAGGCGGCGCGGCCGACATCGATGCGGCGGTCGCCGCTGCACGCAACGCGTTGCCGGGCTGGTCTTCGCTATCGGGCGCGCAGCGTGGTGACCTGATGCACCGGGCCGCCGATGCGCTCGCGCTTCGCCTGCCGGAGCTTGTCGACGTCGAGATCGACCAGACCGGCCGACCGCGCTGCGAGATGGCGGCACAACTTGCGCGGCTGCCGGAATGGTTCCGGTATTTCGGCGCCGTGGCGCGCACGCACGAGGACACCGTGCCTCCGTTCGGCGGCGACTTCCTCAACTACACGAGGCGCGTGCCGCTCGGCGTGGTCGGTCACATCACGCCGTGGAATCATCCGCTGCTGATCCTGACCAAGAAGGTCGCGCCGTCGATGGCCGCGGGCAACACGATGGTGGTGAAGCCCAGCGAGCTTGCACCGATCACCGCGCTGCTGCTCGGCGAGGTGCTGAAGGAGGCGGGCATACCCGATGGCGTCTACAACGTGGTGCCCGGTTTCGGGTCCACCGCGGGCCTCGCGCTCGCCGCCCATCCGCAGATCCGCAAGATCGACCTGACCGGCGGGACACCGACGGGCAAGGCGGTCGCCGCCATCGCCGGGGCGAACCTTACACGCATCTCGGCGGAGCTCGGCGGCAAGGCCGCGGTGATCGTCTTTCCCGACATGGCGATCGACCAGGCGGTGGCGGCCGCGCTCTTTGCCGCGTTCATCGCCAGTGGACAGACGTGTGTCCAGGGCGCGCGCCTGCTCGTGCACCGCTCGATACACGATGACGTGTTGCGCGAGCTCGTGCAGCGCGTGCGGGCGATCCGCCTCGGCGATCCGCGCGATCCGCGCACGCAGATGGGACCGCTGATATCGGCACGCCAGCGCGACATCGTCGAGCAGTACGTGCGCATCGGTGTCGACGAAGGCGCGACGCTGGCCGCGGGCGGGCGGCGGCCGCAAGGGTCGCTGTTCGATGCGGGCTACTACTATCTGCCGACGGTTTTCACGAACGTGACCGGCACCATGCGCATCGCCCAGGAGGAAATCTTCGGACCGCTGGTCTGCGTGATGGCGTTTGACACCGAAGAGGAGGCGGTTGCGCTCGCGAACGGCACGGTGTACGGATTGGCGGCCAGCGTGTGGACGCGCGATCTCGCGCGTGCGCATCGCGTCGCCGGCGCGCTCGAATGCGGCGTCACCTGGATCAACGATCATCACCGCATCGATCCTGCCTCGCCATGGGGCGGCTTCCGGATGAGCGGGATCGGTCGTGAAAACGGCCTCGTCGCGTACGAGGACTACACGCAGATCAGGAATGTGATCGTGAACCTGTCCGATGCGCCGTTCGACTGGTACGCCGGTGACGGCGCGCCGGCTCGCTACAGCTGAAAGGGTGCGCGGCACGCTCGTGTGACATGCAGTGAACGCGGCAGCCGGCGGGCGGCTATCGGCGTGCCGTATGCGGTGGGGCCTTCGCATCCGCGGCCGGCGCAAAGACGGCACGCCGCGGGACGAACCATGTCGCGAGCATCGTCAGCGTGCCGAACACGGCGAGGGCGACGAAGACGTGCGCGAGCCCCCCACCGAGCGCCGCCTGCAGCGCCGCGTGTTGCGCAGCCGGGAGAGCCACGCCTTCGGCGCCGTCGAACATGCGGCGCACCGCATCGAGCGAGACGAGCCCGTCGCCGGGCCCGTTGAAGTGGCTGTGCAGGCTCGTGTTCAGCACCGCGCCGAGTGCGGCGGCGCCGAACGTGCTGCCCAGCATGCGTGCGAAGATGTTCGATGCGGTGGCGCTGCCGCGCTGCGCCCACGGCACGCTGGCCTGGATGAGAATGATGAACGTCGTGTTGAGCAGTCCCATGCCGAAACCGACGATGAATGCACCCGCGCCCACGCGCAGGGGACCGACGCCCGGCGGCATCGTCGCAAGCACGAGCGCGCCGGCGAAAAGCAGGCCGCCGCCAAGACGCGCGGTGCCGCGCGCCTCGATCGCGCGGAGGAAGCGCCCCGATAACGTTGACGCGAGCGGCCAGCCGACCGACATCGCAGTCAGCGCGAACCCGGCGACGATGGCCGAGCGGCCGAGCACGCCCTGCACGTAAATCGGCACGAACGACGTCACGCCGATGATCGCGGCACCGGCGAACAGCGAGCTCACGTTGACGCTCGCCGTCAACCGCGCGCGCCACAACGCGAAATCGATCATCGGCTCCGGCGCACGCCGCTCGCGGGCGATGTAGAGGCCGAGCGCAACGGCGAACAGCGCAACGAGCAGCAGCGTCGGCAGTGAACGCCACGGCCAGTCGACGCCGCCTTCCATGACCGCCACGAGGAGCGCGCAGATCGCGACGCAGAAGAGCGCGATGCCGATGTAGTCGATCGCATGCGGCCGATGGCCGACGTCTTCGCGCAGGAACAGCGACAGACCGATGATCGTGAGCAATCCCACGGGAACGTTGATCCAGAAAATCCAGTGCCACGACAGCACTTCGACGATGAGCCCGCCCGCAAGCGGCCCGACGATGGCGGCGAATCCCCAGACGCTCGACAGCCAGCCCTGCACGCGCGGACGCTCCTGCGGCGTGTAAAGATCGCCGACGATCGTCGCGGCCACCGGCTGGATCGATCCTGCACCGAGACCCTGCAGGAGCCGGAAGGCGATCAGCGCCGGCATCGACCACGCGAAGCCGCACAGCGTCGAGCCGATGAGGAAAACGACGATGCCGCCGATCAGCACCGGACGGCGGCCGTACAGGTCGGCAAGCTTGCCGAACACGAGGATCGTCGACGCCTGCGTCAGCAGGAATCCGGAGAACACCCATGTGTAGAGCGAGAAGCCGCCGAGCTTGCCCACGATTTGCGGAAGTGCGGTGGCGACGATCGTCACCTCGACCGCGGCCATGAAGAGCGCGAGCATCACGCAGCCGAGAACGACCGGACGGCGGGAACGGGTGGCAGTCATTTGAGCATACCTGTCCGGCGTTGCGCGCGCATGGCTCGCGGTTTCATATTGTGTCAGCGCGCATCACGGTGCTAGCATCGCCGCGAGCAGTGTCCACTCGGTGCGCCGAGGCACGAGACGTTGCCGCAAGAATATTTCATCCATGTTCTCGCGAAAGCCCGGACGGAGGCGGTGCACCACTCGATGCGCTGCGGGCGAGCTTGCGCCGGGAAGGTTCGTTCCTCGAGGAGATGTCGTGAGATTCAGACTTGGTCCCATCATGCTCGCCATCGGCGTGTCGTGCTCCGGCGCGTTGCTGCCTGCCGCTGTCGCGGCGCCTGCCGGTCCGCACGAGGTTGAAATGACCTGGATGTCGATCGCGAACTGGTATTTCAAGCTGGGTGACCTGCGCATTGTGATGGACGGCTACATCACGCGGGTGCCGGGCCCGCCGTTCTTCGTTGCATCGACCGAGTTCCCGGCCGATCAGTTCGCATTCACGCAGGGTCCGTATAACGTCGATGTCGCATCGGTGACGCGCGTCAGGAACGCGCTGCCGGCGAACGGCAGGCTCGACTACATCCTCGCGGGCCACAGCCATTTCGACCATACGTGGGATACGCCGACGTGGGCGAAGCTCACCGGCGCGCCGATCATCGGCGGCCTTTCCACGTGCTTCCAGGCGATCGCGCAGAACCTGCCGGCAAGCCAGTGCCAGGTGGTGAACGGCGGCGAGAAGATCGACCTCGGCAGCGGCGTGACGATGCGCGTCGTGCGCTTCAACCACAGCGGCAACGCGTCGAATCCGATCCAGCACTTCGCGCGTGAGCTTTCCGGCCCGCCCGTTCCCGATCCGGTGACCGGCGGCTTTCGCGCAGGCGTCGGCGAGGATTATCCGAACGGTGGCGGCGGACGCGCATTCCTGTTCACCATCGACAATCCCGGCGGCAAGCTCAGCTTCTTCGTGCAGAACTCCGCGAGCGCGTTCGATCTCGATCAGGACATTGTCGTTGACGGCGTCAATTACGGCGCACCCCTCGCGAACCTCGCCGCGGCAATGAAGGACGCGGGACTGACGAGCGTCGATGCGTGGATCGGCACCGGCGGTCTCGCCGTGGCACAGCTCATCGTGCCGGTGATCCACCCGAAGGTCTACATTCCGAATCACTGGGATGGTCTCTTCAATCCGTTCTGGCCCGGCATGCCATTCCCGTTCAAGGACGCGAACCTCAAGAGCTATCTCGACGCGCAGAACATTGCGCTGATGCCACAACATCAGTACTTCGACACGTACCGCCTCGATCGCGCGGGCGTCACGATGACGCCGAACCACGCGGTGAAGCAGAAGCTCGGTTTTTCCGACGTGCAGGCGTTCGATACGGCTATGCTCGAGGCGGTCGACAAGGTGGCGTCGACGTCGTTCGGCGACGATTGCGGCGAGTCGCTCGTCGAGTCGCCCTGGGAGCGCTCGCGCTTTGCGCAGAACGCCTACCCGCTCGCGACGTACCTCGGCCCGCAATACGTCGCGTCGCTGTCGATACCATCGCACGCGTTCGAAAAGGTATCGGTGCGCTAGCTCGCGCAGATCACCCCGGTCCGTTCAACGCGGGCCGGGGAGCGAGTGTCAGCGCGCAGCCGGCGGCCACCAGCGCCGCCGCGCCCGACGCGGCGAACACGACCGCGGGATCGTAGTGCTCGAGCAACAGCCCGCCGAGCGCGTTGCCGGCGCCGATGCCGCTGACGATGCACGTCGCCGACCAGGTGAACGCCTCGGTCGCATAGCGCGCCGGCGCATACGACGAGATCAGCAGCGTGACGATCGTCAGCGTCGGCGCAATGCAAAGCCCGGCAATGAACGCGACGATGGCGAGCAGCCCGGCGGACGCAATGAGCCCCTGCAGCGCGAGCGGCAGCACGAGCAGCGCGACGGCGAGACGCAGCTGGCGCTCGCGCGCAAGTGCGATATGGAGGCCGCCGTACACGAGCCCGCCTACGGCGCTGCCGATCGAATTCGCGGCAATCAGCAAGCCCGCAAGCGGGGGCCGGTGCACCTTCGCTGCGAAGCCGGGATAGGCCACCTCCAGCAGGCCGAGCCCGAGCGTGAGCAGGAGCGTCGTCGCATAGACGGCGATCAACCGCGGCTCGGTCAGCGGCCCGAGCAGCCGGCGTTGCGCATGCGGATCGTGGTGCCAGTAGCGCAGCGCCGGCGACGCGACGAACGTCGGTACGGCAATGCACATGAAGACGAACGCTGCGCCGAACGCAACGGCCGGCGAGCCGATCGCCAGCAGCAGCGCGATCAGCGCCGGACCCGCGGTGAACGAGAACTCGATCAGCACGCCGTCGAGGGCAAACGCGACGCGGCGCGCCGACTCGTCGTCGAAGCGGTGGCGCCACATCGTGCGCGTCAGCACCGAGATCGGCGGCGAAAAGGCACCCGCCACGCCGGCGACGATCCACAGCATCGGCGTCGCGAGTCCAAGCGGCTTCGCAAGCCACAGCACGAGCAGCGCCGCGGGGCATACGATGCCGGTGACGAGCAGTGCCACGCGCGGCCCGTGGCGGTCGATCCAGCGTCCGATGAACGGCGCGCTGGTGGCGGAGGCGCCGAGATACGCGCCGACGGCGGCGCCTGCCGCGGCGAACGACCCGGTCAGCGCGCGCACGTGCAGCAGCATCGCGAGCGTCACCGTGCCGAGCGGCATCCGCGCGAGCACGGCCATCGCGAGGAGGCGCGAGACGTCGGGCAGCCGAAAGAACCACGCGTATTGCGCGGCGGCGGCGTGGATAAGCGGGGTCAGAGACGACTTTCGCGGCGAAAAGTGGGGTCAGAGACGACTTTCGGTCGCGCTGGGGGAATCCGGCACAACTTGCCGCGAAAGTCGTCTCTGACCCCACTTTTCGTCGCGGCCGAGCGGCGTCTTCGACCCCACTTTTCAGTAGACGACCTGGACGTTCTCGGGCGCAAGCCACTCACGCAGCCGCTCGATCAGCGCATCATCGGGGGTCACACGCCACGATTCGGGCAGGTCGAGCTCGCCGCCGATGCGTGCGTTGACGTAGCGCACGGTGACCGGCAGCGTGCCCGGACGGAACGGACGCAGGATCTCCTCGAGCCGATCGGCCGACGCGTTGCCGTTGCACGCGATGCGCAGCGACTTCGCCCAGCGTTTGCGCACGCCGCCGAGATCGTAGATGTTTTCGGCGATGATGCGCAGCCCCTGCGACTCGCCGTCGTCGGTCATCCGCTGCATCACGCGGATCTCCATGACCACGAGCTGGTCCTCGCGCAGCAGCGCACGCGCGGCGTCGAACGTCTCGTTGTAGACCATCACCTCGGCGCGGCCCTTGCCGTCGTCGAGCGTGACGAACGCCATCTTGCCGCGCCGGCTCGTCTGCACGCGCAGTGCGGTGACGATACCGGCGACGAGCACGCGCTCGTTCTTCGGCTGCAGGCTCGAAAGCGCGGTGCGCACGATCGTTGCAAGCTCGGCAGCGTGCGCGTTGAACGGGTGGCCGGACAGATAGAAGCCGAGCGACGCCTTCTCGTGCACGAGTCGCTCGGCTTCCGTCCAGTCGCGCATCGGCGGTCCCGCGGGCACGGGAGGCGCGACGTCTTCGCCGAACAGCGACACCTGCGAAGCGCTCGCAGCGGCGCGCTCGCCGGCATCGAGCGCAAGCCCGACCAACGCGAAAAGCGCTGCACGATGCGTGTCGATCGCGTCGAATGCGCCGGCGCGAACCAGCGCCTCGACGACGCGCCGATTGACGAGACGCTTGTCGACGCGGCGGCAGAAGTCGAACAGATCGGTGAACGCGCCTTGCGCCTCGCGTGCGGCGACGATCGCTTCGATGGCCGCGCTGCCGGTGCCCTTGATGCCGCCGAGTCCGTAGCGAATGCGGCGCGGGTCGACCGGCTCGAAGCGGTAACGCGATGCGTTGACGTCGGGCGGCAGGATCTCGAGTCCCTGCGCGAGCGCATCGTCGTAGAGCGTCTTGAGCTTGTCGGTGTCGTCCATCACGAGTGACAGGTTCGCCGCCATGAACGCCGCCGGGTGATGCGCCTTGAAGTACGCGGTCTGGTACGCGACCAGCGCATACGCGGCCGAGTGCGACTTGTTGAAGCCGTAGCCGGCAAACTTCTCCATCAGGTCGAAGAGCTGCGCGGCCTTGGCTCGTGCGAGCCCGTTCTTCTCGGCGCCGGCGACGAAAATGTCGCGGTGCTGCGCCATCTCCTCGGGCTTCTTCTTGCCCATCGCGCGCCGCAGCAGGTCGGCGTTGCCGAGCGTGTAGCCGCCGATCACCTGTGCGATCTGCATCACCTGTTCCTGGTAAACCATCACGCCATACGTCGGCTCGAGGATCGGTGCGAGGCGCGGATCGAGATACTCGACGCGCTCACGCCCGCTCTTGCGCGCGTTGTAGTCGGGGATGAGCTCCATCGGCCCCGGCCGATACAGCGCGACCAGCGCGATGATGTCTTCGAAGCGCGTGGGCTGCGCCTGCTTGACGAGATCGCGCATGCCGCGCGATTCGAACTGGAACACGGCCGTCGTGTTCGCCTTGCGGAAGATGTCGAACGTGGGCGCATCATCGAGCGGCAGCGTGTCGAGCGCGATCGTCGCGCCGGGATCGAGCTTGCGGATGTAGCGCAACGTCCAGTCGAGGATCGTCAGCGTGGTCAAGCCCAGGAAGTCGAACTTGACGAGGCCGATTGCCTCGACGTCGTCCTTGTCGAATTGCGACACCGGCGCCTGCGCGCCCGGCTGCACGTACAGCGGACAGAAGTCGGTGAGCTTCCCGGGCGCGATCAGCACGCCGCCCGCGTGCATGCCGACGTTGCGCGGCAGGCCTTCGAGCTCGCAGGCGAGCGACAGCAGTTCGCGCACCTCCTCCTCGTCGGCCTCGCGCTGGTCGAGCAGCGGCTCGACCTCGCGCGCGTAGATCACGTTCGGCTCGGGATCGCCGCTGCGCCGGCGCAGCGTGACGGTTCTGCCCGGCTGGAACGGGATCAGCTTCGCTATGCCGTCGACGAACGAATACGGCAGGTCGAGCACGCGTCCGACGTCGCGCACGGCGGCCTTGGCCGCCAGCGTGCCGAAGGTGGCGATCTGCGACACCGACTCGGCGCCGTACTTGTGCTTCACGTAGTCGATCACGCGATCGCGCCCATCCTGGCAGAAGTCGATGTCGAAATCGGGCATCGAGATGCGATCGGGATTGAGGAACCGCTCGAACAGCAGCGCGTAGCGCAGTGGATCGAGATCGGTGATGCCGAGCGAATACGCGACCAGCGATCCTGCTCCCGATCCGCGGCCGGGTCCTACCGGCACGCCGTTGGACTTCGCCCAGTTGATGAAATCGGCAACGATCAGGAAGTAGCCGGAGAAACCCATCTGCACGATCGTCTTCGCTTCGAACTCGAGGCGCGCGAGGTACTCGGGACGGCGGCGCTCACGCTCGACGGGATCGGGATAAAGCTGTGCGAGCCGGCGCTCGAGGCCGCCGGCCGCTTCGGCACGCAAGTGATCGTCGAGCGACATGCCCGCGGGCGTCGGGAACTGCGGCAGATGATTCTTGCCGAGCGGAATCGTCAGGTTGCAGCGCGTGGCGATGGCTACGCTGTTCGCAAGCGCTTCGGGCAGGTCGGCGAATTTCGCGGCCATCTGCGACTGCGTGAGGAAATATTGCTCGGCAGTGAAGCGGCGCGGGCGCCGGCTGTCCGACAGGGTGTGTCCTTCCGCGATGCATACGCGTGCTTCGTGCGCGCGGAAATCATCCGCGGTCAGGAACTGGATCGGATGCGTCGCGACGATCGGTATGCCGGCGCCGTCGCCGAGCGCGACCGTCGCCTGGACGAGCGCTTCACAATCGGCGTGCCCGGCGCGCTGCACTTCGAGCGCATAGCGCTGCGGAAACCAGTCGGCCCATTCGCGCGCGAGGCGCTTCGCCGCGTCGAGGTCGCCCTGCAGCAGCGCCTGCCCGACGTCACCGTCGCGTCCGCCCGACAGCGCAATGAGTCCGTCGGTGCCCTCGTCGAACCACGCGCGATCGAGCTCGGCGCGACCACGATGCTGATGCGTGAGATACGCCCGCGAAAGCCAGGTGCAAAGCTTCAGATAGCCGTCGCGGCTCGCGGCGAGCAACAGGGCCCGCGACGGCTGTTCCGGCTCACGTGCATTGGAGATCCATACGTCGCAACCGGCGATCGGCTTGATGCCGCGGGCGCGTGCCGCGCGATAGAACTTGACGAGCCCGAACTGATTCGCAAGATCGGTGAGCGCCAATGCAGGCATGCGGTCGGCGACTGCCGCGTCGATTGCATCATCGATGCGCACCGCGCCGTCGGCGACCGAGTACTCGCTATGCAGGCGCAGGTGGACGAAGCCGGGTGATGACATGAGATGCAACAGCGAGCGATGCTAGAATTCTACTCTGCCAACCTCGCCGATCCCGTCTTGACGTTCGTCAGCGCAGCGTATTCGCGGCAGCCGATTGCACAACGATTGCACGTGCGCGGCATGCTGTGCGCGATCGGCGTCGCACTTGTCGCCGCCGGTTGCGCAACCGCACCGTTCGGGCCGTCGGCGCCGCCCGCTGCAGCGCCCCCGTTGCCGCGCAACGCCGAACCGCCCCCGCCTTCGGTCAATCTGTCGGGATTTCCGTTGCCGTACCGGCAGGGCTACGCCGACGGCTGCGCAAGCGTGAGCGGCGCCGAGCGCAAGGATGCCGCACGCTTCGGCGGCGATCCCAACTACCGGATGGGCTGGCAGGACGGGCTCGCGCTTTGCCGACGCAAGTAGCGATCAGGCCCGCGACGTCGCAGTTCGTCGACATCCGGGGTGAACGCCATCATGTGCAGACGTGGGGCGAGCCGCAGTGGCCGCGTCTCGTGCTGCTGCACGGCTGGATGGATGTCGGCGCGTCGTTCCAGTTCCTGGTCGATGCGCTCGCGCGCGACTGGTACGTGATCGCGCCCGACCTGCGCGGTTTCGGCCGCTCGGCATGGCAGGCGCAAGGCTACTGGTTCTACGACTATTTCGCCGATCTCGAGGCATTGCTCGCGCACTACGTCGCCGATGCGCCCGCGCGCCTCGTCGGCCATAGCCTGGGCGGCAACATCGCGATGGGGTATGCCGGCGTGCGCCCCGAGCGCGTGCTGCGCGTCGTTTCGCTCGAAGGTTTCGGCATTCCGGCCGAAGCGCCCGACGCGGCGCCGCGCAAGGTGGCGAAGTGGCTCGACGCGATCGCCGATCCACCGTCGTTTCGCACCTATGCGAGCATCGACGCGGTCGCCGACAAGCTGCAGAAGAAGAATCGGCGCCTGCCGCGCGACAAGGCCGAGTTTCTTGCACGCCGTTGGGCGGCGTCGTTCCCCGACGGCCGGGCCGAGCTCGTCTCCGATCCGCGCCACAAGCTGCCGTTCCCGCACGTCTATCGAATGGACGAGATCATCGCGATGTGGCGCAACATCACGGCACCGGTGCTGTGGGTCGCCGCCGAGGATTCGGACATCCCGCGCTGGCTCGCGAGCCATCCCGAGGGCGAGGCGGGCGCCGACGGCCTCGACGAAGTGCGCCGGCGCATCGCTCACGTGCCGGGCGCCGCACTTGCGACGGTTGCCGATGCAGGCCACATGCTGCACCACGATCAGCCGGCCCGCGTGGCTTCGGTGATCGAGCCGTTTCTCGCCGCCGATTGAGGATGCGCGTCAGCGTGCATTCACGCCGCGCGGCGTACGCGGCGCTCGGCGTGCTCACGCTGATCTGGGGCCTCAACTGGATCGCGATGAAGGGCGCACTGCTGCATACGGACCCGCTCACGTTCAACGTGCATCGCACCTGGCTCGCCATGCTCGTGCTGTTCGCCGTCCTCGTCGCACGCAGGCGCCACTTCTGGCCGCATAGCTGGCGCGCCGTCGTCATCACGGCATTCTTCCAGACGACGATCAATTTCGGTGCGACGACGATGGCCGTCGCGGGCGGCGGCGCCGGGCGCACGTCGGTGCTCGTATTCACGATGCCGTTCTGGACGCTGCTCATTGCATGGCCGGTGCTGCACGAGCGCGTGCGCGGCCTCCAGTTGGCAGCGATCGCGTTTGCCTTCGCCGGGTTGATGCTCGTCGTCGAGCCGTGGGCGTGGCAAGGCCATCTCGTGCCCAAGCTGTGGGCGGTACTGTCCGGCTTCGGCTGGGCTGCGGGCACCGTCGCGATGAAGCATTACCAGCGCGAACGCCATTTCGACATGCTGAGCTTCATCACCTGGCAGATGGTGCTCGGCGTGATTCCGCTCAGCTTCCTGCCGTGGATGTTCGGCGCCCCGCCGACGCAATGGAGCGTTGCGCAGGTAGCGCTGCTCTTCTACGTCGGCGTGATCGCCACGGCGGGCGGCTTCCTCATCTGGATGGCCATTCTCCGCTGGCTGCCGGCCGGCACGGCGTCGCTCAACATGTTCGCGGTGCCGGTGATCGCGCTGCTGTCGTCGATGCTCGTGTTCCACGAGCGGCTGGCCGCCAACGAATGGGCCGGCATCGCGCTGATCGGCGTGGGGCTCGGACTCATCAGCGCGCACGCGCTGGCTGGCGCTCAGCCGCGCGATCCCCTGCCCGCGACGCCGACGCCGCTCGATGGCGGGTAGGGGTCCGATGATCGGCGCGCGCGAGGCCTGACGTCGTCGTTCGCCGCAAGCGCAGGTGCAAGGTCGGACGCCGTCGAATGATAATGGTTATTATTTACATTCAACGATTCCTTTGCTATGCTCGCCGCACGGACTGCCTCTTCCGGCGGTCCATTCGACACTGGAGCGTCTGCACATGAACCGGCTGTACTCCCTGCTGCGCTGGTCCCCGATTGCAATCGCGATCCTCGCCGCGGCACCCGCGCTCGCTGCCGACGAGGCGCCGATCAAGCTCGTCGCGCGCGATGGGGTGTTCACGCCGACGGTGATCGAGGTTCCCGCCGGCAAGAGCGTGCGCCTCGAGGTCAGCAACGAAGGCAAGACTGCGATGGAATTCGAAAGCCGCGATCTCAGGCAGGAAAAGGTGATTCCGCCGGGCGGCAAGGCGACGCTGACCATCAAGGCGATGAAGCCGGGCGAATACCGGTTCTTCGATGAATTCCACGAAAAGACCGGCCAGGGCAGGCTGATCGTCAAATAGCTCGAGGAACATCGACGGCCATGGGCAACGCACTTTTCATCGTCTGGCGCGAATCCGCGGAAGCCATGCTGGTGGTCGGCATCCTGTACGCATGGCTGCGGCAGCGGCCCGACGCGGCGGTCGGCATGCGGTATCTGTGGGGCGGCGTGGCGGCGGGCGCGGCGCTGGCACTCGTCCTTGCGCTGATCATGCTTGGCATCGCGTCGTCGCTGTCGGGCAATGCGCTCGATTATTTCCAGCTCGCGATCATGCTGGTCGCCTCCGGTCTCATCGTGCAGATGGTGTTCTGGATGCGCAAGCGCGGCCGCACGTTCAAGAAGGATCTCGAATCCAGCATGGCGCGCAACGCCAGCGCGGCGAACTGGTGGGGGCTGCTGATCGTCGTCGCGCTCGCCGTCGGCCGCGAGACCGCGGAAACCGTCGTGTTCCTGTATGGTCTCGGCGCCGAGAAGGGCGGCATCGCCGATCTGCCGATCGTGCTGGTGCTGGGCGTCGGGGCGGCATTCGCGACGTTCTGGCTGTTGCAGCAAGGGTCGCGCGTGCTGTCGTGGCGGATGTTCTTTCGTGTCAGCGAGATCCTGCTGCTGCTCCTGGCCGGCGCGCTGCTCGTTTCCGGCGTCGAGAAGCTCATCGCGCTCGATGTGCTCCCCACGCTCGTCGATCCGGTGTGGGATACCTCGCGGCTGCTCGACGATTCGGGACGCATCGGCGGCTTGATTGCGTCGTTCACCGGTTACCGTGCGCGCCCCGCATTGCTGCCGCTGCTCGTGCTCGCCGCCTACTGGGCCGTCGTCTGGTGGTCGCTCGGACGCGCGGGACGATCGGCCGCAACACGCGCGGTTCCGGCGCCTGCTACGCCGGCGGGCGAGGCGTTGCGGCGCGCCGAGCACCGCTGACGGGCCGGGGCTCGCGCGCCGTTGCGGCGCGCGAAGCGCCGCAGGACTTCTGCCGTCCTTCTGCACGCGCGCTGCCGGCTCCGAGCAACGCCCGCTATCGCGGTAAAATGAACTGTGCCGGCCATCATGGCCGGCACTTCGTTTGATGGCCGCCACCGCACCTGACCTGTCCAAGCTGCGCATCGATCGCGAGCTCGCGCCGATCCGCCGGCGTCGCCGGCGCAAATGGATCTGGCTCGCGCTGGTCGCGCTGCTCGTCCTGGCCGCTGCTGCCTGGCGCTTCCTGCAGCCGCATCCGCAAACGGTGCAGACGACACCGATCGTCACCGCTTATCCGTCGCAGCAGTACGTCGTGCTGAACGCAACTGGGTATGTCGTGGCGCAGCGGAAGGCCGCCATCTCGTCGAAGGCCACCGGCCGGCTCGAATGGCTCGGGGTGGCCGAGGGCTCGCGCGTCAAGGCGGGCGATCTCATCGCGCGCATCGACAACCGCGACGTCGTCGCGCAGGCGCAAAGCGCGGCGGCTGCGGTGCGCGCAGCGCAGGCCAACGTGCGGCAAAGCGAGGTCGAGCGCGAGAATGCGCAGGTCGAGTACGGCCGCAACGAGGAGCTCGTCGGCAAAGGCTTCATTTCGCGCTCGGCGCTCGATACCGCGAAGGCGCGGCTCGACCGGGCGCAGGCGGGAGTGGCAAGCGCGCAGGCGAATCTCAATGTGGCGCTTGCCAACGCGCGCAATGCGCAAGTGGCCGTCGACTACACCGAGATCCGCGCTCCGTTCGACGGCGTCATCCTGTCGAAGAGCGCGAACGTCGGCGATCTGGTGACGCCTTTCTCCAGCGCCACCGATTCGAAGGGAGCGGTGGTGTCGATGGCCGACATGGGGACGCTCGAAGTCGAAGCGGACGTGTCCGAATCGAGCCTCGCCAAGGTGCACGTCGGGCAGCCTGCCGAGATCGTGCTCGACGCGCTGCCCGATACGCGTTTTCGCGGCCATATCAGCCGGATGGTGCCGACCGTCGACCGTGCCAAGGCGACCGTGATGACGAAGGTGAAGTTCGACGCGATCGATCCGCGCGTTCTTCCGGAAATGAGCGCGAAGGTGAGTTTCCTGTCGCAGGAAGTCACGCCGGAGCAGCAGAAGCCGCTGGTGTCGGTGAACAAGGACGCCGTGGTCGAGCGCGACGGCCAGAGCGTCGTGTTCGTCGTTCGCGACGGCCATGCGGTGGCCGTGCCGGTGAAGCGCGGCGCGGCGATCGGCGACACGATCGCGATCGAAGGCAACGTCAAGACCGGCGAAAAGGCGGTGGAAAAGCCGGCACCGTCGCTTGCGAACGGCGCGCTCGTGACGACGGCGAGCAAATGACAGCCCCCGAAGCAATCGCTTCGCGCGGTCGCGACAATCGCGAGCCGCGCTTCGCCGATGCCGGCGCGCCGGCGCCGCTCGTGTCGATCCGGAGCGTGTCGAAATATTATGTCCGCGGCGACCAGGTGATCCCGGTGCTGGTCGGCATCGACCTCGACGTCAATGCAGGCGACTACATCGCGTTGATGGGACCGTCGGGTTCCGGCAAGTCGACGCTGCTCAACCTGATCGCGGGCATCGACAAGCCGTCGGCCGGCGAGATTCGCGTCGCGGGCGTGGATATCGCACAACTGTCCGACGCCGAGCTCGCGCTGTGGCGTGCGTCGCATGTCGGGTTCATCTTCCAGTTCTACAACCTGATGCCGGTGCTGACGGCATTCGGCAACGTCGAGCTGCCGCTGCAGCTCACGTCGTTGTCGCGAAGCGAACGGCGCGAGCGCGTCGAGACGGCGCTGGCGCTGGTCGGGCTGTCGGATCGTGCGACGCATCGGCCGAACGAGCTGTCGGGCGGACAGCAGCAGCGCGTGGCAATCGCACGCGCGCTGATCGCCGATCCGACGTTGATCGTGGCCGACGAGCCCACCGGCGACCTCGACCGCACCACGGCCGAGGAAATCCTCGGCCTGCTCGAGCGGCTGAACGACGAGCTCGGCAAGACGATCATCATGGTGACGCACGACCCGAAGGCGGCCGAGAAGGCGCACCGGATGGTGCATCTCGAAAAGGGCCTGCTCGTCGACTGAGGCTGGTCTGCCCCGATGTTCTTTCCCCTGCTCGTCCTGCGTAACGCGTTCCGGCACAAGCTGCGCACGACGCTGACCATCGTCGGCATCGTCGTAGCGATCGCCGCGTTCGGCATGCTGCGCACGATCGTCGACGCGTGGTATGCGGGGGCGAACGCGAGCTCGTCGGCGCGCCTCGTGACGCGAAGCTCCGTGTCGCTGGTCTTCGCGCTGCCGCTCAACTATGCGCAAAAGATTCGCCAGGTCGACGGCGTCACCGGCGTCGGCTGGGCGAACTGGTTCGGCGGCGTTTACGTCAACGAGCGCAATTTTTTCGCGCAGTTCGCCATCAGCGAGAGCTATCTCGACCTGTACCCGGAATTCGTGCTGTCCGACGATCAGCGCCGGGCATTTCTCGCCGATCGCGTCGGTGCGATCGCCGGGCGCAAGCTCGCCGACAAATACGGGTGGAAGGTCGGCGACCAGATCCCGCTGCGCGGCACGATCTACCCGGGCACGTGGACGTTCAACCTGCGCGGGATCTACGACGGTGCGGAGGAGGGCACCGACACGTCGACCTTCTTCTTTCATTTCGCTTATCTGAACGAATCGATCAAGAAGCAGTATCCCGGACGCGGCGACCAGGCCGGGGTGTTCATCGAGTCGCTGGGTAATGCAGACGATGCTGCGGCCGTTTCTTCCGCCATCGATGCGACATTCCGCAATTCACTTGCCGAGACGCTGACCGAGACGGAGAAGGCCTTCCAGCTCGGCTTCGTTGCCATGTCGGAGGCGATCCTCCTCGCCATCCAGGCCGTCAGCTATGTCGTGATCGTGATCATCATGGCCGTCATGGCCAACACGATGGCGATGACGGCGCGCGAGCGCTATGGCGAATACGCGACCTTCAAGGCGCTCGGTTTCAGCAACGGCTTCGTCGGCATGCTGATCTTCGCCGAATCGCTCGGCATTTCGCTGCTCGGCGGCCTGCTCGGCGCAGCGGCGACATTCCCGCTGGCGGATGTGTTTGCGAGCACCGTCGGCTCGATCCTCGCCGGGTTCAAGGTGTCGCGCGAAACGGTGATGCTGCAACTGCTTGCCGCGCTCGTCATCGGCGTCGTGGCCGCCGCCATTCCCGCGTGGCGCGCGGCGCGGGTGCGCATCGTCGACGGGCTGCGCGCGATTGGCTGACGTGACCGCGACAGTCGAATTCGACCCCCCAGGCTGACGTGGCGATCCCGGTCAATTACATCGCGCGCAATCTCGTTGCCCGGCGCCTTACCACGGCGTTGACCGCGGGCGGCATGGCGCTCGTCGTATACGTGTTCGCGACGGTGCTCATGCTTTCCGCCGGGCTGGAACAGACGCTCGTCGCCACCGGGCAGGACGACAACGTCGTCGTCATCCGTCGCGGCTCGCAGACCGAGGTGCAAAGCGGCATCGCGCGGATGCAGGCGGCCGTCGTTGAGAGCCTGCCCGAAATTGCGCTGGCCGCCGACGGCCGTCCGCTGATCTCCAAGGAGCCGGTCGTCCTGATCAATCTGCCGAAGCGCAGCAGCGGCAAGCCGGCGAATGTCGTGATCCGCGGCGTGACCCAAGCAGGCCTCGCGTTGCGGCCGCAGGTGAAACTGGTCGAGGGACGGATGTTCCGGCCCGGTACCGCGGAAGTGATCGCCGGCCGCTCGATCGCGGACGGCTTCCAGGGCGCAGGCCTCGGCGAGACGCTGCGCTTCGCGTCGCGCGACTGGACGATCGTCGGCGTCTTCGACGCCGGCCATACGGCATTCGACTCGGAGATCTGGGGCGACGCCGAGCAGATGCTGCAGGCGTTTCGCCGCACGGGCTACTCGTCGCTGCTGTTCAGGCTGAACGACCCCGCGCAATTCGATGCAGTGAAGTTGTTCATCGAGAGCGATCCCCGGCTCACGCTCGAGGCGAAGCGCGAAAAACGTTTCTATGCCGAACAGTCCGAAGCGCTGTCGAAGTTCATCAGCTATCTCGGCACGTCGATCTCGATCATCTTCTCGATCGGCGCGGTGATCGGAGCAGCGATCACGATGTATGCGAGCGTGGCGTCACGCACCGGGGAGATCGGAACGCTGCGCGCGCTCGGATTTTCGCGCGCCGCGATTCTCGTTGCGTTCCTCGGCGAGGCGCTGCTGCTCGGGCTGATCGGGGGCATCGTCGGATTGGCCGCGGCATCGGTGATGCAGGCGCTGTCGATATCGACGACCAACTTCCAGACGTTCGCGGAGATCGCGTTCTCGTTCACGCTGACCCCGGGCATCGTCATTGCATCGCTGATCTTCGCGCTGGCGATGGGGTTCGTCGGCGGCTTCCTGCCGGCGGCGAGGGCCGCGCGGATGAAGATCGTGGACGCGTTGCGGGCGGCATGATTCGGACGACGCGCTACATGGCGGCAATGGCGCCCGGAGCAGCGAGATACGCGGGCATGATATTCACCGGGTAGGGCAGCACCTCGTCGGTCATAGGCACGAGCGGGGACATGACAATCGTGCGGTCGTCGGGTGTTCCGGGGGTTGCGTCGTCACCGTTGACAATGCACGAAGTGCTGAACCAGCCGTTGACGTCGCGCAGCTTGTCGAGCCTGTCGACGCGATAGCCGACCTGCGTTGGCGAGATGACCGTCATTTGCGAATGACGGGCAGGAATGTCGAACGGGTCGAGCGGCAGGCAGGTCCCTCGCTGATTGAGCGACGCCTTCTCGCTGGGTCGCGCGGAATCGCCGTCCACGTGAGGCCGAACCATGACGCTCACTCCCCGCGCAGCCTGCTTGATCGGCGGATTGAAGCCGTCGTCTGCAGTAGTAAGCCAGGCGACGCGCACAAAGCGGCGGTTGGGCAGGCCCTCGACCTGCGCGATCGGATTGGAGAGATCGCCGAAGCTCACCGCGAGGTCGAGCTTGAATTGGTTCAGGCAGCTACTCACGAGATGCGGCGGCGTCTGCCGGTAATCGACGCAATACTGCGGCTGTACCAGCGCCAGCAACTGCGGATTGGAATCGACCTCGCCCCGGGTGTACACGTGCTCGCCGAGATGGATATAGTCGGTCGCGTTGTGATAGGTGAAGTACGTCGGTTCGGAGACGTCGATGGTGCCGACGGCGACCGCATCGGTTTCGCTGCCCAGCGGCCCACGGTAAACGATCTGCAGGATGACGTCGGTCATCGCGTAGGGGATCGGCGAATTCTGGAAGTCGAATTCGACCAAGGCCTGCCCGCCGGCGTCGAGTGCGATCCCGGTGAACGGCTTCGACACGATGATCTGTTCGACGCCGTCGCGGCATTGGGTCGATGCGTCGAGCTTCGCCGGATTGACCACTGAGGCAAAGTCGTCGCACGGGGAGGTGCCCACGACCGTGTCGAGGCTGTCGACGTACTGCTTGTCGGTGTGATAGCGGATGACAGCAAAGAAAGTACCGCCATTCATGCGTTGCGGCTGCGGATTGTTCTGCGCATCGACGAACGATGCCGTGGCGTTCGTGATCTTTGCGCGGAGCTTCGTGAATCCCTTCGTGACGCCGTGATCGGCAAGAGCGAACACGCCTTCATCGGGCAGGGCGATTTCGATCCGCCCGCGGAAGAAGAAGTTGATGAGACCAGCCGAGTAGGCGACTGCGCGCGGGAGCAGGAGGT
>Ga0207674_10000443_pt1 | contig 53792 bp, 50 predicted proteins | sample KBSCornC72_FD_184303 | JGI IMG/M metagenome (GOLD analysis project Ga0207674, IMG submission 184303) | Corn rhizosphere microbial communities from Kellogg Biological Station, Michigan, USA - KBS Corn C7-2 (SPAdes) (version 2) | ecosystem: Host-associated > Plants > Roots > Rhizosphere > Soil ... | reverse complement strand
GAATGCACCCGCCGGCAGCGGGACGCCGCTGCTCGGCACGCCGTTGGGCACATAATGCAACCGCTCGCGCGGCACGCCGAGCGCCAGCGCGTGGCGGTACGCCGCCTGGCACACGACGCTCATATGCATCGACTCGGACATCCGGTGCGCCTCGAGGTCGAGCATCGACACGGTGCGCCCGTGGATCGTGGCAAGGCACGGCCGCTCGGTCAGCGCGCTCACCAGTGCGCCGAGCACGTGCGCATTCGCAAGGTGCGCATGCACGACGTCGACGCCGCAATCGTCGACGAACGCCGCGGCGAGCTGCACCGTGAGCCAGACGGGATCATCACGGACGGCGGCGATCAGAACGTCGCAGCCGGCGTCGCGCAGTGCCGCCGTGACGTGGCTTTCGAACGGACACAATGCGCTGACGCGAAAGCGCTCGCGCGGCAACTCGCGCACGAGCCGCGTCACACAGGTTTCCATGCCGCCGACGATGGCGTTGCCGAGTATCTCGAGCACGTGAATGCAGGATCGGCTGGTCATGCGGCGATCCCGAGCCAGGCGCGTGCGGTGCCCGCGAAAATGCGATCACGATCGCGCGCTTCCACGTCGAGCTTGTCGAACAGGCGGCGCACCGTGTCGATGCGCGCCGCGATCTCGCGCCCCGGGCACGGGAGGAAGCAGTCGCTTCCGAACTGCAGCAGCGCCGGCGTCAGCACGTCGAGCGCGAGCCGCAGCACCCGCGCGCGGTACGGCGGCGGCGCCCCGAACGAGATATCGAAGCGGAACTGGCTGTCGTCGGGCGGCACGCCGTTGATGAGGTCGATGACGCCCACCGCGTTCGCCTCGTCGCACCACGGCCAGCCGAGGTGCGCCAGCGTGACGCGCAGCCGCGGATGCTCGCGCAGCGCCTCGAACTCGACGGGACGGCAATAGCGTCCCGAGCGGCCGTCGATGAAGATGCCGCTGTGGAACAGGATCGGCGCGTTGCGTTCGGCCGCGACGGCAAACACGCGCTGCGCGCAATCGTCGGCCGGCACCCAGCCCGACGGCACCATCTTGAGCCCGCGCAGCCGATGCTCGTCCAGCGCGCGGCGCGCCGCATCGACGGCGCCCGGCAGGCGTGGATTGACGACGGCGAAGCCGATCAGGCGGTCCTCGTGGGCCGCAACGAGCGATGCCAGATACGCGTTGGCGCGAACGAGCGCCTCGGCGTCGTGCATCGTATAGCCGTCGGACAGGAATGGCGCGAGCAGCACGCCTGCATCGACGCCCGCCTCGTCGAATGCGCGCAGCACGTCGGCGGCGCGCTCGCGTCCGGTGCAGTGGAGGTGCGCGTCGATCAGCATCGGCGCGCGTGCGTCACGCGCTTTTCGCGGCGACCCGTGTCGTCGCCAGCCGCTGCGCCGTTTCGGCGGCCTTCTTGCCGGCGATGAATGCGTGATCGGAGTTGTAGTATTCCCACTCGCTGTAGCGTCCCGCGAGGATGATGTCGAAGTTCGAAAGCCATGCGCGGATCCGGGCGACGCGTTCGGCGCGTCCATGGTCGTACACGACGTACGCGTACGGCATGTCGATCTGGTTCGACGTGAGCAGCGCGTCGGACGGATCGAGGAGCCCGACGCGGATGCAGTCCTGCACGCAGCGCTCGGTCAACGCGGCACCGACGGCGGGCAGCGGCTTCGTCGCCGAGTAGCTGATCTCGCACGTGAGGCCGAACCCGCCGGGCGGATTGCAATGCGGACTGGCGTTGCCCTGCAGGAACACGCGGTGGAACACCGTGTCTTCGGGGAAATAGATCCAGTGCCGATCGGACAGGTGCGGCCGCGCGACCCCGAGGTTGACGCAGCGGATCGACACGTGGCGCAACTCGCTCGCCGCGCGGCGAATCTCGGCGGGCGCCTCGTCGCCCATCGCGGCGATCAGGACTGGCAGCGGCAGCGTGCTGACCAGCGTGTCGTATTGAAAGCGTCGCCCGTCGGCGAGCGTGACCGCGCGCAGCAGCGGCGACACACGCTCGACGTTCGCCTGCAGCACGAGTTCGGCACGGAGCAAGGGCAGGAAGCCGTTCATCAGCGCCTGGAATCCACCGCGCAGCGGGTAGCCGAAGCGCGCATTCGGTCCCATCGGCTTCGGCACGGGTTGCAGTGCGCCTTCGATCATCTCCTCGAGGTCGGGCAGCGGCACGCGCCCGCCGAGCCACGACGTCTCCATCTCGCAGAGTGGAATGGTCCAGAGCTTGCGGTTGTACGGAATGGCGAAGTGCTTCGCAACGCCGGCGCCCCAGGTTCGGTGGATGAATTCCTCGAAGTTGCGCGGCGGAGCCTCGCTGGCGTCGCGTGCTTCGTGCGCCTCGATGCCGGTCGCGTCGGCACAGCAGTCCTTCACGTCGGCCGCCGCGTCGATGTCATCGCTGCTGCGCGACAGCGTGCCGAAGCGGGCCTCGATCGCGCCGACCAGGCATTCGCGGAGCACTTCCGGCGGCAGGCCGTGCAGCGCCCCCTGGAACGGGTAGCGCGTATACACGCCCTTGCTGTAGATCCATGCCTCGCGCTCCTGCCAGTGCACGTTGTCGCCGAGAAGCAGCCGGTACAGGTCCTGCACGTACGGATCGTCGGAGAACATGATGTGCCCCGCATGATCGAACGTGAATCCGGTGTCCTCGATCGAGCGGCACCACCCGCCGACCTTCGCCTCGCGCTCGAGCACGACGCTGCCTGCGCCGTAGTGGTACGCGGCGGACAGCCCCGTCGGTCCCGCACCAAGGATCAGGCATGGCGCGCCGGCCGGCGCCGTCTGCGCGGCGCCAACGCCCTTCGGCGGCTTCGCGGGCTCGAGCATCATGCGCGCAGCTTCGGTGAGCCCGCGCGGCGCGGCGGCTTCGATGATGCGGCGCATCTCGCGCACGGTTTCGTCCCACGACGTCGCGGCAACGATGCGGCGCATCGCCGCCAATCGCCGCTCGCGCGGTGCTGCCGGCTCGACGAGCGCCGCTTCGCATTCGGCAATGAATCGCTCCGGCGTATCGCCGAAGCGCACCACGCTGCCGTAAAGCTTCTTCACGTCGGGAATCGACGTCGACACGATCGCGCGCCCGGCGGCCATGTATTCAAGCGTCTTCGTCGGGCTGATGAAGCGCGTCGCGTCACTGCGCGCGAACGGCAGCATCGCAACGTCCCAGCCCGCGAGGAACGCCGGCAGCTCGTCGTACTCGCGCTTGCCGAAATAGTGCAGGTTGGGCAGCCGCGGCAGCGCCGCGGGATCGATCTTCAGCACCGGACCCACCATACAGATTTCCCACTCGGGACGGGCCTCGGCCACCGTGCGCAGGAGTGCGATGTCCAGACGCTCGTCGAGTACACCGAAGTAGCCGAGGCGCGGCCGCGCAAGCGCCTTGACTTCGGGATGGGTCAGCGCGACGTCGCCGCCGCGCGCGAAATGATCGCGGTCGACGCTGCTCGTGAACAGATGCACGTTGACGTGGCGCGGCTTTCTCGCCTCGTACAGGCTCGGGCCGCCCGCGAACACGACGTTCGCCACGCGCATCAGCGCGTTCTCGCGCTGCACCAGCTGCCGTGGCGCTCCCTTGAATGCCGTGAGGTCGTCCATGCAGTCGTAAACGACGATGCGCGGTGCGAGCTTCGTCAGCAGCGGCAGTGCCATCGGCGTGTAGAGCCACGCGCCGTAATCGCAGAATCGCTCACGTGCGAGCGCCTGCCCGACCAGTTTCTGCAGTAGCGGAATCTGGTCGTCGTGGAAGCCCGGCGCAGTGAGCGGCGTGTGCGGCGTGAGCACGGTCACGTTCGGTGCAGGGACCGCGAACTCCGCGTGCGGATCGCCGGCCGAGTACAGGGGCTCCTCGACGAAGAGCACGCGCCAGGTGCGCGCAAGCCGCGACAGGATCTGCTGCGGACGCTGATAGACAAAGTCCCACCGCAGATGCGAGAACACGACGAGTTCGTTCATGATGTAGGCCTGTGGTGCGAAGGGTCGACGAGCGGATCGATGCGCGCTTTCACGTCGCGAAGCGCCTGGTCGTAGGCGGAATTGGCCGTGAGCGGAAGCGTGTCGCCCGCATCGAGGAGAGCGTCCCAGAGGCGCCGGCCGCGCCAGTACCGCGGGTCTTCCCACGCTGGCCGCTCGACGATGCGGCAAAGGCAGGCGCCCGTCACCGGGACGCCGTGCTCGAGCGCCTCGCCGATGGCTTCACCGAATGCGTGCAGCCACTCGGTGCGCCCGGCAGCGATGCGGTTGGTTTCCGACGCGAGCACCGGGCAGCGGTAGCGCGCATGCACGTCCGCGAGGAGCCGTGCGAGCGAGGCGAACGCCGCCCGCGACATCCCGCGCGGTGTGCCGTCGGCCGATGCCGAGCGCCACTGGCTCGTGCGGTGCCAGTGCACATCGATCGCATCGACATAGCGCGGATGCCCGCCGAGCTGCGGCTCGAGACGACCCGCGAGCATGTCGAAGACACGCCATTGGATTTCGCCCGCAATAGCGCCGTCGGCGTGCGCCGCGTCGTGGTTCATCGCCGGCTCGCGGTGCACGAAGCGCGCGCGCGAATCGACTTCGAGAATCGCGTCGCAGGCTGCGAGTGCCGCACGCACGAGCCGCTGCTCGACCTCGCGGCAGCGATGACGAAGATCCGCGCGCTGCGGGCCGAGCAGGCTCGTGTGCGCGAGTGCGTAGCTCAGGAACGATATCTCGTTGATCGGTGTAAAGACGGGCGGCTCCGCCTCGGCGTACGGCGCGAGTGCGCGTGCCGCCGCCTTCCCGAACGACCGGAAGCACTCGATGAACCCGGGCGACACGATGTCGAGGCCGTCGGGCCATCCGGCATGGCAAAGCGTCCAGAGCACCTGCACGCCGGCACGGCGGGCACATTGCGCGCGCAACGTCTCCGGCGCAAAATCCCAATCGGCGCCGCGCGCCGCGCGGCGCCAGTCGATGCTCTCGCGAACGCATTCGACGCCCGCCTCGCGCACGCGACGGTAATCCGTCTCGACGCGTTGCCGGTAGGCGTCGCCACCGTGTCCGGGGCGGAGGCCATCCCGATGGTCGGTCCCGTCGAAGCCCGCAATCCAGAACGAGCGGAGCAGCGGTGCGCGTTGCGCTCGGCTTGCGGTGTTCATCGGCGCTGGCATGGTCAACTCGGCTTCGGGGCTTCTGCAAAGTCCATGCCCCGCGTGGCTTCGTCGCAGCAAACGCCATGTGCGCAGCGCTCGGCGTGCGATGCGCCAATCGCCTGTTTCTCCGTAAGAATTACCGGCGCGTCCGGCAATTGCTGCTTTGCATTACGGCGCCTGCATTCGCGAGCGACTGCCGCGGCGCGCGATTGCACGGCGCGGTGTCTCGGGACGCGCCGTTGCGAAGGCGCACCTCGAAGAAGATCTCGATTCGGCACGGTTGCTGCTAACCGGGTGTTGCCTTTGATTTGCACGAGCGCACGGGACCTCCGATGAAAAATGAAACGAACCGCTCCAGTGCGCTCGCGCCCGCGTCGCGCAAGCGCGTCATGCACGTCGTGTTTCCCGTAGCGGGATTCGGCACCGCGTTCCTGCCGGCAACGAAGGCGTGCCCGAAGGAGATGCTGCCGATCGTCGACCGGCCGCTGATCCAGTACGCCGTCGAGGAGGCGGCGGCAGCGGGACTCACGCGGTTCATCCTCGTCACGGGCCGCAACAAGCGCGCGATCGAGGACCATTTCGACCGCGCCTACGAGCTCGAGCACGAGCTCGCGGCGCGCGAGAGCGACGCCGCCCTGCGTGAATTGCGATCGGCGGTTCCGCACGGCGTGACGTTCAGCTACGTGCGCCAGCGCGAAGCCTCCGGGTTGCCCGACGCGCTGCGCAGCGCGCGTTCCCTCATCGGCCAGGCACCGTTCGCGGTGATCCTGCCCGACGACCTCATCGATGCGCCGCGGCCGGCCCTCGCGCAGCTGCTCGATGTGTACGACGAGCAGCAGGTCAGCGTAGCGGGCGTGCAGCGCAGCGCGCGCGAGGCGGGCGACGATGGCCGCCTGATCGCTGCCGACCTCAATACCAGCACGCTGCGTGCGGCGCGCGAGCTCGTGAAGGTGCCGCCGATCGGTGCCGCATCCGGGCCGGTCTCGCTTTGCGGACGCTATGTCTTCACGTCTGCGGTGTGGGATGCGATGAAAGACGAGCGCGACCCGATGCTCACGGCAACGGTTCGCGCGCTGATGGAGCGCGAGCGCGTGTTCGCCTGTCTCGTCGAAGGAAAGCGCTTCGACTGCGGCACGAAGCTCGGATTTCTCGAGGCGCAGTTTGCGTTCGCGCAGAAGCACCACGAGTTGTGGCCGGGATTGCGGCGCAGCCTCGGCCATCTGCTTGCCGACAAACCGGCGCCGGTCGAAGCGCCCACGGTCGCATCATCGGCGAGTGCCATGAAGGCGGCGATCATGCGTTGAGCACACATGCTGCGCGACGGCAGGAAGCGTGCAGCCAGCCAGCCGCGCGTCGAACTTACCTGCAATTCCTACCGTTGCAGCACGCGACGGTACCGCTTCCGGGTTGATTTGTAGGCAATTAGACCGATGGCATGTCGCTTGCGATCCTGAGCCCGTCGCTTTCGACGATCGGACAAGCCATGCCAAGCAACATCGAACCATCGACGCTCCGCGTGTCGAACGCAAGCGATGCAACGCGGCATCGCAACCCGGACGAGGGCCGCACGTGGCCGCGCTGCGAGCCGGCATTGACCCATTTCGAGCTCGGCGCGTCGTCGGAACTTCGGCCCACTGCCGTAATGGCGAAACGCTACACGCCGCGCTATGGCGTACGAAAGGAATGACGATGGCAACCACCCGAACAGGAACAGGCACGTCAGGCATCACGAACCCGATGGACGTCGGCGACGTGGACAGCCGCTACCGCACCGGTGCCGATTACTGGACCGATCGCAGCGGCGGCCCCGGGCCGCAGGTGATGGCCGCCGATACGCTGCAGGGCGATTCGGTGCGCAACGACGCCGGCGAGGACCTGGGCGAGATCACCGACATCATGATCGACGTGCCCACCGGGCGCGTCGCCTATGCGGTGATGTCGGTCGGCGGTGTGCTCGGTATCGGCGACAAGCTGTTCGCGATCCCCTGGTCCGCGCTTCGCCTCGACACCGAGAACAAGTGCTTCCGGATGAACGTCGCGAAGGACCGCTTCGAGCAGGCACCTGGATTCGACAAGGATCACTGGCCCACGATGGCCGATCAGCGCTGGGCCGAGGACGTGCACTCGTTCTACAACGCTCGGCCGTACTGGTCGTAGAGCGAACCGGCGAACAAGGCATCGCGCGCGTCGATCGCGCGCGATGCTTTCGTCCGCATGGTTACGCGCGATCGGCTGCGGACCATCGCCGGTGCGTCCGCGCTGCGGCGTGCTCCGCAGCGCCGGCGCGGCGCCATACACGCGTGCTACACGCGTGCAATTGGAACGCGCCTGCGGAAGACGCGTCATAGTGAGTCCCATGGTCACGCACGCAACCGAGCCGGTTCGCAACGGAAACGGAAGCAATGGTGGCAACGCCAAGGCCGACGCGCCCGATCCCGAGCTTCGCGCAACGCTGAAAAAGGCGTCACTGCGCTACAGTCGTCCGACTGACCGCGGCTTTCGGCGCGAAGGCACGCCGGAGGCCTTTCGCTACGTCGACAGCGACGGACGCAAGCTGCGATCGTCGGATGTGCTCGCACGCATCCGCACGCTCGCGATCCCGCCCGCATGGACGTCGGTATGGATCTGCGAGGACCCGCAGGGCCATCTGCAGGCCACCGGACGCGATGCGCGCGGGCGCCTGCAATACCGCTATCACGCGCAGTGGCGCGCGCAGCGCGACGAGTACAAGTTCGATCGGCTCGCCGAATTCGGCGCGGCGCTTCCGGCGATCCGCGAGGCCGTCGCACGCGACCTTGCGCAGCCGGGACTGCCGCGACGCAAGCTCCAGGCGGCGATGGTCCGCCTCCTCGATCGCACGTATGTTCGCGTAGGCGACGAGCGCTACCGGCGCGACAACGGCAGCTTCGGGCTCACGACGCTTCGCACGCGCCACGTGCGCATCCGCGGCGACCACATCCGTCTGCGCTTTCGCGGCAAATCGGGGAAGGAGCACGATGTATCGCTCGCCGACCGGCGTCTCGCGCGCGTGGTGCGCCGCTGCCTCGACCTGCCAGGCTACGAGCTTTTCCGCTATGTCGAGAACGGCGAGACGCGGCCGCTATGCGCAACCGACATCAACGAGTACCTGCAGCAGGTCACCGGCGCCGATTACACGTCGAAGGATTTCCGGACATGGGGCGCGACGGTGATCGCGACGGTGCTCCTCACGCGCTTCGGACTTCCCGCCTCCACGAGCGAGCGCACGAAGACCGTGAACCGCGCGCTTCGCGCCGCGGCGCACGCGCTCGGCAATACGCTCGCGGTGTGCCGAAAGAGTTACGTGCATCCCGGCGTCATCGAAGCGTACCTCGGTGAGGCCCTTCCGCCCCGGCGTGCGCGGTTGCGGGCTCCGGGCCTGCGCGCCGGCGAGCGGCGCACGCTCGCGCTGCTCAGGACGCTGCGTGGACCGGTGAAGCGCGTGCGGCATCGTTCGCGGTCACGGGTGGCGGTTGCTTCCGCCATCCCGGCGGCGCCTCCGCCGCCCTGAACCCGCGCACCCAGTCGCGCTTCGTCACCGCCGTGCGCGCCGCGAGCGCCTCGGCGATGAGGCCTTGCCAGTGGCGCAACACGCCCTCGCCGCGCACGTCCTGCGGATGCAGTGAAATTCGCAACAGCGGCACGCCATTCGCCCGGCGCAGCTCATGCCCGATCACGGCGCGCGAGACGGCGCGACGCAGCGCGGTATCGGGGCTGTAGCAGAGGTTTGCGGTGCGCTCGAAACGCCATGCCGGCAAATGGTAGATGCCGCTGCGCACGGTGACATAGTCGAAACCATGCGCGCAATGCGCAATCGCGCGACGCGCGCCGTCGCTCAGCAGCCATGCCGGCGGCACGAAGCCCGCGAGCGGCCAGCCGAGGCGCTCGAAAAGCGCGACCCCGCGACCGATGCGCCACGCCGCTGCGCGTGTGTCGAGTGCTGCGAATTCGCCTTCGCTGCGGGTAAGCACGCGCCGCGCGAACCATTCGGGCAGCGTGCGCGGGGCCGGCGCGTCGTCGACGTGGAAATAGCCGTGCAGCGCGAGCTCGTCGCCACGCGCGAGCCGCGCATCCAATGCACGCACGAATGCAGCGTCGCCCGGCACGCCGGCGCCGTGGTGATAGCGCGGAACGACGAGCAGCGTGACGCGCGCCGCCCCGGCGTCGTCGACCATCGCGAGAAGCTCGCGGCACTCGCGCCACGTCGCCGGCGATACGTCATGCACCGCAATGGCGACGGCGCGGGGCCTGGCGTCAGGGGGTGGCATATCGCGGCGCATGTGCGGACCCGGACGCCATCGCCCCGCGATAAAGGCCGAGGAGGCCGCGCATGGCCGTCGACCAGCTGTATTCGGTCTCGGCGCGCACGCGCGCGGCACGGCCCAGCTGGTCGGGATCGCGCCGATAGAATGTGCGCACGCCCTCGGCCAGCGCGGCCGCGTCGCCGGGCTTCACCAGGACGCCGTCGGCCGGCGTGACGATCTCGGGTAATGCGCCCGCATTCGCCGCGACGACGCCGCGTCCGCAAGCCATCGCCTCGAGCACGACGAGACCGAACGTTTCCTGGTCGCCGGCGTGAACGAGGCCGTCGACGCTCGCAAGAATGCGCGCGAGCTCGCGGGACGAATGCAGGAACGGCAGCAGCGTCACGTTCGACGGCAGCGCGAGGCTCGTCTGCGGGCCGGCAAGCACGAGATGGTAGTGCGGCCCGAGCGCGCGGAATGCATCGAGCAGCACGGGCAGGTTCTTTTCCGTGGAGAAGCGGCCGGCATACGCGAGAAGCCGCGCGCGAGCCGGCAGTCCGAGCTCGCGGCGCAATCCGGGTACGCGATGGCGCGGCGAGAATGCGGCCACGTCGACGCCCAGCGGACGCGCAACCACGCGCTCGACACCCCATGCGTTGAGTTGCGCGCGCATGAATTCACTGGGTGCCACCACGAGATCGCAACGCCGATAGAATTCGCGTGCATACAGCTGGACGGCGGCGCCGGGCAGTGCACCGAGCCGGCGCGTGGCCATCCGCGCGATGTCGCTATGACAGAACGCGACCAGCGGAACGTCGAGCGAGCGCGCCGCGTGCAGCGCCGCCCAGCCTTCGGGCCCCGCGTCGCCGACCTCGATCAGGTCGGGGGCGAGGTCACGGATCTGGCGCGACCAGCGATGCGCAGCGAAGGGCCAGCGATGGCCTTGCCGGCCGAGAGTGCGCGTGCGCAGGAAGATCTCGCCGCTCGCGCCGCGCGCATCGGCCGCGCCCGGCACCAGCAGCGAGTGCCGGATGGACGTGTGCCGACGCAGCCACGCGTGCTTGGCGCGAAGATAGCGCACCACACCGCCGCTGGTCGGCGCATAAAGCATCGTTACGTCGAGCAAATGCATCCGTCGAGCCGCTCCTGCCGTTTCGAACGACAAGCGCCACGGGTCGCGCGCGCATGCTTCCGACACAACCCGTGGGACGGCGGCCGCCGCGGCGGCCGGGGGCGTCATGCATGTCCCCGCGCACTATCTTGCGAGCGTCGCAATCTGTCAACTCCGCGAACGATCGCTACTTGCCCTTGTTGTTGTCGTTCGGTGTCGTCGACGTCGAGCTGCTGCTCGGCGAGCTCGACGACGATGCGCCGGTCGACGGTGACGCGCTGGACGACGACGAGCTCGTATCCGAAGACGCAGGCGGCGTGGCCGAGCTCGACGACGATGCACCCGGCGTCATGGACGACGAGCTCGACGACGATCCGCTCGGCGACGTGCTCGGCGGTGTGGTGCTCGACGACGACGACGTCGATGGCGACGGCGTCACGACGGGAGGTGTGGTGGTCGATGTTGTCGACGATTCGCGATTGCAACCCGCGATGCCGAGCACGAGCCCGGTGCAAAGCAGTGTGACCAATGCGCTTTTCATTGCGATCTCCAGAGGGTTGAAATGGGGTGTCCCCCGCAGGATTTAGCAGATTCGGTGCCATGCGGACGGCGGCCGTGCACGCGAGCGGCGCAAAAAATGACGAGTGAAATCAGCATTGTCGTCAAACGGATACACGGCAATTCGAACGCGAAATTGCGCTCAGCGCCCACGTTCGGCGCGCAAATTTCATCGGGGGCAGGTAATAATTACGCGCGCTTCGGAGCGACCGGCGGCGCAAAAGCGTTTAGCGTGCAGATTCATGCACATGGGCTTCTACCGCCGACCGGTATGCTCCTTGCGCGGTATTCCCGACATCGGTTTTCGGCCAGTCACTCGCAATGCCTCACGCCCTGATCGTCGACGACGACACGCATGCCGCGGAAGCGCTCGCGGAGCTCGTCGCCGAAAATGGATTTACAACCGCATGCGCCGATTCGCTGCAAGGTGCGCGCGATCTGCTTTCCACGTCGCCCGACGTGATCCTGCTCGACCTGATCCTGCCCGATGGCAATGGTCTCGAGCTGCTGCGTGACGCGACGACGCGCGAAAGCGAAACGCAGGTCGTCGTCATCACCGGTCACGCCACGCTCGAAAGCTCGATCGAGGCGATGCGCCACGGCGCAACCGACTATCTGCTGAAGCCCATCAACCTGTCGCACTTGCGCGGCGTGCTGTCGCGCGTCGCGCGCCCGCCCGAACTGTCGGCCGAGGTCAAGGACCTGCGCACCGAGTTGCGCTCGCTCGGTCACTTCGGCCGCCTCGTCGGCGCGTCGGCGCCAATGCAGCGGCTGTACGACCAGCTCTCGCGCGTTGCGCCGACCAACGCCACCGTGTTCATCACCGGCGAGAGCGGTACCGGCAAGGAGATGGTTGCGCAGACGATCCACGAGGTGAGCCGGCGCAGGCTGCGTCCGTTCCTCGCCGTCAACTGCGGCGCCATTTCGCCGCAGATCATCGAGAGCGAGCTCTTCGGCCACGAGAAGGGAAGCTTCACCGGCGCGAACCGGCAGCACCGCGGATACTTCGAGCGCGCGCACGGCGGCACGCTGTTTCTCGACGAGATCACCGAAATGCCGATGGATCTGCAGGTGAAGCTGCTGCGCGTGCTCGAAACGCAGACGGTGAGCCGCGTCGGGTCCGACCGGCTGATCGAGATCGACGTGCGCGTGCTCGCGGCGAGCAATCGCAATCCGCACGACGCCGTCGCCGCCGGAAAGCTGCGCAAGGACCTGCTCTACCGGTTGCAGGTGTTCCCACTGTACGTTCCACCGCTGCGCGAGCACAGCGACGACATCGAGCTGCTCGCGGCGCACTTTCTCGCCGACCTGAACCGGCGCAGCAACACGAACAAGGCGTTCACGCCGGCCGCCATCGATCGGCTCAAGCGCTACCACTGGCCGGGGAATGTGCGCGAGCTATCCAATGCCGTGCACCGCGCCTACATCATGACGGACGGCGACTGGATCACGCAGGTGGGGCTCGCCGCCGAGCCCACGCTGTCCGCCGATTTCAGCGGCCGCTCGTTCCAGGTGGGCGTCGGCGATCGCATCGACGCGGTGGAAAAGCGGTTGATTCTCGCGACCGTGCAGCACACGCACACGAAGGAAGCGGCTGCGGAGATTCTCGGGATCAGCGTCAAGACGCTGTACAACCGCTTGCGTGCCTACGAATCGGGCGCCGACCTTCGCGGCAATGCATCGGCCGAACCGCCGCCCACGGCGTCCACGGCCTCACCCGGGTCGCGTACGCCCGCCACATGAGCGATCGTGCTGACGAGCAGGTCAATGTCGACCGGCTTGGCGACCACGGCATCGAATCCCGCATCCATCGCACGTGCGCGGTCCTCGGCGCGGGCATAGCCGGTGCACGCGATGGCGGGCGTGCTTCCGCCTTCCTCGGCGGGCAGGTGGCGCACGCGCCTGATGAACTCGTAACCGCTTTCGCGCGGCATGCCGACATCTGAAATCATCAGGTCGGGGTGCCACAGGACAAGCGCCTGCTGTGCCTCGCGCGCCGAAGCCGAGGCGCGCACGCAGGCGCCGCGCGTCTCGAGCGCCTCGGCGAGGAGCGCGCGCGTAGTGGGGTCGTCGTCGACGATGAGAAGCTTGAGGTTCGAGCGCGGCAGTGTGCGCATGGCGGCGGATCCAGCCTTTCGCGGCGAGAACGGGGTTCGATGAACGCTCGAAGCGTGTTGCAGGATTCGGGCCTGCCCGACAGCCGGCTGCTCGCGCGCCTGCTGCAGGCCGGCACGCTGGTGCTCGACGAGAACGACGCGCTGACCTTCGCCAGCGCCGGCGCCTGCCAACTGTTCGGCGTCGATGACGAAGCGGCGCTGCGCGACCGTTGGAGCGATCTTCGGGACCAGTTGCGCGTCGAGCGATGGCCTCACACGCTGCCCGACGGCGACGCTTACCACGGCCGTGCCGATCTGCTGACGCCGGCGGGTCCGCGCGCCATCCGCTTCGAAATGCACGGCATGGCCGACGCCGGCTCGATGCATCGCGCGGTGCTCGTGCGCGACCGGGCGCGCGTTCTCGCCACCGATCGCGCACTGTTGCTGGCGAGCGAGGCGCAGGCGAACCGGCACGTGCTGACCGGGCTCGTGCATGCGGCAAAGGGCCCGCTCAACAACTTCAACCTGACGCTGGCGCTGCTGTCGACGGGTGTCGCGCGTGGCGACGTCTTTGCAGCGACGCCGGCGGCGGCCGCGCGACGCACGCGCTACATCGACGTGCTGCAGAAGGAAGCCGCGCGGCTCGCCTCGTGCATCGACGAGATCCACGCGTTGACCGTGCACCACGAGCCATCGCACGAGCCGATCGATCTCGCCGCGACGTCGGCCGACTGCGCGCGCGTGCTGCGCCACGGCGCGACCATGCGCGAGGTGAGCCTCGAGCTCGATGTGCCCGCGCAGCCCGTCCTGGCGACCGGTGATCCGCAACTCGTTCGCCTCGCGCTGCTGTCGTTTGCAATCTGCGTGCTCGAGTTCACGCCGGCCGGTGGACGCGTCGCATGGCGCGTGACGCCCGGCGAACCGACGCGTGCGGCATCGGTCGCGATCACCACGTCGCGGCCGGTCCTGCCGCCCACGCTTGCCAGCGCGCTGTTCCGGCTGTCCTGCACGGCGGAATCGGACTACTCCGGCGCGATCGCCGCACGTCTCATCGTCGAGGCGCAAGGCGGCGACGTCGTCCTGCACGACGCGGGCGACGGCACGCCGGGCATCCTGCTGCACATTCCCGCAGACGCCTGAGCGCACGACGTGCGCCGGCAACGGCGTACGGCGTTTGCAGTCGTTCACTGGTTGCCGGTAAGAATTGCCATCCCCGGGCGTGCGCGGCGCGCGGTTCTCGCAGCCGCCTCCATCTTGAAATGGCGCTCAAGCGCAGCGGCACGCCGCTTGCAGAAACGAGCGTGCGCAAACGCGATCGATCTATGCGCTTGCCGCCCCGTGCAACGACCATGAATGCGACCCGGTGACAGCCTACATAGCGATGATCAGTGAGCATGCGTCGCCGCTCGCCACGATCGGCGGCGTCGATGCGGGCGGACAGAATATCTACGTGGCGCATACCGCCCGGCATCTTGCCGCGCTCGGCTACGCAGTCGACATCTTCACCCGCAGGGATTGCGAGTCGCTGCCCGACATCGTCGAATGGATGCCCGGCATTCGGGTCGTGCACGTGCGCGCCGGCCCCGCGTCGTTCGTGCGCAAGGAATCGCTGCTGCCCTACATGGCGCAGTTCGCGCGCATCGTCGTCGACCATGCGAAGGCGGCGCGCGAGCGCGGGGAGCCGTACGCGGTGTGCCACGCGCACTTCTTCATGTCGGGCCTCGTCGCACGGCGGTTGAAGCAGGCGCTCGGCATTCCGTACGTCGTCACGTTCCACGCGCTCGGCCGCGTGCGGCTGCTGCACCAGCCGCACGACGAGTTTCCGCCGCAGCGCTGCATCCTCGAGCAGATGGTGATCGATGGTGCCGACGCGGTCGTTGCCGAATGTCCGCAGGATGAAATGGACTTGCAGCACCACTACCGCACGCCGGCTTCGCGGATGCGCATGATCCCCTGCGGCTTCGATCCCGATGAGCTGCAGCCGGTGACACGTGCCGAGGCGCGCGTACATCTCGGGCTGCCCGCCGAGCGCCCGATCGTGCTGCAGCTCGGGCGGATGGTTCCGCGCAAGGGCGTCGACACGGTGATCCACGCGCTCGGGGTGCTCGAGCGCCGCTACCGGTTGAACCCGCTGCTGCTGATCGTCGGCGGTGAATCGACGACACCCGATCCGGTGCGCACGCCCGAGATCGGAAGGCTGCAGCGGATCGCGCAGGACGAAGGCGTTGCCGCCGACGTGCAGTTCGTCGGCCAGCGTCCGCGCAGCGAGCTGCGCTATTTCTACAGCGCGTCGGACGTGTTCGTCACGATGCCGTGGTACGAGCCGTTCGGCATCACGCCGGTCGAGGCGATGGCGTGCGGCGTTCCGGTCATCGGCGCGCGCGTCGGCGGCGTCCAGTACTCCGTCGAGGATGGCCGCACCGGCTTCCTCGTCGAAGCGCGCAACGCCGATGCCCTCGCACGCCGGCTCGCGCACGTGTTCAGCGATCCGTCGATCCCGCGCCTGCTCGGCAAGCGCGCGCGGCGGCGCGCGTGGGAACGCTTCACGTGGGAGCAGGTTTCACGTTCGCTCGCCGACCTCTACGCCGAGGTGGCGACGGCCGCTTCGTTGTCGCGCCCCGCCCTTGCGCAAGGCACACGCTAAAAGGACCGCTTGGATACCGATCTCACGCAGAAGGTCGTCGTCGTCACCGGCGGCGGCCAGGGACTGGGGGCTGCGATCTGCAGCGAGCTCGCACAGGCCGGTGCCCACGTATTCGTCGCCGATCGCAGCGAGCGCGCCGAAAGCGTGGCGGCGGCACTCACCCGGGAAGGCCGGCGCGCGTACGCGTTGCGCGGCGACGTCGGCGACCCCGACGACGTCCGGGGTTTCATCGACGAGGCGAGGAAGCGCTTCGGCCGCCTCGACGTCGTGGTCAACAACGCGGGAATCGATCGCACGATCGGCGTCGACGAGATGGAGGTCGACGATTGGGACGCGATCATCCGCACCAATCTGCGCGGGCCGTTCCTGCTGTCGAAGTTCGCGCTGCCGCTGCTGCGCGAAAGCCGCGGCGACATCGTCAACGTCGCGTCCACCGCGGCGAAGCGCGGCTGGCCGAATGCGAGCGCGTACCACGCAAGCAAATGGGGATTGCTCGGATTGTCGTACGCGATGCACGCCGAATTTCGCGCGCACAAGGTACGCGTCACCGCCGTGATCGCCGGCGGAATGCGTACGCCGTTCCTGCTCGAGCGATTCCCCGACCTCGACCCCGCGAAGCTGCAGGATCCGCGCGACGTCGCGCGCGCCGTGCGCTTCGCGCTTTCCCAGCCGCGCGAGTCGGTCGTCGCGGAAATCACCGTCCTTCCCGTGGAGGAATCGTCGTGGCCATGAACGGCGCATTGCAACGGCCGCAAGCGTGGGAAATGCGATCCGGGGCCGACGTGCGCGATGCGGCGGCCGTCTTCATCGACAAGGACGGCACGCTCGTGCACGACGTGCCTTACAACGTCGATCCCGCGCGCATGGATCTCATCCCCGGTGCCGGCGACGCGCTGCGTGCGCTGCAGGATGCAGGCTTCCTGCTTTTCGTCGTCTCGAACCAGCCGGGCGTGGCGCTCCGGCGCTTCCCGCTGACAGCGTTGCGCACGGTCGAGGCACGCCTCGACGAATTGCTCGCACCCTTTGGCGTCATGTTCACCGCCTATTGCTGGTGTCCGCATCCGCCAGCCGGCGTGCGTGCCGCCGTCGCGTGCACCTGCCGCAAGCCGCGTCCGGGATTGCTGCTCGATGCGGCCACCACCCATGGCGTGGACCTCGAGCGCTCGTGGATGATCGGGGACATCCTCGACGATATCGAGGCCGGCAATCGCGCGGGCTGCCGCACGGTTCTCGTCGACCGGGGCAACGAAACACGCTGGCGCACCGGACGCCTGCGTACACCCAACGCGATCGTCTACCAGCTCGCGGATGCCGCGGCGATCATTCTCGACGGCACGCGCGACGAGGCGCTTGCGCGCCCGCGCGCGGCGCCGGCGTGATCGCCATGGACCTTCGCTGGCGCCGCGCACGCTCGATCCTCGCCGTGCGTCTCGATGGCATCGGCGACCTGCTGATGACGACGCCGGCGCTGCGCGCGCTGAAGGAGGAACACCCGCGCCGTTCGTTGACGCTGCTGACATCGCCGGCCGGCGCGATCGCGGCGCGCGAGCTTCCGTTCGTCGACGATGTGATCATGTTCACGGCGCCGTGGATGAAGCCCGCGGAGACGTCGCCGGTTCCGCCGACCGCCACGCAATCCCTCGTCGAGCAGCTGCGCGAGCGGGCGTTCGACGCCGCGATCGTCTTCACCGTGTTCACGCAAAGCGCACTGCCGTCGGCAACGCTGCTGCATCTTGCCGGCATCCCGTGCCGTGCCGCGTACAGCCGCGAGAACCCCTACGCGTTGCTGACGCACTGGCGCGCCGATCCCGACCGCGACGCGTACGCCGGTGTGCGCCACGAGGTGCAGCGCCAGATCGATCTCGTGCAAAGCCTCGGCACGCGCGTTCGCGACACGCGTCTCGCGTTTCCGGTGCGCGACGACGCGCGGCGCAGCATGCTCGCCCGCGCTGCCGCCGCCGGGATGGAATCCGACCGGGCGTGGCTGATCGTTCATCCGGGCGCCACGGCGGCATCGCGCCGGTATCCGCATGACAGGCTTGCCGATGCCGTCGGACGCCTGCAGAAGCGCGGACGCTGGCAGATCGCGATCGCCGGTGCAGACGAAGATCGCGACTGCGCGCACCGGATTGCCGCAAGCGTGAAAGACGTCGTCTTGCTGACCGGCGTCCTCGACCTCGCGGAACTCGCGGCACTGCTGGAGGCTGCAGAGCTCGTGGTCTGCAACAACTCGGCGCCGGCGCACCTCGCCGCCGCGGTCGGCACGCCGGTCGTCGACCTGTACGCGCTCACCAATCCGCAGCACACGCCGTGGGGCGTCGCGCATCGCGTGCTGTCGCACGACGTCGATTGCAAGTACTGCCTGAAGAGCGTGTGCCCGCAGGGACATCACCGCTGCCTCGCGGACGTCGCACCCGGCGAAATCGTCGCCGCCGTCGACGCGCTGCTTCCCGATGTACCGCTGCGCGCGGTGCCGCGCCTGCGCGCGTTCGCCGGCGCCGGCGCAGGTGCCTGAAGGCTGGCGATGCGAACGCTCGGAATCAACGCCGCCTTCCACGACTCGGCCGCATGCCTCGTCGAGGACGGCAGCGTCGTCGCGGCGGCCGAGGAAGAGCGGTTCACGCAGATCAAGCACGGCAAGCGTCCGGTCCCGTTTTCCGCCTGGGAGTTGCCGTACCACGCGATCGACTACTGCCTTGCCGAGGCGGGCGTCGACATCGACGCGGTCGATCACGTTGCCTATTCGTTCGAGCCCGGACTCTTCGTCAACGGCAGCGGAATGCCGTCGCAGATCACGCTGCCGCTCGAGCCGAGCGCCATCCGCGTGCCCGCCGGTCGCGCGCCCTGGGACCCGCTGTTCCTGTCCTATGTCGTGAACGCGCCGCGCCAGCTGTCCGGCGGCGCACCGCACCACCTGCAGCGGCGGCTGCGCTCGGGCGCGAGCGCACCGCGCTGGCAGTGGCATTACGTCGCGCATCATCTTGCACATCAGGCGAGCGCGTTTCTGGCCGCGCCCTTCGACGAGTGCGCGGTGCTGACACTCGACGGGCGCGGCGAGAACACGTCGACGCAATACGGCGCCTTCCGCGACGGGCGCTACACGCGGCTGTCGGAGGTGGCGCTGCCGCACTCGCTCGGCCTCCTGTACGAGGACGTCACGCGCCATCTCGGCTTCCTGCATTCTTCGGACGAATACAAGGTGATGGCGCTCGCGTCGTTCGGCACGCCGCGCTTCGTCGACGCGCTGCGCAAGCACGTGCGCTGGCAAGGCGACGGCCGCTACATCGTCGATGCGCCGCCGTTCGCGCACTTCTGCCCGCCCCGCGCGCCCGGCGAGCCGTTCCTCCCGGTGCACGCCGATGTCGCGCACGCAACACAGCGGGTGCTCGAGGAAACGGCGCTCGAGATCGCGCGGTGGCTGCGCGCCGCCACGCGGCTGCCGAACCTCGCCATGGCGGGCGGCGTGGCACTCAACTGCGTGATGAATGCATTCCTGCGCGATGCCGGGGTATTCGAACGCATCTGGGTGCAGCCGGCCGCAGGCGACGCCGGCACCGCCCTCGGCGCGGCGCTGTGGATCGATCGCGAAGCGCGCGGCGGCGATGCCGCGAAGCGCGGGTTCCGCATGGAGCACGCCTACCTCGGTCCCGGATATTCGGATGACGAAATCGAAGCCGCGCTGCGCCATGCGCATGCACGCTACGATGTGCCGGCGGACCTGCCCGGGACGATTGCGGCGCGCCTTGCGCAGGATCGCATCGTCGGCTGGTTCCAGGGCCGGATGGAATTCGGGCCGCGCGCGCTCGGCGCGCGCTCGATCCTCGCCTCGCCTTTGCATGCCTCGATGCAAGCGCGCCTCAACGAGCTCAAGGACCGCGAGGATTTCCGCCCGGTGGCGCCCGCCGTGCTCGAGGAAGCGGCAGGCGACTGGTTCGAGAACTGCGCGCAGTCGCCGTTCATGCTGTTCGTGCATCGCGTTCCGCCGCAGCAGCGCGCGCGCATTCCCGCCGCGTGCCACGCCGACGGCACCGCGCGCGTGCAGACGGTGTCGCAAGCATCCAATCCGCTGTACCACGCGCTGATCGAGCAATTCGCCCGGCGCACCGGCGTTCCCGTCGTGATCAACACGTCGTTCAACACGCGCGGCAAGCCCATCGTGTGCACGCCGCGCGACGCGCTCGAATGCTTCTTCACGTCGCCGCTCGACGTGCTCGCCATCGGCCGCTACGTCATCGAAAAGGACGCGCAGTGAATCCCGAGGTCACCGTCGTCATCGCCACCTACGAGCGGCGCGACCTGCTGCTCCGCTGCGTCGACGCGCTGCTCGCGCAGACGCTTGCCGCCGCGCGCTTCGAGATCGTCATCGTCGACGATGGATCGTCGCGCGCCACGCGCGAGTACGTGATGGCCGAGCTGTCGACGCGCCGGCGGCTGCGCCGCGCACCGACGCTGCGCTTCCTGTGGCTTCCGTCGAATCGCGGACCCGCCGCGGCCCGCAACTGCGGCATCCTCGCGGCGCGCGGCGGCGTGATCGCATTCACCGACGACGACACGGTGGCGCACGCGAACTGGCTCGAATCGGGGCTCGACGCGATACGCCACGGTGCCGACGCGGTCGCCGGTGCCGTCGAAGTGCCGCTTCCCGCGGTGCCGACCGACTACGAGCGCGATGCCGCGGGCCTGTCGAATGCCGGCTTCGTCACGGCGAACTGCTTCGTGCGGCGCGACCTGCTTTGCGCCGTCGGCGGCTTCGACGAGCGCTTCCGCTACGCATGGCGGGAGGACACCGACCTCTGCTTCCGCCTTCGCGCAAGTGGCGCGATCGTGCGCGCGTCGCATGCCGCGCGCGTCGTGCACCCGGTGCGCCCCGCGCGCTGGGGCGTGAGCCTCGCACAGCAGCGCAAGGTGATGTTCGACGCGCTGCTGTACAAGAAATTTCCCGACGGCTACCGCCGGTACGTCCGCGCGCGGCCGCCGTGGGAGTACTACGGAGCGGTGGTGGCGGGGCTGTGCGCGCTCGTCAACGGCGTTGCCGGCTTCCGCATGCTCGCGCTCGCTTGCTGCGTTGCGTGGCTCGGCATCAGCGCCGGGTTCGCTTCACGCCGGCTTGCCGATACGAGCCATGCGCCGAGGCATGTCGCCGAGATGATCGTCACGTCGCTCCTGATCCCGTGGGTTTCGGTGTACTGGCGAACGCGGGGCGCGCTGCGCTTTCGCGTTCCGTTCGTGTGATGGCCGGGGCCGCCTCATGACGCCGCCGCTCGACGCCGCGCTCGCGCCGGTCGTTTCGCGGCCGCGCGCGCCGCCGCTGCCGCGCTTCGTGCAGATCGAGCCGGTAGGCCAGTGCAACCTGCGCTGCCAGATGTGCGCGATCCAGTTCCGCAAGGACGGACCCCCGCATGGTCCGCTCGCCTTCCTTGCCTTCGACGACTTCACGCGGCTCGTCGAGGAGTTCGGCGACATCGACGAGCTGCAGCTGCAGGGCCTCGGCGAGCCGACGATGCATCCGCGCTTCTTCGAGATGGTCGCCTGGGCGAGCGCGCGAGGCATTCGCGTATCGACGAACAGCAACCTCACGCTGTGGTCCGAGCGGCGCGCGCGCCAGTGCGTCGACAGCGGACTGGCGACGCTGCACGTGAGCCTCGACGCGGCGACGCCCGAGCTCTACGAGCGCATTCGTCGCGGTGCGCATTTCTCGAAGGTCCTTCGCAACCTGCGCCGCGTGATGGCGGCGCGGCGCGCGCGCCGATCCCCGCTGCACGTGCGCGTCGTGACGGTCCTGATGCGCCAGAATCTGCATGAGCTGCCCGCACTGGTGCGACTCGTCAGCGCCGAAGGCATCGGCGAGCTCTTCGTGCAGTACCTTTGTCACGACTTCGAGGAGCACTCGCTCCCCGGCGAGTACCGGCCGATGCGCGAGTTCATTCACGCGCAGGCGCTCGACGGCGTTCCGCGCACCATGCTCGTGGACGCATTCGCCGAAGCACGCGCCGCCGCCGGGGAGTGCAACGTCGATCTGCGGCTGCCGCCGCTCGAGGAACGGTCGACATCGACGCCGTCGCCTCGCTGCGACTGGCCCTGGCGCGGCGCGTACGTGAGCTATCGCGGCGATTCGATGCCCTGCTGCATGGTGAGCACGCCCGACCGCATCAATTTCGGGAACATGCTCACGCAGGGTGTGGCGAATGTCTGGGGCGGCGCCGCCTACGAGCGCTTCCGCGAGCAGCTGGCGAGCGACGAGCCGTCGCCGATCTGCCGTTCCTGTTCGCTGTACCGCGGCACTTTCTAGGTGCGCACCAATGAGCGTGGTCGAACTCGCCCCCCGCCGTGATCCGCCGCGAAAGGTGGCTGTGTTCCGTGCGCTGCAGCTCGGCGATCTGCTGTGCGCCGTGCCGGCGCTGCGCGCCGTGCGAAACGGCTTCCCGCAGGCCGAGATCACGCTGATCGGCCTGCCGTGGGCTGGCGAATTCGTGCAGCGCTTCGCGCGGCTCGTCGATCGCTTCGTCGAATTTCCGGGCTTTCCCGGGTTGCCCGAGCGCGAGCCCGACATCGCGGCGCTGCCGCGCTTCCTTGCCGACGCGCAGGCGTCACGCTACGACCTCGCCATCCAGATGCACGGCCGCGGCGACCTCACCAATTCGCTCGTCGGGGCCTTCGGCGCCCGGTTGATGGCGGGGTTCTGCCCACCGGGAGGCGCGTGTCCCGATCCGCTGCGCTTCCTGCCGTGGCCGGAAAGCGGCACCGAGATCCACCGCTGCATCGCGCTCACCGATTTCCTCGGGCTCCCGCGCGACGGCGACCGGCTCGAATTTCCGCTCGACCACGAGGAAACGCTGCAGGGCGAGGCGCTGCTCGCGCGTCATCGGCTGAAGCCGCGCCATTTCGTCTGCATCCATCCCGGCGCGCGGCTCTACACGCGGCGCTGGCCCTGGGATCATTTCGCCGCCGTCGCACAGGATGTGGCGCACCGGGGCTTCCGGGTGGTGCTCACCGGCAGCAGCGAGGAGGCGCTGATCACGCGGCGCATCGCGCGCACGCTGCCGTCCGGGACCGTTGTCGATCTCGCGGGCCAGACCGGGCTCGGCGCATTCGCGGCACTCCTTCGCCACGCACGCCTGCTCGTGGCGAACGACACCGGCGTTTCGCATGTTGCCGCTGCGCTTCGCGTGCCGAGCGTCATCGTCTGTTGCGGGGCCGATCCGCATCGCTTCGCGCCGCTCGACCACGCGCTGCATGAAGTGCTCCATCACCCGGTCGCGTGCCGGCCATGTGCGCACGTGCACTGCCCGATCGGCCACCCGTGCGCGCACAAGCTCACCCCCGAGCGCGTCATTGCGCGCATCGGCGCGCGGCTTGCGCAGCGCAAGGCCGCCGAGCCGCTGCGCTTTGCGGTGCCGTTGCGCCCGGCGAGCCTCGTCGAAGTCCGATCGCCGCCGCAAGGCGGATGAGCCGGCCGCGGACGAAGCGATCATGCGAAAGCGCCTGCGCATCCTGACCTGGCAGGTTCACGGCAACTACCTTTACTACCTGACGCACGCACCGCACGAATTCTTCGTGTTGTCGAAGCCCGGTCATCCGCCCGGGTATGCCGGGCGCGCCGGAACGCTGCCGTGGGGCGACAACGTGCACGACTGTCCGGTCGCATCGGTGCGCGACCAGGCGTTCGACTGCGTGCTCTTCCAGTCGCGTTTGCACTACGAAAAGGATCAGCATGACATCCTGAGCGCTGCGCAGCGGGCGCTCCCGCGCATCTATCTCGAGCACGATCCGCCGCTCGCGCATCCGACGAACACCGTGCATCCGGTCGACGATCCCGCCGTGCTGATCGTGCACGTGACGCACTACAACGCGCTGATGTGGGATTGCGGCCGCGTCCCGGTCCGCGTGGTCGAGCACGGCGTGCGCGTGCCTGACGACGTCGAATGGAGCGGCGAGCTGGCGCGCGGCGTTGCCGTCATCAATCACCTCGAGCGGCGCGGCAGGCGTCTGGGGGCCGACGTGTTCGCCGCGTGGCGGCGCGACGTGCCGCTCGATCTTTTCGGCATGGACGCCGCTGCCAGCGGCGGCGGGTGCGAATTGCCCTACGCCGAGCTGCTGCCGGCTATCGCACGCTACCGCTTCTTCGCGCATCCGGTGCGCTACACGAGCCTCGCACTCGCGCTGTGCGAGGCGATGGCGATCGGGCTGCCGGTGATCGGCCTTGCAACGACCGAGCTGCCGCGCGTGATCGCGGACAGCGGCGGCGGCTACGTCGACACCGAGCTCGCGCGCCTGGTCGATGCCGGCCACGAGCTGATCCGCGATCGAGGACGCGCGCAGGAGCTCGGCCGCCGGGCCCGCGCGTACGCGCGCGAGCGCTTCGCGATCGGACGCTTCGCCGCCGATTGGGACGCCGCGTTCAGGCACGTGACGTGAGCGGGATCGATTACTTGACCGGGACCCACCGATGAGAACCGAACCAAGTCAGCCGTTGCGCGTGCTTGTGACCGGTGGCGCCGGATTCCTCGGCTCGCACCTGTGCGAGCGTTTGCTCGATGCCGGACATGACGTGCTGTGCGTCGACAATTTCTACACCGGCACGCGCGCCAACGTCGCGTCGCTGCTGGCGCACCCGCGCTTCGAGCTGCTGCGCCACGACATCACGTTTCCGCTCTATGTCGAAGTCGACCGCATCTTCAACCTCGCGTGTCCCGCGTCGCCGCGGCACTACCAGGCCGATCCGGTGCAAACGACGAAGACGAGCGTGCACGGCGCGATCAACCTGCTCGGCCTCGCGAAGCGCCTGCGCGCACCGATCCTGCAGGCGTCGACGAGCGAGGTCTACGGCGATCCGGCACAGCATCCGCAGACCGAGGAGTACTGGGGACACGTGAATCCGATCGGGCCGCGGGCCTGCTACGACGAAGGCAAGCGCTGCGCCGAAACGCTTTTTGCCGATTACCGCCGCCAGCACGGCGTGGTCACGCGCATCGCGCGCATCTTCAACACCTACGGGCCGCGCATGCAGCCGGCGGACGGGCGCGTCGTGTCGAATTTCATCGTCGCGGCGCTGCGCGGCGAGCCGCTGACGATCCAGGGCGACGGCTGGCAGACGCGCTCGTTCTGCTTCGTGAGCGACACGGTCGACGCGCTGCTGCGTCTGATGGATGCGCCCGAGCCGTGCGCCGGTCCCGTCAACATCGGCAATCCGCGCGAATTCACGGTCCTCGAGCTCGCCGAGCGCGTGCGCAAGCTCGCCCGCTCGGCCTCGCCCATCGTCTTCATGCCGGCCGCGTGCGACGATCCGCGCCAGCGCAAGCCCGACATCGCACTCGCGACGCGTCTGCTCGGCTGGACGCCGCGGGTCGGCATCGACGAGGGGCTTGCGCGCACCATCGACTACTTTCGTCGCACGCTCGTTCCGGCGACGAAGCTCCGCGCGAAATCGGGCGCGCTCACGAGTGGCGATGCAGCCCGCCCACGATGAGCATCCGCCGCTTCGCGTGCTGACGATCACCGGCAACGCGATCGTCGGCGGCATGGAGTCGGCGGTGCTGCGCCTTGCGCAGCGCCTCCCGGCGAAGGGTATCCGGCTGACGGCGTTGTGCCCGTTCGAAAGCCCTTTCACCGCCGCGTTGCGCGACTGCGGCGTACCCGTCCATGTTGCACCGATGGGCGACAGGCTGCGCTGGCACGCGATCCAGTTCGCCGTGGCCCTGGTGCGCGAGCACGACGTCGGTGTCGTCCATGCGCACATGCCGGCTGCGCACGCCGTGGGCGCGCTCGCCGGCAGGATCACGCACACGCCGGTGCTCGCCACGATTCATGCGATGCACCTGTCGATGCAGGATCTCGAAGTGCACCGCCTCGCCCGCACGCATCTGTGCGTCGTCAGCGAGGCCGCACGCGTGCACGCGCAGAGCGTGGGCGTGGCAGCGTCGCGACTGACGCTCATTCGCAATGGTGTCGACAGCGAGCGCTTCGTTCCGCGTCCCCGTGTCGCCACCGCCGTTCCCGGCGCTCCCCCGCTGGTGGGCTACGTCGGGCGCCTGTCGCCCGAAAAAAATCCGGCGCTCTTCCTGCATTCGGCGGCGCTCGTGCACGCGCGGCTGCCGCACGCGCGATTCGTCGTCGTCGGTGACGGCCCGCTTCGCGCCGAGCTCGAATCGCTTGCAGCAAAGCTTCGCATCGATCATGTCGTGACTTTCGCCGGCGAGTGCGGCGACATGCCGGCGCGCTACGCTGCGCTCGACCTCATGCTGCTGACGTCATGGCACGAAGGGACACCGCTCGCGGTGCTCGAAGCGATGTCCTGCGCGCTGCCGGTTGTCGCGACCGCGGTTGGCGGCGTTCCCGAGCTCGTCGTGTGCGGCACCACCGGATGGCTGGTGCCCGCCGGGGACGAGGCGGCGATGGCCGAGCGGGCGATCGCGCTGCTGCAGGATCGAAACACGATGCACCGCTTCGGCCAGGCGGCGCGCGAACGGGCAAGGACGTCGTTCACGATCGACGACCAGGTGCGGCGGACGGCGGCGCTGCTCCGCTGGCTCGGGCGTGAAGGCGTGCGCTCGCGCGGTGCGCCGCCGCTGCAGCCACGCGGGCTCGCCTCGAGCCGCAACGACGCCGCCGCGGTGCGCTGAGAAAGACGCTGGTTCACGATCCTGCCGCGGTGCGCTGAGAAAGCCCGCTGTTTCACGACCCCGCCGGATCGATGCGCGCCTTGAGCACGCGCGCCATGTACGCGAGCGCGTCGCGGCGCCATGTGTCCTTCTCGGATGCAACGCAATCCGCCGGAATCCACAATCCATACTCGCGCAGATACGCGTCGTGCGCGGTGAACATGATGCACGAATCGGCCGCGAGCCCGGCAAGCACGAGCTCCCTGACGCCGAGCTCGTCGAGCAGGAAATCGAGCGGCGTGCCGAAGAACGCGGAGTGCCGCGGCTTCAGCACGGAACGATCGTCGGGCGACGGCGCGAGCAGTGTCGCCATCGCGGCCGATGCGCCGCCCCGCCGCTTGCAGTCGTCGACGACCGCGTCGAAGTCGGACTCCCAGCGCCCGAAGTTGTCGTTCGCGTAGATGACCGGCATGCGCTGCGCATGCATGCGGATCTTCAGCGCGGCCGCACGCTTTGCCGCCGTCACCGCCCGGGGCGCGAGCGATTGCGCGCCGTCGAAATCGAGCGGATTCATGAAGTCGATCAGCAGAAGGGCGGTACGCGCCCTCGCCCCGCGTTTCGTTGCACGCGCACGCCTCGGCATGCGGCCAGGGCTGCAAGCGCCATGCCGACAGCGGAGCGCGTCCGCGCAATACCGGTTACGAACGCGCGGTGTAAGAGTTGCCGGTGGGCGAACGCAATAATTGCCCCGCGCGCGGCTCCGCGGGATCGCGCGCGATCGGCACCGGGCGCGGCGCATCGCAAACGGCGAAATGGCATGCCGGTTGCATCAACGGGTATGATCGATGGGCTCCGCGTCCGGGCAATGGCGGGCGTTGATGCTCACGCCGCGTAACGAAAGACGGATGCCCGACAATGAATCCCACGTACGCGCCACCGCATCGACCCCTGTCCATGACCACCGGCACGCGCCTCTCCCTCGCCTGGGCCAACGTCAAGGCGCTCCTGCAGGATCACGCGCTGCTCGCCGTCCTCGAAGTGCAGCGCGCGGGTGTTTCGCTCATCAAGATCATCATCGCGGGCATCGTGATCTCCATCCTCGTCGTGTCCGCGTGGATGGGCCTCGTCGCCGCGGCGATCGGCGGGGCAGTCGGCGCGGGGGCCAACTGGGCGCTGGCCGTCCTGATCGCCGCGCTCGTCAACATCGCGCTGGCCGTCGGCCTCGCGTTCTGGGCGAAAAAGCAGGTGCCCGACCTGCTTTTCTCCGCGACGCTGCGCCAGCTGCGCAAGGACGCGCCGCATGGGGAGAACGAGCATGAGCCGCACGGATAAATCGCTCGACGACCAGATCGCCGAAGTCGAGGCGCGGCTTTCGCGCCGTCGCGCCGAGCTGCGCTTCATCGCGGCGGACGTGCGCAGCCGCGTCGGCGCGACCAAGGCGATACCGGTGGCCGTCGTCGCAGCGCTCGCGGTCGGCTTCGCCGCGTCGCGGTTCGTCCGCAAGCCTGCACGGCCGCTGCCGATCGAGAAGCGTTCCCGCTCGACGCGAATCATGGGGGCGCTCGCCGGTGTGCTGCTGCCGCCGCTGATGCGCCCGTTGCAGCATGCAGCCGCACAGTGGCTTGCGCAGCGCATGCAGCGCGCCACGGCGCGCTGACTGCATGCCATGGCGCGTTTCGCGCGCCGAAGCCGCGCCAATCAGGCGCTCGTCTCGTTCTTCGCGATGCCGCGCACGTTGAGCACGACGAGGCCGGCCTGCAATGCGATCAGCGCCCACGCGTGGTCGTGCCATCCCCAGGCGACCCACAGCGCGTTGCTGACGAGAAACGTGCAAAAGCCCAGCATGCGCAGCGACTTGCGGGTCGAGCCGACGAGCCAGGTCGACGCAAGCGTCGCAACCATGGCCGGCCATTGCAGCAGATCCCAGAGCTCCATCCGCTGGCGCGACGCGATCAGTGGACCGTGCGCGGCACGGGCTCGGGTGCCGGCACCGCGGCGTGCGCCGCCGAATAGACGACTTCGCGGAATGCCGGCTGGCGCTCGAGAATTTCCGCCACGGTGCCCGAATCGACGACGCGGCCCTCGGCCATCACGATCACGCGATTGAAATAGACGAGCGCCGACAGCCGGTGGATCGATGCGATGAGGCACGTATCCGGCAGCCCGGTGCGCAAGCGCTCGAATACCGTTGCTTCGGTGGCCTGGTCGAGTGCGCTCGTCGGCTCGTCGAGGAGCAGCAGCGAGCTGTGCGCACCGGCGAGCAGCCCGCGCGCGAGCGACAACCGCTGCCGCTGGCCTCCCGACAGGTTGATGCCGCGCTCGGACAGCGGCATGTTCCATTTCTGCGGCAGCGAATTGGCCACCGCGTCGAGCGCCGAGAGCCACGCCACCCGCTCGATCTCGTCGTCGGCGCGCGGAACGCCGAACGTGAGATTCTCGCGCAGCGTTGCTTCGAAGATCTCGGTTTCCTGCGGGATCAGCGTCGAGATCGATGCGAGGCTGCGCACGCGCTCCGCCGCCTCGCCGTCGACGTCGTAACCGCCGTGCTGCGCGTCGTAGAGACCGGCCAGCACGCGCAGAAGCGTGCTCTTGCCGCCGCCGCTTGGCCCGATCAGCGCGATGCGGTCGCCGTGATGCAGTGTCGCCTCGACGCCACGAATGCCGGCGCGCGAGCCGTCGGCGCGGACGTGCGTGAATTCGAGGCCGTGCGCGCGGATGACGGCCCAGTCCTGCTTGACCGGCGCGCCTTCGAACGTGGGCTCCGCGGCATTCCAGATCGGTTCGGCGCTCGCGTAATCGGCCCTGAAGCGGGAAAAATTCTGCAGGTTGGCCGCCATTGCACCGATCACGCCGCCCGCCTGCTGCGCGTACTGGTAGACCATGAACACGCCGCCCAGCAAAAGCGGCGCGCCGGCGGCGGCCTCGCTGCGCACGCGCCAGACGTACACGCCGACGAGCAGCCACGACAGCGCGACGGTAAGCAGGTCGACCGCGCACCACTTCGCTTCGGTCAGCGCGATCATGCGGCGGGTGGGCTCGAACGCCTCGACCAGCCGTTCGCCGACCAGCCGGCGCGACACGCTGGAAAGCCGCAGGCTCAGCACGGTGCCGATGTTGCCGAGGAAATCGAGCAGGCGCACCGCATAGCGCCGCTCGAGCACGTTCTGCCGATGGACGAGGCGCACGATCTGGCGGTCGAAGCGAACGATCACGCTGGCGACGGCGATGTAGCCGAGCACGGCGAGCGCGCCGGTCCACAGCGACATCAGCGACAGCGCCACGAGCGGCCCGATCACGTTGACGATGTTCTGCAGGTACAGGAACTGGCTCTGCGCGAAATCGGAAAGCGCGGAGCTCGCCTGCTTCGCCCGCTGCTGCATGTCCGCGGAATGGTGGGCCTCGTGCCACGCAAGCGGCAGGCCGGCCAGCTTCGCGTACAGCGCGTCGGCCACCGCGGCGCGCACCAGCAGCCCCACGTTGCGCTCGATGATCCTGCCGGGTCCGTGCATCGACCAGGCGAGAACGTAGACGAGGAAGATCGCCACGGTGATGAGCGCGGCACGCCCGAGGTGCTCGGTCCCGCCGGTCTGCACGGTGTCGATCGCGCGTCCCGCGAGCCATGGCACGAGAAGCTTGACCGTCTGCGAACCGACGAGCAGCAGCATCGCGAACAGATATCGCGCGCGTCCGCCGACGGCGTAGCGCCATACGTCCGCGTAAAGCTCGAATGTGCTGACCGCCGGGCGGCCGTCGGGGCCCGAGCCGGGCTCGACCTTCATCAAGCGTCCCTCCTGCTGCGCACGGCGTAGTGTCGGCGATGCGCCGGTCGCCCTCGTCGGACATCGCGGGCGACGGTTGCGGTTCCCGCGCCTCGCGCGCCGGGCCGACCCGCGGCGCGCCGGCAACGTAATTCTTACCGGGTCGCTGCCGTAACAGTTGCCGTTACTGCGCCGATGCCGGTGCGCAGCGAGCGGACCGGGCACGAGCGCGGCCGCTCGTGACGCCGACTGCGCAGCACCAGGCAAAATGCGCGGCATGCCGCTTGCTAAAATTGCGTCGTGCCGATGTCATTCTCTTTTTCCCCTGCACGCGCGCTGCTGCTCGCGTGCGCGGCGACCGTGCTCGCCGGCGGCTGCGACCGCATCGAATTCGCTACCTTTCCCGGCGATTCGCTGCGTGAGCGCATCGTCTCGAAAGTGACACCGGCGGCGTACGCGCTTGCGCCGGTGCAACGCGACTTCCTCACCGTGGCGGCGCAATCGAGCCTGTTCGAGATCGAGGCGAGCCGCGTCGCCCTCGCCCGTGGCGGCTCGGCCGCCGTGCGCCGCTTTGCCGAAGCGACGCTGCGGGAGCGGGTCGCGGTCGATACCGATCTCGAGCAGCTCGCGCGAAGCGTCGGCGTCGTGCTGCCCTCGCGGCTTTCCGACGAATTCCAGACGCGGCTCGCGGTGCTCGAGCAGTTGACCGGAACCGATTTCGATCGCGCCTATGCGCGCAATGTCGGCGTGATCGCGCAGGAGCAGGCACTCGCCGCGTTCGAACGCGCCGCCGACCCCGACGGCGCGCGCGTCCAGCGCTTTGCGGCCGACCAGATCCCGGCGCTGCGTGCGCATCTCGAGCAGGGGCGCCGACTCGCGTCCGAGGTCGATCGCACGAACATGGCCTGACGTCCCGCGTGCGCGAAGACACTGCCGAGGCGGCTCGCGCAGGGCGCCACGCGCGCGAGCCCGCACCTGCCTGCGACGAGTCGAACCACGCGGTCCTGCGCGCGCTCGACGCGCTCGGGCCGATGCTCGACGTGCTTCTTGCCGATGCGTCGATCAGCGGTGAGCACGCGATGCATCTTGTCGTGATGGATCCCGCCGCCGATCCGGCGACGACGCCGTTCGACGAAGCCATCCTCGCCGAGCGCAGCTTTGGCGACGCCGCCCGCTGGCAGGCCGACTATGCGTGGTACGCGCGCGAAAAGACGCGGCTCGCCTGGCGCGAGCAGATGAGCCTGCGCACGCTGTTCGCGCAGCACCCGGCCCGCTTGCGCGACGGTGACATCCGCGTCGAAGGCGCGGTGCGAAGCGGACGCTGGGTCGTCGGCGCGAGCGGCGCGCAGGCCTGGTACGACCACGCTATTGCAACCATTGCGATCGCGCTGCTCGAGGCGGCCGCGCTGCATGCGCAGCAGGACGCGGGCACGCCGTGAAGCGCAACCGCGGCCGTGCAAAGCCTCGCTCCGATCTGGGCGTGGCGCCTGACGTGGCGACCGATTCGACTTCGAACGCTGCGCGACCGCCGCGCGGCAACCGCTACGCGAAGATGAAGCTGCCGCACGAGCGCGACGAGAGCGCGCACCCGCCAGGCAAGCCGAACGACGTCGTGGAGCAGGGCGCGCGCGACGTCGAGCAGGGCCGCAGCGACACCGATTGCTACCCGGCGGCGGGGCCGCGCTTCGACCGCAAGGAAACGCAGTAACGCAACCGCGTATCGCCCGGGCACCACGATGCGTTGCCTTTCAGCGCGCGAGCAGCTCGGCGATCACGTTGCGCGTGATGCGCTCGACGTGGCGATCCTGCAGCAGCGCCTGCGCCCAATCGGTCGTTCCGGCCGTGAACACGGTGCCGCCGCGCCGATAGCTGCCCATCGTCGCACCGTGCAGGCCGCCGCCGGCGCCCTGCCCTTCGCGTGGCGGCAATTCGTCCCATTCGCGCGATAGCGGCGCAACCGCGAGGAGCTCGAAGCCGTCAGGCGTGCCGTAGTGCGCGGCATCGCGCGCAAGCGTCGCGACGCCGGTGACCGCGTCATAGCTTTCGAGCGGCGCGCCGTCGCATTCGTAGCCCACGAGCGGCGGCGACGAGTCGGCGCCGAATGCATCGCCTGCGCGCAGGCCCGTTCCGGCGAAAGCCCAGTGCGCCGGCTGCTGCACGACGTAACCACCGGTGCGCCGCGGTCCGTCCCACCATCCGCCGCCGTGCCGGTAGCTGACCCCCGTCAGTGCATCTTCCGGACGATTGGCGCCCGTTGCGGGCCACCAATGATCGAGCGCGCCGAGCGGCCCGCCCTGATGGCAGACGATCGCCGTGCCTGCGTCGACGACGTGGATGCGCCACCAGCACACGTTGGCGCCGAAGAAGGCGACGTTGCCGCCGTTGCCGATGAAACGCTCGACCGCCGCGCGCATTGATGCGCTCCAGTATTCGTCGTGCCCCACGTTGAGCAGCAGCCGATAGCCGTCGCAAAGCTCCGGATCGTCGTGCAGGTCGAAGTCGATGCAATAGTCCGGCGCATGTCCTGCACGCTCGAGCCAGCGGATGAACGGCGCATCCCAATGGGCAAACGTCTGCCGCGCCGACGACGCGTCGTAGTGATCGGGCGCGCCGTGCGTTTCCCCGCCGATGCCGCCGCCCGGCCGGTGCAGCGTGACGCGGCTTCCGGGCGGGTCGACCGATCGCGGGGGCCGGAAGTAGAAGCAGCCGCCGCCGCTGCAGTTGTATGCGTGATACGTCGCGAGCGGAAGCTTGTAGAGCATGCCGGCGCGCCGCTCGCCGCGCACGACGAAAAGCGCCGCCGCGTGCGTCGCCGCGAGATCCGCCGCGCCATTCGACGTGTCGCCCGACGCGATGAGCTGTGCGATGTAGACGCCCGAAGGCCAGTCGCGATCGACCGCGAACGCGTAGTCGGGCCAGCGCCAGGCGATGTCGGCGCGACCCGCCGGCGCATCGCAACCGGGCAGCCAGGCCGACTCGTGCACGGTCACCATCTGCTCGCCGACGCGGTGCAAGCGCACGCGAAAGCGCTTCGCATCCGTGGCCACGTGCAGCACGAGGCGGCCGCCGCGGGCGACACTCGCGCGCTCGGGGTAGCCGCGTATCACACGCTCGACCTCGATCAGGCGACCGGCCCCGGCGCGCTGCGCTTGCGCACCAGGTACGGCGGCATCGCAAGCGCGTGCATCGGTGTCGCGCGAAACGTCGCGAGGGCCTCGGCGGGCGACTCGACGATCGGCTCGTCCTTGCCGTTGAACGACGTGTTGAGCAATACCGGCACACCGGTGCGGTAGGCGAATTGCTCGAGGACCGCGCGAAGCAGGGGATCGTCGTCGGGTCCGACCGTCTGCAACCGCGCGGTACAGTCGACATGCGTGACGGCGGGAATCACCGTCGCCATCTCGCGGCGCACCGGGGCGGCGAACTGCATGAAGGGCGACGGGCTGCGGATGTCGAAATAGCGATCGGCATCCTCCAGCAGCACGATCGGCGCGAGCGGGCGAAACCACTCGCGCAGCTTCACCTTCGCGTTGATCCAGTCGCGCATCCGGCCGGTGCGCGGATCGGCGAGGATGCTGCGGTGCCCCAGCGCGCGCGGGCCGAACTCGCTCGGGCCGCCGAACAGGCCGACGACCTTGCCGGCGGCGAGCAGATCGGCGATCGCCGCGGGCAGGCTGCCGGGCGTCTCGACGTGCAAGTCGCCGGCGCCGCGCAGCGCTTCATCGATCACTTCCGGGGGCGGCGCGGGCCCCAGGTAATCGTGCGTCCACCGGTACTCGCACGGCAGCCGAAGCACTTCGGCGAGGCCGTACATGGCGCAGCCCAGCGAGGTTCCGGCGTCGCTCGGCGCAGGCGGAATGAACACGCTGCGAAACGGCGTCTCGCGCAGCAACCGCTCGTTCGCGGAACAATTGAGCGCGGTGCCGCCGGCGAAGCAAAGCGCGCTCGCGCCCGTCATCGCATGCAGCGTTCGCGCAAGTTGCAACAGCGCGTTCTCGAACGCGCGCTGGCCGGCGGCCGCCAGATTGGCGATGTCGGCGAAGCGCGTGCGATCGTGCGCTGCGTAGCGGAAGCGCCGCTTGTCGCGCAGGATGTCGCTCCACGCCGCCGGAAGCGTCACCTGCATGCCGTCGACGTCGAGGTCGGGGAGCCGAAGCGCGTTCGGGTCGCCGTGCGGCGCGAGTCCCATCACCTTGCCTTCGTTGCCCTCGCCGGGAAACATCGCCTGCGTGAGCAGGAAATAGAACATGCCGAGGCCCGCCGGCCGGCCGTCGTCGCAGTCCCACAACTGCTTTGCGACGCACTCGATGCGCGCGCGGCTTGCGCGGTAGAACGACGACACTTCGCGCCAATGCGACGGCGTGCCACCGGCGTCCGGCCACGCTTCGGTGAACTGTCCCGCGGGACTGCCCTGCCCGTCGACGATCATCACCGCCGCCTCGTCGAATGGCGATGGATGGAACACGCTGTAGACGTGCGACAGATGGTGCGAGATGCGCACGCGGCGGCAATCGGGCGCGAACGACAGCGTGGCCGCGAGTTCCCGCTCGTAGTCCGCCAGCTTTTCCATCTCCCGATCCGACGAGAACGACTCGACGAGCACGTCGATCGGGCGGTCGAGGCCTGGAAGACGCGGAGCGTAGACGTCGCGAAAATCGCCGAGCGCACCCCAGTGGTGCTTCTGCCGCGTGAGCCTCTCCTTCTGCACCGACCACACGACGCGCGAACCGTGCATCAGGCACACGCTCGCATCCTGGGTGCGGTTCACGCCGAGAATCAATGGAGCAGCGGTCGGGCTGTCGGCCATCGGAAGGGATCACGGAAGTGTCGCGGCAGCCGCGTCGCGGACGCGGCCGATGAGCGGGCGAAGTTGCAAGACGTATGCCGTACGATGGACGTCGGCATGCTCGTATGAACACCCAACGCTCGCGGCTTCGACGCTGCGCCGCCGCGGGAGTGGCGCAATTCGCAGCTTTCGGGGCGCCCCCTGCGGCACGCGCTTTCGCACCGGCGGCCCGGTGCACGCGCGCGCTTTCGTTTTGCACTTGTCCAACGTCGTTGCCGATCGCGGATGTCATTCTTGCATCGGCTGCCGGTTAGACTTGCTGGCGCTTTCGCAGGCGGCGCCCCGGGCAGCCGCGCCACGCCAATGCCGTCACCCGGAACGCGTCTTGCACGCATGGCAGGGATCCGAAGTCGACATGAAGGAGCCTGCGATGCCGAAGACGATGAATGCACTGGAGCTGCTGCGAAAGGACCATCGCACCGTGCTGATGTTGCTGCGCAAATTCGAGAAGAGCAGCGACGAGCGCGAGCAGCACGAGCTTTGCGACGAGATCATCGACGAGCTCGACGCGCACACGGCGCTCGAGGAGGATTGCTTCTACCCGTACGTGCGCGAGTCGACCGACCGGCTCGACCTGATCGAGGAGGCAACGATCGAGCACGGAACAGCGAAGGACCTCATGCGCGAGCTCGGGGGCCGCAACGAAGATCCGGCGCGCTTCCATGCGCTCGTCAAGGTGCTTGGCGAATACGTGACGATGCACGTGCGCGAGGAAGAGGAACGCATCTTTCCGCTGGTGGAAAAGCTCGGCATCGATCTCGACGCGCTCGGCATGGAGCTCGCCGAGCGCAAGGGAATGCCCGTGAACGGCGACAGCGGCCACGACGCTTTGCGCAAGCGCAGCGCTCCGCACCGCGGCGAGCGTGCGCAGGGGGGCCGGCATGGAGCACCGGCGCACGCGCACGACACGAACGACAGCAACCCTGCTCGCACGCAGCACGACAAGGCGGCGCACGGGAGCGACAGCACGCGCGACGACGAAAAGTTCGCCAGCGAGCACGGCGACGAGCTGTCGCGCAGCACGCAGCACGCCAAGTGGATTCACTCGACGGGCGAGCACGAGGATCATGCCGGGCAGACGCTTGCGACGCGCAATCCCGACGTGATCCGCCAGTGGGCCGAGGAGCGCAAGGCGCAGCCGGCAACCACACCGGGTGGCGACACGCAGCGCCCGCGCGTGCTGCGCTTCGACTTCCCCGGATACGAGCGTGAGCTGCAGCCCGTCTCGTGGGACGCATGGCTGCGCACGTTCGACGAGCGCGAGCTCGTCTTCCTTTACCAGGAGCACATGAAGGCCGGCAACCAGAGCAACTTCTTCCGGCTCGACAGCCCGCATCGCGAGGAGGGCTGACGCGACCGGGCGCATGCGCATGGCGGAGGAAGCGGCACCGGCGCGCGTCGATGTGCTGATCCCGACGTTCGGGCGCGAGGCGGCGCTCGCGGTGACGCTGACGTCGCTTCTCGGACAGACGCTGCGCGACTTCCGGGTCGTCGTGTCCGACCAGCACGAGGACGCGAACGCGGCCGACGCGCGCGAAGTGAAGGCGATCGTGCGCGTGCTGCGTGCGCGCGGACAGGCGGTGTCGATACGCAAGCACCTGCCGCGGCGCGGCATGGCGGAGCAGCGTGACTTTTTGCTCCAGTGCGCAACGGCGCCGTGCGTGCTGTTCCTCGACGACGACGTCATCCTCGAGCCCGATCTGCTGCAGCGGCTCGCCGATACGCTCGCGCGCTTGCGCTGCGGATTCGTCGGGAGTGCCGTGGTGGGCTTGAGCTACGCCGACGACGTGCGCCCGGAGGACCAGGCGATCGAATTCATCGATGGTGACCTGCTGCCCGAGACGGTGCGTCCCGGCACGGCGCAGTGGCAGCGGCATCGGCTGCACAGCGCGGCCAACCTGTACCACGTCGCGCAGCGCCTTGGCCTCACCCCCGCGAACCAGCGCGTCTATCGCGTCGCGTGGGTCGGCGGCTGCGTGCTTTACGACAGCGCCAAGTTGCGCGCGTGCGGCGGCTTCGGATTCTGGCGCAACCTGCCGGCGGAGCATTGCGGCGAGGACGTCCTCGCGCAGCTTTCGGTGATGGCCCGCTTCGGCGGCTGCGGGCTCATACCGTCCGGCGCCTACCACCAGGAGCTGCCGACGACATTGCCACGACGGGATGTCGACGCACCGAAGGTGCTGCGCTTCGATCCGCCGGAAAGCTGCCGCGGCCTGCCGGCGTGAGCGCATCCGCGACGCCGGCGCGCGTTGCGGTGTTGATGCCCACGTTCGAGCACGCGCATTTCATCGAGCGCGCGCTCGCCAGTCTCTTCGCGCAGTCGTTTACGGCGTGGGAGCTTTCGGTCGTCGACGACGGCTCGAGCGACGGCACGCGCGAAGTCCTGCTGCCGTGGCTTGCGGATCCGCGGCTGCGCTATCACCGCTTCGACGACAATCGCGGCCTCGGCGCCGCGCTCAACGTCGCGCTCGACCGCACGTCGGCGCCGTTCGTCGCGTATCTGCCGGCCGACGACGTGTACGATCGCGATCATCTTTCGAGCCTGGTTGCCGCGCTCGAAGGGAACGCAGCTGCGGTGCTCGCCTTCGCGCACGTGCGCCACCATTACAACCGCCAGGCGCACGGCGCGATCGACGGCTACCCTTTGCAACTGGTGCAGGTGATGCACCGGCGCACCGGCGACCGCTTCGTCGAGCGCAGCGAGCTCGTCACCGACGATCTCGACCGGATGTTGTGGACGAAGCTGCGTGCACGTGGCGCGTTCGTGTCGAGTGGTCGGCTCACCTGCGAGTGGGTAGACCATCCCCACCAGCATCACAAGGTCATCCGCGAACCGGTGGGCGGAATCAACGCGTACCGGCTGCGTTATCGCGTGCGTGCGCCGATGCGCTTTCACTCCAGCACCGGCAACCTGATCGACGAGGTCGCGCAGTATCGCCACTATCGCGAGCGCCCGCCTCCGCGGCCGGCGCCCGGTGGCCTCCGCATCCTTCTGGTCGGCGAGCTCGCGTACAACGCCGACCGCGTGGTCGCCCTCGAGGAGCAGGGCCATACGCTCTACGGGTTGTGGATGCGCAACCCGTACTGGTACAACACCGTCGGACCGCTTCCGTTCGGGCACTGCGAGGACCTCGACGTTGCGCGCTGGCCGGACGAGATCGCACGCGTGAAGCCCGACGTCATTTACGCGCTGCTCAACTGGCAGGCGGTGCCGTTCGCACACGAGGTGCTGCGGCGCAATCCGGGCGTCCCGTTTGTCTGGCACTTCAAGGAAGGGCCGTTCATCTGTCTCGAACAGGGAACGTGGCGCGAGCTCGTCGAGCTCTACAGGCACGCCGACGGCGCGATCCATTCGTCGCCGGAGATGGCCGACTGGTTCGCGGCCGCCGGAATCGCAAGCGCCGCACCGCGCCTCGTCCTCGACGGCGACCTGCCGAAGCGCGACTGGTTCGTCGACGCGCGCACGCCGCGGCTTTCGCTGCAGGATGGCGAATTGCACACCGTCGTGCCCGGGCGGCCGATCGGATTGCATCCGCACAACGTCGCCGAGCTCGCCGAACAGCGCATCCACCTGCACTTCTACGGCGATTTCACGCATGGCCAGTGGCGCGCCTGGATCGACAAGACCCGAAAGCTCGTGCCCGGCCACCTGCATCTGCATGACAACGTCGACCAGCGCGGATGGGTGAGCGAGTTCTCGCGCTACGACGCCGGCTGGCTGCACTTCTTCCGCAGTGAAAACGAGGGCGAGCTGCGACGCGCGAACTGGGACGACCTCAACTATCCGGCGCGCATCGGCACGCTGATGGCGGCGGGATTGCCGATGATCCAGCGCGACAATCGCGGTGCGATCGTCGCCGCGCAGACGCTCGCGCGCGAGCTCGACGTCGGCGTGTTCTGCGGCGATCTGCGCGAGCTCGGCGACCGGCTGCGGGATTCGTCGCGGATGGATGCGCTGCGCGCGAACGTGTGGTCAAAGCGCGACCGGTTCACGTTCGATCATCACGCGGGGCGCCTCGTCGAGTTCTTCCGCGAGGTGATCGAATGGCGGCGCCGTTGACTGGAAGTGCGGCAGCGTCGTCGGGGACGGGATCGCTGGTCGCTGACGTGAAGCGGATCGCCGTGCTGCGCGCGGGCGCGCTCGGCGACGTCGTGTTCACGCTGCCGGCGCTCGACGCGCTGCGCACCGCCTATCCTCGCGCCGAGATCGTGCTGCTCGGCAAGCGCTGGCTCGCGCAGCTGATGCACAAGCGCCCGGGTCCCATCGATCGCGTCGCGGTCGTGCCCACTGCGCGCGGCGTGGGCGCTCCGCCCGATGCGGCCGAAGACGAGCGCGCGCTCGACGCATTCTTCGCAGCGATGCGGGCCGAGCGCTTCGATATCGCGCTGCAGCTGCATGGCGGCGGCCGGTATTCCAATCCGTTCGTCGCGCGACTCGGCGCGCGCGTGACGGCCGGGTTGCGTGCGAACGATGCGATGGCGCTCGACCGCACGCTTCCGTACGTGTATCACCAGAACGAGCGGCTGCGTCAGCTCGAGGCCGTTGCGCTGGTCGGTGCGCCGATCGCGTCGCTCGGACCGCACCTCGCCGTCACGGCGTCCGATGTCGCCGAGGCCGACGCGCTCGTCGCACGCACCGCGTCGCCGCTCGTCGTGCTGCATCCCGGCTGCACCGATCCGCGGCGACGCTGGCCGGCGGAGCGATTCGGAGAACTTGCGGATGCGCTCTGCGCACAGGGCGCGACGGTCGCGATCAACGGCATCGCCGACGAGGACTCGGTCGTGCGCGCGTTGCGGGCGTCGACCACACGGGACGTGATCGATCTTTGCGGCAGGCTTTCGCTCGGCGGACTCGCCGGGCTCATGGCGCGCGCCGCGCTCGTCGTGTCGAACGACAGCGGTCCACTCTATCTTGCCGAGGCCGTCGGCGCGGCCACCGTGGGCATCTACTGGCTCACGAACCTCGCCATCTCCGGTCCGCTATTCGTCGCGCGTCATCGGTACGCGGTGTCGACGCGCATCGATTGTCCGCGGTGCGGCACGCGCAATCTCGACACCCGCTGCGCACACGACGACTCGTTCGTCGCCGACGTTCCGCTCGACGCCGTGCTCGCACCGGCACTCGAGCTGCTGGCAGCCGGGCGCGCCTAGCTAGACGTTGCGGTGCGCGGATGCGCGGGCGCCGACAGGCGCGGCAAGCACGCGCGCGGGTGCGCGACCGCCGGTGTCGTCGAGCAATTCCAGCGCGGCGCGCAGCACCGTTGTGACGTCGACGTCACCGGGACGGTAGACGGTGCGGTGCAGGCGCGCATCGAGCGGCGCCCACTGCCGCGGATCGGTCGCGAAGAACACGACGACGCTCGGCAGGCCGAGGCCGACGGCGACGTGCGACACGCCCGTATCGTTGGTCACCAGCAGTCGCGCGTCGGCGAGGAGCGCCGCCATCGCACCGATCGATATCGGCGACGCGACATTGTGGCTGGGCGCCCGCATCGCTCGTGCGACGGCGTCGGCGATCGGCCGTTCGCCCGCCGACCCGGTCAGCACGATGTCGAATCCCGACGCATGCAGCGCGTCGCCGAGCCGCGCGAACCGCTCGACCGGCCACCGCTTCGCCGGATTGCGCGCGCCGGGATGCAGGCACGCATAGCTTCCGGGGACGAGCCGCGGCAGCCCGACGATCGACCCGAGCTCGTCGCGATCGCGTTGCGTCAGCGGAAACGCGAGTGCCTCGCCCTGCGGCGGCGCGCCGAGGAACTCGACGAGCCGCAGATTGCGCCGGATCTCGTGCAGGTGTGCCGGATAAGGCAGGAAGCAGCGCGACTCGGAAACCGGCCCGTCCGCCGTGTGGAATCCGGCGAGGCGCTTCGCGCCAAAGCGGGCGACGATGCCGTTCGTATGCACACCGTTGCCATGCATCTGTATGCCGAGGTCGAATCCACGTGCCTGCATATCGGCAAAAAAAGCCGGTAAGCGCGCAACGTCGGGCGTTTGCTCGGGCAGCGGCGGCGCGCCGGGGAACGCGACGAAGTCGTCGACGTAATCGCAAAAGCGCAATGCGAATGCGCGCGCCCACGGGAGGCCCACGAGGGTGATCCGCGCCTGCGGCGAGGCGCGCCGCAGCGCGCGGAGCGCGGGCACGGCGCAGAGCAGATCACCGAGTTGCAGCGCGCGGAAGATGGCGATCGAACTGCAATCGCGCAACGGTATGCAAGGCGCGCGGCTGGATGACATGCAGGGGCTTTGAAACGGCGGACGGACGGCAGGCGATGCGAAGCGCACGTCGCCGGACGGCGACGCCCGGTTCCCGGGAAACCGGATGCCAAGTTGCAAGAGCTGCGCCATTGCGCTATTGCAGCAAGGGCACGCGGCAGGCGATCATGCGTCTCGAAAGCTGCACGTGGGGACCGAGGCTTCCGGTCTCCACTTTTTTTGCGCCGCGCTTCACGCCCGATGCAACGCAACGTCCTCATACCCCTCATCGTCGCCTGCGCGCTGTTCATGGAGAACATGGACTCGACGGTGATCGCGACGTCGCTGCCGGCGATCGCGACCGACATCGGCGAGAGCCCGCTTGCGCTGAAGCTCGCGCTGACGTCGTATCTCGTGAGCCTCGCGGTGTTCATCCCGATCAGCGGCTGGGTTGCGGACCGCTACGGCTCGCGCAGCGTGTTTGCGTGGGCGATCGTCGTGTTCATCGGCGGCTCGCTGCTTTGCGCGGCGTCGACGACGCTCGAAGCGTTCGTCATTTCGCGCTTCCTGCAAGGCATCGGCGGGGCGATGATGGTGCCAGTGGGCAGGCTCGTGCTGATGCGCGCAATCCCGAAGCACGACTACGTCGCCGCGCTCAATTACCTGACGGTTCCGGCGCTGCTCGGGCCGGTGACCGGCCCGGCGCTCGGCGGCGCGATCACGCTTTACTTCCATTGGCGCTACATCTTCATCATCAACATCCCGATCGGCATCCTCGGCCTGTACCTGGTGCTTCGCCACATCCCCGACATTCGCGAAACCGGAATGCCAGCCTTCGACATGCGCGGCTTCGCGCTGTCGGGCCTCGGTCTGTCGGTCCTGATGCTCGGCTTCTCGGCGCTCGGCGGGCATCTGCTGCCCCTGCCCGTGGCGACGGCGTGCATCGTCGCCGGCTTCGTCACGCTGCTGCTCTACGTGCGCCACGCGCGGCGCACCGCGCATCCGGTGCTCGATCTGCGGCTGTTGAAGCTGCCGACGTTCTGGAATGGTGTCGTCGCCGGAAGCGTGTTCCGCGCCGGGCTCGGCGCGACGCCGTTCCTGCTGCCGCTGCTGTTCCAGCTCGGCTTCGGTCTCGATCCGCTGCAGTCGGGCCTGCTCACGTGCACGACGGCGATCGGCGCGATGTTCATCAAGACGCTCACCGTGTTCATCCTGCGCCGCTTCGGCTTCCGCACCGTTCTGTCGATCAACGGCGTGGCGGCATCGCTGGTCGTGATGGCATTCGGTCTCTTTTCGTCGACCACGCCGCACAGCATCATCGCGCTGGTGCTGCTGTTGTCCGGCTGCCTGCGCTCGTTGCAGTTCACCGCGCTCAATGCGATCTCGTTCGCCGACATCGCGCCGGAAAAAATGAGCCAGGCGGCGAGCTTCTCGAGCATGGCGCAGCGTCTGTCGCAGAGCGCGGGCATCGCGGCGGGCGCGTACCTGCTGCAGCTTTCGAGCACCGCACAGGGCCACGCGTCGATCGTGGCCGCCGACTTCTGGCCGGCGTTCGTCGGCATCGGGCTCGTGTCGGCGCTGGCGCCGCTGCTGCACCTGCGGCTGCCGCCGCAGGCCGGCATTGAAGTGTCCGGACACGGTGTGCCCGCACGCGAGCGACACTGATCGGATGCGGCTTTCGTGGTGCCGCGTCAGTGCGCCGGCTGCATCGCGTGCCAGATGCGTTCGGGCGCAAGGGGCATCTGCAGCGTTCGCGTCGCCGACGCGAAACCGTTTCGGGCGAGCGCATCGGCGACCGCGTTGACGACCGCCGGCGTCGCACCGATTGCGCCGAGCTCGCCCACGCCCTTGACGCCCATCGGGTTCGTGAGGCAAGGCGTCGACTCGTCCATCGTCATCGCGAAGCGTCCGATCATGCGGGCGCGCGGCATCGCGTAATCCATGAAGCTCGCGGTCAGCACCTGTCCCGATTCGGCGTCGTACACGACGCGCTCGCACAGCGCCTGACCGATACCCTGCAGCGCACCGCCTTCGAGCTGGCCGATCACGACCATCGGATTGATCACCCGCCCGACATCGTTCACCGACCAGTACGCAGCGAGCTCGACGTCACCGGTGTCGGGATCGACCTCCACTTCGCAGACATGGCATCCGTTGGGCCAGCTCGCCGCACCGACTGCGCTCGTCGACGTCAGCACGATGCGCTCCTCCGGCTGGCAGTGCGCGAGCTCGAACAGGCCGATGCGCCGATCGGTGCCGGCGATGCCGAACTCGCCGTCGCGATACTCGATATCGGCCTCGGCCGCCTCGAGTTGCTGCGCCGCGAGTGCGTGCGACTTCGAGAGCGCCCGCTCGGACGCCACGCGCACCGCGGAGCCGACGACGAACAGGGAGCGCGAGCCGGCGCTCCCGAAACCCGTTGACCGGTCGGTGTCGCCGAAGTGCATGTCGATGCGTTCGGGAGGCACGCCGAAGACGTCGACGACGAGCTGCGTGAACGTCGTCGCGAGGCTCTGGCCCATCGGCTGCGCCGCGGTTACGAGCTCGATGCGACCGGCACCGGTCACCATGACGTCGACCGTTTCCTCGAACACGTCGGCACCGGTCCACTCGAGGAACGTCGCGATGCCCTGCCCGCGCAGCCTGCCCCGGCGCTTGGCTTCCGCGGCGCGCGCAGGGAAGCCGTGCCAGTCGCAAAGCGCGAGTGCTCCGTCCATCACCTTCGCAAACTGCCCGCTGTCGTACGTCTTGCCCATCGCGTTCGTGTACGGCATCTGCTCCGGGGTGATCATGTTGCGACGGCGCAGTTCGATGCGGTCGATGCCCGTCTGCCGTGCGGCTTCGTCGATCAGCCGCTCGATGATGTAGATCGCTTCGGGACGGCCGGCGCCACGATACGGTCCGGTAGGCAACGTGTGCGTGAGGACGGCCTTGATGTCGATGTCGATCGTGGTGATGTCGTAGATGCTGGTCGATACCCAGGGTCCGATCAAAAGCTGGATCACGACACCGGCGGGTGTCGCGTAAGCGCCGACATTGGCGAGCGAGGCGACGCGCAATGCGAGGATGCGTCCGTTGCCGTCGAGCGCGAGCTCGGCGCGGCTCGTGATGTCGCGTCCATGGCTTGCCGCGAGGAATTCCTCGATGCGCTCGGCGGTGAACCTGACCGGGCGCCCGAGCTTTTCCGCCGCAAAGGCGACGACGACATCCTCGGGATACAGGCTCGTCTTCATGCCGAAGCCGCCGCCGACGTCGCCGACGAGCACGCGCACGTCCTCGCCGCGGCGGCCGAGCACTTCGCAAATCTCGTCGCGAAGTCCGGTCGGCGTCTGGCAGCTCACCCGCAGCGTGAGACGGCCAGTGGCCGCGTCATGCATCGCCAGCGTCGAGCGCGGCTCGATCGGCGATGGGGCGACACGCTGGTTCACGAGGTCGAGCGTCACGACGTGCGCCGCGCGCGCAAAGGCCGCTTCCGCATCGCGCCGATTGCCGTGTCGCGCCACGCAGGCCACGTTGTCGGGCGCTTCGGCAACGACGACCGGCGCACCGGGGGCGATCGCCGCGTGGACGTCGACCACCGCAGGCAACGGCTCGTAGTCGACCTGGACGCGCTCGGCCGCGTCGCGCGCCTCGTGCAGCGTCGTGGCGATGACGGCCGCCACCGCTTCGCCGACGAAGCGAACGGTGTCGACGGCAAGCGCGTGCCGGGGCGGCGTCGCCGTCGGCGTGCCGTCGGCGCGCCGGTAATCGGCCGACGCGGGAATCGGCTTCACGCCGGCGTCAGCGAGATCACGTCCCGTGACGATCGCCGCAACGCCGGGCAGCCGCAAAGCGGCTTCGCTTGCGATGCGCGTGATGCGGGCGTGCGGGTGCGGCGAGCGCACGAAGCAGGCATGAAGCTGATCGGGCGCCACAATGTTGTCGGCGAAGCGGCCCTCGCCTCGCAGAAGGGCGTCGTCCTCGACGCGCTTGACCGACTTGCCGCTGCCGAAGCGGCTGCTGGCCGGGGCTGTCATCACACTCTCCGAGGCTCGGCGCACACGCTCCGATTGTGCCACGCGCGTTCAGGCGACGGCGGGCTTGTCCGAAGCGCTCTCGGCGGCGCGCGCGCGCAAAATGTCGTCGACGAGGCTCGCCACGCCGGGCCTCGGGGCGTCGTCGATGAACGCGATCACGCCGAGTGTGCGCAGGTGATCGGTAAGTGCCGCATTGCCGCGCACTTCGGGCGGCAGCGTGAGCACCACGGCCGGCGGTTCGATACGTACGTGCTCGTGTGCGATCAGCATCCGGTGCAGCTGCATGACGGCGATGCCGTCCTTGACCGGCAGATCGAGCTCGAGCACGAGGAGGTCGTACCGCCCGAATTCGAGCTCCGCAAGTGCTGCATCACCGTCGGGCGCCTCGACGACCGCGACGCTGTCGTGCTCGATCAGCGTGCGCAGCGCGTGGCGCACGTCGCCGCGCTGGTGCGCGACCAGCACGCGGCGGCGTGCTTCCTTGCGCAGCTCGATGACGTTCGCGGACATTCGCGCGCAGTATTGTCCTGCGAGAGCGGTTGATCGAAGCGTTCGGTGGCCTGGTTACAAGCGGGGACGCGCGCAGCATACCGGAAGGGCAGCGCACGAGCGGCTGTGAATATTCACAGGCAAGCCGATGATACGGCGGCCGCCGGTCCCGCGAATCACCCGAATGGATGAGGCCGCGGCGCGTTGCGAGGGGCGTAGCCGTCGACGCCGACGCCGAGTTTGATTGGCGCGCGGGGCCGATCGGCCGGGCGCGACGCTTCGGCATCGGGCAACCGGACAATAAACTCGCTGCCGCGTCCCGAGCCGGCGCTGACAGCCTCGACGGTGCCGCCGTGATGCTCGGCGATCACGCGAACGAGCGTGAGGCCGAGCCCGAGGCCCTCCTGGACGTCGGCCGCCGAGCGGCCGGCCTGGAAGAACAGGTCGAAGACCTTCGGCAGCATGTCGGGGACGATGCCTACCCCGTTGTCCTTCACGCGGAGCTCGTACCACGCTCCGGTGCGCTTCACCGAGACGTCGATGTGCCCGCCCTCCGGCGTGTACTTCGCGGCGTTGTTGAGCAGGTTGGTCAGCAACTGCACGAGACGCGCACAGTCGCCATGCACCGACAGCGGGGCCGCCGGCAGATCGACCTGCAACCGGTGATGCCGCCGCTCGATCAGCGGTGCACTGGCCTCGAGCGCGCGGCGCGCGACGACGGCGAGGTCGACGAGCTCGCGCTCGAAGCGGATTTTCCCCCGCGTGATGCGGTTCACGTCGAGCAGGTCGTCGAGCAGGCGCGTCATCTGCTGCACCTGCCGCTCGAGCATCAGGCAGAGCTCCTGCGCGGCGCTGTTTCCGGCAGTCATCCGCCGCAGCACCGCCGCCACGTTGCGGATCGGGGCGAGCGGATTGCGCAATTCGTGACCGAGCATCGCGATGAATTCGTCCTTGCGACGATCGGTTTCACGCAATTTCTCTTCCATCCGCCTGCGCTCGGACACGTCGCGCGCCACTTTCGACGCACCGACGACGCGGCCGGCGTGATCGCGCACCGGCGAGATGGTCAGCGACACGTCGATGTGCCGACCGTCCTTCGTCACGCGCACGGTCTCGAAGTGATCGATGCGCTCACCGCGCGCGAGTCGTTCGAGGATCGAGCGTTCCTCGTGATGCAGCTCGGGCGGGATGATCGTGGTGATCGGCCGTCCGATCACCTCGTCGGCGCCATACCCGAACAGGCGCGTGGCGCCGGAGTTCCACGAAGTGATCGTTCCGTCGAGCGATTTGCTGATGATCGCGTCGTCGGACGATTCGACGATCGCCGCCAGCAGCGCGCGCGTATGCTCGGCGCGCTCCTCGCTTTCGCGCAGCGCGCGCTCCATGCGTCGCTGCTCGGTAACGTCGCGCGAAAAGCAGCGCGTGTTGACGAACGTGCCGTTGTCGAAGTGCGCGTTCGACGTGACGAGCACGTCATGGATGGAGCCGTCCTTGTGACGCATCCGCACCGGTTCGTCGTGCAGCGACTCGCCGGCGGCCAGCCGACGCAGGATCTGCTTCGCGACGCCGGCATCCTCGTAGAAGTCGGCGAGCGGATGGCCGACGTACTCGCCCGCCGCGTAGCCCAGCATGTCGAGTTCCGACTGGTTCGCCCATAGCACGGTGCCGTCGGGGCCCACGCTGTGGACCGCCTGCGCCGCATTCTCGAGGATGGCCGCGAGCTCGCGCTCGCGGCTCGCAAGCTGGCTTTCGGTGGCCTGCCGCTGCCCGATCTCGCGTTCGAGCGCGCGCGCCTGACGCTGCAGGTGAAACAGTTCGGCGAGCCGCTTCTCTTCGCTTGCATGCTCGGTCGCATGGGCTGCAACCATGTGCGAATGTGCCGCGCAGATCGCATGCATCGCGGGCCACGGGCCGTTTTGCATCTGTGCAATCGGATAGGCGCAGAACAGCGAAAACGTGTAACTTTGCGCGAGCACGTTCCACAATCCCTCGAGCTGCGCGGCCGCTTCGTGGCGCCCGTCGCTCCATAGCACGGCAACCATCTCGCCGAAGACGACCACCGGCGAGCCGCGGCGCGCGGCCGTTGCGATGAGCGGCTCGATCGTTGCCGTGAAGCGATCGGCGTCAAGTCGTCCGTCGACGAGAAGCGATTCGACGCTGGTGCGCGCGTCGAGCATGACGCACGTGCCGGCGTCCTGCGCAAGCGCGAGATCCAGGCCGCGGATGGCGCAGCATTCGGCGAGCTGCTCGCGATGGCGCCGCGTGGCGATAACGATCGCCGTCGCGCCGCCTGCAAAGCCGGTACCGATGAAATCGGCCACCGATTCGACCAGCGCTTCATCGCGTTCGTAGAACTGAACGAAATGTCCGCGCGCGTCGTTCGCGATGCTCGGCGAGATCCCGGCGGCGGCGGCGGTTGCTGGAACTTCCATGATGCCCTTCATGATTGAAGCAACGGAAACCGCGCAAACGGTTCTTCGCTTCGCGGGTAAATCTTACCCGCGCGCAGGGTCTCCCGGCGCAAAGATGGCGTGCAGCACACCGCGTGCAAGATTCAGACCCGGGGTGTCATTGACATGGGTCAATGGCGATCGCATGTGCGCGCGCTAATGTCTGCGTACGCCGGCTCATCTGGTCCGGTAACGGTTCGAGGGCGCGCCATGAATGCGATTCGCATCATTCATTCCGAGCACCGGTCGCTGGCCGCGGTGCTGCACGGAATGCTCCATCTCGTCAATGAAATTGCATCGCGCAACGATACACCGAATTTCGCGCTGTTCGGTGCGATGGTTTACTACATCGACACGTTCGCCGAGCGCTTCCACCATCCGAAGGAAGACGCTTACCTGTTCAAGTCGCTGCGGCTTCGCGCGCCGGACGCCGCCGCGCTTGTCGACCGGCTGGAAACCGAGCATCGCGCGGGTGCCAGGAAGATCCGAACGCTCGAGCAGTCGCTGCAACGCTACGAGCAAGGCGGACCGGGCGAGTTCGCCGCCTTTGCCGGCGCCCTCCGCTCCTACGCGGCATTCCATTGGGAGCATATGCGCACCGAGGAGGACCGGCTGCTGCCGCTCGCTCGCGCGCATTTGACCGGGAGCGATTGGCAGCGGATCGACGACGCGTTCGCCGGAAACAGCGATCCGCTGTTCGGCGTCGATGCCGATGCGCGATACGGCGCGCTGTTCCGGCGCATCGTCAGCCTCGCTCCGCCGCCGATCGGCGTGGGGCCGGCCACGACGTGATCTGGCGGAGAGACGATCCGGGGAAGTATCAATACCGAGCCGGCAAGCCGAATTGCCGTCGAATCAGTGTCCGGTGTGAACCACCGCAACCGCGAGCGGCAACCAGAACAGCAGGATCGCCAGCCCGCTTCCGACGATGATGCCCTTGATCACGTCGAAATCCCCGTCAGGAACACGTCCCGGGGGCGGCCACGACTCCCATCGTCCGATCCGTGGACACGTCTGCGCGTAGATCGACATCTTGGCCCCCCTGTCCCATTCGTTCTTTACATCGTCTGCATTGCCACTCGCGGCCCCGCGCGCAAGAAACGTGCAGGGATCCAAGGATGCCATCGAATCAGCGCTTTAGTCACGTTGTCGCCGACCCGTGGCCGGTCATCTGTAACGTACACCGACACATCGCCGCTCGGGGGTGCGATCGACGGTGCCGCCCGGTGTGGCTCATGGGGACCATCGGTTGCATGACTGCGGCGACACGAAATGCGCGCGTCGTTCACCGCCACCCGGCGCCGTTCGCGCCTCCAGGGGCCCGCCTGGAACTCGCTTGGCCCATTACGAGGGGCACCGTCGCCGTTCGGGCGTGCAGTCCGAGGAGCAATTCACGCGGGCTCAGCGCAAAGCGCCGGCTAGGATGGAGATGGCCAGCGCGGCAGTTTTCGCGCGATCGCTTCTTGAAGCTGCGCGACATCGAAGGGCTTCATCAGGATCGTCGCCCCGTTCGGCACGATGTCGTCGGGCGTGACGGGAAGCCCGCTCATCAGGATGATGGGCAACGTCGTGAACCGATGCCGGAGAACACGAAGCAGATCGAAGCCGTCGACATCGGGCATGCGGATGTCGGACAGCACGAGGTCGATCCGTTCGATCTCATCCAGCAGATCGACGGCCTCACGTGCCGAGTAGGCAGGGATCGCCGTGTAGCCGGCGGTTTCAAGCAGGTCCGCGGTCGACGCAGCCAAGTCGGGATTATCGTCGACGACGAGGATCGCGAAGCGGTCGCTCATTGGCACGACCCGAGGTGGCAGTAGCGCGGTGCCTGACACGGTGCGCGTGGATCGGAGCGGTTAGCTAAGTCGCCTGGGTGCGGTCCGTTACCCATTTCTCCGGTCCGTACACCCATCGAAATGGCGGAGAGACAGGGATTCGAACCCTGGATACCTTGCGGTATACGTGATTTCGAGTCACGCGCCTTCGACCACTCGGCCATCTCTCCGCGGTCGCGCATTATAGCGTGAGCGTCGACGCGCATTGGCATGCGCGCATTGCGCTGCCGCACCCGGCGTGTCAGGCGCGGGCGGCGACACGTGTAGGACGGCGCCGACGTCTTCTCGCGTCGCGCACCGATAGCACAATCAGTACGCCGCGGACGCGATGCGCGCGTGAAAGATGCTTTCCTATCATTCCCCGTCGCTTCGCTTGAAAGATGAACCGCTCGTCGCAGGCCTACGGACTCGTGGCGTGGATCGTTGCGCTCTCGCTGCTGCTTGCGGGTTGCGCTTCGATGCCGCCGGGAGCCGACTACCCGAAGATCGCGTCGACCGCGCTCGCCGATCCCGCGAGCACGCCGCTCGGACAGGGCGTCGAGGCGCTCGCGAAGGCGCACCCGGGACTGTCCGGATTCCGCCTGTTCGCGAGTGGCAGCGACGCGTTCACGCTGCGCGTGCAGATGGCCAACCGGGCGCAGCGCACGCTCGACGTCCAGTACTTCATCTTCAAGGACGACGACACCGGTCAGTTGTTGATGAGCGCCATGCTGCAGGCTGCCGGCCGCGGCGTGCGCGTGCGCATCCTGATGGACGACTCCGAGGCGCGCGGGCAGGACGATCGCGTCGCCCTGCTCGCTGCGAATCCCAACGTCGAGGTGCGCCTGTACAACCCGTTCTACTACCGCGGCTCGGTCGCTCTGCTGCGCTACGCCGAATTCGCCCTCACGATGAGCCGTCTCGACTATCGCATGCACAACAAGCTGTTCATCGCCGACAACGCGATCGCCGTCGCCGGCGGGCGCAACGTCGGCGACGAGTATTTCGACGCCGGCGATGCGCCGCAATTCGGCGACTACGACGTGCTTGCGATGGGACCGATCGTGCGTAACCTGTCGGCCAGCTTCGACGCGTACTGGAACAGCTCGCTGTCGATTCCGGTGGGCGCGCTGTTCGGTGCCGATCCCACCGCTGCGAAGCTCGAGGCGATGAAGGTGCAGTTGCACGAGCACAAGGACGAGATGCACCACAGCGACGAGGAGCGCGCGGTTCGCACCGGGCAGCCGCTGTCGGGTCTTCTCGCGACCGGCAGCGGCGTCGTCTGGGCGAAGGCCCAGGTCCTTGCCGACAGCCCGGACAAGGCAAGCGTCGAGGGCGGCGACACGGTCGGAGCGCTGTTCCGCCACCGCCTGCTCGAGGCCGCGGCCGACGTGACGAGCGAATTGCTGATCGTGTCACCGTATTTCGTCCCCGGCGAAAAGGGACAGAACCTGCTCGTGAGGCTGCGCAGCCGCGGCGTGCGCGTTCGCGTCCTGACGAATTCACTGCTGTCCACGGACGTCCCCGCCGTGCACGCCGGCTATCGGCATTACCGGCTTCCGCTGCTCGAGGCAGGCGTCGAGCTCTACGAAGTGAAACCGCTTCCCGGCAAGCCGAATCCGCGCGGCGGCTTGCTCAAATCGCCGAGCTCGGGCCAATTTTCGCTGCATGCGAAGGCGTTCGTGTTCGACCGCAAGCGGATTTTCATCGGATCCGCCAACTTCGACCGGCGATCACTGCATCTCAACACCGAGATCGGCCTGATGATCGACAGTCCGGAGCTTGCGCAGCAGGTTATTGCACGCTTCGACACGATTGCCAATCCCGCGAACAGCTTCGTCCTCGCGTTGCGCGAGGACGCCAGCGGCACGCCGCGGATCGAATGGAAAAGCGTCAAGGATGGAAAGCCGGTCGTCTATACCACCGAGCCCGGTGACGATCGGTGGCGCGAGTTCCTCGTCGACCTCTACGGCCTGCTGCCGATCGACGACCAGCTATGAGCGCGGCGGCTCGTTCCGCGAGTGAACGAGCAACGGCTTCCGCGGCTGTGCAGATGCATCGGGCCGAGGCGCGCCGCCATCCTCTCCTCCTCCCGGCTGCGCGGCCGATACGGGATCACTGGCGGGAAAGGTGTCGGCCAGCGCTTGATCGAGCAGCTTCTCGCGATGTCCTTCGACCATGCTTTCTCCGCACGAAACGCGCCGGGTCGGCTATTTCACCAGTGTGACCGGCAGATCCGACAGATTGATGACCTGGCGAGCGATGGAGCCCAGCACCTGCTCGGTCGATCCCATGCCGCGCGTGCCCATCACGATGGCGTCACAGTTGGCCGACTTCGCATATTGGATGATGACCGACGGCACGAAGCCCTTCCGCGATTCGCTCGTGCATGCAATCCCGGCGCGCCGGAGTACCGCCGACGCGGATTGCAACGCGCGATTTCCTGCTTCGAGCGCGTCGTTGCGCGCCGGTTCATCGAGCGCCGCGAACGCCGTGCCGTCATCCAGCTGCACGTAGAGCAGCTGCACTTCGACAGGTGCAACTCGCTGTGAACACCTCGCCACCGCATGCACGGCACGCGCGGCATTTTCCGAGCCGTCGACCGGGAGCAGCACGCGGATCACGAGCGGCTCGTGGTGAACGGCTACTTCTGCGGCGGCGAGTGTGCGTTGGAAGCCTTCTCGGGTTGCGCAGGAAGGCTCTTGTCTGCGCCTGACGCGGAGGTTGCCGCCGGCGACGGCGCGTTGACCGTCTTGCCCTTCGCCTTCTCGTTCGCGACGTAATTCGCGACGGCCTTGTCCTCCGCCTTCGTGAGCGCGGCTTTTTCGGCGTCGGCCGTGGCCTTGTCCTTCGCGGCCTTCTCGGCCTTCTGCTGATCGGTGAGCGGCGGTGCCGGCGGCAGCTTGGCGACAGCGACTCCGAATGCAGCGACGACAATCGCCGCGCCGATCAATGCCCGAATCGTGGTGTGCATGCGTGGCTCTCCGAAATCGCTTGCCGGTTGACGAGGCCGCTACGCGGGGCGCGGCGCAGGAACCGGCGGCGCATCATCGGGCGCCGTGGGGATCTTGCCGGCCTTGACGTCGTTGTACCAGTACAGGTGATGCTCCTTGGCCCACGTCTCGTCGACGTAGCCGGTGCTCATCGCGGTGTATGCGCCCGCCATTCCGAGCGTGCCCATGTAGATGTGGCCGAGTGCTGCCAGCATGAACAGCGCGGCGATCGACAGGTGCACCAGATTGGCGATCTGCATCGTGCCGCGCGTCTGGTTGAAATTCGGGAAGTCGAGCACCAGCCCGCTGGCACTGACGATGAGGCCCGCAACGAGCAATCCGCCCCAGAACCACAGTTTCTCGCCGGCGTTGAACTTGCCCGACGGCACGTCGTGCTTCGAGATGAGTCCGCCGAAATGGCGCACCCAGTTCCAGTCGTACTTGCGCCACACGTTGTCGCGCACGAACGTGAAGAACAGCAGCACGACGCAGACCAGGAACAGCGGTCCGATGAAGTTGTGCAGGTTCTTGCCGAAGATCGTGAGCCACGAGAACAGCGTGTAGCCGATCAGCGGCAGCAGGATGTTCTTGCCGAACGTCATGATGAGGCCGGTCACGGCGAGCGCCACGAACGTCCACGCGGTGGTCCAGTGGATCGCCATCTGCCAGTTGGTAAAGCGACGGATCCTGCGCCCCGTGGGCGGCTCGTGCAGCCGCATCGTTCCCTTCCACAGGTAGAACGCGACGATCGCGAGGAACACGATGACGAGCGCCCAGCCGGCGTACACCGACACCATCGAGTTGCGCATCGTGCGCCAGGTCTGCCCCTCGGGCTGAATCAGCACGTTGGTTTC
>Ga0207674_10000442_pt1 | contig 53801 bp, 52 predicted proteins | sample KBSCornC72_FD_184303 | JGI IMG/M metagenome (GOLD analysis project Ga0207674, IMG submission 184303) | Corn rhizosphere microbial communities from Kellogg Biological Station, Michigan, USA - KBS Corn C7-2 (SPAdes) (version 2) | ecosystem: Host-associated > Plants > Roots > Rhizosphere > Soil ... | reverse complement strand
CGTTCCGGCGCAGCGGCGGTCATCACGAGCAACACCTGGTCCCCTTCGACGCGCAACTGCATGACGTCGCTGCGAATGGCACTGACGAATCCGACGAGCGAGTGCGCGCACTGTATCGCTGCATCGACGCACTCGACCCGCTCAATCGCGCATTGCTGCTGCTGTATCTGGAGGAACGCAGTTATCGCGAAATTGCCGACATTCTTGGCTTGAGCGAAACCAACGTGGCGACCAAGCTCGGCCGCCTCAAGCAACGCATCCGCAACGACATGACGGAGGAAAACTAATGGAGACCGCAATGGAACTTGACGATCTCAAGCACGCTTGGCAAACGCTGGACCAGCGCCTCGCAACACAGACCGCGTTGAACCTGCATATGTTCAAGGACAGCAAGCTCGACAAGATGCGCGGCGGCTTGCGGCCGCTGGTCTGCGGACAGGCAATCCAGATCGTGGTCGGCGCGCTGATCGCTTTGTGGGGCGGCGGTTTTTGGACCGAGCACCTGGATGCACCGCATCTGTTGATCGCGGGCCTGCTGGTGCATGCCGCCGGAATTTCGATGATCGGCTTCGGTGCGGCCATGCTGGTGCGGATTGCGCACATCGACTATTCGGCGCCCGTGCTCGCAATCCAGCGTCAGCTCGCGCATCTGCGCAAGCTGTACGTGTATGGCGGCTTGGCCGTCGGTTTGCCGTGGTGGTTGCTGTGGATACCATTCCTCATGGTGTTCCTGAAGACGACGTTTGACGTCGACTTGTATGCCGAAGCGCCATCCGTGATCTGGTTCGGCAGCGCCGTCGGCGTCGCGGGGTTGCTGGCGACGTGGCTCTTGCTGCGCTGGACCGGCAAACGACCCCCATTGGCGCAGCGCCTGGAAGAAGCTGCCGCCGGCGGCAGCCTGCGCAAGGCGCGCAACATGCTCGAGGAAATCGCCCGCTTCGAGCAGATCTGACCGGCATATATCCTTCCATCGCGAAGAAGCGATATAATTGGCCCGGGGTCGCATTCATGCCGACCGCCGCAAGCGGCGGCGGCATAACGCGACCCATCACCTCTCCTGCCGAGGGGCGCTGCAAGTCCGCACTGCGGAATCAGGCTCGGCAGGTTTTCGGGTTCCATTACCGAAACGGCGCCCTCCAAACCAACGGAGTTTTCGCCAATGAACGCTGTTCTCAAATCCACTGACGATTTCAAGGTTGCCGACCTGTCGCTCGCCGACTGGGGCCGCAAGGAAATCGATATCGCCGAGCACGAAATGCCGGGCCTGATGTCGATCCGCAAGCAATATGCCGCCAAGCAGCCGCTGAAAGGCGTGCGCGTGACCGGCTCGCTGCACATGACGATCCAGACCGCCGTGCTGATCGAAACGCTCAAGGACATCGGCGCCGATGTGCGCTGGGCCTCGTGCAACATCTTCTCGACCCAGGATCACGCCGCCGCCGCGATCGCCAAGACCGGCACGCCGGTGTTCGCGTGGAAAGGCGAGACACTGGAAGAATACTGGGACTGCACGCTCGATGCGGTGACCTTCCAGGGCAACAAGGGTCCGCAGCTCGTCGTCGACGACGGCGGCGACGTCACGCTGCTGATCCACAAGGGTTACGAGCTCGAACAGGGCGACAAGTGGGTCGACTCGGCTTCGTCTTCGCACGAGGAACAGGTGATCAAGAACCTGCTCAAGCGCGTGGCCAAGGAACGTCCGGGTTTCTGGACCGGCGTCGTCAAGGAATGGAAGGGTGTCTCCGAGGAAACCACGACCGGCGTGCATCGCCTGTATCAGATGATGGAAGCGGGCAAGCTGCTGGTGCCGGCGATCAACGTCAACGACTCTGTGACCAAGTCGAAGTTCGACAACCTTTACGGCTGCCGCGAATCGCTCGCCGACGGCCTCAAGCGCGCGATGGACGTGATGCTCGCCGGCAAGGTCGCCTGCGTGTGCGGCTACGGCGACGTGGGCAAGGGTTCGGCGCACAGCTTGCGTGCCTACGGCGCGCGCGTCGTCGTCACCGAAATCGATCCGATCAATGCGCTGCAGGCGGCGATGGAAGGCTTCGAAGTCAACACGGTCGAATCCACGCTCGGCCGCGCCGACATCTACGTGACCACGACCGGCAACAAGGACGTGATCACGATCGAACACATGACGAAGATGAAGGATCAGGCCATCGTCTGCAACATCGGCCACTTCGACAACGAGATCCAGGTCGACGCGCTGAAGACCCTCGCCGGCGTCAAGCACATCAACATCAAGCCGCAGGTGGACAAGTATACTTTCGCCAACGGCAACGCGATGTTCCTGCTCGCCGAAGGCCGCCTCGTCAACCTGGGCTGCGCGACCGGCCACCCGAGCTTCGTGATGTCGAACTCGTTCAGCAACCAGACGCTCGCGCAGATCGACCTGTGGGCGAACAAGGACAAGTACGAGAAGACCGTGTATCGCCTGCCGAAGAAGCTCGACGAGGAAGTCGCGCGTCTGCATCTGGAGAAGATCGGCGTGAAGCTCACCCGACTGACGGATGCGCAGGCTGCGTATCTGGGCGTGGATGTGAACGGGCCGTACAAGGCGGAGCATTATCGGTACTGATCGGCGCCGCCGATGTCAAAGGTCAAAAGTCAAAGGTCAATAGAAACCGCCGGCGCTGGTCGTCGGCGATTTCGACCTTCTCACTACGACCTTGAAGCTTGGCAGGAAGCAATGCGTCTTGCCAAGGCGGTCTACGAAGCGACAACAGACTTTCCAACTAGCGACCGATTCGGCTTGACGCAACAACTACGACGAGCGGCTGTGAGCGTTCCATCGAACATCGCCGAGGGCGCGGCCCGAGGTAGTCTGGCGGAACTCGTGAGGTTCTTGCTCATTGCGCGGGGGTCGCTACTCGAACTCGATACACAACTTTGGCTCGCCCGGGAGTTTGGATACAAATTCGATCATGCCGCGCTTAGCCGATCCCTTGAAAATCTTTGCATAAAACTGAACGCCCTGATTGCAGCAAATCGCAAGCTCAAGGCGAAAGCCAATCTTGATTGACCTTTGACTTTTGACCTTTGACGCCATGACCAGAATTCCCGTATCGCTTGAGTTTTTCCCGCCCAAAACCGACGAGCAAAAAGCCACGCTCGAAGCGGCGCTGCCGAAGCTGAAGACGCTCAAACCGGAATACGTCAGCGTCACGTTCGGCGCGGGCGGCTCGACGCTCTCCTACACGCCGGAAACCGTGCGCCATCTGCGCGACGAGCACGGGCTCGACGCCGCGCCGCATCTGTCGTGCATGGGTGGCACGCGCGAGGAAATCCGCAAGCTGCTCGAGCAGTACAAAGCGATGGGCTGCCGGCGCATCGTCGCGCTTCGCGGCGACTTACCGTCCGGCATGGCGGGCTATGGCGATTTCCGATATGCCAGCGAACTGGTGCAGTTCATTCGCTCAGAAGCCGATGGATTCTTTCACATCGAAGTGGCCTGCTATCCGGAGATGCATCCGCAAGCCGGCGATGCCGATGCCGATCTGAAAAACTTCGTGGCCAAAATAAAAGCGGGAGCGGACGGCGCCATCACGCAGTACTTCTACAACGCGGACGCTTATTTCCGTTTTGTCGAGGATGTCCGCAAGCTCGGCGTCACCGTGCCGATCGTGCCCGGCATCATGCCGATTTCGCAATATTCCCAGTTGCGCCGTTTTTCCGAGATGTGCGGCGCCGAGATTCCGCGCTGGATCGCCAAGCGCCTCGAAGCGTTTCGCGACGATGTCGAATCGATTCGCGAATTCGGCACCGATGTTGTCGCCGACCTGTGCGGCAAGCTGATCGCCGGCGGCGCGCCTGGAATCCATTTCTATACTTTGAATCGCGCCAAAGCTACTTTGGCGGTGTGCGAGCGGCTCGGCTAAATCGCCGCGAGCAGCATCTTCCCGCCCGCCAGCAACAGCACAATCGCGAGCAAGCGCCGTATTGCCTGCATCGGCAGGCGCCTGGCGCCGGCCCAGGAACCGAGTGTGCCGCCGACGAGCACCATCAGCAGCCAATACGGAATCGCCGCCGGAAGCGCGGATGCGACCAGGCCACGTCCGGCAAGTCCCGCCACCGAGTTGACGAGAATGAACGGGGCGGCCACGCCGGACGCTTCGCGCACCGTGCCCCAGCCGGCGAGCACGATCAGCGGGCTGAGGAAAATGCCGCCGCCGACGCCGGTCAAACCGGATAACAAGCCGAGCACCGCGCCGGCAACAACCGCGACGAGAATCGACGGCGGCTGCGGTTCGCGCTGCGATGGCGACGGGGACATCAGCAGGCGCACGGCCGAATAGACAAGCACCGCGCCGACCAGTGGACGGTAGTAGATATCCGGCAGCGTGATGGCGCCGCCGAGCAGCGCGGCCGGAATCGAGGTAATCGCAAACGGCCAGAACAGGCGCCAGCGAAACCAGCCGGCACGCCAGAAATTCCACGTACCGATCGCGGCGACCAGCGCATTGAGCACGAGCGCCGTCGGCTTCATCTGCGCCGGCGCCATGTCGAACAGCGCCATCGCCGCGAGGTAACCGGACGCGCCGGCATGTCCGACGCTCGAGTACAACAGCGCGGTCAACAAAAACAGGAGCCCGAGCAGCAAGTCGTGTTGTGTCATCGCGGGCAAATCGCAGCTTGGGACGGCGCGCAAGCATGCCATAATTGGCAATTCGTTTCGGCACGCGCACGGGGAATCCAATGGCTCAAAAATATCCTGCACACATCTGGCACAACGGTGCGATCAAGCCATGGGCCGAAGCGACCACGCACGTGATGGCGCACGCGGTGCATTACGGCTCTTCGGTATTCGAGGGCATCCGCAGCTATGCGACGCCGAAAGGCCAGGCGATCTTCCGCCTCACCGATCACCTGAAGCGTTTGTATCATTCTGCAAAAATATACGACATGCCGATTCCGTACACGCGCGATGAGCTCGCGCGGGCGTGCCGCGATGTGATCAAGGCGAATGACCTGCACAAGGCCTACCTGCGCCCGGTCGCGTTCCGCGGCCTCGGCGGATTCGGCTTGTCGGCCGACTGCCCGACCGATGTCGCCGTCGCGGCGTGGGAAATGGGACCGTATCTGGGCGCCGAAGCGCTCGAGGCCGGGATCGATGCGTGCGTATCGAGCTGGCAGCGTTTCGCGCCGAATACGATTCCGGCCGGCGCGAAAGCCGGCGGCAATTACCTTTCCGGACAGCTTGTCGCGCGCGAAGCGCGGCGGCTCGGCTTCGGCGAAGGCATCGCGCTCGCCTCGACCGGCCTGCTCAGCGAAGGCGCGGGTGAGAATCTGTTTCTGGTCTTCGAGGGCGTATTGCATACGTCACCCGTCAGCGCGGCTTTGCTCAATGGGCTGACGCGCAACTCGCTCATGGCTCTCGCGCGCGACGCCGGCATCGAAGTCGTCGAGCGCGACCTTCCGCGCGAGTACTTGTATCTGTGCGATGAGTTGTTCATGTGCGGCACGGCCGCGGAAATCACGCCGATCCGCTCGGTCGATGGCAAGCCGGTCGGCGAAGGCAAGCCCGGACCGATCACGGCGAAGCTGCAGAAATTGTTTTTCGGCTTGTTCGACGGCAGCACACCCGACAAGCGCGGCTGGCTGGAGATGGTGTAAGCCATTCTCCCCTTCTCCCGCCGGCGGGAGAAAGTGCCCGAGGGCGGATGAGGGTGGCGCTTGAAACGAGCGCACGCGTCGGATGAAAGCATCCGACGGCTTCCGCTCCGTTGCGAGGCCACCCTTACCCGTCGCGCTGCGCGCGCCGGCCTCTCCCGCGAGCGAAAAAATTCAGCCCCGCAAGCGGAAATCCAGCGTCGCCACCGCCCCGCCCTGCGGCCGCGGGGCGAGCGAGACGCGCCAGTCGTAGAGTTCGCACAAGCGCCGCACGATCGCCAGCCCCAGGCCCGCGCCTTTGCTGGTCACCTGTTCGCCGCGCACGCCGCGCTGGAACAGTTTTTCCGCATCCTCGGCCTTGATACCGGGACCGGTGTCTTCGACCGTGACTTTGCCGGGTTCGGCGCCGACCGTGATCGTGACTTCGCCGACTTGCGTGTACTTGAAAGCATTGCCGATCAGATTGCCGAGCGCGACCGCGACGACCGACGACGGCGCGACGACTTCGATCTGCTGTTCGATCAGCTGGGTTACGCGAATCGGCTTGCGGCCCAGGTGCGAGCGGTAGACGTCGACGACTTGCTCGACGACTTTGGCGACGTCGGTGGTTTCGCCGTCGACCGGCGCCGAGCGTTCGCTGCGCGACAACAGCAGCAGCGCGTTGGTCAGTTCAGTGGATTGCTTGGCCGCGCGTTCGATGCGTTTCAGGCGCTCGCGCAATTTGTCGGGCACGTTTTCCGCGGACAGCAGCAACTCCGTCGTCGAGGCGATCACCGCAAGCGGCGTGCGCAATTCATGGCTGACGTCCGCATTGAATTCGCGATCGCGTTCGACGAGTGCCGTCAACTTGTGCGCGTAGTCATCCAGCGCCGAAGCCAGCGCGCCGACTTCGTCGTTGGCGAAATGCGGCGCCAGCGCTTCGGCTTTGCCGGACTGCTCCAGGTTGCGCACGCGCGCGGCCAGATCCGACACCGGACTCATGATGCGCGACGAAAGCCAGAATCCGAGCACGAGTGACAGTACGAAAAACCCGAACACGGCCAGCACCAGTGCGCCTTCGAGCAGACGTTCGCTGCGACGTTCTTCCGTGGTGTCATATTTGAGGAAGAACCAGAACGCCGTGTCCTTGCGCACGGCGAGCTTGTAGATCAGACGCCCGCCGCGGCCGTCGGGCTCGGTGAGATCGTGCACGCCGTTGCCGAGGTCGCGCCATGCGAGTGGGACGTTCGCGAACTTCTCCGCGCTGAAGACATAGCCGACGATCTTTTCGAAAGGCGCGCCGGGCGTGTTCGGGTCCTTGTAGAACCCGTCGGCATAGCCCTGAAGGTTCTGACCGAGCGCCTCGCCGATCAGCTTGTCCTCAAGATAGCCGCGCAAATAAAGCGCACTCAGCGCAAACAGTGCGGTGAGCGCGAAGCCGAACAGCACGAAGAAGATGATGATGCGGCTGCGCAGCCGGCGTCGGTATTGCGTGCTTGCCATCCCCAGGCAACGCCGCGAACGTTATGCCGCTGCAGCTTCGGGATCGACCATGCGATAGCCGATTCCGTGGCGCGTCTGGATGAGCGGCTTGTCGAACGGCTTGTCGATCGCCGCACGCAGACCGTGGATGTGCACGCGCAGCGAATCCGAATCGGGCAGTTCTTCGCCCCAGACGCGCGTTTCCAGATCCTGACGCGTGACGACCGACGGACTGGATTCCATCAGATGCTGCAACAACTTCAGGCCGATCGGGTTGAGCTGGATCGACTTGCCGCCGCGCGTGACCACGAGCGTATCGAGGTTGTAGGTGAGATCGGCCAGCTGCAGCAGACGGCTTTGCGGGCCTTTGCCGCGACGCGCAAGCACCTGCAGGCGCGCTTCGAGTTCCTGCAACGCGAACGGTTTCACCATGTAGTCGTCGGCGCCGGAATCGAAACCGGTGAGTTTTTGCTCGAGCGCGTCGCGCGCGGTGAGCATCAGTACCGGCGTCTGCCGACGCGCTTCCTGGCGCAACTTGCGGCACAACTCTAGGCCATCCATGCCCGGCAGAGTCAGATCGAGAACGATGGCGTCGAAGTCGTGCACGACGGCCAGATGCAACCCGGTGACGCCATCGCCGGCGAAGTCGACGACGTGTCCTTTCTCTTCGAGATAGTCGCCGATGTTCGCGGCGATATCGCTATTGTCTTCAATTACCAGAATTCGCATGGGGATAAGATACTCGCAGCGGCGGATCAGTTCCTTGATCGCGCGAGTAACGCGCGAGTTCCTTTCGGGGAAGATGGTGCCGGCGGCCCAAATAAAAAGGCCCAAGGAGGTGTCATTGGGGGAACACACCTCGCTTGGGCCTAAAGCTACTGCCCCGATTACCGTAATCTGCCTGTCACCTGACCTGACCTTAGGAGTGTCGAGCAGCCTTACAGTGGAGCTGATACTAGACGCCGCGGAATTAAATTCACGTTAAGCTGAACGTCGGCTTTCGTTAATCGGAAAGCTGAGAAAAAACACTGATTTACGGGCTCGGCCGCCGGCAAATCAGGCTGCCGGTCGGGGCTTGGCACTGCTCTTCCGTGTGGCTTGAGCCATGCAGCGTGAAGGCGAAACTCTGCGTGCGTTTTTCGCCCGCGCTCGAGGTCGGGAACAACCAGCCACGCAACGCGGTTCTGGCCGCGTCGTCGAAGACATTGGCCGGTTTGGCGTGGACGACGCGAATCTGGCCAACGCTGCCATCGCCCTTGATCGCGTACTCCAATTCCACCGCGCCTTCGACTCCGGCAACCATGGCCTGCGCAGGGTATACCGGCGCCACAACGCGCAACGGCGAGGATTTCGGCGCTGCGCTCTGCAACGTGGCGGCGGCCGGCACGGCCGGCGCCTCAGTAGCTGCCTGCACTGATACGGGCGGCGGCATCGATTCCACTGGCTCCGTCGGCACCGGTGTCGCCAAGGGCGCGGGTTTCTCGATCACCTGGGTGTCGTTCGCTGGAGTTTCTCGCGGGGCAACGGCGATCGTCACATCCGCGGTAACCGGCTGGATGCGCGGATGCGGCAGGTTGAGCGCCAACGGCGGACGCTCGATCCGCAGCGACGATGCGCTGAGCAATGCCAGCGCTTGCGCGGGAATCCGATTCAAGGCCGCCTCGATATCGGCGGATGTGTGCTGCTGACGCCAGATCAGGCTGAACACCGCCGCACACACGAGCACGAGCGGCAGCGCGTAGCTGCGCGGCAGCGGCTCCGCCATTTCCGGCTCGCCGACGATGCGCCGGATGCGCGACAGCAGCGCGCCACCGGCTGCACCCAGCGCCGGGGCGGCCAGACGCAATTCTTCGAGCTCGGCGAGTGCACGCGCGTAGGCGAGGCGATTGCCATGCGCCAGCTCGAGCACCAGATCGTCGCAGCAAGCCTCACGCGCGTTGCGTACATCGCGGGAGATCCAGTGCACGACCGGGTGATAGAACAGCACGGTTTCAACGACAACCTGCAGCAGATTGACGAGGTAATCCAGGCGCCTGACATGACCGAGTTCGTGCGCGATGATCAATTCGATTTGATGCGGGGTGAATCCGCTCAACATGCTTGCCGGCAGCAAAATGACGGGCCTGATCCAGCCGAGCAACATCGGCGTCGCCGCGCAAGTCGAAAACAACAGACGCACTGGCCGGCGCAGCTCGAAGCGTTCGCTCAGTTGTTGCAGACGCGCCCGCCATTCCGCCGTTGCGGCATCGGCACCCCGCACCACGAGCATCAAACGGCGCCACTGCCACACCGATCGCATGGCGATGACGACAACGCCGAACAGCCACGCTGCCACCAGCCACGGCAGCAACGGCTTGACCTGCCAGTCCGCCATCGCTTGTTGTCCGGCCTGAATGGTCACTGCCAGCAACGCGGTGCTGTCGTCGGGCGCTGCCGAATTGCCGGGCCAACACCAGATCGCCGTCACGACAGGCGCGGCAGCCAAGGCTGCCATGGCGAGCAGACCCAGCCGATATCGCGCGCTGGCGCTCGTACACAGCGGCTTCAGGCCAGCGTAGACCAATCCCAACACGGCGCCTTGCCAGAAAAAATGCAGCAGGACGACACCGAGCACATCGATAGCGACGAGCACACCTTGCGGCAGCGCCATGATCAATCCTCTTCCGCTTCGATCTTGTTCAATAGCTTGCGGATTTCCTCGAGTTCGGCACGCGATGCGCTCGGATGACTGCCGAGCGCATGCAGCACCATTTGCGACGTCGAGCCGTTGAACAGACGCCGCGTCAAATCAGCCAGATAGCGTTTCTGAGCGCGTTGCTTGTTGACTGCCGATCGGTACACGTGCGCGCGCTGGGAATCGTCGCGCTCAACCAAACCCTTGGCATGCATGATCTGCAGCAGCTTGAGCGACGTGGTGTAGCTGGCGCCCGCGTCGCCGTACAGCGCCTCGTGGACGTCGCGCACGGTGGTCGGGCCGCGATCCCACAGCACGCGCAGGATTTCGAGTTCCGCCGCGGTAGGCCAGGGCGTTTCAGAGCGACGTGGAGTCATGTGCAGTCAGCCACGAACGATTTCGTATAGCTTGCCGCAGCGACGTGCTGCGCGCAAGCATACTTCCGGCACTCAACCGCCCCCACGCGTTTGCGGCGTGCGGCCCCGGTCCTGCAGGTATTTCTGCGCGTTCTGCTGTCGCACCATCATTTCGCCATAGGTCATGCAGGTCGTGACTGGACGATGCGAACCCACCGGCGCCACGTGCTCGCAGACGAGGCGATTGTTGTCGTTGTGCTGCAGGATGCCGTTGATCTCTTCCTGCGCGTTGAGCAGCGCCACCTTGTCGGTTTCGCTCATTTCCGCCTGCGAACTGTGTGCTTCCAGCAGCTTCGACATGGTACCGAGCTGGGTTTCGACACGCTCCTGATCGCTCGGGGAAATGTGTTCGAACGTGCCACCGGGCTGCATTTGCTTGCGAATGCGCGCGGAATCCTGCTTGAACGCTTCGTACGTGCGCGCGACCAGTGGTTTTTCCTGTTCTGGTGCTGCGCCGGCCAATCCCGCCTGCAGCAGCAGCGCGGCGCCGAGCAAATAAGCAAACTTCTGCATGACTTCAATTCTCCGTTGGGGTCTCGTCTACGTAAGTTATCGTATATACGACCGCGACGTGTTGTCAACGATTGTTTTCGTAGTTTTACATTCGCAACGACCGAACCGATTCAACGCGATTTGCGCCTGCGTACGCGTCGCGCCAGATACTCGATGATCTCGCCTGCCACGTCGACGCCGGTGGCCGCTTCAATGCCTTCCAGGCCCGGCGACGAATTGACCTCCAGCACGAGCGGTCCGCGCCGCGAGCGCAGCAGATCGACGCCGGCTACGTTCAATCCCATCGTGCGCGACGCGCGCAGCGCAGTGTCGATTTCGGCAGCGTTGAGCTTGGTCGGCGTAGCGCTGCCGCCGCGATGCAGATTGGAACGGAATTCGCCTTCGCGCGCCTGGCGCTGCATCGCCGCGACCACGCGTCCGCCGACGATGAAACAGCGGATATCCGCGCCTTTGGCCTCGCGGATGAATTCCTGCACGAGAAAATTGGCATACAAGCCGCGGAATGCCTCGATCACGCTCTGCGACGCTGCGCGCTTCTCGGCAAGCAGCACCCCGTTGCCTTGCGCGCCTTCGACGAGCTTGATCACATGCGGCGGCTCGCCGAGCATCGCCAGCAAGTCCGCGGTGTCGTCCGGGTTGTCGCCGAACACCGTGCTCGGCAGACCGATGCCTTCGCGTGCCAACAACTGCAGGCAGCGCAGCTTGTCGCGCGCACGCAGGATCGCATCCGAAGAATTGGGCGTATAAACGCCCATCATTTCGAACTGGCGCAGCACCGCCGTGCCATAAAAGGTGATCGACGCGCCGACACGCGGAATCACGGCGTCGTAGCCGGCGACCGCGCGGCCCTTGTAGTGAACGGAGAAATCGCTCGGCGCGATGCGCATATAGCAGCGCAGCGGATCGAGCACGCGCGCGCGATGTCCGCGCTTGCGCGCGGCTTCGACCAGGCGCGCGGTCGAATACAGTTTTGCGTTGCGCGACAGGATGGCGATCTTCATGCGGCGTTCTTCATTCGAGATTTCCGGATATGGGCTTGCGCGGGCGCAAGCGCCCGCACGTGTAGGACAACAGCGGGTCGACGCGGAAGCGGCCGCGCAACGCGGTGCGGCCGAGCAGCATCGGAAACAGCATATCGCCGCGATTGGTCAGATTGATTTCCGCGCTGAAGCGGCGCCCGCCGAGTTCGACGTCGGTGCGCACAAACCAGCGTTGCGTGATGCGGCCGCCGGAATCGGTGACCTCGCGTCGGTCCGATGCCGGCGCCTCGCAATGGAACAGGCGTCCGCCGCGCCGGCGCGGCGCGACGGCAAAGCGCAGCCAAGTGCGGCCATTGCGCTCGAACGATTCCACGTCCGCCACGTGCAGCGACGACGAGCGCGCCCCGGTATCGATCTTGGCCTTGACCGCCGGCAAGCCCAGCGCCGGCAATGCCAGCCACTCGCGCCAACCAATGAGCGGAACCTCATCCATTATTGGCGCACTGCCAGCACGCCGGCAGTTTTCAGCGCTTTCGGGCGCGCCAGGAATCGATACTGAAGCGCCCACCGCCATGCGCCGCCAGAATCAGGAAGCCGCCCATGATCGATACGTTTTTCCAGAAGTGGATCATCTGGTTCTGATCGGCGAAATGCGAGTGGAACAAAGCCGCGGCGAGAATCGTATACAACGCGAGCCCGAGCGCCGCCCAGCGCGTAAGGCATCCGAACAATATGCCGAGCCCGCCAGCCAGTTCGACGATGATCACCAGCGGCAACAACCCGCTCGGCACACCGGCCGACTGCATGTATTGAGCGGTCGCGGCGTAGCCGCCGATCTTCATCCAGCCGGAGCTCAGGTACATCAGCGACAGGGCGATGCGGCCGAACAGCGTGAGGTAATCGTCCAGGGCCGATCCACGGCTCGTGAGATACTCGTTCATGGCGTGCTCCTTCACGTGGCAAAGAACGATGGAGCGGGTGAAGGGAATCGAACCCTCGTCAGTAGCTTGGGAAGCTACAGCTCTACCATTGAGCTACACCCGCGCGAAGGCCTACTCTACGGATTCGGCCGCGGTTGGGCAATGCAGCTTTCCCGCAGCTGAATCGGTCCACGCGGTATGGATGGGGAAAGTCACCATTCAGCTTTGTTGCGCAAAGATGCAGCCGTACATTTCTGGGGCTTGGGGCGGGGATTCTTAGGCAGTTGGCAATCCGCACCGGTTTTTCTTCCACGCGTGACGCAAAGGAGCGTTCGCCATGTTCAGATCTATCCGTTTCGCCGTGCTTCTGGCCGGCGCAACTCTGGCTTTTTCCGCTTGGGCGCAAGAGGGCGATCAAGCCGATCCGCCGAGCCGCGTCGCCCGCCTTTCCTATATCCACGGCGATGTCAGCTTCGTTCCCGCCGGTGAAAACGATTGGGTGCAGGCGCAGCTCAATCGCCCGCTCGTCACCGGCGACAAACTGTTCGCCGACGGTGGCGCGCGCGCTGCACTCGAGATCGGCGCCGCGTCGATCCGCGTGGACCAGAATTCGAATTTCGATTTCCTCAATCTGGATGACAACACCGCGCAGATGGAACTGACGGAAGGCGCGCTGAACCTGCGCGTGCGCCGCCTGTATGACGGCCAGAATTACGAGATCGATACGCCGACACTGGCATTCGTCGCCAATCGCGTCGGTGAATTCCGCATCGACGTGCAGGGCAATGGTCAAGGCACGACGGTGACTGTGCTCAGCGGCGGCGGCGATGTCTATGGTGAAGGTGGCGCCCGCTTCCGCGTCGACGAAGGGCAGTCGGTCACCTTCAACGACTCGCAATTGCAGGATTACGCCGTCAACGACCTGCCGCAACCGGATGCATTCGATGCGTTCTGTCATCAGCGCGATCAGCGCATGAATGCTTCCACGTCGCGGCGCTATGTGTCCGAAGAAGTCATCGGCTACGAAGACCTCGACGATTACGGCAATTGGGACGATGCGCCGGAATACGGCCATGTCTGGTATCCGACTTCAGTTGCGGTCGGCTGGTCGCCGTATCACTCCGGCCACTGGGGCTGGGTCGGCGCCTATGGCTGGTCGTGGGTCGATGACGCGCCGTGGGGTTTCGCGCCGTTCCATTATGGCCGCTGGGTTTCGGTCAGCGGACGTTGGGGCTGGTGCCCGGGCCGCATCGACGTGCGTCCCGTGTACGCGCCGGCGCTGGTCGCCTTCGTCGGTGGCCGCATCGGCGGCGTGAACGTCAGCATCGGCATCGGCGAGCCGATCGGCTGGTTCCCGCTCGGCTGGAACGAGCCGTACATTCCGAGCTATCGCGTCAGCCGCAACTACTTCACCAACGTCAATGTGAGCAACACGACGATCAATAACACCGTGATCAACAACTATTACGGCAGCTACTCCGCCGGCAACGTGAACTACAACCAGATCACGTATGCGAATCGCAATGTTGCCGGTGCGATAACCGCCGTGCCGGCGTCGGCCTTTGTCTCGGCCAAGCCGGTGGCCACCGCGGCCGTCGCAGTCAATCGCGAGACGTTTGCCAATGCGCGCGTAAGCGGCGTCGCAGCCGTCGCGCCGACGCGCGCGAGTCTGGCGCCGCAGGTAACCGCGCGCGCCGTGCCAACCGCTGCTGTGGTCAATCGGCCGATCGTGGCGGCAACCAAGCCGCCGGCGCCGGTAGCGGCGTTCGCCACGCGTCAGGCCGCACTGGCGAAAGATCCGGGCAAGCCGCTGTCGCAACATCAGCTGCGCGCCACGGCGGCCGTTGCCGGCGCGCCGGGTGCGCCGAGCGCTGCCGTCGCTGCACGGCCGAACGTCAAGGTCGTGACCCCGGGGGCACCGGTGCGGGCAGAAGCACCGAAGCTGCCTGTGCGTGCCGTTGGGGCCGCGCCGAACAACGGCAATGGTCGCGCCGGGCAAACCGGCACACCGGCCGCAGGTGCCGCGATGCGCACCAATCCGACCGCACCGAACGCCGCGACGAATCGCCCGGCGGCGCAGGCCGGAAACGAAGCGGTAACCGGTAATGGCAATGCGCGCAACGGGCAACAGCTGAACTCGGCGCGCTTTGCGCACCCGGGTGCGGGCAATGAGACCAAGGCGCCCGGCAACGCGGTCAATACGCCGGCGTCGCGCACGCTTCCGAACGAGCAAAAGCCGATGGCGAATCGCGAAGCCGGCAATGTCAAATCCGGTCAGGGCGCGGCCGCGACCATGGATCGCCAGCAGCACAACCAGCCCGCGGCGCGAGAGTATCACCCACCGGCCGCGCAGACTCAGGAGAACCGCAAGCCCGCACAGGCGCAGACCCAGGAGTACCGCAAGCCCGCGCAGGTGCAGACCCAGGAATACAACAAGCCAGCGCAGGCGCAGCAGTATCACTCGCAGGAGTATCGCAAGCCGGCGCCGCAGACTCCGCAGCAGGAATCGCGTGCTCCAGTGCAGACGCAGAATCACGCTCCGCAGCAGCAGCAGATGCAGCAGTACCATCCGCAGCAACAACAGGTGCAGCAGCATCCTGCGCAGCAGCAGGTACAGGTGCAGCCGCAACAGCCGCACAATGCGCCGCCGCCACAACAGCAACAGCAGCGCGGTCAGGAACGCAAGAAAGACAAGGACAAGGACGACGACAACAAGCACCACTGAACAATGCAGTTGGCAACAGCAAACGCCCGGACCTCCGGGCGTTTGTTTTTTTGCGGCGCGGAACTTCGCTCGCGACCTGCAACGGATTAAACTACGCGGATGTTGAAAATCTTGCTCAACGGCGTCGAGCAGCAGGTCGAAGGGATCAAGAGCGTTGCGGCGCTGCTGGCCGAAAACGGCTATGCCGATCGCAAAGTGGCTGTCGAAATCAATCGCGAAATCGTTCCGCGAAGCATGCACGCCGAGCGTGTCGTCCATGACGGCGACCAGGTCGAAGTCGTACACGCACTGGGTGGAGGTTGAGCGCAGGATGCGCGAGACGGGGTTGCTTGGCGAGGCCAGGACGGCCGAGCTTAGCAACGGTCAGCGAGGCAAAGCCGAGCGCAAACGCAACACGACTACAAATATAGAATGAACGCATTGCTTCAATCTACCTCCTCCGAGGCGATCTCAGATCCGCTGATCATCGCCGGACGCAGTTATCGGTCGCGCCTGCTCACGGGCACCGGCAAGTTCAAGGATCTGGATGAAACGCGCCGCGCAACCGAAGCGGCCGCTGCGGAAATCGTCACCGTTGCGATCCGGCGCACGAATATCGGACAAAACCGCAACGAGCCGAACCTGCTCGATGTGCTGCCACCGCAGAAGTATACGATTCTGCCGAATACGGCCGGCTGCTACAGCGCCGACGACGCGGTACGCACGTGCCGGCTCGCGCGCGAGCTGCTCGATGGCCACAACCTCGTCAAGCTCGAGGTGCTCGGCGATCCGAAAACATTGTTCCCCGATGTGCTGCAGACGCTGAAAGCGGCGGAAATACTGGTCGCGGAAAAATTCCAGGTCATGGTCTATACGAGTGATGATCCGATCATCGCGCGGCGCCTTGAGGAAATCGGTTGCGTCGCGATCATGCCTTTGGCAGCGCCGATCGGCTCGGGTTTGGGCGTGCAGAACCGCTGGAACATCCTTGAGATTGTCGAGAACGCGAAAGTGCCCGTACTGGTCGATGCCGGCGTCGGCACGGCGTCGGATGCCGCGATCGCGATGGAACTGGGTTGCGACGGTGTCCTCATGAACACGGCCATCGCCGGCGCGAAGGACCCGGTGCTGATGGCCGCAGCGATGCGCAAGGCGGTCGAGGCCGGCCGCGAGGCGTATCGCGCCGGCCGTATTCCACGCAAACGTTATGCTTCGGCGTCGAGCCCGATCGATGGAACGATCGGCTGAAATGCCGCGCCTGCGCAGTTCTCTTCCTCCGCCTGCAGCGGATGGTGCCGAAAGCGCAAGTGCGGACGAGCAGCAACGCGCACGCCATATCCGCAGCTTCGTCTTGCGCCAAGGCCGCTTTACTCCCGCCCAGCAACGCGCATTCGAACAGCATTGGTCACGCTACGGACTCGACCCGCATGTCGCGCTGGAACCTGCGCGAGCGTTCGCGCGCGCGGCGCCGCTCGTGCTCGAAATCGGTTTCGGCAATGGCGAACAGCTGCTGTGGTCGGCGCAGCATGAAACGGACAAGAATTTCATCGGCATCGAAGTGCATCGGCCTGGCGTCGGCCGCCTGATGAATGCGCTGGCCGCGCACAATGTGGACAATGTGCGTTTGTATAACCACGATGCGATCGAAGTGCTGCAGCAATGCATCGCGCCGGAAAGCCTCGCCGAAGTGCGCATCTACTTTCCCGATCCGTGGCCGAAGAAACGCCAGCAGAAGCGGCGCCTGATCCGTGCCGAGTTCGTCGCGCTGCTCGCCTCGCGCGTGAAGTGCGGCGGCCGCTTGCATCTGGCCACCGACTGGGCGGACTATGCCGCTCAGATGCTGACGGTACTCGAAGCTTCCACGTCCTGGCGCAGCACCGCTGCCGCGGAGCGCTTCGTGCAGCGTCCGCCCTGGCGCATCGAAACGCATTTCGAGCAACGCGGACGCCGCCTCGGCCACGGCGTATGGGACCTCGTCTATGACCGCTGTTGACGTGAATTGAGCCACGGCCGAGAAGAATTCACGCCCCGATGAATGCCGGCCTGACCATCACCAACGACATGCTGCTCGTGTTCGCGCTGCTCGCGTTCACGGTGCTCATGCTGGTACTGGAATGGATTCGCGGCGATCTGATCGCGCTGTTGATCATTGTCGTGCTCGGCATCACGCGCCTGATTCCGGTCGATCAGCTGTTCGACGGCTTCGCCGGCAACGCGGTGATTTCGCTGCTCGGCGTCATGATCATGGGTGCGGGACTGGACCGCACCGGCGTTCTCAACAAAGCCGCGTCGCTGATCCTGCGCCTGGCCGGCGGCATCGAATCGCGCCTCGGTTTGCTGATCAACGCGATGGTCAGCGGCTTGTCGTCGATCATCCAGAGTCAGGCGCTCGCGGCGCTGTTCCTGCCCGTCGCGAGCCGCGTCAGCGCGCGCACCGGCGTGCCGCTGTCGCGGCTGCTGTTGCCGATGGCGTTCATGATCCTCGCCGGCACCAACACGACGATGATCAGTAACTCGCCGCTGATCCTGCTCAACGATCTGATCGCCAGTGCCAACCGCAACCTGCCGACCGGCGCGCAAACGATCGAGCCGTTCTCGCTGTTTTCGATCGCGCCGATCGGCATTCCGCTGTTGCTCGCGGGCTTGGCCTATTTCGCGCTGTTCACGCGCAAGTTGTTGCCGACCGATGAGGAAAGCCCGAACGTCACGCCGGGCCGCACCGAAACCTACTTTGCCGAGACCTACGGCATTGACGGCGAGGTGTTTGAGCTCACGGTCAGCGCCGAGAGTCCGCTGGTCGGCATGAGCATTGCCGAAGCCGAGGCGTTGCGCGGTGCGCCGCTGATCCTCGCCATCAAGAATGGCGACGAAACCCGGCTCGCCCCGCCCGCCGACACGATGATCTGGGTCGGCACCGTATTCGGTGCGCTCGGCAAGCGCGAACAGGTCAACGATTTCGCCAACCTGAACCTGCTGCGCGTGCAGTCGCGGCTGACAAATTTTCGCGACATGTTCAACCCGAATCGCGCCGGTATTGCCGAAGCGGTGGTGCCGCCGAACTCGCGCTTCATCAAGCAGGAAGTCGGCGAACTGCGCTTGCGCAAACGCTCCGGCGTCAGCGTGCTCGCGGTGTACCGCGGTGAGGAAGTGTTCCGCGAAGACGTGCGCAAGACCGCCCTGCGCGCCGGCGACACCCTCGTACTGCACGGCTTCTGGCGCGATCTGGCCGCCGCCGCGGAAGACCGCGATTTCGTCGTCGTCACGGACTACCCGAAGGAAGAGCACCGGCCGAGCCGGATCTGGCATGCCGCCGGCTTTTTTGCCCTCGCCATGGGCTTGGGGCTGTTCACCGACGTACGTCTGTCGGTGGCCATGCTCACCGGCGCCGTCGGCATGCTGCTCGCCGGCGTGCTCGACATGGAAGAGGCCTACCACGCGATCAACTGGAAGACGATTTTCACGCTGGCGTGCCTGATTCCGCTCGGCTGGGCGATGGATTCCACCGGCGCGGCGGCGTGGCTGGCGCAGGAAATCCTGCGTTACCTGGGCAATTGGCCGCAGTGGGGTTTGCAAGGCGTGATCGCGATCCTCGCGCTGCTGTTCTCGCAGGTCGTCTCCAACGTGGGCGCCACCGTGATGATGGTGCCGATGGCGATCAACATCGCCTTGGCTTCCAACGGCAATCCGGCAATCTACGCACTCGTGGTCGCAATCTCCACGTCCAACACTTTCATCATTGCCAGCGCGAACCCGGTATTGACGATCGTCGCTGGCCCCGGTGGCTACAAAGCGCGCGATTTCCTGCGCGTCGGCCTGCCATTGACCTTGCTGCTGCTGGTGGTGCTGCTGGTGTCGGTGAACCTGCTATTCCGCTAATGTAGGCCGGGCGCTGCAACGGTGCCGACCCTCGCGGCGTCTTGCGCTGTGTGCGAACTTCGCATCAACGGAGGTCACCCATGTACCGTTTCGCCCTGATCCTGATTCTGTCCATCCCGACGTTCGCTTTCGCCGATACCTGCAGCGTTTCCGGTACCGCCTACGACGCGCACGGCCGGCCGACTCGCGGCGTGGTGCGTCTGATCGATCTGCAGACGCAGCAGGCGGCGCTGAGCAACACCGACGGGAATGCGGCGTATTCGTTCAATGCGGCTCTGGCCGGCGACGGCCCATACCGCATCGACCTGATCAGCGAACCCAACCGAGTCACCGGCTCGCGCATCCCGACGCGTTCGATCGTGGGCATGTCGGATGTTTTCGCCTGCCGCGGCGCGCTCGCGCACCAGGATGTCCGCGCGGCGGTAGAGTAAACCGCGCTTAGCGAAGACAGACGTTCCCGTCGACGATTTCGACGGGGACGGAGCGCAGTCCAACGCCGCGACACGGTCCGCCGGCGCAGTGCCCGGATTCGATGTCGAACGTAGCGCCATGCGCGGCACAGATCAGCAACCCGTTTTCGATCAGAAATTCGCCCGGCGCCCAGTCCAGGCGCCGGCCAGCATGCGGACATTCATTGTGGAACGCCGATATGCGCCCATCTTTGCGGGTAAGGACCAGATCGAAGCCGCCCGTGCTTGACTCGATGTGGGCCGTGATCGCCCCGCCCTCAGGAACGGCGGACACCGCACATAACGTTTTACTAACACTCATGAGAGTATCAAGACATCCCCGCACGGACCGCGCGCCGTCACCATTCTGCCACAGGGATTACCAATGTTTTATTGGCGCTGGTTCAACCGTCCCCGACACCCATTATCGCGCCTGATGCTCGGCGCATTCGGCGCGTTGCTGCTGGTCGGCATCCTCGTGCTCGGCTTCTTCGCGCTGGTCGCGTTTGCCTTTATCGGCACCGTCGTTGCTCTGGTGCGCGCGCTGACGCGCGGCAATGCGCCTGCGCCGGCGGCGCGGCGCGACCCACAGGTCATCGAAGGCGAATTCTCGGTGATCCGCAACGATTCGGCGGCACTCAAGCACTAGCAAGATTCGGATAGCGGCGGTTCTCTGCGCGCACTAGTCTGCGCGCAAGGAGAACGCCATGACTGTGAAACCCACAACTTTCGACTTCGACCCGCTCGATCGCGCGCTGGCGCTGCTGGATAGTGCCGATACGCCGCCGCGCCTGCCGCAACTGGCCCGCGCCGTCGGCTTGAGTCCAAGCCATCTGCAACGTGCCTTCCGCCAGCGGTTTGGGGTGAGCCCCGCCGAATATGCGCAATCGCGCAAGCTCAAGGCGCTGAAATCCGCGCTGCGCGAGGCACCGCGTGTCACCGATGCGATCTACGATGCCGGCTACGGCTCCGGCAGCCGCGTCTACGAGAAAACCGGACAGTTGCTCGGCATGACTCCCGCCGACTACAAGCGCGGCGGCAGCGGCATCGCCATTCGATACACCACCTTGCAGACAGAGCTTGGCGCGCTGCTGGTTGCCGCCAGCGAGCGCGGGGTTTGCAGCGTGACCTTGGGCGACCGTGAAAGCGCGCTGGTGAAAGACCTGCGCAACGAATTCCCGCAAGCGACGATCGACCGCGTCGACGCCGGCCGCGATGAATGGCTCGCCAACATGATTGCGCGTGTCAGCGCGGAAATCGGCAGCGCTGGCTTGCCCGCGGCCGACGTACCTGTCGATATCCGCGCCACTGCATTTCAATGGCGCGTGTGGCAAGCGCTGCAACGCATCCCGCGCGGGCAGACGCGCAGCTACGCGCAGATCGCACGGGAAATCGGCGCCCCGCGCGCGGTGCGCGCGGTGGCGAGCGCATGCGCGCGCAATCGTTTGGCTGTCGTTGTGCCGTGTCATCGCGTGATTCGCGCCGATGGCTCGCTCGGCGGTTATCGCTGGGGCATGGCGCGCAAACGCGAGCTGCTTGAACGCGAAGCGAAAGCGGCTCCATAAGTCATATGACGAGTGGCGCTGTCGTGGGGCCGCTGGCGGCGCTACAGTAACGGATTACCGTTGGAGTCCGCCATGCAAATCTTCGTTCGCTTCGCTTTGGCGTCAGGCATTCTGGCGTGCGCCGGACTGTCGGCATTGGCCGCAACCAGTGACGATCGCGCGACCGTCGCGGCGCTCGACACGCAATACCAGGCCGCTGTAAAGAGCAACGACGCGGCGACAATGGATCGCATTCTCGCCGACGATTTCGTGCTCGTCACCGGCAAGGGCAAGTCCTACACGAAGGCCGACTTGCTGCGCGCGGCGCGCGACAAGACCGAGACCTACGAGCACCAGGAAGACACGAACCAGACGGTGCGCGTGTGGGGCGATACGGCGGTCGTGACCGCGCTGCTCTGGATCAAGGGCAGTCACAAGGACGCCACGTACGACTACAAGCTCTGGTTCAGCGATACTTACGCGCGCACTCCGCAAGGGTGGCATTACGTATTCGGACAAGCGTCGACAAGACTTGCCACGGAAGACCTGGCGCAAAAGTGAAATGAATGCGATCGCTGAAGAATCGGCACCCACCCATGCGCTGCTGTCGACGCGCGTGCTCGTGCCGTTGTCGCTGGTCGGCGTGTACCTGATCTGGGGTTCGACGTATCTCGGCATCCGCATTGCGCTCGAGAGCTATCCGCCCTTCTTGATGGCGGCGATTCGTTTTCCGATCGCCGGCGGCCTGATGTACGCATTCCTGCGCTGGCGCGGCATGCCGGCGCCGACACGGCGCCAGTGGTTCAACTGCTTTGTCACCGGCACACTGCTGCTCGGCCTCGGTAACGGCCTTGTCTGTTATGCCGAACAGACTGTTGCCTCCGGCATCACGGCGGTGGCCGTGGCCAGCGTGGCGCTGATCATGTCGATCTTCGCTGGCCTCTATGGGCAGTGGCCGAGTCGCATCGAGTGGTTTGGCCTGATTGTCGGCTTCGCCGGTGTCATCGTGCTCAACTTCGGCGGCGAACTGCGCGGCGCACCCGCCGGCGCAATCGCGCTCGTGGTGGCGACACTCGGCTGGGCGTTCGGCTCCGTCTGGAGCAAGCATCAGGACATGCCGCAGCCGATGATGAGCGCGGCAGCGCAGATGCTGTGCGGCGGAATCAGCCTGGCGCTGATCGCCGCGCTGCGCGGCGAGCATCTGGCGGCGCTGCCGACCGCGCGCGCGACGTTCGCGCTGGTCTACTTGCTCGTCGCCGGCTCGTTGCTCGGCTTCAGCGCCTACATCTATCTGCTGCACCATACGCGCGCGGCGCTCGCTTCGAGCTATGCCTACGTCAATCCTCCGGTCGCCGTGCTGGTCGGCGTCGCGTTCGCCGGCGAAACCGTAACGACGCTCGATATCGTCGGCATGGTCGTCATCCTCGCCAGCGTCGCGGCCATCACGCTGGCGAAGACGAAGCGCTAGACTTTCGCCTCTGCGCACGGAGGCGAAGTTCGATGGAGTTTCTGACCAGCGCGGTCCGCGCAACCGCACATCGCGGTGCTGACGATCTGCTCAGCGCGGGACTTGGCTTGTCGGGCCTGCGCGGCTTGCCGTCAGCATTTGCCGATGCGTCGGCGCCGTCCGCACAGGAGCTGCGCCGCCGCGCAATCCAGAACAGCTGGAAAGGCATTGCAGATCTTGGACTGCTCGGCGGTTATGGCCAGGTGTACGGCGCCGTGCCCGACGTGCCCGGTCGCGAATATCAGGCCTTCGCAAGAATTCCGCGTGCAAGATCGCCGCATCGCCTGCTCGTGCAGATTCCGGATGCGTTCGACGCCCAAACACGCTGCTTGATCGTCAGCGCATCGTCCGGCTCGCGTGGCATTTATGGCGCGATCGCGCTGGCCGGCGCGTTTGGCCTGCCGCGCGGTTGCGCCGTGGCCTATACCGACAAAGGCGCCGGCGCCGGCTATTTCGATTGCGCAACGGCGACCGGTGTAGCGCTCGATGGCACGCGTGCTCGCGCAGGTGCGACGATGCTGGAATTTGAACCGGACGCCTATACGGCCGAATCGGGCATCGCGATCAAGCACGCGCATTCGCGCGACAACCCGGAAAGCGATTGGGGCCGGCACTTGCTGCAGGCGGCACGATTCGGCCTGGCAATGCTGGACGAAGCGCGACCGGAACTGGCGCCGTTCACGCCGCAGAACACGCGCATCATCGCCGTGGGTCTGTCCAATGGCGGCGCCGCCGTGCTGCAAGCGGCCGGACTCGACGACGAGGGTTGGCTCGACGCCGTCGTGGCCGTCGCGCCGAACATCCAAGTGCAGGGCCGCGGCCGCGCACTGTACGACTATGCAACGGAAGCCGGGTTGCTGATGCCGAGTGCGCTGCTTGATGCGCGCTTCGATTCGACCGCACTGACGCGCGGACCTTTCTCGACAGCGTGGCAAGCGCGCATTGCCGGACTCCGCGCGATGGATCTTCCTGCCGCACCGGCAGATGCGCTCGCGCACCTGCACGCAGTCGGCTGGACGGACGCGGCGATCGCCGCCGCCGCGGCAACCGTCGCGTTCGATCTCTGGCGCGCCTTCGCAGTCACTTATGCGAGCGCATACACGCGCAGCGGCGTCGGCAAGATGCCGGGCGGTTTTCGTTTCGTGGCACACGATGAGGTTGGCGCGGCACGCCGCGCAACCGCCATCGAGCGCGCTGCCTGGTGGGCCGATTCGATCGGCATTGCGCCGGGCGCCGGCGTCTTCATCGATGAGCCCGCATCGTCGTCTGCGGCCATCGGCGATTCAGCTGACCACGCCTTGTCCGGCCAACACCGCCTGCGCCAGTTGTGGACTGATGCGGGATCGCGCGGCCTGCGCGAGTCCGTCGCTGCCGGCGCCGCCCAATTACCGCGTGCGAACCTTCCACTGTGGATCATTCACGGCCGCGAAGACGGCCTGATCCCCGCGGCTTTCAGTTCCGATGCGTATGTCGCCTGGTTGCGCGAAAACAGCCGCGAGCCAATTTACTGGCCGCTCGCCCACACGCAACACTTCGATGCGTTTCTCGCGCTGCCCGGCTTCGGCGATCGTTACGTGCCGCTCTTGCCTTACGCCTACGCCGCGTTGGAAAAAGTATGGCGGCATCTCGTCGATGGCGAGCCGTTGCGTACAAGCACACCCGAACCGAAGCCACGAGGTTCGGGTGCGTTGTCAGCGGAACATTTGCGCATCCGCTGACTTACTGCTCGCGCAATGCTGTCGTCACCGGCAGACGCGCCGCGCGGATCGCCGGGAACAAGCCGCCAATCATGCCGATGACCAGCGCGATGATCAAACCACGGGTCACCAGCGCCGGCGTCACCTTGAACGCGAACACGACCTGCGTGAAGTTCTGCCCGAGTGTCGACACCGAGAAGTTGTTGAACAACACGTAAGCAATCAGCGCACCGAGCGCGCCGCCGACCACCGCCAGCAACAGCGCTTCGATGAGGACCGACAGCACGACCGGCAATCCACCGAAACCAATCGCGCGCAATGTGGCGATTTCCTTGCCGCGCGCGGCAACCGCGGCATACATCGTGTTGAGCGCCGCGAAAATCGCGCCGAGCGCCATGATCAACGTGATGAACCCGGCCATGCCGGCAATCGTCTGACGGAACTGCTTGGTCTGCCCGCTGTAGTATTCCTCTTCGCTTTGCACGTCGACGCTCAAGCGCGGATCGGCCTTCAGCGCGTCGCTGAGCGTCTTCAATCCGTTGGGCCCATCGAGCTCGGCGGTGACCGAGCTGTAACCGCGACGTTGGAACGTCGTCGCGACGACATCGAAATCAGCCCAGAACTCGCTGTCGTGCGCATCGCCGGACTCGAACGTGCCGACGACTTTCCAGTCCGAGCCGCGCATGCGCACGGTTTCACCCAGGCCTGCGCCCTGAAACTGTCGCGTGACACCGCGGCCAACGATCAGCTCGCGCAAGCCCGGCGTGAATTTGCGCCCGTCGACGATCTTCAGATTCGGCCGCAAGTCGAAAGCCTTCGCCTCGACGCCGCGCACGGTGATATTGGCGCCGGAATTCTTGTCGCCCTGACGCACGAGTTCGGCGATGACGTTCGCCTCGGCCGACGCGTTCGGCTGGCCATCGGCGCCCTTCTTGATGCCCGGCGCCAACTTGATGATCGTCGCTTCGTCGCGGCCGATGCCCGAGTTGAGTTCGGATTGCGAACCGCCGCGCAAGATGAACGCGACGTCGGGGCGCCCGGTGGCGGTCAGCGTTTTTTCAAAGCCCACATACATCGCGAGCAGCGCGGTGAACACGGCGACGACGCCGGCCAGGCCGATCACGATCACGGCCGACAAGGCCCAGCGCTCGGGGATACTCTTCAGATTGATGCCGGTGATTGCGGCGGTTTGCCTCAACATAATAAGTCCTCAGTTGAACCGTCCCTGGTGCGTGGTACCCGCCCGAACATCCGTGTTCGGTCGCTCGCCGGAGTCGCGATGCGCTTCAACGCATCGCGCCATCTCCCGGCTCGCCCTAGTGTCCCGCCAGTGCATCAACGATTTTCAGCCGCCGCGCGCGCAATGCCGGCAGCAATCCCGTCGCCAGCGTCATCAGCACGATCGCGACGGCGCCGATCAACCACACGGTCCAGTGCGGGTGAATCTGGAATTGCCCGCCGCTGGCCTTCTCGATGAACGCGCCGAGCCCGGTCGCGGCGAGCATGCCGAGCAGGCCGCCGATCAGGCACAAAATGCCGGCTTCGGCCAGCACGAAACCGAGCACGGTGCCGTCGGAAAAGCCGAGTGTCTTCAGCACGGCGAGTTCCGGCACGCGTTCGCGCACGCTCTGCGCCATCGTGTTGCCGACCACGAGCAACAGCGTGAAGAACACCGCGAACAGGATCCAGCGCACCATCATGCCAATGTCGCCGACCTGTTTGATGAACGAAAGGTTCGAGTCTTTCTCGGTCTGCGTCTTGGTCTCGTCCGGCGAATTTTCGAACATCGCGTCGATGGTTTTCGAGATCTGCTCGGCCTGATTCGTATCGCTCAATTTCGAAATGAAGAAATTCGCGCGATCCTTGCCGAACATGTTCTCTTCGTTGAAATAGTTGTAATTGATCAGCACGGCGTTGGTGCGCTGCTTCCAGTCATCGTCCTTGCCGTCGTAAATGCCGACCAGATCGAACGCCCAGGCCTTGCTGCCGTTCTTCTGCGGAAAAATATTCGACGAGATCGGAATCTTCTGGCCGATTTTCCAGCCGTATTGGTTCGCGATCTGCTTGCCGGCAATCATCGACGTGCGCGTATCGGCGAAGGCCTTCCACTCCGCGTCGGACATGATCCACTCCGGATACACATCGTGATAGCGCACCGGATCGACTGCGAACACGAACATCGGCTGGTTGTTTTTTGCATCGACACCGCCGAACCATTGCCAGTGCGTCACGCGGGTGACGCCCGGCACCGTTTCGATCTTCGGCTCCATCGACAACGGCAACGGCGAAGTGAACGAGACACGCGCCTGGGTGAACAACCGGGTCGCGCCGACGAAGTCCGCGCCGGCATTGAAGATGTGATTGACCGATTGCAGCAGGCCGAATAGCAGGAACGCCATGATCACCGACAGCAAGGTCAGGATCGTACGCGTCTTCTTGCGAAACAGGTTCGCGATGATGAAGCGGGTTTTGGTCATGGCAATCTCCGCTTACGCCGCTTGCTCGACAAGCGTGCCTTTCTCCAGATGCAGCGTACGCCGCGCAAATTCAGCCGCCTTCGGGTCGTGCGTGACCATGACGATGGTCTTGCCGTGCTCGCGGTTGAGCACCTGCAGTAGTGTGAGAATTTCGTCCGCGGTCTTGCGGTCGAGATCACCGGTCGGCTCGTCGCAGACCAATATCTGCGGATCGGAGACGAGCGCGCGTGCGATCGCGACGCGTTGCTCCTGACCGCCGGAAAGTTCCTTCGGCTTGTGCTTGGCGCGATCGGCGAGGCCGACGACCTGCAGCGCGACGGCAACATTCTTCTTGCGCTGCGCAGCGGAGAGCTTGGTCAGCAGCAACGGCAGTTCGACGTTGCCTTCCGCGGTGAGCACCGGCATCAGGTTGTAAAACTGGAAGACGAAACCGACGTTATGGGCGCGCCAGTTTGCGAGCTGGCCGCTGCCGAGCTGGTCGATGCGGTTGCCGCCAACGCTGACCTCGCCCGAGGTCGGCTGATCCAGCCCGCCGATGAGATTGAGCAATGTGGTCTTGCCTGAGCCGGACGGCCCCATCAACGCGACGAAATCACCTTGCGGAATATCCAGCGTCAATCCGTGCAGCACTTCGACTTTCTGCTTGCCGCGCGTGTAAGTCTTGGTGACATTGTTGATCTTGACCATCTCGGACATGGGAACCTCTGCGATTGATTCACGAATTACTTCGAACGAGCGGGCGCGGTTTCGACAATCAGGATTTGATTTCCACAGCCGCGGCGCCATCTTTCAGATCAGCCGGCGCCTCGATGATGACGGCTTCGCCGGCACTGACGCCCATGCGCACCTCGCGCGCGTCGCCGACGTTGCCGCCGAGAGACACGCTGCGACGCTGCGCCTTCTTGTCCTTGAGCACGAAGACGATGTCCTTGTCGCCGTCCTTGCGCAACGCCGCCGCCGGCACCAGCACCCCGCGCGGCACGGCTTGCGCCTGCGCTGCGGGTTTTTTCTCCTCGAGGAACGACACACGCACACCCATATCGGGCACGATGCGGTTGTCCTTGGTGTCGAGCCCGATACGCACTTTCACGGTGGCCTTGGAGCGGTCGGCGGTCGGAATGATCGCGATCACGTGCGAAGGAATTTTCCAGTCCGGATAGGCATTGAGCACGGACTCCACCGGATGCCCGGCAACGACGCGATTGATATACGCCTCGTTGACGTCCACTTCCACTTCCAGCGAATCCATGTCGACGATCGTGCCGACGCCGGTGCGCGTGAAGCCGCCACCGGCGGAAAACGGCGAAACGATTTCGCCAACCTGCGCGGCCTTGGCGATGATGACACCGGAGAATGGCGCGCGCACCGTGCAGTAGCCGAGTTGCACCTGCGCGGACTTGACCGCCGCTTCGGCGAGCTCGATCTGCCTGCCCTGCGTCGCCACCTGCGCGCTCTGCGTCTCGACTTGCGTGCGTGCCTGCTCGGTCGTCTGCTGCGAGACGAGCTTGCGCGCGACCATGTCTTCCATGCGCACCAGGTCGCGCCGACTCTGCGCCAGCTGCGCCTGGAACTGGCCGAGCTGCGACTGCGCCGCGTGCAGCTGCGCTTGTGCCTGAGCGAGTGCGGCGAGCTGGGCCGTGTCATCGAGTTTGGCCAATACCTGGCCGGCATCGACGTGCTCGCCTTCCTCGATGTGCAATTCGGTCAGCGTGCCGGTGATCTGCGCCGAGACCGTGGCCGAACGACGCGCGGTGACGTAGCCGGTCGCGTCGAGCACCGAAGCGGCGCTGGCAACTGCGCTCGTCATCGGCTGCGCCTGTGCTGTCTTCACCGGCACGGCACTCGCGCCGGCAAACAGGAACCACGCGCTGATGCCGAGCGCGGCAACAACCAGCGCCGCCAGCACGATCCTCCACGGCTTGCGCGACGGCGGCGGGGGCGCGCCACGGTCGATGCGCAGCTCCTTGAGCAGCTCCGAATTTTCCATGGTTCCCATGTGTTCGCTGTCCAATTTCCAAGTGTGCCACAGACTCGCTTTCCGCGGCGTTGCAAAACAGAGCCAATCATCATCAACGTCGAATGACAGGTGTCAGATTCGACAGCGTTCGCATAAACTTGCCGCAGCGCCGGATCACCACAATACGCAGCGCGGCTCGCATTCGTTGCACGACTTTGCGTCGCAGGAGAAACCGTGGACTACCTCTTTCCGCCCGCCCTGCTTGCTTCCGTTGCGATCGCCGGCAGCGCGCAACGTTTTCCCGTGCACCGCATCTACTGCATCGGCCGCAACTATGCCGATCACGCCAAGGAAATGGGCGCGAGCGTTGACCGCGGCAATCCGGTGTTCTTCTGCAAGCCCGCCGATGCCGTCGTCGCAGACCGCGCGCAGATTCCGTATCCGCCCGGCACCAGCGAGTTACACCATGAAGTCGAAATGGTCGTGGCGCTGCAGTCCGGCGGCGTCGACATCGCGCCGGCGCAGGCGTGCAAGCATGTGTTCGGCTATGCGGTCGGACTCGATCTCACGCGCCGCGACCTGCAAGCCATCGCCAAGGCCAAGGCGCTGCCCTGGGATTCGGCCAAGGCATTCGATCGTTCGGCACCGCTGTCGTCGATCCGGCGCGCGAGCGATGTCGGTCATCCGCAGCACGCGCGCTTGTCGCTCGAGGTGAACGGCACGCTGCGTCAGCAGGCCGACATCGCCGACATGGTTTTCGCTGTGCCGGAAATCATCGCGCGCCTGTCGCAGCTGTTCGAACTCAAGGCCGGCGATCTCATTTTCACCGGTACGCCCGCCGGCGTCGCAGCGCTCGACCGCGGCGACCGCTTCCATGCGCGCCTGGAAGGAATCGCGGAACTGTTCGGCGCAATCGCGTAAATCTGCGTGAAATCCCTCACATTGCGCATCGCCAATCCCGAATCGATCGTTTAGGATACCGCGGCTCCATCAATGAATCGGGAGGGTTGCAATGGGTCTTCTCAGCGAGTTCAAAACGTTTGCAATGAAAGGCAATGTCGTCGACATGGCCACCGGCGTGGTCATCGGCGCGGCGTTCGGCAAGATCGTCGCGTCGCTGGTCGAAGGCATCATCATGCCGCCGATCGGCCTGCTCGTCGGCGGCATTGATTTCTCCGCGATCAAGACCGTAATCAAGTCCGCCGGTGCCGACGGCAAGGGCGAAGTCGCGATCATGTGGGGCAGCTTCTTCAACACCCTGATCAGCTTCATCATCATCGCGTTCGCAATCTTCCTCGTGATCAAGGCGATGAATCGCGTAATCAAGAAGCAGGAAGCCGCGCCGGCGGCGCCCCCAGCCGATGTCGTATTGCTGACCGAGATCCGCGACCTGCTCAAGGCGAAATAAAGCGGAAAAAATCCGCAGCGACGCGCTGGTCAGAACGCGCCGCTGCGTAGCGGGATCAGCGGCGTGCCCCCACGACGCCGTCCCGAGCAAGGCCGATGCGCGGCCTCAATCCACCGAGAAGTCCTGCAGCGTTACCGGCGTCGTCGCGGTACCGGGGCCGCCTGCATCGGAAATGGTTCCATTGACGGTCAGATCATCGTCGCCGAGTCCGCCATCAGTGATCGTGAATGTCGCCGTGCTTCCGGTCAGGTTGATGTTGTTGGCCGCGCCGAGCGAATACCACTGCGCGGGGGTCGGACCCGGAGTCGGGCCATATTTCCAATAGACCTCTGACGCCGTGAACGCGGTGGGAAATGTCACCGTCACGGTAATCGTGCCGGAACAACCGCCGGCCGTGAACTGGAACAGGCCATCGGGGAACATCACGCCGGCCGGGTTTGCTGCGGGCGAGCCGACCAGAGATGTATTCGTGAACGAGCATGTCGGCCCGCCGCCACTGAGCAATGCCGTGGCAATGCCGGTATTGGTGAATGTCGTGCCACTAAACGATGTCACGATGCGATTGACCGTCACCGTGTACGTCTGCATCGTCGTACCGTCCTGCGCCGTCACCACGATCGGGATCGGATTGGCACCCGCGACGAGCGGGATCGGCAGCGAGGCCGAGCCGCTCGATACCGCATTGCCGGCCACCGTCACCGTCGCGTTCGCGTCCGTCGTCGTCGGCGTCAACGTGATCGTCGTCGTCGCCGCGCTCACAGTGTCGCTGTAGTCCAAGGTCGCGCTCAAAAACGCGGGTGCCAGGCTGCCGGCCGACGGCATGAGGTTGCTCAGCGACGCATCCGAACTGACTACGGCGGCGACGTTGGAGAATTCCGACGTGTCATTGGCCAGGCATGCTGACAGGATGATGCCGTTGTCGCCGAGGAAGCACTTGAGATTCGTCTGCCAACCGCTGCTGCCGGGCGTCGACAGCAGGTCACTGATGTCGGTAACGGTCATCAGCACGTATGCGCCGGCAGCGGCGCCGCTCAGCGATACCGTGCAGCGGCCGCCGGGGCACGGCGTGAGCGCTCCGCCCGGCGCCGGGTCCGGCACGCCGAGAGCGGTCGTGCCGATGTCCTGCGTGCCGAGCAGCACGATGCTGGAAGCCGTGTTGTCGTCGTTGGTGTCGATTTGGTAGAACTCGGCGTGGAACTTGGCGACGCCGTGCGTGGCGATGGTCCAGTCGAGCGTGGTCGTGCCGCCCGAAGACGACGGCTTGTTGTAGCCGCTGCACTCCGCCTGCTCGCCCGGAGCGCCGACGCAAATGACCGGCGGCGCCTGATTGAGGTTCGCGTATGAGCCGCCGATGTTCTCGGCGTGCGGCCCATCGCTCGCATTGGCCACGACGTCGAGATCGATGCCGATGCCGCCGGCGCCGCTGCGCGCGTTGCCGTAGATCGTGTTCGCCTGGACGAGATTGCCCCAGCCGTCGTTCGCGCCGCCATTGAGAATCTTCACGCCATTGCGGCCATTGAAGACGATCGTGTTGCCGTCGCCCGCATTCGGTCCGCCGACGGCCGTGCTGCTGCCGTCATCGACATGCACGCCGTCGAAAAAGTTGCCGAGCGTCACGTCCGACGCGAATGCCGGATATTGTCCGATCGTGTTGCCGGTAATGTGATTGCTGATCGCGCCCGAACTATTGACGAAGATGCCATGGCGCTTGTTGCCGGCGATCACGTTGTTCGAAACCGTGTTGCCGTTGGCAGTGAGGATCACACCGTCGGCCATATTGCCGTACGCCGTGGTCTCCTGCGGGGTGCCGAGTGGAATCTCGACCATGCCGATCGTGTTGCCGGTCACCTTGACGCCGTTGGCCCCGCCAGTCACGTACACACCGGCGCCGGTGGTATTGAACTGGTCCGGGACCGCCGGGTTGCTCGGCGCGCCCTGGTTGTCGGAGATGAAGTTCCCCGGACCAATGATCGCCGCGATCATGGTCGGATTGAAGTTGGTCGGGGTCGTATTCGGTGTCGTCGTGGCGTAGACGCCGCTCAGGCCGTTGCCGATGTGCGTCGCCGGCGTCGTCATCGCCGCAGGCGGTCCGATCTGGTTGTTCATGACGAAGTTCGGCAGGAACACGGTGCCGCCGACGCTGATGCCGTTGCCGGTGTTGCCGCTGATCACGTTGCCGGTGATCAGATTGGCGAACGTGTTGCCGTTGAGGTCAATGCCATTGCCGCCGTTCGGCATCGCGATCTTGCCGGTCGGGTCGGTGCCGATCCAGTTGCCGGTCACGAATACCGCGCCGAGGTTTTCGCTGTGCAGGTTGACGCCATTTCCGGTGTTGGAGGAAATGACATTGCCGCTGATCGTGGTCGGATCCAGCGTCACGAGCACGGTCACCATGTTTTGCACGAAATTGTTGACGTCGCTGCCCTGCACCGGGACCGCGGGGAACGATTGGAAAAGGCTGTCCAGCGCTGCCGTATTGACGAAATTGCCGTAGGTATGCGTGGACGACAGCTCGATGCCGTGCCCGCTATTGGGCTTTTGCGCACCGAAGATGTCGAAGCCGATCACATTACCGGCAAGGGTGTAACCGTGACCGCTGATGTCGATCGCATCGCTGCCGCAGTTGCCGATCGTGACCAGCGTCAGCGTCGAGCCATCGGCACCATTGGCGCCGTAGCCGGCGGGAATTTGTCCCGAGTCGGAAAAGCCCAGGCAGGTCAGGCCGCCGCCGTTGATGTAGACCGGTCCGGTAATCAGGAATGGCGCCGTGGCGACCGGAAACGAGCCGTTGCCGATGTCGACTTCCGGCACCGAGAACGTGATCGTATGCGGCGACAGGCGCGTCGCGCCGGAAAGCGCGTTGCCTTCCTGGATCGCGGCACGCAGGCTGCACTTGCCGCCGATATCGGCGCAGGCGCCGTCGCCCGGGTTCGCGTCGTCGCCGTCGGTACCGACGTTGACGGTGAATATGCCGGGACCTGTGGCGGCAGCCACCGGCAGGGTTGCCAGCAGGCACGCCAGTGCGAGCAACAGGCGACCCGAGGTGAGATAACGACGAAGATTGGCGAACATCATGTTGGCGATTCCTGCGTGCAAGAGTTTCCGATATCGAGCCGCGACGCGCGTGCAGCTTCCCCACCGCGGATCGAAGAGCGGATCGCGGACAATGAAGGAACGCCATGGGCGGACAAAACCGAACAAACAGGAAGCGGGACTGCTTGCGGAAAAACAGACGGGGCGCAGGAAACCCCGTCTGCCGGGATAGGGCTCAGTCGCCGATGATGCGGAAGCCGAAATAGAGCGAAGCGAAATCGACGTAGCGTGCGCTGCCCGAGAGGTTGAGACGCACGGTCGTCGGCTTCTTGAAGAAGTCCTTGGCCTGGTCCGCCGTCAAGCCGTAGGTTTCGACGAGCGCCTTCTGCGAGAGAAATCCGGCGATGCAGACCGCCGAATCGCGTTTGCGTTCGCTGATATGGATGCCGGGCGGCAGCGGCACCTGAAAGCGCTGCGATGAGGTCATACCGGTCAACAGCTGGCCGCCGAACGGAAGACCGGTGGTCGGATCGATGAGCCCGGGCGTGGACAATACCGGGTTCTCCACGGTCAGCGTCGGGTTGATGCGCAGGTCGGACACGACTGTCGCCGCTGTCGGATTGCCGTAGCTCACATTGAGCACCGGCGAGAGCCAATAGCACAGCAGCGAATTTGTCGCCTTCTCCGGCAACGCGATGTGCCCGAGGTCTTCGAAGTTGAAAGTCGTCAGAGCCGGCGCCGGCGCCAATGTCTGGCAAGCGGTGCCGGGATCTTCGGCCGTGCAGTCTGGGCTCAGCGTCACCGTCATGTCGGTGAGCCCTAGCCAATGCAGATTGCGTCCGAACGAGGCGCTGTCGCCGACGTCGTCGTCGCTGAGCGTCGCGTCGTGTGGCGCCGAGCTCAACGCGGCGTGATGCGCGTGCACGGGCACGTCGGCGGAAATTTCCGCCGCGCCGCCGGCGAACGCGAAGCCAAACGCGGACGACAACACCACGGCACACGCGCCGCGACCCAGATGAATAGCCAATGGATTCATGATTGCTCCGTTTAGTGAATGCGATTGCCGTTTCCGTCGACAGCGGTGCAGTGCGCCGAGCCGCCGATTCGGCAGCGCAGCGTATGCGCCGCCGACTTAGCGGTCCTCAAACCGGATCGCAGCTGGGGTGTGGACGAATTGGCGGGCGCTGCGTGACGCGCCGCACAGTTTATGCAGCGATCATGGCCGCGATCGCCGCGCCGCGTGTTGCTGGCGCCAATATTCGCCGAACAACACGGCCGCGCTCGCGGCCACGTTGAGGCTCTCGACGGCGCCGCTGCCAGGGATCGTCAGGTGCAAGTCGGCGCGATCGACAAGGCCGCGGCTCAAACCGGAGCCTTCGGCGCCGAGCACGAAAACCACACGCGGCGGCAAACGTGCGGCATACAGCGATTCGCCTTCGCGCAGCACGGTAGCGGCAATCAGGAAACCCGCGTTGCGCAGGGCGCCGATGGCATCTTCGCCCGGTACGATGCGGGCGAGAGGCACGGCTTCCGCGCCGCCTTCGGCAACGCGATATGCCGCACCGGAAGCGGCCAGCGTCGAGTCGGCAGGCAGAATGATTGCGTGCGCGCCGAAGTTCGCGGCGCTGCGCCACACGGCGCCGAGATTGTGCGGGTTGCCGACGCCATCGAGCCAGGCGAGCAAAGCCGGCTGCGGCACGCGTGGCAGACGTTGCAACAAAGTGGACAATTGTAAAAATTCGGCGCGGCGCACCTCGAAGCATATGCCTTCGTGGTGCTGCGTAGCCGTGAGCTTGTCCAGATCCGCGTTGCCGACGACGCGATAACCCAGACGTTTTTGCACGCACCAGGCCAACACGGGCTGCAGCTCCGGGATGCGCGATTCCAGCAGATAAACCTTGCGCACGTCATGCGGTCGGCGCGCGAATAGCGCCAAGCACGCGTTGAGTCCGTAGATGCGGATCTCCTCGTCGCGGCGCGCACGCGGTTTGCGGATTTCTTGCGGTTCGTTCATCGGTTCATACTACACGCATGCTCGATATCATCGAAGCCGACATCACCGCGCTGCACGTTGACGCCATCGTCAACGCAGCCAATGAAGCACTGCTCGGAGGAGGAGGCGTCGACGGCGCCATCCATCGTGGCGCCGGTCCCGAACTGCTCGCCGCTTGCCGCGCGCTGCCGCAGGTGCGAGCGGGCGTGCGTTGTCCGACAGGCGACGCGCGCATTACGCCGGGTTTTCGCCTGCCCGCGAAGTTCGTGATCCACACCGTCGGCCCGGTATGGCAAGGCGGGGTTGCCGGCGAAGCGGAGTTGCTGGCCAGCTGTTACCGACGATCGCTGCAATTGGCAATGGAGAACGACGTGCGCAGCATCGCATTTCCGGCTATCAGTTGCGGCGTGTTTGGCTACCCGATCGATGCAGCGGTGAAGGTCGCGCTCGCTGAAGCCCGCGCCTGGGTCGCGGAAAGCGCGCTACCCGATCGCATCGTATTCTGTTGCTACAGCAACGCGATGGAACGAGCTTATCGCAGGCAACTGGATACCTGACCGTAGTCAGGAGACTCGAACACGTCTTTACGACACAATGATTGAGGATTGCCCCGAGAAGGAGATGACATATGCATGCTCGCGACCGGTTTGTTTTGCTGCTGCTTGCGTTGGTTGCGGATTCCGCGTTTGCCATCGACCACCCCGTGCAGGTTGGTCCCGGCTTCACGTTCACGCCTTCGAGTCTGAGCATCAATCAGGGCGATACCGTGACGTTCACCAATGCCGGCGGCACCCACAACGTGCACGCCACCAGCGGCCCGACGCTGTTCCAGTGCTCGGTCAATTGCACGACGACCAACACGCCGAATGGAACCGCGTGGAGCGACACGATCGCGTTCCCCACGGCCGGCACCGTCAACTTCCAATGCGATGCGCATGCCGGTCTGGGCATGGTGGGCTCGATCACGGTGAACCCCATCGTGCCGGTGCGACTGCAATCGTTCGAAGTGGACTAGGTTCGCGCGCGGGCGAAGAGAGGGTCCGTTACTGCCGCGTTTGCGCGGTCTGTGCGCCGTCCAACGTACTTGCCTTTGTCTGAGCTGCTAGCGTCGCCGCACTTCCGGCTGGCATCGAGAGGATGCCGGCCCCAAGGAACAGGGCGCCGTTGCATCCCTCAGCCACAAGGAGAGTCGCCGTGATCCACTCCAAGCACATCTTGTTCTTCGCCGCCATGGCGGGCGGTTTATTGAGCGCCAGCGTCTGCGCCAGCGACAACCCCTATTCGCCAGCAAATGGACACCCGTATCGACACGGCGTAGTGCCGACGCGTGAGGCCCAGGCGCAAATGCAGGCCTATGCGCAGAGCCACCCAACCGCTGGCGGTCTCAACACACTAAGTTATGGCGGCGCGGTCGACGGCATCGGCGTCACCAGCGGCACGCCAAAAGTATACTTGGTGTTCTGGGGCAGCCAGTGGGGGACCACCGGCACCGACGGCAACGGCAATACCACTTTCTCCAATGATTCGGCCGGCGCCGCACCGTATCTGCAGAACTTGTTCAAGGGCATCGGCACCGGCGGCGAGCTATGGTCCGGCGCGATGACGCAATATTGCGATGGTCCGCTCGTCGCTGCCGGGGCGACCTCGTGTCCGAGCGGCGCCGCGCTTGTGGGATATCCGACCGGCGGCGCGCTCGCCGGCGTGTGGGCCGATACATCAGCGCCAACACCGTCTACTTCCACGGCCGCACAACTAGGCCAGGAAGCCGTCAAAGCCGCGAGCCACTTCGGCAACACCACGGCGGCCTCCAACCGTTATGCGCAGTACGTGATCCTTTCTCCTTCCGGTACCCATCCGGATGGTTTCGGCACGTCGAACTTCTGCGCCTGGCACGACTGGAACGGCGACGTCGGCGTGAGTTCCTCCGTGGGCGACATCGCCTTCACCAACATGCCGTATGTGCTCGATCTCGGCGCAAGCTGCGGACAGAACTTCGTCAACTCCGGTTCCGCCGGCACGCTGGACGGATTCTCGATCGTCAATGGACATGAATACGCGGAGACGATCACCGACCAGAATCCACCCGGCGGCTGGACCCACAACGGCGGCGCAGAAAATGCCGACGAGTGTGCGTGGATTTCCTCGGGCCAGGGCGCGTCGGCAAACGTGATCACGGCGCACGGCACCTTCGCCATGCAGAGCACATGGTCGAACGACACGAACGAATGCGATATTTCGCACGCGATCGTCTCGGGCGGCGGCGGCGGCGGCGGTCCAACCGTGAGCTTCAGCTACACGACGAATCGCCTGACCGCGAACTTCATCGACGGCACGACCGGCGGTGCGACGCCGTACACCTATTCCTGGACATTCGGCGACGGCAGCACGTCGACACAAGCCAATCCATCGCACACTTATGCCAAGCAGGGCCGCTATAGCGTCACGGAAACGGTGACCGACAGCAGCGGAGCAAGTGGGTCAGCGACGCGAAGCGTCAGCGTGCGCCGGCGCTGATCGAACTCAGTTGAAACGAAACGGGCGCCTTTCGGCGCCCGTTTTTTTTGCGATGCGTCGCGCCGTCAGGCAGCTTTCTGCCACTGCCCGAGTGCGGCGAGGCCGTTTTCTTTTGCGCGCATCGAGACCGTCTTCTGCGCTTCGGCAAAGTTCTTGGCCATGTCCGCGGCCCACAGCTTGAGCGCCGCCTGCTGCATTGCGCGGCCGTACGAGAACGACAGCGGCCACGGATGCGGGCCGATCTGGTTCATCGCGTTCAAATGCGCGGTGGCCTGTTCGTCGGTCTGGCCACCGGACAGGAACACGATGCCGGGCAGAGAAGCCGGCACCGATGCTTTGAGGCAGCGTACGGTCGCTTCGGCCACTTCTTCGACACTCGCCTGCTCGGCGCAGCTCTTGCCCGACAGTACCATGCTCGCTTTCAGGATCGTACCTTCGAGCATGACGTTGTGTTCGTACAGCGAACCGAACAGCGAGCGCAGCGTCGCCTCGGTCACTTCGAAGCATTCGTCGATTTCGTGCGCACCGTCCATCAGCACTTCGGGTTCCACCATCGGCACGATGCCGGCTTCCTGGCACAACGCGGCGTAACGCGCGAGCGCGTGGCAGTTCGCCTCGATGCAGGTGCCGGTCGGCATGTCGTCGCCGATCGTGATCACGGCGCGCCACTTGGCAAACTTCGCGCCGAGCCTGGCGTATTCGTTCAGACGTTCGCGCAGACCATCCAGACCTTCAGTGACAACTTCGCCCGGAAACCCAGCCAGCGGCATCGGGCCTTTGTCGACCTTGATACCCGGCAGAATGCCGTTGTCGAGCATCACTTTCGTGAACGGCACGCCGGCCTTGGTCGACTGACGGATCGTTTCGTCGTACAGAATTGCTCCGGAAATGTGCTCGGAAAGCTTCGGCGCTGTCAGCAGCATCTCGCGATACGCGCGGCGGTTTTCTTCGCTGTTCGGCACGTTCACCGCTTCGAAGCGCTTCTTGATCGTGTTCGTGGATTCGTCGATCGCGATGATGCCCTTGCCGGGCGCGACCATCGCCTGCGCGATGCTTTCCAGTTGATCGATACTCATGAACTGCAACTCCGTAGACGGGAACGTGCGCAGGCGGCGCGGCCGCCCGGGGGCGCGGATTATAACGCCCGCCGCCAGCGGGCGCTGCTATTCGAATCCGTCAGCGAAAATACGGTCGCTCGGACAACTCGATCCTGTTGCCGGCACCGGACTGACGATTGCCGCCGGCGCCGTCAACAGGGTGCCGCACGCATTGATGCGAATACGTCCGACCGCACCTCCTCCACCACCTGCGGCGCCGAGGGTGGAAGTCGCGTTGCCACCGGTGCCCGTTGCGCTGGTTGAACCACCGCCGCCGCCCGATGCGGCGCCGGATCCACCCGGCGAACCGCCCGATGCGGACAGCGTGTCGGTTCGGCCATCCATGCCTGCTTGCCCCGAGGCCGCGGTCGTGCCGCCGCCTCCCCCGCCACCGCCATTCGCCGTGACGTTACCGAAGATGCTGATATTCGATCCTTCCAGAAGCAAGGTCCCGCCGCTGCCGCCGCCGCCGCCGCCATTCGGGCTGCCCGCGGCAGCAGCACCGCCGCTGCCGCCCTGCCCTGACGCCCTGACGACGCCAGTCACGGTGAGATCACCGCAAGCCGCAAGCTGCAACGCACCGCCACCGCGGCCGCCAGCCGCGGCATTCGTGGTGCCACCCGCTCCGCCATGGCTGCCACCAATCAACGGCGCGAATGCGGGCGAAGTCGCGAGGCCACCGATTCCTCCTGATGCGCCAAAGAAATTGTGCCCACCCGACCCGCCGCCCGTGGCGCCGCCTGCTCCGCCGCCACCTGCGGATGCATTGGCCGTGTCGACGCCGCTGACGGAGCCGGTGTTGCCGCCGGACTGGTCGGCGTTGATCGTGCCAGACACGACGATCGTCCCTTGCGCGGCCAATGTCGCGGGTCTCATGCCGGATACCGTCAACACGGCCCCGCTCTCGATCTGGATGTTGTGATAAAGGAACACGCACAAATCCGGCCCGCCGGCCTGACGCTGGACATAGCTGCAATCGGAATCGGTGTGCAGTGTGACTGGCGTAGCCACGGTCACCGCGAGGTCATTCACCGCCGAGTTGTCGCAGAATCCGGACGTCAACGGATTGACAGTCTGCGCATGTGCAGCAACGTCGCAGAGTGTTGCCAGCACGAGAATCGATCCGAGGCTATCGAAGCGGCTACGCACGATGCACTCCCAGGCACGTCGCACATGCAGGGATTGTACTGCAGGCAAGTCCGCGGCTAATGCACCGGGATCACGGTTTCCTTGCCGCCGAATCCGTCGAGTTTGCAGGCGTCCAGCACGCGCTTGCGCAGTGCCACGTCGGCCGCATTCGTCGACGCCGCACCAGGCAGATTGAACGGGATCGCCACGTAGGTGTAGACAGGCGTCTTGCCGGCATTGTCCGGAGCCGCGGCGAACTGCATGTCGCGCACGACGCCGACCGCGACCTTGCCCAAGTCGCCTTCCGGCACGAGTTTCTTCAGCTCGACGTTGCTCGTGCTGCCGTCCTTCTCGACGACGTATGACACTGCCGCGCAAGTCGGTGCATCGAGATTACGCCCGGTATTCGGCACGTTGGCGTGTTTCGCCGTCCCGGACAGCAGCAGCCAATAGTTCTGCAGGCGCTCGGGCGGAATTGTCTGCGCTTTTTCGGCGGCGAGGCACGCGCCAGATGTGAGCACTGCGAGCGCGAAAAATTTTTTCATAGCTCGCCCAATCCTTCCGCCACGCCACCGGACCCCACGCGCAGCAGCTTGAGCGTATTCGTGCCGCCGTGCTGGCCGGTGTGGTCGCCCGTGGTCAGGATGACACGGTCGCCTTCGGCCAGACGCGACAAATTATACAAGTGCTGGATTGCCGCTTTCGCGGCGTGCGCGGGGTCGACGCCGTGCGGATCGAAATCGATCGGCGTGACGTCGCGATACAGCATCATGCGCCGGCGCGCGCCCTCGCGCCGCGACAGCGCGTAGATCGGCACGCTCGAGCGATAACGCGACAGCCACTGCGCGGTGCCGCCCGATTCGGTCAGCGCGACGATCGCGCGCACGCCGACGCGACCGGCCACGAACATCGCCGCGATCGCGATGGCCTGATCGGTGCGGTCGAGCTTGTTGGCGATCGCGTTCAGATCTTCCTTGGACTCGAACTGTCGTTCGGCGCCGAGGCACACGCGGCGCATCGCCGCGACAGCCTTGTCGGGATGTTTGCCGGCTGCGGTTTCCTGCGACAACATGACCGCATCGGTGCCGTCGAGCACGGCGTTGGCGACGTCGAGCACTTCGGCGCGCGTCGGAATCGGCGATTCGACCATCGACTGCATCATTTGCGTGGCCGTGATCACGACCTTGTTGCGCAGCAGCGTTTCGCGAATGATCTTTTTCTGGATGCCGGGCAGTTCGGCATCGCCGATCTCCACGCCGAGATCGCCGCGCGCGACCATCACCGCGTCGGACGCATCGATGATTTCGCCGAGCGCCAGGATCGCCTCGGCGCGCTCGATTTTGGCCACGAGTGCGGCATTGCCGCCGGCAGCGCGCAGCAATTTGCGGCTTTCTTCGATATCGCTGGCGGATTTGGCAAACGACACGGCGAGAAAATCCGCGCCGAGCTGCGCGGCGATGCGGATGTCCAGTTTGTCCTTCTCGGCCAGCGCGGTGAGCGACAAGCCGCCGCCGAGACGATTGATGCCTTTGCGATCCGACAGCGCGCCACCGACTTCTACCGTCGTGTGGATTGTCGTGCCGCTGATGCTCTTGACCTTGAGCGCGATCAGGCCATCGTCGAGCAGCAGCGTGTCGCCCGCTTTCACATCCTTGTACAAGCCCAAATAGCTGACGCCGACGCGAGTGACGTCGCCTGGCAAGGCATTGGCGTCGCATTCCAGCGCAAATGCGCGGCCGGGTTCGAGCAATACCGGCGCCGAAGCGAACTTGGCGACGCGGATCTTCGGCCCTTGCAGATCGGCGAGCACGCCGACTTCGCGTCCGAGCTTGGCCGCGGCCGCCCGTACTTCGCGCGCACGGCGCTGGTGATCTTCCGCCGCGCCATGCGACAAATTCAGCCGCACGACGTCGACGCCTTCTTCGAGGATGCGCTCCAACATGCCGTCGGCGTCGGTGGCCGGCCCGAGCGTGGCGATGATCTTGGTGCGGCGCAGTTGGTGATCCATCCCGATGTCCTCGTCCTTCAAGCCGCCAAACTTAGCACAGGCGCCGTGGCGGCAGATGAATCCGGCTTATTCACCCAGCAATGTCGGCAGCTCGTGCGGGGCATGCACCACCGCGTGCGCGCCCGCGTCGCGAAGTTCATCGATGCTGCCGAAGCCCCACGCCACGCCGATGCCGCGCACGCCGTTCGCCCGTGCGCCGTCAATGTCGAAATGACGGTCGCCGATCATGGCCGCGTACTCGGGTGCAATGGCGAAATCGCTCAACGCCTGCGCGATCATCTCGGCTTTTGCGCTGTGCGCGGTTTTCCCGTCCGGCCCGTACACGCGGATGAAGTGTCGGCCGAACGGCAGGTGCTCGATGATCTTGCGCGCTTGCGGCAGAACCTTGGTCGTGACCACACCGAGCTGTGCGCCGCGAGCATGCAACATTTCGATTACCTCGGCGATGCCGTCGTAAACCGTGTGCCCGGCCCAGCCGGTTTCGACGTAATGTTCGCGGTAATGCGCGATCGCCGATTCCACGCGCGCGGCGTCGTTGCCGAGCGCGCCCGGGAATGTCTGATGGAACGGCGGCCCGATCCAGCTGCGCAATACCTCGGGCGACGGCAGCGCCGCGCCGATCTGCGCGAACGCATGATTCAGCGAAGCGAAGATGCCGGCTTGCGAGTCGATCAGGGTGCCGTCGAGATCGAACAGCACCAGTCGCGTTGCCGACTTCAATTTCCGCGCGCCTTCAATGCCGCCACGGCCGGCAGTTCCTTGCCTTCGAGGAACTCGAGGAATGCGCCGCCGCCGGTGGAGATGTAGGAGATGTCTTTCTCCACTCCGTATTTCTCCACCGCGGCGAGCGTGTCGCCGCCGCCGGCGATCGAGAACGCGTTCGACGCGGCGATCGCGCGCGCGAGCGTTTGCGTGCCTTTGCCGAACGCATCGAATTCAAACACGCCGACCGGGCCGTTCCACACCACGGTACCGGCTTTGGCGATCAGCTCGGCGTAGCGCTGCGCAGTCTGCGGGCCGATGTCGAGAATCATGTCGTCGGCGCCGACTTCGGAAACTTTCTTCACCGTCGCCGGTGCGCTCTCCTTGAATTCCGCGGCGATGACGACATCACCGGGAATCGGCACTTCCGCACCGCGCGCCTTCGCCGCGGCGATGATCGTTTTCGCCGTGTCGATGAGTTCCATCTCGGCCAGCGATTTGCCGACTTCGTGCCCAACCGCGGCAATGAACGTGTTGGCGATGCCGCCGCCGACGATCAGCTGATCGACCTTGCCGATCAGGCTTTGCAGCAGTTCCAGTTTGGTCGAGACCTTCGAACCGGCGACGATTGCGAGCAGCGGCCGCGCCGGTTTGTCGAGCGCCTTCGCCAATGCGTCGAGTTCGGCCATCAGCAGCGGCCCGCCGCAGGCGATTTTCGCCGCGCGGATCGCGCCGTGCGTGGAAGCCTGCGCGCGATGCGCGGTGCCGAATGCGTCCATCACATAGATGTCGCACAGCGCCGCGTATTTCGCCGAAAGCTCGGGCGAGTCCTTGCCCTCGCCGACATTCATGCGGCAATTTTCCAGCAACACGATTTCACCAGGCACAACGTCCACACCATCCAGGTAATTGCGCAGGAGTCGCACCGGCTTGCCGAGGGCATTGCCGAGCCACTCCGCAACCGGTTGCAGCGATTCGGAAGGCTCGAACACGCCTTCCTTGGGCCGGCCCAGGTGCGACAACACCATCACCGCTGCTCCCGCGTCGCGCGCGTGCACGAGTGTTGGCAGCGCCGCTTGCAGTCGCTGCGCCGCGGCGACTTTGCCGTCTTTGAGCGGCACGTTGAGATCTTCGCGAATCAGCACTCGCTTGCCGGCAAGGTCGAGGTCGGTCATGCGCAGTATGGCCACGGTCACGCTCCAGATCGGCGAAAAGCGCGTATTGTAAGGCACGACACCCGGCAAGGATTTTCGAATGCGCCTGAGCTTGCCTCGTCTGTTCGCCGCCGCTCCGGACGCCATCACTGCCGCCATTTACCTGACGGCGTGGATCGAGCCGTCGATTGGCGGGCCGGAGACAATCAAGAATCTGATGCTGACGATGCTGATCGAGTTCGTCGTCATCCACTCCAGCGGTTTCTACGCCGGCATTGCCGCGCTCGACATCGGCGCGTACAAGCGTTTGCTGATGCTGGCCGGCCTGGGCGCGTTCTACATGATCTTCATCCTCGCTTTTGCGCGTGCATTCCACAGCACGTGGCCGATTTTTGCATTCGGCTGGCTGTTCGTGTGCCGGTTCTTCCATCTGTGGCTACGCCCGGCACAGAGCGAACGCGAAGTCAGCGGCCTCATGGGATTGTGGGTAGTCTCCGTGATCACCTATATCATCGGTGCGATGGCGACAACCGTACTGCCCCTGCCTGCGCTCGGCATCACACCGGATTTCACCGCCTCAATGCAGATGGCTGGCAGCGGCGAATGGGTCCAGCGCCCATATACCGTGCTCGCGTTTGGCATGCTCTATTTCGCCGTGCAGGCGTTTGCGAAGTACAAGGCGACGCCCGCCTCTGCGCTGCGCGCGAATGCACCGAAAGCGGTTTCTGCATGACTCCGTCGTACCTCTGGCCGACACTGCAAGGCGCCCGCGTGCGACTGCGCATGCTCGCGCCGACGGACGTGCCTGCATTGTTCGCGATGTATGCCGATACGCGAGTGATGCGCTACTGGAGCAATGCCCCATATACGAGCATCGAACAGGCGCAGGCCAAGTTTGCCGAACTGGATCGAGGCAGCCGCGCCGGTGAATCCATTTCCTGGGCGATTGCCGACAACCGCGACGACGTCCTCCTCGGCACCTGCTCGCTGTTCGAGTTCAGTCATCAGCATCGGCGCGCGTCATTCGGCTATGCACTCGGCAGCGCGCACTGGGGCAAGGGCTACGCACTCGAAAGCACGAAACTCGTGCTCGACTTCGCGTTCGGCGAATTGCGCTTGCATCGGCTCGAAGCCGACGTCGATCCGCGCAATCTTCCCTCGTTGCGGGTGCTGGATCGACTTGGCTTCACGCGCGAAGGCGTGCTGCGCGAACGCTGGCTCGTCGCCGGCGAAACGCAGGACAGCCTGATCTGCGGACTGCTCGCGCGCGACTACGTCGCTGGCACGGCAGCGGCTGCCGCCGTTACGCCTGCGGCCCCGGCCTAGCATGCAGACACTCGCGTTCATCCAGGATCTGGCCGTGATCATGCTCGTGGCCGGCGTGGTCACGGTCGTGTTTCATTTGCTGCGCCAGCCAGTCGTGCTTGGCTACATCGCCGCCGGCGTGCTGATCGGTCCGCATACTCCGCCGTACGCACTCGTTACCGATGAGCAGACGATCCACACGCTGGCCGAACTCGGACTGGTGTTTCTGCTGTTCTCACTCGGCCTGGAATTTTCCTTGCGCCATTTGCGCCAGGTCGGCGCAACCGCCTTGGTTGCCGCGCTGATGGGCATCGTACTGATGATGTGGCTTGGCTACGAAGTCGGCCTCGGCTTCGGCTGGAGCACGATGAACGCGCTGTTCCTCGGCGCCATGCTGTCGATTTCCTCGACCACGATCACGGTCAAGGCGATCGACGAACTGGGCTTGAAGAAGCACCCGTTCGCGCAGGTCGTGTTCGCGATTCTGATCGTCGAGGACGTGCTCGCGATCGCGATGATCGCGCTGCTTTCGGGCATTGCCGCCACCGGCACGGTCGTCACCGCCGAAGTGTTGCGCACGCTCGCCGGACTGACCGTGTTTCTGGTCGCCTCGCTCGTGCTCGGCATCCTCGCCGTGCCGCGCCTGCTCGATTTCGTCGCGAGGTTCCATCGCGACGAAATGCTGCTGGTCGGCGTGCTCGGCCTGCTGTTCGGTTTCTGCCTGCTCGTGTCGTGGCTCGGCTACAGCATCGCGCTCGGCGCGTTCGTGATCGGCGTGATCGTGGCCGAGGCGCGCTGTCTGCCGCGCATTGAACGCCTGGTCGCACCACTGCGCGACATGTTCAGCGCGATTTTTTTCGTCGCGGTCGGCCTGCAGCTGGATCCCTCCGCGCTGCTCGACTACGCCATGCCGATCGCGATCGTCAGCGCGATCGTCGTCGTCGGCAAGATTGTTTCGCGCTGCGTCGGCGCATTCGTCGCCGGCCAGAGCGGACGCACCTCGTTGCGTGTCGGCATGAGCCTGGCACAGATCGGCGAATTCTCGTTCATCATCGCCGCGCTCGGCGCGAGCCTGAAGGTGACGAGCACTTTTCTGTATCCGATCGCGGTCGCCGTGTCGGCGGTCACCACGCTGCTGACGCCGTACCTGATTCGTGCTTCCGATCCGCTCGCGCGCCGCCTGCGCGCATTGCTGCCGGCGGGTCTGCGCCGCATGCTGGCGCTGTACACCGAATGGCTGCAGGGTTTGCGTCTGCAAGGCGATCGCGCCGTGATCGCGGCGATGGTGCGCCGCATCCTGCTGCAGGCATTCGTGAATTTCTGCCTGGTCGCGGCGATCTTCGCCGGCGGCGCGTACCTCGCCAGTTCGCCGGCGCTCAATCTGCGTGAACGCCTGCCCGACCCGCGCCTGTTGCACACGGCGATCTGGGGCGCCGCGCTGTTGCTGTCGCTGCCGTTCCTGATCGCCGCCTATCGCAAGCTCAAGGCGCTGGCGATGATGCTCGCCGAGGCGGCCGTGCGCGCCGGCCGCCACACCGAACGCGTGCAGCGCATCGTCGCCGAAGTGCTGCCGGCCATTTCCGTCGCAGCGATGCTGCTGCTCGTGTGCGCGCTGTCGTCGAGCATTCTGCCGCCGGCGGAATTGCTGGTCGCGGTGGCGGCGATGGGCGCGCTGATCCTGGTGCTGTTGTGGAGCTGGCTGGTGAAACTGCATTCGCGACTGCAGATTGCGTTGTTGGAGACGCTGCAGTCGGACAAGGAATCGCATTGAAGAAAAAACTGGATCCCGTGTCATCGGCCATCCATGGCCTGCACGGGATGACTTCATCCTGAAGTCATTTTGCGGCCATCATCGCCAAGGTGATGTCGAGCATGCGATTGCTGAAACCCCATTCGTTGTCGTACCAGCTCAGCACTTTGACGAGCTTGCCTTCCATGACGCGGGTTTGCGTCGCATCGTAGATCGACGACAGTGGATTGTGGTTGAAATCGACCGACACGAGCGGCTTCTTGTTCATGCCGAGAATGCCCTTGAGCGCGCCTTCGCTGGCTTCCTTCACGACGGCGTCGATTTCCGCATGCGTGGTTTCGCGCTTGGCCTGGAACACCAGGTCCACCACTGAAACATTGATCGTCGGCACGCGCATCGCAAAACCGTCGAGCTTGCCATTGAGTTCCGGCAGCACCAGACCGACCGCCGCCGCAGCGCCGGTCTTGGTCGGGATCTGGCTCATCGTCGCGCTGCGTGCGCGGCGCAAGTCCTTGTGGAAAACGTCGGTCAGGACCTGATCGTTCGTGTAGGAGTGGATCGTGGTCATGAGCCCATGCACGATGCCGATCTTCTCGTGCAACACCTTGGCCAATGGCGCAAGGCAATTCGTCGTGCAGGACGCATTCGAAATCACTTCGTGCTTGGCGGTGATTTTGTCGTCGTTGACGCCGAACACGAACGTACCATCGACGTCCTTGTCGCCGGGTGCGGAGATGATCACCTTCTTCGCGCCGCCGTGGATGTGCGCGCCGGCTTTCGCCTTGGAAGTGAACAGACCCGTGCACTCCAGAACGACGTCGACCCCGAGCGAGCCCCACGGCAGCTTGGCCGGATCGCGTTCGGCGAACACCTTGATGCGGTCGCCCTGCACGACCAGGTCGCCGCCATCGACGCCAACTTCGCCCGGAAACTTGCCATGCGCGGTGTCGTACTGGGTCAGGTGCGCGTTGGTTTCCGCGTCGCCGAGATCGTTGACGGCGACGATCTGGATTTCCTTGGTGCGCTTGGCCTCGTACAGCGCCCGCAACACATTGCGACCGATGCGGCCGTACCCGTTGATCGCGACTTTTACCGCCATGGGAAAGCTCCTGGTGAAGAGAAAATCGAAGACGCGTATTGTACTAGACTTAGGCAAGGGGAGCCTTCGGAACGCCATGCCAGCGCAAGTCGCCTCGTTCTTCCATGCGCCAACGAATACGTGGTCGCACATCGTCAGCGACCCGGCCACGCGCGCGGCGGCCATCATCGATCCGGTGCTCGATTTCGACCTGGCTACGGGCCGCATCTGGGCCGAACACGCCGAACAACTGCTCGCGCACGTGCGCGCGCACGAGCTGTGCGTGGAGTGGATTCTGGAAACGCATGCTCACGCGGACCATCTGACCGCTGCACAGTGGCTCAAGCGTGCACTGCCAAGTGCGAAAGTTGGCATCGGCGCCGGCATCGTCTCGGTGCAGAAACATTTCCGTGAGGTCTTCGCGCTCGGCGCGGATTTCGCCGCCGACGGTTCGCAGTTCGATCACCTGTTTACCGACGGCGAGGAGTTCGCACTCGGCACGTTGCGCGTGCGCGTGATTGCCACGCCCGGACATACCAGCGATGGCGTCAGTTATCTGGTCGACGATGCCGTTTTCGTCGGCGACACGCTATTCGCGCCCGAATGCGGCACTGGCCGCTGCGACTTTCCCGGCGCCAACGCCGCAATTCAATATCGCTCAATCCGTAAACTTTACGCGTTGCCCGATTCTACGCGCGTATTCCTGTGTCACGACTATCCTCCCGAAGGCGTAGAACCACGGGCGCAAACGACGATCGGCGCCGAGAAAGTCGGCAATTCACAACTCAAGGCTGCCACGACGGAGGACGAATACGTCGCCGTGCGTACACGCCGCGACGCCACACTGGCGGCGCCGCGGCTCTTGTATCCGTCGTTGCGGGTGAACATTCGTGCGGGACAATTGCCGGCGCCGAACACGATCGCTGCCACTGTTTCCGACAATAGCTAGAATGTGCCAATCAATGCGCTGAAGAATTTCATGTCATGAAACTCAATCTCGGCTGTGGAGATGAGCGCCCCGCGGGTTTCCACAATGTCGACGTGCTGCCCGGGCCCGGCGTGGACATCGTGACCGATCTCAACCGCAGCCCCTGGGATTTTGCCGACGATTCGATCGAATACATTCGCGCCTATCACGTGTTCGAGCACCTGGTCGACAAGACCCGCACGTTGAACGAGTGTTATCGCATCCTGGCACCCGGCGGCGTGCTCGAATTCGAGTTGCCGACGACCGACGGCTGGGGCGCATGGAGCGATCCGCAGCACGTCAGCTACTGGAACGAAGATGTTCTGAATTACATCTCCGCCAAGCGCAATGCGCTGGTGTACGACTACGGCAAGAAATCCGGCCTGCGCTGCAACTTCGACGTGGAACACTTCCACTTCTTCGAGCTGCGGCCGAAAGTCTTCTGCATGAATGTGCGCTTGCGCAAGGTTGCGTTGGTCTAGGCCTGCGCAGCGTTAAACCGGTGTTCTGCCTTCCGCTTCGTTGCCGAGAACGATCGTGCAGTGCGACTCGACCGGCGGATTGGCCACGCGGAAATCGCAACGCCCCGCCGCCGCGTTCCAGACGAAATCATCTACCCCGAGTTCGACCAGCCGATCGTGGATGCGGCGGTCGTAGTGTTCGCTGACAAAGCGCACGACGCGCTGAATCTCCTTGTTGCGCGCTTTCTGCGTGTTGCCGATCGAGCCGGTGTTGTAGAACTGGACGTAACACAACTGCGGAATGTGCACGAAGCGCGTGGTCAGGAACATCCTGACGATGAGCTCGTAGTCGTCGGCAACATGCAGGCTGCTGTAACCGCCGGCTTCGACGTAGGCCTTGCGTGTCCACGCGCGCACATGATTGGGCACGCCGACGATGTGCCGAATGGTCTTGGCGTTGATGTGCAGCGCATCCTGGACCAGGTATTCGGCGGGCCCAGCCGTGAACGTTTCGTAGCGCTGCGGGTGCGTTTCCCAATGCGCCTTGCCGTAGCCATAGGCGTAATCGTCGCCGTAGTGGTGACAAAGATCCGAACCCTCATAGCGCTCGGTCCAGTTCGTGTACGCCAATCCGCATTCGGGGTGTCGATGGAACGCTTCGGCCACCCACGCCAGGGCATGCGGAGTGAGCACATCATCATGATCAAGCTCGAACAGGATCTCGCCGGACGCCACCGAGCATAGATGCCCCTTGAGCTGGCCGATATTGCCGCTGGGTTTGTCCAGATTGTGAATGGATACGCGGTAATCGTCGGTAATCTCTCGCAGCAGTTCCAGCGTACCGGCGTCGCTGGAATGATCGTCGGCAATCACCCACTCCCAATCGGCATACGACTGGTTTTGCAGCGAACGATACGTGCGCAGCAACTTGTCGCGCCCGGTGTTGTATACAGGAGTGAACACGCTGATCTTGCGCGGCGCCTGCTTGCGTTCGGATTCCGGAATCGCTGCCAGCAAAAAACAATAGAAGATTTCGCTGCCATGCAATTCGCTGACGCTGTTCTTGTGAATCCACTTGCGCCGGATGTAATACGGCGCCGCCAGCAGTTTAGGGAAATTCTCGATCGTGCCGATACTGACGATCGCTTGCGGCGCCAATTCAGCAAGAATGCGTTGCAGATCCCCATCATCGGCGAATACGCTGATCGCAAACTCGTCCGTCTCGTACGCTTCTGCTTGATGTGAACGCAGCTGCTCTTTCGGCGGCAATTCGTCGACGGAGCTCAAGCCGAAAATCGCGACCTTGGGAAGCCCTGGATTCCTCATGCGCCTGCCTGCACGCTGACCTCAGCCAGCCTTATACGAGCGACTTCACCGCCGCCACGACTTCATCGACGGTAAAGCCGAAGTGCTTGAACAGCGCTTCGGCCGGCGCCGATGCGCCGAATGTGTCGATGCCGACGACGTGGCCGTCCAGGCCGACGTACTTGCGCCAGTAATCGGTCACGCCAGCTTCCACGGCGACGCGTTTGCGCATGGCGGGCGGCAGCACGCTGTCACGGTACGCTTGCGGCTGCCTGTCGAAGACGTTCGTGCATGGCATCGAGACGACGCGCGCGCCGATGCCTTCTTTCGCCAGCGCGTTCGCGGCCTGCACGGCGAGATCCACTTCCGATCCAGTGGCGATCAGGATGCGATCGAACTTGCCATCGGCAGGATCGCTGAGCACGTAGCCGCCGAATTCGATCAGCGCGAGCTGTGCGTCGCTGCGCGCCTGATGCGCGAGGGTCTGGCGCGAAAATACCAGGCAGGAGGGTCCGTCGCGGCGCTCGATCGCGCACTTCCACGCGACCGCGCTTTCGACCGCGTCGCAAGGGCGCCACACCACGTTGTGCGGAATCAGGCGCAGGCTCGCCAGATGCTCGATCGGCTGATGCGTGGGCCCGTCTTCGCCGAGGCCGATCGAATCATGGGTGTAGACGTGGATCGCATGCGCCGGGATCAGCGCCGACATGCGCACCGCGTTGCGCGCATAGTCGGAGAATACAAGGAACGTCGCGTCGTAGGGGATGAAGCCGCCGTGCAGGGCGAGGCCGCTGCTGATTGCAGTCATGCCGAACTCGCGCACGCCGTAATAGATGTAGTTCGCGTGAGCGTCGGATGAATTGACGTCTTTCGAACCTTTCCAGATCGTCAGGTTCGAGCCGGCCAAGTCCGCCGAACCACCGATCAGCTCCGGCAACTTCGGCCCGAACGCATCGAGCGCCATCTGCGAAGCTTTGCGCGAAGCAACAGCCGGGCCGTCCGTTTGCAGCTTGCGCACGTACGCGCTCGCGTGCGCGAGCCAATCCGTCGGCAACTCGCCGGCGAGCCGGCGCGAGAATTCCGCGGCGAGTTCCGGATGCGCTGTTTCATACTTTGCGAACAATGCATTCCATTCAGCTTCGCGCTTGGCGCCTTTGTCGCGCGCATCCCAGCCGGCATAGATTTCCGCCGGAATTTCGAACGGCGGATAATTCCAGCCGAGGTTCTTGCGCGCGGCGGCGACTTCGTCCTTGCCGAGCGCAGCGCCGTGCGTGGCTTCGGTGCCCTGCTTGTTCGGCGCGCCGTAGCCAATGATCGTCTTGCAGCAGATCAGTGTCGGTTTATCCGGATCGATCGCTGCCGAGACCAGCGCGGCCTTGATCGCTTCGGAATTGTGGCCGTCGACATCGCGCAGCACTTCCCAGCCGTACGCTTCGAAGCGCTTGGCGGTATCGTCGGTAAACCAGCCGTGCACTTCGCCGTCGATCGAAATGCCGTTGTCGTCGTAAAGCGCGATCAACTTGCCGAGCTTGAGCGTGCCGGCGAGCGAGGCGGCCTCGTGCGAGATGCCTTCCATCATGCAACCGTCGCCCATGAGCACGTAGGTGTAATGGTCAACGATCTCGCAATCTGGACGGTTGAAACGTGTCGCCAGCACTTTCTCGGCGAGAGCCATGCCGACCGCGTTGGCCAGGCCTTGTCCGAGCGGACCGGTCGTCGTCTCGATCGCGGGAAATTCGCTGTGTTCCGGATGACCGGCCGTCTTCGAATGCAGCTGGCGAAAACGCTTGAGCTCGCCGATCGGAAAATCGTAGCCGCTCAGATGCAGCAGCGAATACTGCAGCATCGAGCCGTGGCCGTTGCTGAGCATGAAGCGATCGCGGTTGAACCACTTCGGATTCGCCGGGTTGTGGCTGAGGAAATCGTTCCACAGCACTTCGGCGATGTCGGCCATGCCCATCGGCATGCCTGGATGCCCGGATTTGGCGGCCTCGACCGCATCCATGGACAGCGCACGAATGGCGTTGGCGAGTTCTCGACGGCTCGGCATGGCGACCTTCTCAGATTGAAGCGGGCACGTGTCGGACGACAGCGTGGAAGCGCATATTGTCGCCGAATCCGGGCGCGTTGTCGTGCGTCGAAAGAAGCGCCCCGGCGCGTTGCGCGCCGGGGTTTGTCGTGCGGTTAGTCAGTTGACGATGATGGCGATGTACTCGAATGTGACGCCGTTGTTGATGCTGGTCAGGTTCCCGTTGCTCGCCGCGCGACAAGTGAACGTAAAGCCGGTCGTGGTCTGAGCTTCGACATTCAAATAGCAACTGCCGGAGCCAAAGCCGTTGGTTGCCCCCTTCACGACCACGCTGACGGTGTAATTGGTCGTACCTATGTCGCTGTTGAAGGTTACCGACACCGGTCCCGTACCTGCCGCGGTAGTCGTTATGAGGCCAGCTCGCGCCGAGGCGATGCCGCCGGTCGTGCCCGTACTGCCCTGCGTGCCTTGTGCACCCTGGGGACCCTGCGGGCCAGGCACCGTAGACGCTGCACCGGTTGCACCTTGCGAGCCTTGTGCACCTGCGACGCCCTGCGGACCCGGCACCGTAGACGCTGCACCAATTGCACCTTGTGCGCCGGTCGATCCCTGCGGACCGGCCACGCCCTGTGTGCCCGCCACACCTTGCGGACCCGTATTGCCCGTCGCGCCCTGTGTTCCGGTTGTACCTTGAGGGCCAGTGTTGCCAGTCGTGCCTTGGGGTCCGGTGCTGCCAATTGCTCCTTGAGGTCCGGTATTGCCGGTTGCGCCTTGTACGCCATCCGCGCCTTGTGGACCCGTGTTGCCAGTAGCACCTGTGGATCCTTGCGGGCCCGTATTGCCGGTCGCACCTTGTGCACCGGTATTGCCGGTGATGCCCTGCGGGCCGATGGAGCCAGTCGCGCCTTGTGCGCCTTGCGCACCGGTATTGCCAGTGAGCCCAGTTGCGCCCTGAGCACCATCAGTGCCCTGTGATCCCGTTGCGCCTTGTGATCCCGTTGCACCCTGCACACCGGCAACACCTTGCGCTCCGGCTTGTGCCAGCAGACTCCAGTCCGTCGGATCACTGACCGGATCG
>Ga0207674_10000441_pt1 | contig 53811 bp, 53 predicted proteins | sample KBSCornC72_FD_184303 | JGI IMG/M metagenome (GOLD analysis project Ga0207674, IMG submission 184303) | Corn rhizosphere microbial communities from Kellogg Biological Station, Michigan, USA - KBS Corn C7-2 (SPAdes) (version 2) | ecosystem: Host-associated > Plants > Roots > Rhizosphere > Soil ... | reverse complement strand
GCGAAGCCCGGCCAGCCGCCGATCGCGCGGCTTAATTTCCGTTCGCCCGCGCTCGCGGCGTTTGAGGCCAAGGAAATGTTCAGCTCCATTGAACGCGCGGTCGCTCCGGTCGAATTGCCGGACTGGCAGGATCTGCACGCTGATGTGGAAGTGCAGTAATCACTCTATTCGCGTTGCGCTAATTTTCGGATGGCTGCTCCACGGAATCGATGACCAAATAGTCCATGGCAGCCGTGGCCGGAATCAATCGTAGCCCTAGCTGCCTTAACGCGTCGGCGAAATCAGAAGCGGATGGTGTCTCAGGCGACAAACCTTCAGACTTCTTCACAGCGGCCTGGTCTTGTCCGGCATTCGCAGGCGTTTTCAAGACGAAGTTGTAGAGTCCGTTAAGCCCGGTCTGATCGACGACAGCACGATCCACTCGCCCGGACAGGAATCCAACGAGCCGAAGCATTTCAGAATTGCGGAAGACCAAACCGTCAGGCGTGTTAGTAAGGACAAAACCGCCAGTAGCGTCAGATTTTTCTAGTCTTGGCCCGCCCTTCGCGACGGCCAGTCTATAGACGGGACCCGTTTTACTTTCGCGGTGCAGCGCCAACTTGAAGCGATCCGCTAAAAGGGATTGAAGCATCAGGCGAAGCTGGTCCCTGGGGACTGCGTGATCCGCCTTCGCGACGATGTCATAACCTACGCGAAGCGGAGCCCACAGTGCCTCTTTCGTGAGTGAACCAGCTCCCAGGATCCGCCCAAGCGGAGTGTTATACGCGTCGGCAATGATGAAACCTAGGGTTTCTCGAAAATCGATTCCCTGCGGGCCATAGGAGTTGTGTAAGTTGCGGGGACTCACCCCATCATCCTGATAGAGTTTGACCGAGGCCACTTCGAATTTCGGCGCAGGCTGCGCGTGCGCGATCGAGCTCGCCAATAAGAGTGCGACGAACACACGTGGAGTCATCATGCTGATTTCCGTTCGAGGAGGGCCAAAAGTTCCAAAACTTAGTTTTCGGATGGCCGCTCCGCGTGATCGATGACGAGGATCTCAACCTGACTCTTCTTCGATTCGAGCTTCAGCCCCAGCTGCTCTTGAATTGCGGAGAAAAACGAAGGACCAGATGGATCAAGAGGGATGCCGGCGGCCTTCACTTTATCCCCATCCGCGCGAGACTCGCCGGGATCCGGCGTCCATGTGAGTTGGAAATCGTAGGAGCCAGTCAGGCCCGTTTCATCTTGCACCGTACGCCCCGCGAACGGTGACAGCTCACGCGCGATTCGGGCCATGGGGACTCGTTGGCCGTTCATCATTCCCGGTCGAGAGCCCACTCCGCAGAAGTTTGCGCCACTCGGGTTCACTGGACACTCTGCGTTGATGGAACGGCTCAACTTTGGTCCCGTTCGGGTCCCTTTCTTAGCCAAAACGAGGGCGTAGACCTGGGCGTCCTTGGTTTCACGGTGGAACGCGAGTTTGAATCGATCTTCCAGCAACGCCTGGAGCATCTCCCAATATTGATCGCCGCTGATCTTGCCGGCCGCCTTAGCGACAATATCGAAACGCTGGGAGTGAAGGGAATCCGGCACCCGCGACAGGTCGATCAAGCGCGTCTGAAACGCCATTTCCAGTAGATTACTGAACTCGGTGTTTGTCGCGGTGAGTCCGCCAGGAGTGCGAACCATTTCAGCCCCGGCCCCGGACACGTTTGGTTTGACTGAGGCCACTTCAAATTTAAGCGCAGGTTGCGCGCGAGCAAATTTAGTCAGGGCGGCGCCCGTGAGCAGGATCGCGACCAGTACACGGCCAGTCATGATATATATTAGCGTTCAAGGCGGGCCAAAAGTTCCAAAATGTTCACCGATCCAGCTCGGGTCTATAATTGTTAGCTGATGAACGACAAGTATTTTCGCGAAAACGAGTGGTGGGTCAGCCCCTATAACTTCGTCCCCGAAGTCCGGAACACGTTCCAGCTTCCCCAGAGCGTAGCCATCCACGACGCGACGCTGCGCGATGGCGAGCAGACGCCCGGCGTGGTGATGAGCATCAAGGAGAAAGTCGCGATCGCCGAGAAGCTGGACGAAATCGGTGTAGACCGGATCGAAGCCGGAATGCCGGCGGTCTCCGAGCAGGACTTTGAAGCCATCAAGCAGATCTCGAAACTGGGGCTCAAGTCGAAGATCTACACCTTCGCGCGCGCTATCAACGCCGATATCGATAAGGCGCTCGAATGCGGCTGCCACGGCGTGATCATCGAAGTCCCCATCGGCTATCCCAAGCTGAAATACCAGTTCAAGTGGACCTGGGAAGACGTGCTGCGGAAGAGCGTCCCGGTGATCAATTACGCCAAGTCGCGCGGTATGCACGTGGTGTATTTCCCCTATGACACCACGCGGGCGCTGGAAAGCGACCTGACCAACGTTCTCACCCGCATCATGCAGGAAGCACCGCCCGATTCGGTGGGCGTGGTCGACACTATGGGCTGCATTCTTCCCGAAGCCATGAAGTTCATGGTCCGCATGGTGAAGAAGCTGACCAACAACCTGCCCGTCGAAGTCCACACGCACAACGATTTCGGCATGGCGGTGGCAACTGAGCTGGCCGGCGTCGAAGCCGGCGCCGATTGTGTCCACAGCTGCGCCAACGGATTGGGCGAACGGACCGGCAACGCCGCGCTAGAGGAACTCATTGTTGCGTTGCATGTTCTGTACGGCTACGACACCAAGTACAACCTGGCGAAGCTTCCCGAACTGGGCGAGATGGTGAGCCGCATCAGCCGGTTCCCCATCGCGGCGAACAAGCCGATCCTGGGAGACCGCAACTTCACGCGCGAATCCGGAATTGGCGTCGACCTGGTGGTGAAAGAACCGCTGGCTATGTTCGGGACGCATCCATCGCTTACGGGGCGCAAGGGCGAAGTGGTCCTGGGCAAGAAGAGCGGCAAGCTATCGATCACCTACAATCTGGAAAAGCTCGGTATTACCGATGCTGACGAGGACGCGATCGGCGAGATGCTGAAGCGCGTCAAGGACAAGGGCATCGAGAAGCGCGGCCTGCTGACGGACGAAGAGTTCCGCGAGATCGTGGACAGCGTACTTGTAGCGAAGCGTTAAGAGTGGTCAAGCGGTAGCAGTTGGCGAAGGTCACTCTTACTTTCGATAACGGTCCGGAATCGCAAGCGACACCAGTGGTGCTCGATTGCCTGGCACATCATGGCATTCAGTCCACGTTCTTCGTGCTGGGGCAGAAAGTCAGCACGCCTGCCGGGCTGGATCTGGCACAGCGCGCGAGCCGGGAAGGGCACTGGATCGGCAATCATACCTGGTCGCACGGGGAGCGGCTCGGAGACGTGTCCGCCGAAGCTGCAGTTGAGGAATTTCGCCGTACGGACGAAGCGCTCTCCTGGGTGCGGCAGCCGTCGCCTTTGTTTCGTCCCAAAGGAGGCGCGGGCCGTATGGGCCGGGGCTTGCTGCATCCGGCAGTTGTCGATCGCCTGATGGCCGGCGGATACACCTGCGTGCTGTGGAGCTCCGTGCCGGGGGATTTTCGGGATCCGGACGGCTGGATGGAGCGGGCGCTGTCGGACTGCCGCACGCGCGAATGGAGCCTGGTGGTCCTGCACGACCTTCCCAACGGCGCGATGCGGCACCTTGATAGCTTCTTGCAGAAGCTTCGGGACGAGGGGCATCAGTTCACGCAGGATTTCCCCCCAGATTGTACGCCTATTGCCGGCGGCAAAATCGTGCAGCCGCTGGACGGATTTTTGTAAGCTTGAAGATTCATGATTATCGATTGTCACGGCCACTACACTACCGCGCCCAAAGCGCTTCAAGAATATCGCGACGCGCAGATTGCGGCGCTGAAAGATCCGGCACAGCCTCCGTATGACGGCAAGATCAACATCAGCGACGACCAGATCCGCGAAAGTCTGGAAGGCGCGCAGCTCAAGCTGCAGCGCGAGCGGGGCACGGATGTCACGATCTTTTCGCCGCGGGCTTCCGCCATGGCACATCATGTTGGCACCGCCAGGACCAGCGCGGATTGGTCGCGGCACTGCAACGATCTCATTCATCGCGTTTGCACGCTCTATCCCAGTAATTTCGTGGGCGTGTGCCAGCTGCCGCAATCGCCGGGCGTGCCGCCTGAGAATGTCATAGAAGAATTGGCCCGGTGCGTGAATGAGTTCGGCTTCATCGGCTGCAACCTGAATCCGGACCCTTCGGGCGGCCATTGGACCGCGCCGCCCCTCATCGACAAGTACTGGTATCCGGTGTACGAAAAGATGGTGGAGCTGGATGTGCCCGCCATGGTGCACGTAAGCTCGTCCTGCAATCCCGTGTTCCACGCCACCGGGGCGCACTATATCAACGCCGATACTACGGCGTTCATGCAGTTCATCCAGGGCGACCTGTTCAAGGATTTCCCGACGCTGCGGTTCATCATCCCGCATGGCGGCGGCGCGGTCCCGTTCCATTGGGGACGCTACCGCGGGCTTTCGCAGGATATGAAGCGTCCGACGCTCGAAGAGCACGTGCTGAAGAACGTGTTCTTCGATACGTGCGTGTACCACTTGCCCGGAATAGAGCTGCTGCTGAAGGTTGTGCCAATCGATAACATCCTGTTCGGATCGGAGATGGTGGGCGCGGTGCGCGGCATCGATCCTCGAACCGGACAGTATTACGACGACACCAAGAAGTATCTGGACGCGCTTCCGCTTAGCGAGGGCGATCGTTACAAGCTGTTTGAGGGGAATGCCCGGCGCGTGTATCCGCGGATCGCTAAAAGACTTTCCAAATAAGCGCCGCGACGCCGATCAGGAATCCTGCGAGGGCCTGATACTCCTGGTTGCGAAGATACACGGACCACTGGAATCGCTTGTCTCCAGATCTGCCGACGCGGGGCCACAGTCGCGGGACGCGCTTCGCGTAATCGGCATACTCGGGAAACAGCGACCGCAGATGTTGCTCCTCTAGTTCCACCACGGGAAGGTAGATCAGCAGGAACACGGCGGCAAATAGGATTGCCAGCACCCATTGACGTGACGCGATGACGAAGCCCGACGCAACCGCCAGCGTTCCGATGTACAACGGATTGCGCACGTAAGCGTACGGTCCGCTTTCCGCCAGCGTGCGATTCTTCTCCAAATGCCCGGCGGCCCAAGCCCGTAAAACCAAGCCGAGTGCGGATATTGGAAGCCCGATCGCCAGCGCTGTCCAAGTCGGGGATGCCAGCCACAGGAACGCGGCTATCATCAGGAATCCGCCGGGCACACGGAGCTTAGCGACCGCATCGGCGTATGGCTTGGGAAAACTCACGCGTGGCACATTTCCAGAGCTTCCAGCACCTCCGAGGGGCTAATCGCGCGCATGCTTCCCGGGTCTGTGGCGCGGCGCTTATAACTGGTGATCGCAGTGGAACTCCTCAAAACGTGAAGTGCCCCGCCGTACGGTCCGTGGGTAGCAGGATCGGTAGGTCCATAAATCGCAACGCCTTGCTTCCCGAGTGCCGCCGCCAGATGTACAGGTCCACTATCCACGCCCACGATGGCCTGCGCTCGCCGCGTGGCATCTATCAAACCAGGGATGCCGGACAGGTGAACGTGCGCGCCTTCAATGCTTCTAAGAACGTCCAGGGCGTCAGGGGGACCATTCACCACCAGCGGCATCTTCAAGCACCCCGCGAGCTCCGCATAATGTCCCAGAGGCCACTGTTTCGATCCCCAGCCCGCCAGAGGACAGGCCAGCACGAACGGTCCCTCAGGAAGTGTTCCTTCCGGCTTCCCCGGTGGGAGCGGGAAAGTCCGCAAGAGGTTGGATGCGCCCGCGGCCGCGACCAGCTCCAGGTAGCGATCCACGCGATGCACCGCAGTGGTTCGCACCGCGGACGAATAAAACATGGCCGCGAAGCTTTCGCGCGCCTGGCTGCGAGCTAATCCGACGATCTTGTCAGCCCTCGCGGACGCCGCAACCAGGGCCGACTGGATGAGCCCTTGCAGGTCTACCGCCAGCTCGAAGCGTTCGCGCCGCAGCAATCGCCGCGTTGCCAGAATCTCGCGTGCCGAACGAGTGAACGGAATGATCTCATCGACGAATGGGTTGCCTTCCAGCAGCGGCGCCCAGCGGGGCTTGATCACCCAGCTCAGGCGGCTGTGCGGAAAGCTGTGCTTGAGACTGGCGACCGCGGGAAGGGCATGGATCACATCCCCCATCGATCCAAGCCTTACCACCAGAATTCGAAACATCTGATCTATTTCAGCAGGTCGCGTTCCAGCAGCACAAGGGCTGCTTGCGCGACTCTGGCGGCGTCTACCCGCGTCATGCAGCGATGATCGATGGGACATTCGCGCTTCAGGCAGGGGCTGCATTCGACTTGCTCGCGGACCACCGTTGCCAGCGGGCCGGTGGGGCCGGTGGCCTGATCGTCGGTGGCGCCGAAGACGGCGATGGTGGGTACGCCCAGCGCGGAGGCGATGTGCATGGCGCCCGAATCGTTAGTCAGATAGACACGGCATGCCGCGGCCAGATCGATGAACTCGGCGAGCGACGTTTCTCCCGCGAGGTTTTTCACTGGTTTGACGATCGACGCGGCCACCGACGCAGCGACCATCTGGCACAGGCCGCGCTCGCCTTGCGAACCGAAAATGGCGACGGTTGCGCCCAGTTCGTTGGCCACCCGGATGGCCGAGTCGGCAAATCGGTCCGGCAGCCATCGCTTGGCAGTCCCGTAGGCAGCCCCGGGGCTGATTCCGATGACGGTCTCGCCCAGTCCCAATTCATGAAATCGTTCCAGGCCGGCGGCGCGTGCGGCGGGAGCGCCCTCCAGGCGGATCGCATCGTTCAGTGGCATTTCGTCCAGAATGCCGGCCCGCCGCAGCAGTTCGAGGTAATAGAAACTTTCGTGCCGCGGGATTTCGCCGGGCTTCGGTACCGAAATCGCGCGCGTGAGCAGAAATCCGCGGCTGTCGCGAGCATAACCGATCCGTTCCGGGATACGGGCGACATTCGCGATCGCAGCGGCCTCGAAGGCATTCTGTAGCAGAATCGCGGTGTCGAACCCCTGGCAACGAAGAGCGCGCGCGGCCGCCCATTTTTCAGCCCAGGTGCGAGCCGTATATGGAATCAGCTCGTTACAAAACGGTTCGCGACGATAGAGATCGGCCACCCAGGGCTTGGCGAGGATCGAGATTCGTGCCTGCGGGAATCGCTGGCGCAGCGAGCGCAAGGCGGGCAGGGACATGACCGCGTCGCCCACCCAATTGGTGGCGCGGACCAGTATCTTGTCGGGCACTACCTTCTAGTCTAGCCGCCCATTAAAGAAAGAACGTCGTTTACACCCGAAAGCCGAACTGGCCGGTCCGCTATGAGAGCTTCTCCGTGGTGCGCACCGATCAGTGAGCCGAAATAGCGATCGCGGGACTCCAGGCCAAACAGATAGTCTCCAACTCCGTGCGCGATGACGCCGAACTCTTCCGCCGTCTTCTCGAACTGGGATCGATGGGTCCGCAGCAGCTCCAGTTTGCGCTGAAAAACACTGTTCGTATCGACCACAAAGGACGGCTGTTCGAATCTGTTCAGCAAATAGAAGAAAAATGCCGCGGGTTTGTGCGGCGGATTTGGATCGTCAAGCTTCGTCAGCGAGCAATAGAGCTGGGAGTTTCGGACCACGAGTCCCGCAGCCGCGTGATCCGGATGGCGGTCTTCCCAATAGGGCGCCAGCACCAGCTTCGGACGATAGCGCCGGATGGCGCTCGCGGCGAGACGCCGGTTCTCGGGAGAATCGACCAGTCCGCAATCCGGTAGATTCAGCGATTCGCGCGCAGCCGCGCCAACGAATTCAGCAGCCTCAACGGCTTCCACGCGGCGTCGTTCAGGCGTCCCTCTCGATCCCATTTCACCGTTCGTCATATCCACGATGGCAAACCGGATTCCTTTGTCACACAAAAGGAGCGTGATACCGCCGGCGCCCCATTCCACATCGTCGGGGTGTGCGCCAAAGAGGAGAACGTCGACTGGCATAAAGAGTCATGGTACCGATCCGAAGGCGTTCGCGGCATGAGGACAACTAATTGGGCTCGCCAGCTTCGGTTACTGCTCGGTATTGCGCGTTCCACCACCGAACAAGCTCCGCATGTTCGGTGTGACTGACCCATCTAAGGTTTTCACTGAGGCCAGGATCGCCCCCGAAAGCGATGGGTTTTATGTACCACTTGAGCTTGCCCGTGAAACGATCATCAGCGTCGAGCTCGTCCATGACGACAGGAAGTTCATACGGGGTAAGGTGCTTGGCATCGCACGGAACAACTGGCACGGTGAAGACATTGCCACCCTGGTCTTCAACAATGAAGTCGTCCCAGCCACGCAATCCGACAACCTGGTATCCCGGGAGCATATCCGGGATACCGTACCGGGTGGAAGCGGGCTGCACCTCCCGGTCTGCGAACAGAACCAAGTATTCGTTCCTGAGCCAACCCTCTCTCATATCGATTGAAACATGGTATCTCAGCCGCCTCGTCGCCACCGACATGCGGGGGCGTATCGGGGCGGTACTGTAGTAGTGGGTGTCCAACATGTTTAAGCTCGTCTGTCTGGCCGCGCTGTCGGCAAGCCTGTTGGCAGCCGCGCCCAAAGTGATCGCGGTGGACATCGACGGTGTCATCCATCCCATCACGGTCGACCTTCTCGCCCACGCGCTGGATCAGGCTGCCAGCCAGAACGCGGCGGCTGTCTTGCTGCGCCTGAACACTCCCGGCGGGCTGCTGGATGCCACGCGCCAGATGAACGAGAAGATCGTCGCCTCGCGCGTGCCCGTGATCGCATACGTTACGCCCAGCGGGGGACGCGCTGCATCGGCCGGATTTTTCATTCTCGAAGCTGCGGATGTGGCGGCGATGGCTCCCGGGACGAATACCGGTGCGTCGTCGCCGGTGGCGTTGACTGGAACGATGGACGAGACCATGCGCCACAAAGTCGAAAACGACGCTTCCGCGTGGCTGCGAAGCACGGTGGAAAAGCGCGGGCGTAATGCCACGCTGGCCGAGACCACTATTCGCCAAGCCAGCTCGTTCACCGAAAAGGAAGCGCTCGACCAGCATCTGATCGACCTGATCGCGCCCAGCGAGCAGAAACTGTTCGATCAGTTGGACGGGCGTGAAATCACGCGCTTCGATGGCCGCAAGGAAATCTTACATGTGGCCGGTGCCGAAGTGGTCCCCTATGGGCTGACGCTGCGCGAAAGAGTCATCAGCTCTATCGCCGATCCTAATGTAGGCTTCATTCTGCTGATCGTCGGCGCACTCGGACTGTACCTGGAGTTTAACTCGCCCGGCCTGATTCTTCCCGGCGTCGCGGGTGGCATTTTATTGCTGATGGGGGTTTCCTCCTTGGCCGTGCTCCCACTCAGCTGGGTAGGAGTATCGCTGCTGCTGCTCGGCTGCACCCTGTTCGTCTTGGAAGCGCACTTCGCTTCGCATGGAGTGCTGGGCATTGGCGGAACCGTCGCGCTGATCCTCGGCGCGCTGATGCTGGTCAACGGCCCGCCGGAAATGCGGATTCATCTGGTCACGGCCTTGTCGGTGTCGATTCCCTTCGCGCTGATTACGATGTTCCTGCTATCGCTCGCGATACGAGCGCGCCGGAACAAATCGCTGATGGGCGGCGAAGGCGTGCTCAACGAGATCGGCGAGGCCCGGACCGCGCTTGCTCCGGCAGGAAAAATCTTCGTGCACGGCGAATATTGGGACGCCGTGTCGTCGGCCCCCGTGGAGGCGGGCGGGGAAGTCCGCGTGGTTGCGGTGGACGGAATGAAGCTGCGAGTGGAGCCTAAAGAAGCTCCGCGGCAGTAAAGAAGAACGGGATTTCGACCGCCGCAGTCTCCGGCGCGTCCGATCCGTGCACGCAGTTGCGTTCGATGCTGGTGGCGAAACGCTTGCGAATCGTACCCTCGGCCGCGTTGGCCGGATTGGTCGCGCCCATCGTGTCGCGCCATTTCTTGATGGCGTCGGGAGCTTCCAGAACCATGACCACCACCGGACCTTCGGTCATGAACTTCACCAGCGATCCGTAGAACGGCCGCTCGCGATGAACGGCGTAGAATCCCTCGGCTTCGAGCTGGCTCAGTCGCTTCATTTTCATTCCGGCCACGCGGAATCCGGCTTTTTGAGCGATGGCGATAATGTCGCCGGCCTGATTCGCCGCTACGGCGTCGGGTTTGATGATTGCAAACGTGCGTTCCATATTCTCCTAGAGATGTTTTTTGATTCTCTCGCCGATTTCCGCGGGCGAGGCGCATACATCGATGCCGGCGGCCTTCATGGCGGCGATCTTGTCCGCGGCCTTGCCGCTGCCGCCTGAGATAATCGCGCCGGCGTGTCCCATGCGGCGTCCCGGCGGCGCGGTCTGCCCGGCGATGAATCCTACGACCGGTTTCTTGACGTTTTTCTGGATGTAATCGGCGGCTGACTCTTCGGCGCTGCCGCCGATCTCGCCGATCATCACGATGGCGTGCGTATCGGGATCCTCGTTGAAGAGCTTGATCGAGTCGATAAACGTGGTGCCGATGATCGGATCGCCGCCGATGCCGATGCAGGTGGATTGTCCGATTCCCAAGCCTGTGAGCTGGCCGACTGCTTCGTATGTCAGCGTTCCCGAACGCGATACCACGCCCACGTGGCCGGGTTTGTGGATATAAGCCGGCATGATGCCGATTTTGCACTTGCCGGGAGAGATGACGCCCGGGCAGTTCGGCCCGACCAGGCGGGTTTTGGGGTGCTCTTTTAGATACGCCCACGCCCGGAGCATATCCGATTGCGGAATTCCTTCGGTGATGCAGACCACCAGCGCGAGACCTGCGTCGGCCGCTTCCATGATCGCGTCCGCGGCGAAGGCGGGAGGCACAAAGATCACTGTGGCGTTCGCGCCCGTGGCCTGTACCGCGGTTGCAACCGTATCAAACACCGGAAGATCGAGATGTTGTTGCCCGCCTTTGCCGGGCGTGACGCCCCCCACGACTTTGGTGCCGTAAGCGATGGCCTGCTGGGCATGGAAGGTGCCTTCCTTGCCGGTGAATCCCTGCACTAACAATCGCGTGTTTTCGTTGACCAGGACACTCATTTCGCTGCCGCCACCACTTTCTCCGCCGCATCGCGCATCCCGTCGGCAACGATGATCTTCAGTCCCGATTCGTTCAGGATCTTTCGCCCCTGCTCGGCGTTGGTGCCTTCCATGCGAACGACGATGGGAATACTCTGGGTCATCGCGCTGGTTGCTTCCACCACGCCCTGCGCCACGATATCGCCGCGCAGAATTCCGCAGAAGACATTGATCAGCACGGCCTTCACGGATTTATCGGAAAGCAGGATGCGGAAGGCGTTGCGGATCTGTTCGACGTTGGCGCCTCCTCCGGCATCCAGAAAATTCGCCGGACTGCCGCCCGCGAACTTCACGATATCCATGGTCGCCATCGCCAGTCCCGCACCATTGACCAGGCAGGCGACGTTGCCATCGAGCTTGATGTAGGTCAGCCCGAAGCGCGATGCTTCCACTTCCAGGGGATCCTCTTCGTTCAGGTCGCGCAGTTCCTGCAAATCCTTGTGGCGGAACAAGGCGTTGTCGTCCAGATTCATCTTGGCGTCGAGCGCGTAAACCTTACCGTCCTTAGTCAGGATGAAAGGATTGATTTCGGCCAGCGATGCATCCAGCGCCTCGTTGGCGCGCGCCAGAGCCATCATCGCCTGCGCCGCCAGATTCGCCGGCGCTCCCGTAATGCCGATTCCAAAAGCCAGCTTGCGCGCCTGAAACGGCGTCAGGCCGAGCCCTGGTTCCATGGGTTCTTTCAAAATCCGTTCGGGCGTCTTGGCCGCGACTTCTTCAATTTCGACGCCGCCCTCGGCTGAGGCCATGAAGACGTTCTTGCCGCGCGCGCGGTCGAGCACAATGCCCAGGTACAACTCGCGCTCGATCGGTAGGGTCTCTTCGATCAGGACGCGATGGACCAGGCGGCCTTCCGGGCCGGTCTGATGGGTAACCAGAGTCATGCCCAGGATCTTTTGCGCAATCTCGGCCGCCTCCTCGGCATTCTTGGCGACTTTGACGCCGCCGCCCTTGCCGCGTCCGCCCGCGTGAATCTGCGCTTTTACGATTATGCTGCCGCCAATTCGCCCCGCTGCCGCGCCGGCTTCCTTAACCGAGAGGGCGACTTCTCCTCTCGGCACAGGGACTCCGTAGCGTGCCAAGAGGGCCTTGGCCTGATATTCATGGATTTTCATTGCGATGATACAGTGGAGAATTCTCACTATACCGCACGTCATGTCCCTCCTGCCTTATTTGCATCGTGTTGCAGCAGGCTCCGACCTTTCCGGAGAGGAAGCCCGCCAAGCCATGGGCTTGCTGCTCGAAGGTCAGGCTGGTGAAGCGGAGATCGCGGGCTTTCTGATCGCCTTGAAAATGAAGGGTGAGACTGCCGCGGAAATCGCCGGATTCGCGCGCGCCATGCGCGACCGCATGATCGTGGTCGATGCCGGTCCCGCGGTCATCGACACCTGTGGAACCGGCGGTGACGGGTTCGGGACGTTCAATATTTCTACCGCTGTGGCGCTGGTGATGGCAGGAGCCGGCGTACACGTCGCCAAACACGGCAATCGGTCCATATCGAGCAGCAGCGGGAGCGCCGATGTGCTGGAGGCATTGGGCGTCCGCATCACCGATGTGCCGCCTGAAGAAGCCGGGCGTTCGATTCGCGAGATTGGAATCGGTTTCCTGTTCGCGCCCGCGCTGCATCCGGGCATGAAACACGCCCAGGCCGTGCGACGGGCGTTGAAGACTCGCACCGTGTTCAATCTTTTGGGGCCCCTGGCTAATCCGGCGCGAGCCAGCGCCCAGTTGATCGGGGCGCCGTCGCCGGAAGCGGCCAAGCTGATGGCGGAAGCGCTGGCACGGTTGGGAACCACTAGGTCCTTCGTTGTTCATGGACACGATGGCCTGGATGAAATTACCACCACGGCTGCTACCGACGTTTACGAGGTCACGGCCAAAGGGATGAAAAAGCATGTCTGGAAGCCGGGGGATTTCGGTATGCACATGGCGCATCTGGATTCACTTAAAGGTGGAGATTCTCAATGTAATGCGCAGATAATGCTGGAGATCCTGCGTGGTAATCCAGGGCCTTGCCGGGATATTGTGATGGTGAATGCGGCTGCCGGACTGTTTGCTGCCGGGTTAGTTGCGGATCTGCGGGCGGGTGTTGAATCAGCCGCGCGGTCGATCGATTCCGGGGCCGCAGCTGCCAAACTGGAGTTGCTGAAAAAAAACTTCCCCAATAAGTGAGCCGCTTTCGTCCCAGACTACGCGATACCCAGTGTCGGAGGAACGGGCGACTCAACGCAAGTCGCCCGCTGGATCCCGGACCGGGTGGCCTGGCTGCCCGGCCGGCGGTCTGGTTTTGGCAGGATAAAGGGCATGCCTCGCGTGCGCCTCTTTCACTGGAGAGCTGAGGAAGCCCGCACGCTGATCGCCGCTTTGCGCGCGGACGGCTATACAGTCGATTACCCTGGCGACAAAGCCAACGGTAGCTGGCGCTCATTGCGCCAGAACCCGCCGGTTGCTGCGATCATCGATCTCACCAGGCTTCCATCGCATGGCCGGTACGTTGCCGCCGAGATGCGCGCGACGAAGTCTCTGCGTCATATCCCCATCGTTTTCCTGGATGGCAATCCCGAGAAGGTCGAACGCATCCGCAGAGACCTTCCGGACGCGGTCTATACCTCGCGCTCAGGTCTGATTTCGGCGCTGAAGCGGGTGAAGCCTTTATCCGCTCCGGTGGCCGCGCCGCGCATGATGGATCGCACCGACCGGACGACGGCTGAGAAGCTTGGGATCAAAACGGGTTCGCGGGTGGCTCTGATCGATCCGCCGGCGGATTATGCACGCGTACTCGGCAAGCTTCCGAAAGACGCGTCGCTCGAAGAGCAGCCTGACGAGATCTTGCCGTTGACGCTCTGGTTCGTGCGCGATCCGGATGGGTACGCAGCGGCGCTTCCGGGCATACGCCGGTGCTCGATCAAGAGCCGCATCTGGATCATTTATCCCAAGGGCCGGCCGGCATCGGGACTGACGCAGAGCTTTATCCGGGAGGCGGCGCTCTCGGTGGGCTTGGTGGATTACAAGATATGTTCTGTGAACGAAGTCTGGACCGGACTGCTGTTCACGCGGAAGAAATAGCAGCTACTCCCGCGACATCACGCCTTTCCATTTGCGCAGCACCAGCTCTGCCAGGCTCGACAGCACGGCCAATCCGAGCAATCCCGGCCACAACCGCAAGGACGACGCAATGGATTTGCCTCCGCCGGAAAATACCGCCGCAGGATCGGGCTGAAAGCGGCCGCCGGTAAACTCAGCGACTTGTTTCAGCAGTGCTTGGTTCGATCCGTAGTCGGAAAGCTCGGCTTCGGGACGATACAATCCGGCTTCCGGGAACGCTCGCAATTCCTCGGCTGGGCGCACGCGGAACAATCCTTGACGTTGTCCGATCGGCAGGCGTCCTTGAAACGTGCCGGCCGCAATTTTCTTGACGAGAACCGGCTGCTGGAATCCGCCGGGACCGAAGGCGTAGATGTCGGGAATCTTGTCCGGCTCGGGGACGCCGCGGCCGAGGCGATACTCCACTACCAGATCTTCATTGGCGCTGTCGTAGCGGAGCGACGCCTCGCCGCCTTGTGCGCGCGGCAGCAGATCGCGGCAGAGATTGGTCCAGAACTTGTCGTAGCCTTTCCAGGACACCCAATCCGCCGCCCAGCGAGTTTTGGCATCCGAAGCAAACACGGCGGAACGCCCGAGCCCGTACTGCCAGCGGGTGAGCAGAGGGTCATGGCGGTCCAACTGCAGAATCGTCTCGGCGGTCGGCTTGGAGATAAACCGTACATAGCCCTTGAGTGGCGGTGCGGTCTCCATGCCGACGTCGTTGAGAATCTCGGCGTGCTTCAAGACTTCCGGCGCCAGGGGACGCTCCACGGTGGTCGTTCCGGTATGCTCCAGCACGTCGCGCAAAAGCAGTTGTTCCAGACCCTGAGGCTCGGTCAGGAAGTACGATTTCCCCCCGGCGGTCAAGGCCACACGTTCCAGATAACTGCGATTTACATCCTGCCCCAACCCGACCGTGGAAATGGTAATCTTCTGCGACTCGGCGTCTTTGGCCAGCGTAAGGCTATCGCCTTCTTCCGAAATCCCGTCGGTTAGAAGAACCACGTGCTTGTAGGTGGCGTTTATCGGACGGATGCGCCGCACCGCTTCCGTGAGCGCTGGCGCAATCTGGGTCCCGCCGTCGGGCGTGATTCCGGAGATCAGGCGCTTGATCGTCGCCTTATCCTCGGCGCGGCGGATGGGCACGGCCCATTCGAAGGAATTATCGAAGATCAACACGCCCACCTGGTCGATGGGGCGCAGGTTTTCGACCACTCCGACGGCGGCCACGCGCGCCAGCTCCATCTTGCGCCCTTCCATTGAGGAAGACTTGTCGATAATCAGCACTACCGCCGTGCCCTCGGGAGAACGCGGCGGAGCCAATTTTGCAGGTAACGCCCGATCCAGAGGATCTTCCACTTTCTTATCCTCTTTGTACATGTTCCGTTCGCCGCCGATCACCAGCAATCCGCCGCCCTGCTGGACGTACTGTTCCAAAGCTTGCTTGCCGCCGGCGGGAATCGCTTCCAGATCCCAGTTATTGAAGATCACCAGCTGATAGTCGTTCAGATGGACCGTTCCCAGGTCGCTGGCGCGGTTCACGTCGAACTGCGCGCTGGCAAGCGTGGCCGGGAAATGCGAATCCTGCGCAGCGGGATCCTGCGATACGTACAGCACCTTCGGCTGGCGGAGCACAACGGCCTGGTCGAAGCGCACCTCGCCCAGCGAACCGGCGCGAATCGCCACTGAAATATCCAGAGCTCCGGGCGTATTCAGGCTGGCGTGGAGGCGCAGGGGATTCTCGCCGCTATGCAGTTCCACGGGCGTCTGCCCCAGGGGCTTGCCTTCGGCCGACAGCTCGACTTGCGCCGGACCCGCGGCAGGTGACGAAACTACGACGTCGATCGGAAATTGTTCGCCGGTGAAGGCAATGGAAGGCTGACTCACGGATTCCAGCCGCAAAGCTGGTTCAGCCCGGCCTGCTAGCGCAAATGTATCGATGGGGATACCCAGCTGCTGGGCCTGCCACGCAGCTCGCGCGATGCTGCCCTTGTTCTGCTTACCGTCGGAAATGAGAGCGACCCGCGGAACCATCCCGGCGGGCAGCGCTGCGATGGCCTCGCGAACCGCAGCCTCGAGATCGGTGGCGCGGCCCGCTTCGCCGGAGGTCGAGGTGAGCCGGAGGCTGTTCTGTTGTTCACCGGCTGTCAGATCGCGGGTGGAGCGCGCAAACGGCACCACTCGCATCCAGTGACGGCCCTGCGCTGAGGACATGGTTCGGGCCAGCTGCGATGCATGCTCGAGATCGGCCGCCGAAGAACTGGCGGACGTGTCCACCAGGACGGCCAGAGCGACTTTAGTTTCCTGCAGAATCATGCGCGGCTCGGCCAGAGCCAACAGGATTGCCGTGAAGCATACAGCCTTGAGGACCAGGCCCAACTTGCGCGCGGTCCGCCGCCATTCGAACAGAATCCAGGCGAGCGGGAGCCACGCGATTGCCAGGACCCATATGCGGTCGAATGTCATGACGCTTTTCTCCACTGCGCCATTTTCTTAAAGTGGGGAGACATCGTCCGCGCGGCCCGTAATCGGAAGGCCCGGCTGCGGCCGTACAGCAGCCAGTCGGCCAGAAGCCCGAATCCGCCCAGCAGCGCCAGCCACGGCCATAGATCGCGGGGCGCGGCGTCGCCCAGCAGCGGGCGGGGAACGCCCTTATGGACGCTTGCGGGAACGCGCCAGGGAACTTCGCCGACATCCGGCAGCGTGAGCGAATAGACCATCTCGCGATCGCCCATCCGCACGCGCACAGTTCCCGGAGATCCCGAAAAGAATCGCAGATTATTGCCGGAATTGTCGTTGTCAAGAGTGAAAGGCAGGGACCGGTCCTGGGAATCCAGCACGTGGATGTCATCCGCCTTCGCGTCTTTGTCGACCGGTACATTAACCATGCCGACGGTGCCGGCCTGAAACTCCCATTGGCGGAACGCGCCGGGTGTCATCCAGCGCAGGATATTGGCAATCAGGAGGGGCGTCGCCAACTGATACTTCATGGAACCGCGACCCGGATGGAAGCCGATAAACACCTGTTTGGGGTTCGATTCTCGCGCGACAACCACCGGCCCATCACTGGTTTCGGCTACCGTAATATCGCCGGCTGCGGGCGAAAATGATTCGGCCGTTTCGAGCGTTACGTCCCGCGTGCGGATGCCAGCCCCGATGATTGTTTCCGGATGCCACTGGTCAAGTCTCATGCCAGCTTTCGTGGCCCGCACGGAAACCGGCGATCCGGACGACGGTGGCTGGATCCAGATGGACGGGACGCGCGGAGCCGAAGGCGGCGTGAAGCGATCCAGCACCATCACATCCGCCTTCACCGCGGGATCGAACTTATCCGGCGAGTCGAACACCGCCTCCACTTGAGGATTCGCGCCAAACAGCGGCCGCAGCAGCTGCGGCTCGGTGGAATAAATCACTACGTGGGAGGACGCTTGCGGCGGCAGCTCCACCACCGCCCGGTCATCCTGCGGGAAGGCGTCGCGAACATTCAACCGTGCTTCGAGAAAGCCGCCGGATTTGGCGGCGTAGCTGAACGTGGCCTGCTCCTCGGCGCCGGGACCTAGCGTCAGCCGCCTTGATCCCGCGGGCGACTTGGAAAATTGCAGGCCCAGGTCGACGCTTTGCGGGCGCACGCCATAATTGCGAACCACGACGAAAATATCCCAGTTATCGGGAGTGGAGGGCGACCGCCGCATGCTTATCTTCCGCAATCCGACATTTTCCAGAGTCGAGCTGGTTGTAACGACCCGGAGATTCGCGGGGACGGCGGAGAGGGCGGCTTCTTCTTCGGACACCCGTGCCGCGCCCACAAAGACGATTTCTCCGGCGCGCTGGGATTGCAGCTTCTGGGCCCGATCCGCAAATTCCAGCGCCTGCGCCAGGTTCAACTCGGAAGCGCCCGGCTGCGATTGTTGAATGGCGCTCTCGAGGACACTTCGGCTGGATTCGAACGCAGTGGCCGGAGTCGCCAGCGCATCGGCGCGGACTAGCATCACGCGGTCCCGGCGAGGGATGCTGCGGAGGTAAGCCCGCGCATTGGCCTTGCCCTGATCCATCAGGATTCCTTGGCCTGCTCGCGACCCCATCCATGCCGATGTGTCGAGCACGATTACGTGATCGCGTCCGGCGGCGTCGAAAATCCCCAATTGCGGCCCGGCGATGGCGGTCAATAGCAGCGCCAGGCTGATCAGTTGCAGCAGCAGGCTCCAGGGCTGCTGGATGCGGCGGCGATGCTTCAGCTCGGTGCGCACGTCCGCGGCCGACCAGAAGCGCAGGGTCGCCACCAGTTGATGGCGTTTGGAGCGATCGAGCAGGTATAGCGCCACCACCCCAGCTGAGATCGCGCCCACTAAGCCCAGTAGCTCGCCGAGACCCAGATTCAGGAAGTTCATGTTACGTAACTACTCTAGCGCCGACAGATTATGCTACCGCACCGCTCTTGACCAAGGGGCCGAAGATAGCCTGCTCGATGGGAATCGACGTAGGCACGCCCAGATAACGGCCGTTGTTTCGTTCGGCCACTTTGCGGATCAGGTCGGCATGCGCGTCAAAGGCCGCGGTGTACTGCGCGCGGGCGTCGCCGTCGAAAGACAGCTCCACTTTCTGCCCGGTCTCGGCGTCTTCGATTTCCAGCTCGCCCTCCCATGGGGGTTGACGATCTTCGTCCGCCCAGATCTGCAGCAGAATCAGCTCATGTCCAAAATCCGCCAAGTATTGGAGCGGCTTTTCGCAGTCCCGGTCATCCAGGAAATCCGAGATCACCAGCGTCAAGCCGCGCTGCGGGTATTTCGAGCAGAACTGGCGCGAGCATTCCAGGAAGTTGGTCTGCCCGGAGGGTTCCAAGGCTGAAAGAAAGTTCATAGCCGGCGTAAACCGGTGCCGTCCGCCGCTGGCCGTGAAGGCGTCATGCAGCTTGTTACTGAAGGGCTGCAGGCAGATGGAATCCAGCCGGACCAATCCGACGTAACACAGCGCGGCCGCGAGCCTCTGCGCGTAATGGAATTTGTCGATCTCGCCGGTCTCCATGGACTTGCTGATGTCAATCAGCAGCCGTACCGGAATCCGCGGCTCCAACTGGAACATTTTGAGAAACAGCTTTTCGAGGCGCAGGAAAGCCCGCCAGTTGACCGCGCGCAGATCGTCGCCATGATGGAACTGGCGATGATCCAGAAACTCCTGGCCCGATCCGGCGAAGCGCGACGTATTGTGTCCCCCTACCAGCCCGGGCAGCGAGTTCTGCCACTGGATAGTCAGGCGTTCCAGCCGTTCGAGAAAATGGCGGTCCAGAAGTGGTTCAGGCACGGGACGAAACGGCGGCAGCCACGCTCGGGATGATTTTGCTCAGGATGGTTTCCGGAGTCTGCCCTTCCGCGTGGGCGTCGAAATTCAGAATGATGCGATGGCGCAAAACCGCCGGCGCGATGGTATCGATGTCCTCTATCGAAAGATGCATGCGGCCCTTCATCAGCGCGAATACGCGTCCACATTCGACCAGCGCCTGGGCCCCGCGCGGCGAACTGCCGTAGCGGATGAACTTGTTGGCCAGCTCGTGCGCCTCGGTGGCGCCCGGCTGAGTGGCCATCACCAGGCTGATGGCGTGATCCTGCACATGCGGGGCGACTAAAACCTGGTGGCAAGCCGCGCGCAAATCCAGGATCTCCTCGCGGGTGAGCACCGGCGAAACTTCGATCTCGTCTTTCTGGCTGGTGCGCTCGACGATGGTGCCCAGCTCGGAGCGGGTTGGGAAGCGCACCAGGATCTTCATCAGGAAACGATCGAGCTGCGCTTCGGGGAGCGGATACGTTCCTTCCATCTCGATCGGATTCTGCGTCGCCATAACAAGGAAGGGAGGCTCCAATTCCATAGTCTGCGTGCCGCTGGTGACGGTGTGTTCCTGCATGGCCTCGAGCAGCGCGGATTGGGTCTTGGGTGTCGCGCGATTGATCTCGTCGGCGAGAACGAGATGCGCAAAGATCGGGCCGGGGGAGAACCGCAGAGCTTTCGATCCGCTGTCGCTATCAATGATCATGCTGCCCACGATGTCGGCGGGCATCAGGTCGGGCGTGAACTGGATGCGCGAATACTTTAGGTGCATCACTTTGGATAGCGTCCGCAGCAGAGTAGTTTTGCCCAAACCCGGAACGCCTTCGAGCAGCACGTGTCCGCCCGCCAGCAGACAGATGAGCACGCCATCCACGACGTCCTGCTGTCCTACAATGATCTTTCCGATTTCCGCGCGAACGCGCGTGAGCTGCGTGGTGGCAAGCTGAAGGACGGTGTCTGGCTGCATCCAGACTATATTATCTCAGGCTGCCCGACTTTACCCTTTACCTGTGAGCATTGAGCCAGTAAAATCAGAGCAATCGAATCCAGGAGCGGCATGCACAGAATAAATGTTCTTGCGACGGCGGCCATAGTCACGTTCCTCGCCTTTTCCTGCGCCGTCTTTGCGCAATGGCCGTCATATCCCACGCCGGGGGCTCCCAAAATGAAGAACGGACAGCAGGACCTGAACGGTCCTGCGCCCAGAGCGGCCGACGGCAAGCCGGATCTTTCGGGTGTGTGGAGCGCTCCGCGAGGTGGTCCGGGAGGGCGGGGTGACGGAAAGGGAAAAGGTGAGGCCAAGGGTCCGGGTGGTTCTCCTCCTGCGCCGACTCCGCCTTCTGGCAATGCAACCGGATTTCCGCTAGGCATGTTCCAGAACATGGGACAGAACATGCCGGGCGGCTTGCTTCCGTATCAGCCCTGGGCGCTAAACCTCCGCAACGATCGCTTGGCGCAGAATAGCAAAGATCATCCCGACGCCCACTGTCTTCCATTGAACCCGGTACAGTTATGGTTCCACCCCCAGCCTCGCAAGCTGATCCAGAACTCGCGCGAGATCGTAATGCTCGCCGAGTCGAACGGAGGCACGCGGCAAATCTTCACAGACGGCCGTACGCTGCCCAGCAAAGACGACGTTCAGCCATGGTGGTACGCCTACTCGGTTGGAAGATGGGAAGGCGACACATTGGTGGTGGAGTCGACCGGTTTCCTGGATAATGCGTGGATCGATGAAAACGGCAGCCCGCTAACGAATGAAGCTCATGTGACGGAGCGCATCCGACGGCCTAACTACGGGACTCTTGAGGTCGACGTGACCGTGAACGATCCCAAGACCTATACCAGGCCGTGGACCGTCACTGCCAACCAGCGTCTGATGCCCGACGATGAATTGATCGAGTTCATCTGCGGGGAAAACAATACCAGCGTGGGGCACTTGGTCGGGAAATAGAAGAGATACTATCTCGGCCCGCCCGATCCTCTGGTCACCCGATCCAAGAAAAGTTCCAGGAAGGCTGGAACGTTCACTTTCACCGCCACCTGCGTCTTGGATCCGGAGGCCGGTTTGAATATGGTTTGTCCGGAGCCGGATGACGGGACGTCCACGGTGCCGGCCTGCATCTCCAGCAAGTCTGGTCGAAAAATCGCAGCGATAGCCAGGGGATCGTACAAGGTCGGATTTGCGTCGTGGGTCTGCTCCTGGGCGAGATCGACCAGACGAATCAGGAAATTTCCGGCGGGATCGTCCGCCAGACGCATACGGTCCAGATCTTTCTCGTGTAGTTGGCACTGCGCCGTAACGTCCAGGCCGACGGCGGTGATCGGAACGCCGGAGTGGAAGACGATTTCGGCAGCGGTGCGGTCGCGCTTGACGTTGTACTCGGACTCGGAACTCAGGTACGCCCCGGCCATCATGACGATTCGCTCGATATTGTTCTTGATGCGCGGATCGGTTTTGATCGCGAGGGCGATATTGGTCATCGGCCCGATGGCGACGATCGTGATCTTCCCACGGGATTCGAGGACGGTATCGATGATGAGGTCGGCCGCGCGCCTGCGGGCGGCATCCGGAATGACGTCGTTGCGCGTCAGGACGGCGAACTCTTTGGAGGTGGCGGCCAGGGTGGGATCGAGCAGAGGCTCGGGAGCGCCCACGGCCAACGCGATATCGCGGCGGTTGTAGATGCTCAGCATCTTCCACGCCAGCCGCGTCTTGCTTTCGACGTCATCGATCACCGTGGTCACGGCGCGTACGTCCAGCTCAGGCGAACGCAGCGCGAAGGCCAGCGCCAGGGCGTCGTCGATCGAGTCGCCGATGTCGGTGTCGAGGATGATGGGGATGCGCGCCGGGGCACGTTGCTGCGCAAGCGCGGTCAGACCTGCGAACAAAACCAGCACCAGCAACTTCCAACTCATGCCCGGATTATAGCCCGCCACCTGCCTGCAGGAAGCTCTGCAAGTCGACCTCATTGACCGCCGGCTCGCCTGGTGCCACATGGTTCAGCTTGCCGGCTTTCATCCACTGCTCCAGTTCATCGACCAGGCGGTAGAGGTGATCGAAAGAATCGACGATGAACAGCAGCGGCTGGTAGTGGTCGATCTCGAAGGCCTGGTTGATGGCCCACTCGATTTGCAGCGGGTAACGTTGCACATCCGGCGAAACCACGGCATGCTCGATTTCTCCAAAGGAGCTGAGTAATCCGCTACCGTAAACACGTACTCCGTCACTTGAGCCACTCCGGGATCGCATGAGTCCGAACTCGATGGTGAACCAGAAGAACCGGGCCATCGCGCGGAAAATACTGGTCAGGGTGCGGACTCGTTCCGCCGGATCGCGGATTTCAGAAACCAGCGCGGCGGCGGTATGCGCGCATTCTCCGAATCGCACCAGTGTTTCCGCGAAGTGCGGATCGGTGTGCATGGGAACGTGGCCGGCGATGTCGTGGAAGATATCCGGCTCCGGGAGGTAATCCAGCCGGTCCGCCTTGCGAATCGTCACCGTGGTGGGGAATTCGCGATTGCGGAGGCAATCGAAGAACACGAAGGCTGGCACGTATCCGGCAACCGCCTTGGCCCGGAACCCGGTCAGCGGTGACAGGAATCGATTCACGTCCTCCAGTAGCGGAATCCGGTCCTGCGGCAGGCACAAGGACTGAATCCCGGCCTGAAAACGTTGGTTGGCGTAGCGCTCCCAGCGTGGAAGCAGCCTTTTGTAGAGCCGACGCCAAGTATCGTGATCCTTAGCCGAGTATGCTTCGTACGGCTGGCGGATGTACAGGTCCGGGATGGCAATCGCTTCCATCTGTCTCAATCATACACCAACTAAGACCCACGTATATGTGGTGTTAATGATCTGTCACTGAAAACTAAGGGGAAAGCCCCGTATGTCCCCTGGCATAAGCCAGTTAGCATTGGAAGTAGAGGACTCTATGCGTCTTGCCTTACCTGTTTCGATGGTGTTGATGTTTGCGGGCTTTACCTGGTCCCAGGCGATTACGGATGCCGCGGGTGTGATTGCCGGCGGTTCGGTTGGCGGAGTGGCTGGGAAGAAGGTCGGCCAAGGCGTAACGTCAGTTTTTCAAAAAGTCGGCGGGGTAACCGCCAAGGCAGCCAACAGTGAGAAGTCCGGTGGCGTCGAAAAGCCCAAAGAAAGGGCCGGAGCCGTCCTGCAGACGAGTCCGGGAGGTGTAGTGAAGGACCACTCGCTGGTCCCTCCGCCTCCGCCCAAGAAAAAGATAGTTGCCACTGTTCCCGAGCCCCCCGCCGCTTCGATTCCGGTGGCTCTCACTGCGCTTCGCGCGACACCGGTGCTTCCTCCGCCTCCTCAGGCCACGGCGGAAGAGCTTAAGACGCTGTCCAACGGAACTTCCAGGGCTGAAGTGCTGAAGCTCGGCGCGCCGGCCTCGCGCATCACCATGATTGACGACGGGCACCTGGTCGAAATCTACCGCTACCAGGCGCGCGATACGACTTTCGGGGTGGTACGGCTCAGCGACGGATCGGTATCCAGCGTCCAGGTTCGTTAACCCCACGCCGGCTGAAGGCCGGGTCCGCATTGTATTCTGTCGTTAGTGTTCCGAGGGCAGCGGCAGAGGATCAGAATCCTGTTCGGGACGGCCGACGTCGTCCTGATCGCGCTCGCCTTTGCCTTGGCGTACGTGATTCGCGCCCGCCTGAATCTTGAGAACAACTTCTATATACCGCAGGGAGTCGCGGCATCCCTGCTGGTATGGTCGATGGTGGTGTGGGTAGCCACCGGCGCCTGGTGGGAAACCTACGACCGCATCGACGCCACGCATCCGCGCATCATTCTGCGCCATGCCTTCCGGCAGTGCCTGCTGGGGGCGATGTCGGTCATCGTGTTTGAATACTTCTGGCGCCTGGACCTCAGCCGTCTTTTTGTGGCGCTGTTCGCGCTATGCACCTGGTTTCTGCTGTGCCTGTTTCGCCTGAACGCCGGACTCTTATTGCGTGTAGTGCGACGTGAATTCTCCGTCCCCCATTACGTGATGGTGGTCGGGCTGGGCGATGCCGCGCAACGGCTCGGAAGGCAGCTGGAAGAAGCCGGCGCCTCACACGGCATCCGGTTGCGAGGGTTTTTCGCGGATTCCCCGGATGCTCCCTCGACTCCCATTGAGCTGGTGCGGAATTATCCGGTGCATGCGATCAGCGCGCTTCCGGGCCTGCTGCGCAGCCACGTGATTGACGAAATCATCTTCGCCACCGATAGCCGCCGTCTGGCCGAGCTGGAGGATGTGATGCTCCTGTGCGAGGAAGAGGGCGTGCGCACGCGGATTGCGGTAGGATTTCTGCCCCACGTGAACAGCCGCGTGTACCTGGATCGGCTGGGAAACTCGCCGCTGCTGACGTTCTCCTCCACACCGCACGATGAGATCCGCTTGCTGGTGAAACGCGTGACTGATATCGTTCTGGCGGCGGCGGCATTGTTGCTGGTGTTCCCGATCATGCTACTGATCGCGCTGCTGATCCGCCTGACTTCGCCCGGGCCCGCGATTTTCCGTCAGGAACGCTGCGGCTTGAATGGTCGCCGTTTCGTGTTCTACAAGTTCCGATCCATGTGCCTGGATGCGGAAGCTTTGCGGGAATCGGTGGAGCACATGAGCCAGCGCGAACTGGCCATGAAAATTCCTAACGATCCCCGGCTCACCGGAGTCGGCCGCTGGCTGCGGAAGTTCTCGGCCGATGAGCTGCCGCAACTGTGGAACGTGCTCAAAGGGGACATGTCGCTGGTAGGGCCCCGGCCGGCGATCCCCTCCGAGGTGGAACAATATAAGCGGTGGCAGCGCCGGCGGCTCCGGATGCGTCCCGGGTTGACCTGCTTGTGGGCGATCAGCGGGCGCGACGAGGTGGACTTCGAGACTTGGATGAAACTCGACATGGAGTACATCGACAACTGGTCTCTCGGGCTGGATTGGAAAATTATCCTGCGGACGATTCCCTCAGTACTGAGCGGCCGGGGCGCGCACTAGGTCAAAAATATCTATGGAACTTGTCCCGACCCAAGACGACGTCGTCGCGCTTCTGCGCCGAACCGGAGGCCTGCGCGACGGCCATTTCGAATATCCCGGAGGCCAGCACGTCACCGAATATCTTCAGGTGGCGCTCACGATGCGCGACTATCACGCGGCTAAAGTCCTGAGCGTGGGATTGAGCCGAAAGGTGCGTGCGAACACGGAAATTCGCGCCATGATCCCGGAGCTTTCGGTAGTGGCGCCGGCGACGGGCGGCCTTCCGGTCGCCTACGGCATCTGTGAAGCGTTGCGGGCGCGCCAGGTGTATTGGGCCGAGCGCGAGAACGATAACGAGCCCCTTCATTTTCGCCAATACCTGGAAGTGCGGCCCGGCGAAAGAGTGCTGCTGGCAGATGACATCCTGCGCACTGGCCAGAAACTGTTCGAGGTCAAAAAGCTGGTGGAGGAGCGCGGCGGCGAGGTGGTCGGGCTGGCCGTGGTGGTGTATCAACCGAATCCGATTCGCCAGGATTTCGGTAGCTTGCCGCTCTACTATCTGGCGCAGCTTGACGGCAAGTATTATGCGAATGCCTCGGCCTGTGAACTTTGCAAGCGCGGCGTGCCGGTCGAGAAGGTACGTCTGTAATCGCCGCCGCTCATGACTCGGCGCACCATTCTTTTAGCTCCGTTTGCGTTGGTCGCCCAGACTGCGCGCCCGCGGGTCGAAATTGACTGGATCCAGGGATCTACTGTGCCGGAGGAGTTCGCGCGCCAGAGCGTAGTCTTCCCCCGAGCCTATTCCTGTTGTCCTGCTGCGGGGCTGGCGAAGAAGGCGCTGGAGACCGGACGATTTCCGCATGCGGCGCGCCCGGATGATCCTTCCCTCGCCACGCTGCTTGGTCCCGAGGGCAGCGGCTCTGAGACCATCACGGTACTCACCGCCGAGTCGGGGAATGGGGAAGACTCGCCCTTTCAGCGCTCGGTTCGGGTGCCCCTGGCGATTCGCTGGCCGGGGAAGCTGACGCCGCGCCTGGCCGGTGAGCTGCTGGTCTCGCACGCCGACGTGCTGCCGACACTACTCGCGTTTATAGGAATGGCGGCGCCGGTGGGATTGCAGGGCCGAGATTTGTCCACTCTCATTCAACCGGGGTTGAATCAGAGGGATGTGCCGGACTCGGTGTACGCCGAGGGAAGGCTCGGATTGCCGGGCGAATGGCGCATGGTGGTCCGGGGATACGACAAGCTCGTGATTCGTCCCCAGGAGGACGCCACGCGCCTGTACAATCTGGCCGACGATCCGAGGGAAGAAAACGACCTGGCGCATGACCGCGAGCACGAGCTTACGCGCGACTCCATGCTGGCGCTGGCGCAGCAGTGGATGCGCAAGCTGGGCGATGGGATAGATCCGTCGGGGTTGCGCCTGCGGAATTAGGCGGTCACTGTTTCGGAGGCGGATCGGTGGGACGCCGCAGAGTAGGGGGCTTCCTTTTGGTGTTCTTCTTGTCCTCTGCTTTTTTATCTTTGGCTTCCTCGGGAGTAAGGGCAGCGGTTCGCGCGTCCTTTTCCTTCTTGTCTTTCGCGGCCACTTCGGAGGCGCGTCCGGTCAGATCCTCCTGTGAAAGTTCCAGGCTGTCGGAGGTGGTGTCGATAGCGTCCTTCAGCACGTAATCGTAGCGCGAAAGGTCGGAAGGCTCCGATTTCTGCAGCTTTTGAAGGCTGGCCAGCATGGCGCGCTCCCCTTCCACCGTGGCGGCCATCCCCAGGTTGAGCGCGACTTTGCGGCGCAGCGCATCGTCCGCCACAGTGTCGATGGCGTCGATGATCTTGGTGTAGTCCTCGAGCAGATCGTGAATCAGGACCGACCGGCCGGGTTTATTCTGCGCCACCAGCTGATCCACTTGTTCCACGCGCTGCTTCGCGAAGGCCAGATAAAGCTTGAGCCGCTCATTCGGCTCCTGGATGAGGCGGATTTGATCGGCTTCGTCGGCGGTGAGAAAGTCGCGGCTGCCCACTTGCGCGGCCAGCGGAAGTCCCATGCATAGCAAAATCAGCAGAGATTTCATTTCTTCTTCCCCATGATCCCAGTAATCAGCTTGTCATGAATATCGGAAACGGTGCGCTGGACCGGATCGACGGCGCCGCGATCGAACGCGCTCATCAAATCGCTGAGGCCGGCGAGACGGCGCAGAATTTCCCGAGTAGACTTCTCGGCTTCCTTGAACGGCTTGGAGTTCCGCCGGGGATCCTTGCCGGTGGCCATGAGCGAATCATAGGAGAGCTGGACGCCCGCCTCCACCTCGCCGAGAGCGGTGCGGCAAGCATCCACTTCGCCCTTTTTGTATAAGTCGCGAGCGGAATCGAGGGCCGAATTCGCGAATTGCAGGGCTAGCTGGCTGCGCTTCTCGAGCTTGGGCTCGGACTTGATCCCAGCCAGGTCCGCCGCCAGCAGAAGCGTCAAGAAGAGAAGCATATCTTATCTCTTACCTAATTCTTTTTCCAGCACTTTCACGCGCTGCCGGGCGATGAATTCCTGATCGGGATTCACGTTCTGGCTGGCCGCGAGAAACTTATTGTAGGCTTCCAGGGCGTCTTTGGTCTGGTTCAGCCGGTCCAGGGTGATGGCCCGTAAATAGAAATGCCCGCTGGTCTCCGCGCCCAGAGCATGAACTTTATCGAGGGCGGCCAGTCCGTCCACCGGCCGCTCGGCCATGATCAGGACGCCCGCTAGTTCGGTCCAGGCCTGAGCCGCGTCGGGCTTGATCCTGGCGGCGGCTGTAAACTGTTCCACGGCCGATGGGAATTTCCGCTGGTCTCTAAGAATTCGGCCGTAGAACATGCGCAACTCGAAATCTTCGGGTGCCGAAGCCACACCCTTGGCTGCTAAAGGGTCTGCCTTTGCAAGCTGCTTTTCCTTCACGTACGCCTGCGCCAGCGCGATCTGATTCGCGGGTGTGGGAGATTTTTCCACCACCGGTTCGAGCGTGGAGACGGCGGCGGCGCTTTGTCCCGTCTGCAGCAGCAGCAATCCGGTCCGCTCCTGCGCGCCCGGATCGTCGGGGAACTCGCGATAGATGTCCAGGGCTTGTGCCGCTTCGCCATGCTCCTCGTACAGCGTGGCCAACTCCAGCAGGTAGGCGTGATAAGAATGATCGAGGTTCGCGGCTTTTCGATAGTGCGGTTCCGCTTCATTGCGGTGGCCCTGCTGCGCGAGCGCTTGCCCCAGTCCCAGTTCGGCTCCGGCCGAAGCGGCGTCCATCTCCGCGGCTTTTTCGAATTCCGCGGCGGCTTCGGCTAGCTGCTTGGTTTCGAGCAACGCTGTAGCCAGATAATAGACCGGCTTGAACTCCTTGGACCTTTGCTCCACGGCGGCCTTCAGGAACGGAATCGCCTCCGCGGGATCCTTGGTGTTGAGGAGCGACATCGACAGATTGAGTTGCGCTTCATACAGTCCGGGATGCAGTTCCAGAGTCTTTTTATATTCCGGGATGGCGAGCGCATCCTGGTTCGACAGGCTGTAGGCCAGCCCCAGGTTGAAGTGCGCGCTGTAATCGGCAGGGTCCGTGGCAACGGCCTTGCTGAACGCGTCCACGGCCGCGGAGGAGTTTCCGGCGTCCAGCGCCTTGAGGCCCTCCGAGACGTAGTTCGGGGCTTGAGCCAAAAAAGCGAACAGCAGGATTGCCCACATACTTCTGATTAAATTGTAGTCCGGGCCGCTCTACAGCCGGTGATGGCCGCTAGTTCCTGCCGGAGCGGTCGAACAACGCGCTTTCACCCTTGCTATCGAAGATCTTCACGATAAGATCGCGCCTGGCCAAGAGGCCAAGGATTTCCGGTTTGGTGACGTCTCTGCCGAATTCCTTGGTCAAGGCGGCCTCGTCCAGGGATTTCATCTTGACCAGCATGTTCCGATCACAACTCTTCAGAACGCTGGGGTCTTTCAGAGTCTTGCTGATGCGAAAAGAACGGCTATGGTCAATCAGCCACAGATGCCAGTCCCGGTCGATCTGCATGTTGGTCTGGTTGCGGTCCATGTTGTAGATCAACTGATCGAAGACCTGCATGACGTTGTTTTCCTGGTTCCACAGTTCCACATTTGGAGGCTCCACTTTTTTGGCCCGCCTATCCTGTTCGTCCATCACCAGGTTGTCGATCCACCAGGTGAACGACGCCGCCTTCCCTTGATAGTTTCGTTTCACCGAAGGTGGCACCATGTCGTCGATTCCAACCAGCCGCGCCAGTTTCCAGCCAGCGATGTTGAATTTGTAAGTATCTTTAAATCCGATTTCGTTCAGAAAGGACTGTTTGTAATCGTCGATGGTCTGTACACTCGCGTCGTGGGTCACCGTTCCGTCGCTCAGGGTGACGCGAAAGGTGCCCGTAACGCCCTTCTTGGCCTCCTTACTGTTGGTGATTTTCGCCTTGGTAAGGAATTCTTCCTTTTGGTCCGGCGTGAGCACGTCGGCCGCGCGGAGAAAGCTGACAGGAAATACCAGCAGAACCGCAGCCAGAGCGGAACGATGAAGTCGTGTACGCATAATTTGTGCTCAGAAGTTTATCACCATCCGTTGTAGTAGAATAGGCCCCTAAATCGCATGTCTGGCGCCCAAGCTGCCGGGTCAAAAAAGAGCCTTATTGAGAAGGTTCTGTCCCCCTTGGCCGAGGTGCGGGCGGGCGAGGGCACAGGCGTCCTGCTGCTAGGACTGAACTCCTTCCTGCTGCTGATGAGCTACTACCTGCTGAAAACGGTTCGGGAGCCGCTTATCCTGACGCAGGGCGGAGCCGAAGTGAAGGCGTATTCGGCTGCTGCGCAAGCTTTGCTTTTGCTGGCGATTATCCCGGCTTATGGAGCTTTGGCTTCGCGGGTGAGCCGCATCCGCCTGATCACATGGGTCACGCTGATCTTTGTGGTCAATCTGCTGCTGTTTTATGCATTCGGTGTGGCCGGTGTCCGCGAAGGCGTGGTTTTCTTCCTGTGGGTAGGAATCTTTAACGTATTCATCGTCGCCCTGTTCTGGTCCTTCGCTAACGACTTGTATTCCGAATCCAACGGAAAGCGATTGTTTCCAGCGATCGCCGTAGGCGGCTCTCTTGGAAGCCTGGTAGGGTCCCAATCCGCCGCCATGCTCATGCGGGTCACCGGACCCTATCCCTTAATGTTGCTTGCGGCCGGGTTGCTGGTGATCTGCATTCTGATCAGCCGGGTGATCCACTACCGCGTCGCCCGGCAACCGGAGCACCCGTCGGCCCGCTTCACCAGCGAACCTCTGGGTAATACCGGCGCGTTGGAATTGCTGCTGCGCAGCCGCTATTTGCTGTTGATCGCTCTGCTGGTGCTGCTGTTGAACACGGTCAACAATTCCGGCGAATTCCTGCTGGGCAGGTTCGTTACCAGCGAAGCCATGCGCGTAGCCGGTTCCGACATCAGCCTCCAGGAGAGAATCATCGGGGAGTTCTACGGACACTACGAGGTTTGGTACAACGTGGTGGCGCTGGGGTTACAGATGTTCGCGGTATCCCGCATTTTCAAGTATGCGGGAGTTCGCGCCGCGCTATTCATCCTTCCTTTTCTGGCCATGGCTAGCTATTCGCTTCTGCTGGTGTTGCCCGTGCTGCCAGTCATACGCTGGGTCAAGATCGCGGAGAACGGCGCGGATTATTCGATTCAGAATACGACCGTCCAAGCCCTGTTCCTGCCCACCAGCCGGGAAGCGAAATACAAGGCTAAAGCGGCCATCGACACCTTCTTCAAACGGGCCGGCGATGTGCTGGAGGCGGGCGTGGTTAAAGTGGGGTCGGTACTCGGCCTGGGGATCGAAGGTTTTGCGATCATTAACCTGGTGCTGACGCTGCTGTGGATGGCAGTCGCTTTCGGCATCGCTCGGGCGCACCGCCGTCATGCCGGGAAAAGTCATCCGCGGGAAACCTTGGACGCACCCGTTTTAGCATGAAATTTCCCGGGATTCCGGAATCCTCCGCGGCTCGCCAGGCGATTCTGGTGTCCGGCCTGATGATGGCGTGGCAACTGGCCGCGAAGACCACGCGCGATAGCCTGTTCCTGGCGGTCTTCCCGGCCACCGCGCTCCCGGGGGCGGTGGGGGCGGCGGCGGTCTGCTCCATCTTGATCGTGCTATTCAGCACCAAGCTGGTGCATCGCTTCGGTCCGTACCGGGTGATTCCCTCGGTCTTTCTCCTGGGCGCAGCGCTGCACTTGGCCGAATGGATGCTACTCGCGACTTTCCCGGGTCCGGTTGCAGCTTTCATTTACATCCATATCATGGCCCTGGGCCCGGTGATGCTTTCGGGCTTTTGGGCCTTGGCAAGCGAACGTTTCGATCCTCGCGAGGCCCGCCGCCGATTCGGGCAAATCGCTGCCTTCGGGACTCTCGGAAGCCTGGCCGGCGGCCTGATGGCGGAGCGCGTCGCCGCCCTTAGCTCAAGCGCCGACCTGCTGGTCCTGCTGGCGGTCTTGCAACTCGCCGGCAGCCTGGCGCTATTCCGCTTTGCCACCGGCCAGACGGCGGAAAAAAGTCATACTGTACCTTCATTTCCCGAAATGATTTCGGGTGCTCCATACCTGGTCGGCCTGGCTGCTTTTGTGCTGCTGATCTCCATGAGCGCGGCCGGGCTCGATTTTCTTTTTCGATTCCGCGCCGTGGCCCAATTTGGAAAGGGTGCGCCTCTCAGCCGCTTCTTTGCGATTTTTTACACCTCCATTTCCCTGGCGACCTTCGGGGTCCAGGCCGGCCTCAGCCGGATCTGGCTGAAGCGATTCGGTCCGGGACGCACCGTAGCCGCGCTGCCGGTGGCCGTTACCGGAGCCAGTTTGGTTTCGCTGTTCGTTCCCGGCGCATTGGCGATCTTCTTCAGCCGCGGGTTGGAAGTGCTGCTGCGCGGATCGCTGTATCGCTCAGGTTACGAGCTGTTCTACACGCCCATGCCCGCGGCCGAGCGGCGATCGATCAAGTCGGCGATCGATATCGGAGCGGATCGCCTGGGCGAGGGGCTGGCCGCCGCGGCGATTCAGCTATTGCTGGTGCTCCCGGCGGAGGCTTCTTTCCGCTTCATCCTGGCCGCGACCGCCGTGTGGTCCGCCGTGGCCGCCTGGCTCGCGTTCCGGCTGGATCGGGCCTACATTGCGGTGCTTGAAAAAGGTCTGGCACGGCAAATCGTCACGATCGCACCGGAAGAAGCCGAAGATCCCGTCACCCGATCTATCGTGCTGCGCTCGTCTGGATCGACTACCGCCGCCGAGGCCGGTCAGCATCCAGTTGGTGTCCATCCCATGCATACCGCGGATGTCACTTTGCGGCGCCTGGCCGAGCTGCGGTCCACGGATCCGATGCGCGTTCGGGCGGCACTGCATGCGGTCGATCTGCGGGATCCATTGCTGGTGCCGCAAGTGATCGAGCTGTTGGGCCGGGATGAAACGGCGCGTGCCGCCCACGACAGCCTGTCCCGGGCGGCGGACAGCATCGCGGGACAACTCGCGGATCGCTTAGCGGATCTCCTGGAAAACGAAAAGATCCGCCGTCGCATTCCGCGGGTGCTGGCGGGTTCCAAGAGTCCCCTGGCGTGGCAGGGCTTGTTTCGGCAGTTGCGCGATGAACGCTTTGAAATTCGCCAGCGTTGCGCCCGGGGGCTCGAGAAGATGCTGCACGAGCACCCGGAATTCCAGCCATTGCCCGCGTCGATTTTCGAAATCGTCGCGAGCGAGCTGTCCGCCGGCCGGAAGGTTCTCTCGAAACGCCCCGAGTCGCCAGTGGAGGACGGAGATCATCTGCTGGTCGACGAGGTGTTGCGCGAACGAGCTTCTCAGGTAATGACGCACGTCGCGACTCTGCTTGGCCTAGTGCTGCCTCAGCAATCGGTCCGATTGGCGTTTCGGGCGCTGTACACGGAAGACGCGAAGTTGCGCGGAGTGGCGCTGGAATATCTGGATAGTGTCTTGCCCAAGGGGCTTCGTGAGCAATTGGCGGCGCAAATCGAGGGTCCCGTGGTGCGTCCGGAAAAAAGCGCGGCGGCCGCCGGGGAAGCTTTAGCCAACCTGATGGATGAGAGTCCCTCGATCATGGCGCGGCTGGAAGATCTCAGAGGTAATCAGCCGGCGCGGAAGGGAACATCGGGAGCGTAGCAGGTTCAGGCCGGGCGGCGCGGTACCCAGCAATTCGGAATTACGACGTAGACGACCTCGCCGTTCTGATTCCGCGCCGTGGATCTGATCTTCACAATTCCGTGGCCGGGCTGGGACTGCGAAGGTCGGATCTCGAGTACTTCCATTTCCACCTGGATGGTATCACCCGGTCGGACGGGTTGCGGCCATTCGATTCTGTCCACACCCAAGCCCAGGAGCGGTAGGCTGCCCAGCGGATTCGAATCGACGGTCAGTCGCATCACGATGGCGGCAGTGTGCCATCCGCTGGCAATCAAGCCTTGGAATGGACCGCGCCGGGCGGCTTCCGGATCGGCATGCATCGGCTGCGGGTCGAAGCGCCGCGAGAATTCGAGGATGTCCTCTTCCGTGACGGTCACCGCGGCGGTCTGGATTTTGTCTCCGACCGCGAGATCTTCTAGGTAACGGTCGCTCACAGTTTCAACAAGGCCCTGAGCCGTTTGGTCTGGACCCGGCTGACGGGGATCTCGGTCTGCTTCTTATCATCCATGCGCAGCTGAAAACTGGATTTGAACCACGGGATCACTTCTTTGATCCGGTGAATGTTCACCAGGTAGGAGCGGTGCACGCGCCAGAAGGTATCGGGATCGAGGTTCGATTGCAGCTCTTCAATGGTCCGGTAATTGGACTGGCCCTCGAGATTGCTCGCGACCACGGTGATCAGTCCGTCGTCGATGGTGGCGTAAACCACGTCCTGGGCGTCGACGATAAAATTGCGCTGGTTGCTCCTCACCAGGAGCTTACTGCGTTGCAGAGCGGGTTTGGGCGAAAGCGGCTCGGGCTGAACACCCTTATTTCGATCGCTTACCGCTTTGCGTGCGCGATCTACGGCCACCGTCAGGCGTTCCTTGTCGACGGGCTTCAGGACGTAGTCCAGCGCTTCCCAGCGGAAAGCCTCCACGGCGTACTGATCGTAGGCGGTCGCCATGACGAAATAGGGCAGGGGAACGTCCTGCTCACGTAGTTTGCGGATCACGCCCATGCCGTCCAAGCCGGGCATCTGGACATCCAGAAACACGAGATCCGGCTCCAGATCCTGGATCAGTTTGAGCGCCTCCAGGCCGTTGGAAGCTGTCGCGATAATGTCGATATCGGGGAACTCCTTGAGCTGGTAGGCCAGTTCCTCGGAGGCGAGTTTTTCGTCGTCCACCAGGATCGCGGAGATGGTCGCAGTCGCGCGATTCTGCATGAGATGCTAGTATATCAAGACAGGTGTTTCGCCCTCGCGCGTCTTCGCCGCTCCCTGCATGATACGGCCTGAGGCTAGTGCCGATGTCCACAGGGCAAACCCAACAGGCCCCAGTAGGCCAGGAGGATTAGCAGTTGCCCAATAACGTTCAGATTGCGCCCGCTGATGGAAAACTCGGCGTCTTGATTCCAGGCATTGGAGCGGTGAGCACCACCTTCATCGCCGGCGTGGAAGCCGTGAAGCGCGGCATGGCCGAGCCCATCGGATCGCTGACCCAGCTCGCGACCATCCGTTTGGGGAAGCGCACCGACGACCGCTCTCCCATGATCAGGGATTTCGTGCCGCTCGCCGGTTTGAATGACCTGGTCTTCGGCGGTTGGGATATTTACGAAGACACCGCTTATGAAGCGGCGGTCAACGCCAAGGTTCTGGAGAAAACCCAGCTCGAGGAGCTCAAGGCGCCGCTGTCCGCCATCAAGCCCATGAAGGCGGTGTTCGATCCGGAATATATCCGCCGTATCAACGGTCCCAACGTCAAAGAAGCCAAGACCAAGATGGATAAAGCGGACATGCTCATGGAAGACATCGAGCAATTCCGCAAAACCAACAACACTTCCCGGAATGTGATGATCTGGTGCGGATCCACGGAGGTATTTCACCGGCCCGCGGCCGTTCACAGAACGCTTAAGGACTTCGAGTGCGGGTTGATGCAGAACGATCCGGAGATCGCGCCCAGCCAGATCTATGCGTACGCGGCGCTGAAATCCGGGATTCCCTTCGCCAACGGCGCGCCCAATCTGACCACCGACACGCCGGCGCTCCAGGACTTGGCCCGCGAGCGTAATCTTCCCATCTGCGGTAAAGATTTCAAGACCGGCCAGACCTTCATGAAGACCCTCATCGCGCCCGGCCTGAAGGCGCGCATGCTGGGCATATCGGGATGGTTTTCGACGAATATTCTGGGAAATCGCGATGGCGAAGTTTTGGAAGATCCCGGATCTTTTAAGACCAAAGAGGAAACCAAGCTCAGCTCACTCGAACAGATTCTTCAGCCCAAGCTGTATCCGCAGCTCTATAAGGATCTGTATCACGCGGTCCGGATCAATTACTATCCGCCGCGCGGCGACTCCAAGGAAGGCTGGGATAACATCGACATCTTCGGATGGCTGGGCTATCCCATGCAGATCAAGATCGACTTTCTGTGCCGCGATTCCATTCTCGCCGCGCCCATCGTTCTGGACCTGGTTTTGTTCATGGACCTGGCGCAGCGCTGCGGGATGCGGGGCATCCAGGAATGGCTCTCGTTCTACTTCAAAGCTCCTATGACCGCGCCCGGGCTCTACCCCGAGCACGACATCTTCATCCAATTGATGAAGCTGAAAAACACGCTCCGGTGGATGCGCGGCGAGGATCTGATCACGCACTTGGGCCTGGAGTATTACGACTGATCCCGACTCGCTCGCGCCTGGGTTGTCCATGAGTGTTTGTTTATGAATGCCCGCCCATGAATTGCCTGGTTATCGGAGGAACCGGATTCGTCGGCCAGACGCTGGTGGCCGAGCTCCTGAAAGCCGGTCATAGCGTCGCAATACTGCACCGTCGTGCCAAGCATAACCTAGGCCGCAAGGTCCGCAATATCATGGCCGACCGCAATGACGGGCAGGCCGTGCGCTCCGCGCTGGCGGGAACCAAATTCGAGCTGGTCTTCGACAACGTCTACGATTGGGAGCGCGGCACCACTGCGGGCCACGTGGAAGCTACCGCGCGGGCGGCCGGCGATCACATCCGGCGCTACGTCTTCATGTCGAGCGTGGCGGCCTATGGCGACGGCCTGAATCACCACGAGGGTGACGCTCTGGCGCCAGATGACGCCCCGGAGTTATACGTCCGCAACAAGGCCATGAGCGAGCGCGCCCTGTTCCGGCTGCACCAGCGCATCGGGTTGCCGGTGGTGACTCTGCGGCCGCCTTATATTTACGGGCCTGGCAATCCGTATTACCGGGAAGCCTTTTTCTGGGATCGCCTGCGTGCCGGACGGGCCATTATCGTTCCCGGCGATGGCCGCCGGCTGATGCAGTTCGTGTACATAAAGGACCTGGTGAAAGCGGCGCTGCGGGTGATCGACGAGCCGGCCGCCGTTGGTCACGCATTTAACATCGCGAATTCCCGCCCGATTTCCCAGACCGACGCCGTGGAAGCTTTCGCCAAAGCCTGCCGCAAACAGCCCAACTTTGTCCGCATCCCGCGCGAGTATATTTTGCGGGCCGGCGGGCATCCCATGGGGCCGAAACTCTATTTTGGCGTGTACTTGGACATTCCCCCCATCACCCTGGTTACCGCCAAGGCGCAGCGTGTTCTGAAATTTAAACCCGTGGATTTCGTCACTGGCTTAAAGGAAACGCACCGGTGGTATGTCCGGAATAACGGCTTCGCTAAACCGGATTTTGCGTTTGAAGACGCACTGCTGGCGAATGCGCCAGTTCTGACGGTTCCGAAGGCGTAGCCGGTTTCCTGTAGGCCAGGGAATTGTCTAAGAAACGCGGCGCATAGAAGCGAGCCCGGCATCCGCTGCACCGGAAAGGTCGCAGCAGGCACAGGGATGCTGCCGTATCAAGGAATCCGGCGGAGCGCGATCGCCGTATTTTGGCGGTTCCACAGCGCCAGCATCGCGGAATCGAAACGCCTCTTATCAAGCTGCGGATTGCAAAACCTGCTCCGATTGAAGCCATGACCACAACAGAAGAAATGATAGCGGGATAACGGGGATCCATAAGGTTGTAATGCTCTCCGAATGCATCAAGCACGAATCTGGCCAATCCTAAAGTCTTGAAGATCAATGAGCGCGGTGCATAGATGCGCGCAACATTTACAGCCCAACGGAAAAGAATCCTTGACGAGCCCCTAGATTCGGTCGTATGCTTGAAACGAACGTATGAGCGAGCGGCTCGATACTAAGAGTAAAATCCTGGATGCGGCCGAGAAGCTATTTGGAATGAATGGCTTCGAATCCACCTCCTTACGCGACATCACCACCGCCGCGGAGGTGAATCTGGCCGCGATCAACTACCATTTTCAGTCCAAGGACTGCCTGATCGACGCGATCGTGGCGCGCCGGATCGAGCCCGTCAATAAAAAGCGCCTGGAACTACTGGAGGCGGCCGGCCCTGATCCCAGCGTGGAGCAGATCTTGACCGCGTTCATGGCCCCGGTGATGCAGGTCAAAGTGGACGCTGTGGTTCCGCTAATCGGAAGGATTCTTTCCAATCCGGAGCTGTTTGTGGAGCGCGTCTTCCACCGGCACCTGGCTCCCGTGTCCCAGCGGTTTGTCGAAGCGTTATCCGAAGCGCTGCCGGAATTGCCGCCTTCGGAATTGTTGTGGCGTCTGCATTTTTCAGTTGGTGTCATGACGCACACCATGTTGTGGGGGAGAATCTTCCCCAAAATCACCAACGGCGTATGCGATATCGCGGACCGCGAAGCGCTGGTGGATCGTACCGTCCGGTTTGTTGCCGCCGGTTTCCGCGCGCCGGCATCCAAAGGGAGTGACTGAAAAGATGAAGGGTACCCTACCGTTTCTGGCTGTGGGCCTGGTGGTCTGTGTTCCGCCGGGCATGGCGCAGAACGTCATGCAATTGAGTTTGAAGCGTGCGGTGGATATCGCGCTGACGCCCGAAGGCAGCGCACGGGTGGCGCTGGCCGAGCAATCCGTCCGGGTCTCGGAGACCCACGTGAGTCAGGCCCGCTCGGCGTTTTTTCCGACGGTCGACGGATCCGTGAACGAGCGCAGTCAAACCGTCAACCTGCATACCTTTGGCTTCAACTTTGATTTTCCGGGATTCGCGATTCCGAGCGTTGTGGGACCGTTCAGCATCTTCGATGCGCGCGCGTCCGCCCAGTTGACCCTATTGGATTTCAGTACAATCCGCAAACTTCGGGCTTCGCGCACCGGTTTAGAGGCCGCCAAGGCGGATCTGAATGTGGCCAAGGACCAGGTCAGCGAGCAGGTGGCTCGTGCTTATCTGGCGAGCCTGCGGGAGGACTCCGCGCTCGAGACCGCCCGTGCCAATGTCGACCTTTCCGAGGCCCTGGAGCGGCTGTCGCAGTCGCAGAAGGACGCCGGCACGGGAACTGGGATCGAAGTCACGCGTGCGCAGGTACAATTGGCGAACGATCGCCAGCGCCTGACGGTGGCCGAGAACGATCGACGGCGGGCGGTTCTGCAACTGCTGCGCGCCATGGGTCTGAATCTTGACATGGACGTCGAGCTGACCGACAAACTTTCCTATCAAGCCGTCGATACCGGGGCGGTGGAGGCGCTGCTGGAGACAGCGCGCAAGGGCCGCTCTGACCTCAAGGCCCAGCAGCAGCACCAGCAGACGGCCGAAATGAACTATTCGGCGGTCGAAGCCGAGCGGCTGCCCTCAGTCTCCGGGTTCGGCGATTACGGCACCATTGGCAATGAGATCGTGGGCGCGCATCCCACGCACACCGTCGGGGTGCAGCTAAAGGTACCGCTGTTCGATGGAGGGCGGCGGGCATCCCGAAGGCAGGAGAGTCTGGTGCAGGTCCGGGAAGAAGAAATTCGCACGCGCGACCTGGGTTTCCAGGTGGAACTGGATGTGCGTCTGGCGCTGGACAGTCTGCATTCCGCGGACAGCCAGGTGCAGACGGCGGGTCAGGGATTGACGCTGGCGCAGAGTGAGCTGGAACAAGCTCGGCGCCGCTATCAGGCCGGCGTGACCAATTCGCTCGAAGTCACGGATGCTCAGACTCGCCTGGATCGCGCGCGCGCGAATCAGATCGACGCCCTCTATAACTACAATCTCGCCCGGCTGGAGCTGGCTACGGCCACCGGCGCCATTCAGGGGTATGTCCAGAAATGAAGAAACGACGCGTAGTTCTGATTCTTCTGGTGCTGGCTGCCGCAGCCGGCGGAGCGTGGTACTGGTATTCCGGCCGGATGGTTGCCACCAACACGATCGAGGTCTCGGGCAATCTGGAACTCACTCAGGTGGACCTGTCCTTCAAGACCGCGGGCCGCATGACGGCGCTGGCGGTGCGGGAAGGGGATTTCGTGAAAAAAGGGGACCTGATCGCCCAGCTCGATTCCGTGCAACTGGAACAGCAGTTACTGCGCGACCAAGCCTCGGTTGCGGGGGCGCAATCATCGTTACAGCAGTTGCAGACGTCCATCGAGTATCAGGCCGCGACGATTGATAGCGACATTACATCGCGCCGCGCCGAACTGGCGCAGGCACAGGCCAAGCTGGACGAGCTGTTAGCGGGAAGCCGGCCGCAGGAGATCCAGCAGGCGCAATCCGCGGTGGCGGATGCGAAAGCCTGGAACGATCAGGCTAAATCGGATTGGGAACGCGCTCAAACACTGTTCTCGCGGGAAGACATTTCGAAATCCCAGTTCGATCAGGCCCGTGCCAAGCTCGACAGTACGGCCGCGCAGCTCCGTCAGGCGCAGGACCATCTGGGATTGGTGACGGAGGGCCCGCGCAAGGAAGAGATCGCGGGAGCGCGCGCTCAGGTGGCTCGGGCCCAGGCGGCAGTGCAGACCGCGGAAGCCAATCGGATTGAGCTGCGACGCAAGCAAGAAGAACTCGCAGCCCGAAAGGCGGAAATCGAGCGTACCCGCGCGCAGGTGGGGATGACCCAGGCCCAGATTAGCGATTCCACCATCGTGGCGCCCATCGACGGCGTTGTACTGGTGAAGTCGGCTGAAGCGGGCGAAGTGATCGCCGCCGGCACCACCATCGTCTCGTTAGGCGATATTGCGCATCCGTGGCTGCGCGCTTATATTAATGAAACGGATCTCGGCCGGGTGAAGCTGGGCGACAGAGTCCAACTGAGCACGGATTCGTTTCCCGGCAAAAAGTACGAGGGACACGTCTCATTCATATCCTCCGAAGCGGAATTCACGCCTAAGCAGATCCAGACCAAGGAAGAGCGCGTGAAGCTGGTGTACCGGATCAAGATCGACGTGGATAATCCGCATCAGGAGCTGAAGAACAACATGCCGGTGGACGGGGAGATTTTTCTGTGAGGCGGGAATGACGATTGTCACGGCCCAGGGGCTGACACGGCGCTTCGGCGCGCTCACGGCGGTGGATCACCTGAATCTCGAAATCCAGCAGGGCGAGATTTTCGCGCTGGTGGGTCCCGATGGAGCGGGCAAGACCACTACTATGCGCCTGCTGTGCGGTCTGATGGATCCGAGCGAGGGCAAAGCGATTGTGGCTGGCCACGACGTCTCAAAAGATCTCGACGCGGTCAAGGACCAGATCGGCTATATGGCGCAGCGCTTCGGCCTCTACGGCGACCTCACGGTGAATGAGAACATGGCGTTCTACGGCGATCTGTTCGGCGTGATCGGCCGCGAACGCGAGGAATTGAGCGGCCGGCTGATGCAGATGACCCGCATGGAGCCGTTCGGCAAGCGCCAGGCCGCGAAACTCTCGGGCGGAATGAAGCAGAAGCTGGCGCTGATGTGCACGCTGCTGCACAAGCCCCGTATGCTGTTTCTGGACGAACCCACCAATGGGGTGGATCCGGTTTCGCGGCGGGATTTCTGGGCAATCCTGTATCAACTGGTGAGCGAAGGGCTGACGGTTCTGGTCTCGACCGCGTATCTGGATGAGGCCGAGCGCGCCAATCGCGTCGGCATGATGCATAAAGGCCGGTTGATCCGCTGCGATACCCCCGCGGCGCTGAAGGAGAGCCTGGAGGAGACCTGTTACCGGGTGCACTTTCCTCATCCGGACGAAGCCCGGCCAGTGCTTGAGCGCCAGCCCGGCGTGCTGGGCGTGTACCACGCGGGCATCGAGTACCACCTGTTTGTCGATGAGCGCGTCACCACCGTCGAGAATCTGCTGAAAGTCACGCCGTTTACGTATCAGCTCATCACTCCGTCGCTGGAGGACGTGTTTATCGCGCTGGAGCGCAAGGAAGAAGTAGCCCATGCTGCGTAGGCCCAAACTATGGCCACTCATTGACGTTCGCGGTTCGGTGGCTGGCACAGAACCGCGCGCGCCAGCAAGCGGCCCGGAGTTATCCCGTGCTGCCTAAGGACAATGGCGGGCCAGCGGTCCGCATCGAGAAGCTGGTCAAGCGCTTCGGCGACTTCGTCGCGGTGGACGATGTGTCGATCGACGTCGCGCGTGGCGAAATATTCGGCTTTCTGGGGCCCAACGGGGCGGGGAAGTCGACCACCATTCGCATTATGTGCGGGCTGCTGGCGCCCACTTCGGGCCGCGCCATTGTGGGAGGCTACGATGTCGAGAAGCAGTCCGAACTGGTGCGCCAGAACATCGGCTACATGTCGCAGAAATTCTCGCTCTACGACGACTTGTCGGTCGAAGAAAATATCGAGTTCTTCGGGGGCGTGTATGGCGTACCGCCGGAGAAGCTGGCGCAGCGTCGCGATTACGTTCTGCGCATGGCGAATCTGGAAGACAAGCGCAAGTCCACGACGCGCGACCTCCCCGGCGGCCTGAAACAACGGCTTGCCCTGGGCTGCGCGATCCTGCACGAGCCTCCCATCCTCTTTCTGGACGAGCCTACCAGCGGCGTGGACCCGGTCGCGCGCCGCAATTTCTGGGACCTGATTTACCGGCTCTCCGAGGCGGGCCATACCATCTTTGTAACCACGCATTATATGGACGAGGCCGAGTATTGCCACCGCGTCGCGCTGATGTACGGCGGACGCGTCATCGCCCTCGGTTCCCCTACGGAGTTAAAGGCCGCGTTCGGGGAGCATCATCTGCTGATGCTCGAAACCACCGACTTGTTGGGAGCCATGCGGGCGCTGCGCGGGCGCCCGGCCATCGTGGACGTCGCGGTGTTCGGCAGCGGGCTGCACATCAAAGTGGATGACGAAGCGCGCGCCATTCCGGAAATTGAATCCGCGTTGGGCGCTGCCGGAATCAAGATCGGCGGGCTGGAGCCGATTCCTCCCTCCATGGAGGATGTATTCGTGGGGCTGATCGAGGAACAGGAGCGGACGGCCGCGGTTCGATGAGCATGTGATGAGTATGTCCAAATGAATTTTCGACGCACCGGCGCGATGGCCCGCAAAGAGCTGCTGCACATCATTCGCGATCCTCGCAGTCTGATGGCGGCCTTGACCCAGCCGGTTCTGGTGCTACTGCTGTTTGGATACGCGCTGAGCCTGGACGTCGACCGGATTCCGTCCATGATTTATGACGCCGACCGCAGCGCCATCAGCCAGAATCTGGTTCAGGAATTTCGCGGCTCCCGCTATTTTCAGATTGTCGATGAGGTGGATTCCTACGCTCCCATTGAGCGCGCCATGGATCAACGGCGAATCCTGGTGGGCATTGCAATTCCGGCGGATTACTCGCGAGACCTGCTGCGAGGAAAGGAATCACCGGTGCAGATCCTGTTGGACGGAAGCGATTCCAACACGGCTTCCATTGCCATGGGCTACGCGGAAGGCCTGGTTCAGACCTACGCGCTTCGCGCGCGCGAGAGCGCCCAGAGCCAGCGGACCGGCAGCGTTCTCCAGCCGCCCGTGAGCGCCAGCGTGCGTGTGTGGTACAACCCCGATCTGGTATCACGGAATTTTATCGTGCCGGGGCTGATCGGCGTGATTACCATGATCATTGCGGCGCTGCTGACTTCCCTGACCATCGCGCGCGAATGGGAGAACGGCACCATGGAACAGCTGCTCTCGACCCCGGTGCGTCCCATCGAAATGGCGCTCGGCAAATTATCCGCGCACTTCCTGCTGGGACTGACAGACATGCTGATCGCCCTGTTCGTAGGTGTGGTCATTTTTAAAGTGCCGCTCAAAGGCAGTCCGCTGCTGCTGCTGTTTTCCGCATGCGTGTTTCTATATGGAGCGCTGGCCTGGGGACTGTATATTTCCGCCATGTTCCGAAACCAGTTGGCGGCATATCAGATGGGCACGCTGACGTCATTTCTTCCGGCCTTCTTGCTGTCGGGATTCATTTATCCCATCTCGAATATGCCGTGGATCATCCGCGTGATCTCAGTCGTCATTCCGGCCCGCTACTTCATCGACATGACGAAAGGGATTTTCCTGAAGGGCACGGGTTTGCGATTGCTGTGGTTCGATCTGTTGCTTCTGATCCTGTACGCGGTAGGAGTTTCGTTTCTGGCTGTGCGCAAGCTCAGGCAGAAAATCTAAGGAGACACGTTAAACACGATGAGACAACGTCTCCGAGCCATGATTCGGAAGGAATTCACGCAAACGTTTCGCGATCCGCGCATGCGCGGCCTGCTGTTCATTCCGCCCCTGCTTCAGCTGCTGATTTTTGGCTACGCTGCGAATCTGGACGTCAACACTGCCCGCATCGCCTGGATGGATCAGGATCGAAGCCCGCAAAGCCGGGAGCTATTCTCACAGTTCCTGGGATCCGGACGGTTCATCATCGCGGCGACGCCCGCAAGTGAAAAAGAAATGCAGAACGACATGGATCGCGGCCTGGTCGACGGCGTGGTGCGGGTCCTGCCCGGATTCGCCCGCGATATCGAAAGGGGCCGTCCAACGAGTGTGCAGGTCCTGCTGGATGGCAGCAATTCCAACGCTGCCTCCATCGTGTCCGGTTATGCAGGCCAGACCATCGCCCGTTTTACCGGCGGGGTGATGGCGGAACGCCAGCGGGAAAAGCTGGTGGCCGCGGGCATGCCTATTCATCCGGCGGTTCCGCAGGTGTTCACCGAGACGCGTGTCTGGTTCAATCCCGAGCTGAAGAGCCGTAATTATTTCATCCCCGGTGTGATCGTTAACATCATCATGCTGGTGACCCTGTCGCTCACCACGATGGCTATTGTCCGGGAGAAAGAGCTCGGGACCATGGAGCAGCTCATGGTCACACCGATACGCCCGTCCGAGTTGATCCTCGGCAAGACGCTTCCGTTCGTGCTGATCGGATTCTGGGATATGCTGCTGGTGCTGGGGGCATCGCTGTTGGTATTTCACGTGCCGTTCGCGGGCAGCTTCTGGCTGCTGTGCCTGGCTTCGCTACTGTTTATTCTCACAACCCTGGGCGCCGGCCTGCTGATTTCCACTATCTCGCGCACCCAGCAGCAGGCCAACCTGGCGACGTTTCTGCTATTCCAGCCGTTCATGATGCTGAGCGGTTTCACGTTCCCGATCCGCAGCATGCCGCAGGCCGTGCAGTGGTTCACATTCGTGAATCCGATGCGATATTTCCTGGAAGTGGTCCGTGGAATCTTCCTGAAGGGCTCAGGCTTCGATACCTTGTGGCCGAATTTGCTCGCGCTGGGGGTTTTTGGCGTGGCGATCCTGTGGATCAGCGTCCTGCGCTTCCACAAGCACCTGGATTAGGGCAGGGAGGGTCCCCTGGTACACTGAAAACACATGGATTCCCGCCGGAAATTCGTTGGGAAGGTCGCTTACGGCCTAGCTGGGACCCTGGCCGCAGGTCCGGCCCGCGTCATCGCTGATAATGGGGCGGCGAACGAGCGCGTCCGCATCGGCATTATCGGCGCCGGAGATCGCGGGATGGAGTTGGTCAATCATATCCGCGCCTGCTCCAACACGGAAATCGCGGGATTTGCCGACGTGTATTCCAGGCGCCTGGAAACAGCCGCCGGCGTGGCGCCGGGCGCAGCGGTCCATGCCGATTACCGGAGCCTGCTGGACGATCCCGCCGTGGATGCGGTGATCATTGCGACTCCCCAGCATCTTCATGCGCGGCAGTTCTGCGACGCGATTGCGGCCGGCAAGCACGTGTATCTTGAAAAAGCAATGGCGCTGAGCGTCCCTCAGGCCAAGCAGATGCGCGCGGTTTACGAAGGCGACCGCCGCCGTCACGTGGTCCAGATCGGCCATCAGGCTTGTTCCACCGGACACGTGGCGGATGTCCGCCAGTTTCTCTCCCGGCCGGATCGTATAGGAAAGATCACAGCGATCGCCATGCAGATGCATCGCAATACGCCAGTGAACAAGCCGCAGTGGGCCCGGCCCGCGTTGCTGGCGCCGGACCTCACCCCCGATCGCCTGGACTGGGCGGCATTCCTCGGCGATGCGCCCCACCACGAGTTCGATCCGAACCGGTTCGTGCACTGGCGATATTTCTGGGATTACTCCGGCGGAAGCGTGTTCGAGCATATGAGCCAGCAGCTGAGCTTCTGGTACGGGACGCTGAATCTGGAGATTCCACAATCGGCGACCATGAAGGGCGGCATTTATCTCTGGAAAGACGGCCGCCAGGTTCCCGATACGGTCAGCGTAACGCTACAGCAGCCCGAAGAGATTCTGATCAGTTGGGTCTCCGGTCTGGGGAATAATCAGCTGGGCGTCAGCGAAGATCTGCTCGGTACGCATGGATCGATCGCGCGCGCCAGCCAGGTTCGCTACGTGCCGCAGAAAGTGAATCGTCCCGATCTGCAGGAAGCCGTCGGCCGGACCGCGCATGTCCCGCAGGCTCATTTGCAGAATTTCCTCGACTGCGTCCGCCTGGGAGGCGACCCGAACTGTCCTTTCGAACTGGGCTATCGCGTCTCAATCGCTTGCCGCATGGCTGTGGATAGCTATCGCGAAGGCCGCACCGTTCGCTGGGATTCGCAGCGCGAAGAGATCGTTTAGCCCGGCGACACAATCTGGGAACCCATGGATTTCGGATTCACCGAAGAACATCACCAGCTTCGCAAGACTATCAGAGCGTTCACCGACGCCGAAATGCTGCCCCATGTCATGGAGTGGGACGAATCGCAGCAGTTCCCGGTGGAGATATTCCACAAGCTGGGCGACTTGGGCGTGCTGGGCGCTGTGTTCCCGGAAGAACTGGGCGGGTCCGGCTACAGCTATGTGGATTACTCGATTCTGGTCGAAGAACTGGCCCGCGTGGATCCTTCGATTGCGCTGAGCATCGCAGCGCACGTGTCGCTATGCGCGAATCACATCTATCTTGCGGGTGATGACCAGCTGCGCCGGAAATACATTCCCAAGCTGGCATCCGGGGAACTGATCGGGGCGTGGGCGCTGACCGAGCCTGAATCCGGTTCGGACGCCGGAGGCACGCGTACGGCGGCGGTCCGCCAGGGCGATTGCTGGGTCCTGAACGGCAGTAAGACCTTCATCACCAACGCCCATATCGCGGATGTGTTCGTGATCATGGCAATGACGGATCGCGCGCAGTCGACGCACGGGATCTCGGCCATCGTTGTCGAAAAAGGCACTGCGGGGTTCCGCACAGGCAAGAAGGAAAACAAGCTCGGTATGCGTTGCTCGCCCACCGGCGAGCTGATCTTCACCGATTGCCGCGTGCCGGCCGCAAATCTGATCGGCCAGCAGGGCGAAGGATTCATCGATAGCCTGCGGGTTCTCGACGGCGGCCGCATCTCCATCGCCGCCCTCAGCGTCGGCATCGCGCAGGGAGCTTACGAAGCGTCGCTTAAGTATTCCAAGCAGCGCAAGCAGTTCGGACGCTTCATTTCGGAATTCCAGACGATCCAGAACAAGCTGGCCGATATGGCCACCGAGATCGACGCCGCGCGCCTGTTAACGCTGCGCGCCGCCTGGCTCAAGGATTCAGGTGCGGCGGTGAACAAGGAATCGTCGATGGCCAAGCTGTATTCTTCAGAAGTCGCCGTGCGAGTCGCCAATGAAGCAGTCCAGATCCACGGCGGCTATGGCTTCATCAAGGACTACCCGGTCGAAAAGTTCTATCGCGATGCGAAGCTGTGCACCATCGGCGAAGGAACCAGCGAGATCCAGCGGATGGTGATCGCCCGGCAGCTGCTTAAGAGCTGAGCCATGACCGATGCCGCGCAGAAAATCCTCGACGGCGATCTGCGCGCATTGGCCCGCGCCGCAACCTGGATCGAAAACCGCAGTCCTGAAGCCGAGCCGCTGCTGCGCGAGCTTTTCCCGCACACCGGGCGAGCTTTGATTATCGGCGTCACGGGCCCGCCCGGGGCGGGTAAGAGCACTCTGTGCGACCAATGTGTTCGCCTGCTTCGCAAGGAAGGTAAGACCGTCGGCGTGATCGCGGTCGATCCCAGCAGCCCTTACTCCGGCGGAGCGGTACTGGGCGACCGCATCCGCATGCAGGAGCACCATGCTGATCCTGGTGTCTTCATCCGCTCGATGGCGACCCGCGGATGGCTGGGCGGCCTGGCTCGCGCAGCTACTGAAATGACCATGCTGCTCGACGCGGCAGGTCGGGATGTGGTGCTGGTCGAGACCGTGGGAGTCGGCCAGGACGAAGTCGAGATCGCGCGCCTGGCGCACGTCACGCTGGTGGTGCTGACGCCTGGCGCGGGAGACGATGTTCAGACGCTCAAAGCAGGTATCATGGAGATCGCTCAGGTGTTCGTTATCAACAAGTCCGATCTTCCCGGCGCCGACAAATTGCAGCGCGAAATCCACGCGGCCATGGGTTTGGCGCATGGTCCCGAGGTCGAAATCGTCAACACTGTCGCGCTGGAGGGCAAAGGAGTGGCCGAAATGCTCGCGGCTGCCCGGCGCGCGGAACCACGCGGGCGCGACCCCGAGCGATCGGCCGAAGTCTGGGCTGCCCGGCTGCGGGAAATGCTGCGCGAGCGGCTGCTGGATCGCTTCTCGACTGAGACATTTCTGGCGGCGGGACGAGAAGTCGCGACCCACCAGCGTGATCCATTTTCAATCATTCATGACTGGCTCAAGAATTAATCATCTTGGAATTGCGGTCCGCTCCATTGAGCAGGCACTGCATTTCTATCGCGACCAGCTTGGATTGACCGTCTCCCTGCGGGAGACAGTGGCGATCGAAAAAGTCCACGCCGCTATGCTGCCGGTGGGGGAATCGCGCATTGAACTTCTGGAAGCCACAGACCCCGATTCCGTCATCGCAAGATTCATCGAGAAGCGGGGCGAAGGGTTGCATCACGTGGCTCTCACAGTTCCCGATCTCAATGCCGCGGTCGATCGGCTCAAAGCTGGCGGCGCGCGTCTACTCAACGAACCTCGCGCCGGAGCCGGCGGCCATCTATACGTATTTATTCACCCCGCATCGACTGGCGGAGTGCTTCTGGAACTCATACAAGAATGAAACCGAAACAATGAAACCAAGCATTGGCATCATCGGCGGCAGCGGACTATACTCCATGCCGGGGTTTGAAAGACATGAAGAGCGGACCGTCATGACGCCCTGGGGTGCGCCTTCGGACGCCTATATTGTGGGACACCTGGGCGGACGAGAGGTCGCGTTTCTGGCGCGGCACGGGCGCGGGCATCGCCTCTCGCCCTCCGAGCTGAATTTCCGCGCCAACATCTGGGGAATGAAATCGCTGGGCGTCGAACGCATTCTCTCGCTCAGCGCCGTCGGCTCGCTTAAGGAAGAACACAAGCCTTTGGATTTCGTGATTCCTTACCAGTTCGTCGATCGAACACGCGGACGGGTATCTACTTTTTTTGGCGAAGGGCTGGTGGCGCACATCAGCTTCGCGCATCCAATTTGTAGCCAGATGGCCGATGTCGCCTACGCCGCCGGTCAGGACGCGGGCGTACGCGTCAAGCTTGGCGGCACCTACCTCTGTATGGAGGGCCCGGCTTTCTCTACTCTTGCGGAGTCCAACCTGTATCGCAGTTGGGGCATGGACGTCATCGGCATGACCAACCTTACGGAAGCCAAGCTGGCGCGCGAAGCCGAGCTGTGTTACACCACCATCGCCATGGTAACCGACTACGATTGCTGGCATCCTGAGCATGACGCAGTCACGGTGAATGACATTATCGCCAATCTCACACAGAACGCGGCCAACGCCGCCAGGCTGGTGAAGGCCGCTGTCGCCGGGATGCCGGAAATGCGCACCTGCAAATGCGGATCGGCGCTGGCCAACGCTCTGATCACGGACCGCAAGGCGATTCCCGAGGTCACTCGCAAAAAGCTGGAGCTGCTGGTTGGCAAGTACCTGTAGCCTGCTGTTGGATCTCTGCCTCCGGGGGCAACCGTGGTCCTCGGAACTTCTGGATCGCGCAATCGCCGAAGACGACGGCCGCGCGCTAATGTCGATTGTCGTTGAATACCTGGGCGACCAATTCAACCCGAGATTGTGCAACGTGTATGCGGGGCTGTTTTCAGACGTGATTGCCCAGGTATGCCCCGAATTGGTCCCTCGCACACGCCGAGCCGCTAGCATTTCATATCCATGGCCCGAGGCCGATCGTGTGTACGTGTTATCGCGCATTACTCTGGGCGCCGATGTGGCCGTCACCAGCGTGTTGCTCGACAAAGCCAAGCGCCGGTACCCATCCGCGGAAATCGTATTTGCAGGACCTCGCAAAAACTACGAGCTATTCGAAGCCGATCCGCGTATCGCCCATCGCGAGATTGCCTACGCTCGCGGAGGATCGCTGCGTGACCGGCTTGAAGCATCCGCCGCACTCTGGTTTGACGGCGGTCTGGTGCTCGATCCGGACTCGCGCCTGACCCAGCTCGGTCTGATCCGCGTCTGCCCGGACGATCGTTACCGTTTCTTCGAAAGCAGGTCATTTGGCGGCGACGGAAACGAGCGACTGCCCGATCTCGCGGCGCGCTGGGCGGATGATCCGCAAGCCCAGCCGTATGTTGCGCCCCGTCCCGCCAGTGGTCCGTCTGCCGATATCACCGTCAGCCTGGGTGTGGGTGAAAATCCCGCCAAGCGTCTGGATGACGCCTGTGAACATCAGCTTCTTCAGATGCTCGCGGAAACAGGTGCTTCCGTACTGGTCGATAAAGGCGGCAGCGCCGCGGAACGCGACCGCGTGGAACGCGCGATCCCACCCGGCGCCCAAACGCACGAAGGATCGTTCGCACACTTTGCCGCCGAGATCGCGCGTTCCAACCTATTCGTCGGTTATGATTCCGCCGCCGGCCACGTCGCGTCGGCTTGCGGCGTGCCGTTGATTAGCATCGCATGCGGTTTTGCCAGCGAGCGGATGCTGGCCCGCTGGCGACCCAAAGGAACCATCGTGCGCGGCGACCGTCCCGACCCTCTCGGTGAAGTTCGCCGCGCGCTCGCTACATATACATTCCGCCGTTGACGTCGAGCACGTGCCCGGTGATGTAGCCGGCTTCCTCGCTCGCCAGAAAGCGAACCGCCGCCGCGACGTCCTCTACCGTTCCGAACCGCTTCAGTGGAATATGCGCCAGCAGAGTATTTTTCACCTCGTCGGAAAGCACTGCCGTCATATCGGTCTCGATGAATCCCGGAGCCACCGAATTGACGGTAACGTTCCGGCTGGCGATCTCCTGCGCCAGCGACTTCGTCAGTCCGATCAATCCCGCCTTCGACGCCACATAGTTCGACTGCCCTGGATTTCCCGTCTCGCCGACGATCGAGGAGATGTTGATGATCCGTCCCCAGCGTTCTTTGAGCATGGAGGGCAGCACCTGCTGGATGGCCAGAAACGCGCCGGTGAGGTTGGTGGCGAGCACGGCATCCCAGTCGTCTTTTTTCATGCGCATGGCCAGACCGTCCTTGGTGATGCCGGCGTTGTTCACCAGGATGTCGATCTTGCCGGCCTTGGAAAATGCTTCTTTAATGGATTCGGGCGAGGCCAGGTCGATCGCCACGCAGGTGGCGCGCGGAATTTGCATCGCCGCTTCTTCCAGCTTGGCCGCGTCTCGCGCCGCCAGGATGACGCGCGCACCCGCGTCGCAGAGAGCCTGGGCGCATGCGCGGCCAATCCCGCGGCTCGCTCCCGTAACAAAAGCAGTCCTGTTTGTCATGTTCGTCATGGCGATCTTCCATAATAGTGGAAATGGCTTATGACGATCTCCGGGAGTTCATCCGTGCGCTCGAGAAGCATGGCGAGCTCAAGCGTATTCCTTTTGAGGTTGATCCGCGCCTCGAAATCACCGAGTTCGCCGACCGCAGCGTGAAAACCGGCGGCCCGGCGCTGTTGTTCGAAAAACCCAAGGGTTCGGATATTCCTGTGCTCATCAACGCATTCGCCAGCATGCGCCGGATGGAAATCGCCCTGGAGGTATCCTCGGTCGAAGAGGTCGCCGGCCGCATCTCCGAGCTGCTGGCGATGCAAAAGCCCGAGGGCCTGTTGGGGAAGCTCAAGATGCTGCCCAAGCTGGCCGACCTGACTTCGATTTTTCCCAAGACCGTTTCAAGTGGCCCCTGCAAGGACGTGATCAGACCTAAGGGCAAATTCGATCTCAATTATTTACCGGTGCTGCACTGTTGGCCGCAGGATGCCGGGCGCTTCATCACTCTTCCTATGGTGTTCTCGCGCAACCCCGACACCGGTAAACGCAACTGCGGCTGCTACCGGCTCCAGGTGTTCGACGGTTCGACGACGGGGATGCACTGGCAGACCCATAAGCAGGGTGCGGAGCATTATCGCCGACTGCGCGCGAGCGGCGGAAACAAACGTATGGACATCGCCGTCGCGATCGGCTCCGATCCGGCTACCATGTACTCGGCTATCCTGCCTTTGCCCCCGGATCTGGACGAGATGATGATTGCCGGGTTCCTTCGCGGCAAGCCGGTCGAGATGGTTAAATGCGAAACCAACGATCTGGAAGTTCCCGCCAACAGCGAAATCGTTCTCGAAGGCTACGTCGAGCTGGGCGAGCTTCGCCGGGAGGGACCGTTCGGGGATCATACCGGCTTCTACTCACTGGACGACGATTATCCGGTGTTCCACGTCACCTGCGTCACGCATCGCAAGAACCCGATCTACGCGACCACCATCGTCGGCCCGCCGCCCATGGAAGATTTCTATATGGGCAAGGCCATCGAGCGCATCTTTCTGCCGCTGATGCGGCTGCAGCTTCCCGAGATCCGCGATATTTCCATGCCCGCCGAAGGGATTTTTCACAACCTGATACTCGTTGCCATCCGCAAATCTTATCCCGGCCACGCGCGCAAGGTGATGCATGCGATCTGGGGGCTCGGCCAAGCGATGTTTTCCAAGTGCATCGTGGTCGTGGATGAAGACGTGGACGTGCAAAACTCGAGCGAGGTGGCCTGGAAGGCGCTCAACAATATCGATCCCGAGCGCGACATCCAGTTCGTCCTGGGACCGGTGGATTCGCTGGATCATTCCAGCCGGCTGCCGAATTACGGCTCGAAGATGGGGGTCGATGCGACCCAAAAGTGGCCCGGGGAAGGTTTCACGCGGCCGTGGCCCGATGTAATCCGCATGCCGGACGACGTTCGCGCCCGTGTGGATGCGCTGTGGAAGAAAGCGAAGCTATAGTTCCGCTTAGTGGCCGTATGAAAGCCCTCGAATTCGAAGCGACGCTCGGTAAAGACTCGAGCCTGAAGGTTCCGGAGAATGTTGCCTCTTGCCTTCCCAAGGACGAGGCTGTCCGTGTTATTGTGCTCCTCCCAGAGGATGGGAGCGGTTCTGACTGGCGTCGGCTCACCCGCGATCAGTTCCTGGCGGGCTATAGCGACGGCGACAACATCTACGATGCCGTTTGAGCGCGGCGAGATCGTCCTCGTAGCGTTCCCTTTTTCCTCAGAGTCAGGCGCCAAGCAACGTCCCGCCCTCGTCTTGCTGGACACGGAGATCAGGACGTTCTCGTGGCTCGGGTAACCACCCAGGCAATCCGATCGCGTTACGACGTCGTTATTGGAGAGTGGAGCACGGCCGGCTTGCTGGCGCCGTCTGTTGTGCGCCTCGACAAACTGGCCACTCTTGAGAGAACCTTGGTGCGCCGACCGCTTGGCCGATTGACGGATGCTGACTGGTCCGCTGTGTGAGCGGTCCTGCAGCAAGAGTTCTGCGAACCTTGAGATGTTAAACTAGAAAGACGCGGCGGCTGTAGCTCAGTTGGTAGTAGCGCCAGATTGTGGTTCTGGATGTCGTGGGTTCAAATCCCACCAGCCGCCCCAGATTTAGGTTGTCCGGCCCGGACACATAGGTAACAGTTTGTTCCTAAGACATAGGTAACACTTTTGGCCCAAAGGGGTTTTCGAGGGGCTGCAAAGTTCGTTCCTCC
>Ga0207674_10000440_pt1 | contig 53812 bp, 34 predicted proteins | sample KBSCornC72_FD_184303 | JGI IMG/M metagenome (GOLD analysis project Ga0207674, IMG submission 184303) | Corn rhizosphere microbial communities from Kellogg Biological Station, Michigan, USA - KBS Corn C7-2 (SPAdes) (version 2) | ecosystem: Host-associated > Plants > Roots > Rhizosphere > Soil ... | reverse complement strand
GTGGCTGAACCGGTGCCGCGCGATCCTCGTGCGATGCAACAAGAAGTCATCGAATTACCTGGGCCTGATCCAGTTGGCCGTCTGCCTGCTGTGGTACCGACGTGCCGTCAGACTCGGGCCGCTTTCCTTCCCCGAGGACGTTTTGAGATAGTTACTATGAACCAACGCCAGATTTCCAAGATCCAACTCTAGGTGTTGCGGAGAAATACACCATCAATGGCGAGGACAATATTTGCCTGCATTCGCCAAATCCCTTTCAGCCCGGTGGTGTTCGATTCAATGGATCAATCGAGATGCCAGCCGGGACATTCGGGGCGGCCGGTCAATGGGCTTACTGGCAAGTCGTCCGCCCTGACCACCACTACGTGACGGCTGGTTTGGGAGAGCATCTGACCGTCCCGCACAATGGCCAATGGGGGCTGGACAACCAACTCCCCTACGCTGGCGCGTACGAGACCGGTACGTTCCAACTCACGGACGATACGCCGCACGTGACACTGAATCCGAATTTCTCTTCCATCTCAACGGCAGTGGACGCGGTGATGTACGCCATGTTCAAACCGCCTGGTGACGACAGCAAATGGGTGGCAATCACGGCCTGGGAGTGGGGCTATTACATTTCCGCGACCGAAAACAATGGCGCGTGGGTAATCGGCCCGGCAAACCAATGGCTGTTCACACCGCCACAGGCGGTTTCCCTGAGTTCACCTCCGACGTGGAATTTCGCCCACATCAACGCCTCCGGCATGGTCGCCGAATAACGGGTTCGCCCCGCGGCCCGACATTGCCAATCTCGGCACCGCGCGCAGAGGGAAGCATGTTACGATCGTTTCGCATACTCCTGACCACCACGACGACCATCGCCTTGATCCTCTCGGGCGGCGGATGGATTCGCAGTTATCACGCGCGGGACGAGTACCGCTGGTTCGACCGAGCCCGCACGATCGCGTTCGGTCTCCAGTCGGCGTGCGGGCAAATCAGGTATTACAGAAACACACCGCTTGCCCCCAATTGTCTCATACCCCCTCGCACCGGAGGATATCGACGCGACGTGGCAACCCCATTCGATTCCTCGCCCGTACACACCCATTACACCTTGGAAATCCAACGGTATAGCGGCCCCTGGCGACCGGCATCCGCGCCCTCCATTCCCGTTCGCTGGGGTATCGCGGGCTTCGCGTATCACTCTGGCGACGCCCTAGATTCCCATAGCATTCAGTTTGTCACGCCCTATTGGCCCTGCGTAACTTTGGCAACCATCGTCCTCGTTTATCAGTCATCCTCAGCCGTCAGACGCGCCCGACGTCGCCGTCAACGACTGTGCGTTGAATGCAACTACGACCTCCGCGCCAGCACCGGCCGCTGCCCCGAGTGCGGCCACCCCATCCCCGCCAGCAACCCCGCCACACCCGCCAATACGGCCCCGCCCGCTGCGCCAAAATAGCGCCGCGCGCGCAACCCCCTCCGCCACCCAAAATAAAAAATAAAACCCCATTCCCCGCCCGAAAACCCAGCTTTCCCCCCGCGCGTTGCGCGCCGCGCGCCCGCCGCGCGCAAACCCGACCGTCATACGGAGGACCAACATGCGCGCGAACAACCCCGTCCCCCTGTCCGACTCATCCTTCCGCCTTCATACTTCACCAGCGATTCCCCAAAATTCCCCAGAATCGAGAACTCATCAAAATCGCACGGAAAATCCCGCCCAGCTTACCGCCCCCGCGCATGCCGGCCCAAAACGAACCCACCGCCAAAAAGTCCGCGCCACACGGCGCAACCCCGCGCAACAACCTCGCGCGCCGGCGCAAAACGAACCCACCGCGACCCAGAACTCCGCACCCTCGGCGTCCGCACGCCCCCTACGCCATCTCCAACCCCCGCATCGTCCCCGTCGACGACGCGAACCGATCCGCCTCCAGCCCCATCCGCTGCAGCATCGAGACGAACAAGTTCGGCAGCGGATAGTTCCGCTCTTTATCGAACATCAAATGCTGCCCGTGCCGGAACCCGCCACCCGCAAACAGCGTCGGCAGGTTCGTCGTCACGTGCGTGTTGGCGTTCCCCAGGTTGCTGCCGTAGAGGATCATCGTGCGGTCGAACAGCGTCTCGCCGTCTTCCTTCACCGCCTTCAGTTCGCCGAACAAGTTCGCCAGCAGCTTCATATGCCACTCGTCGATCGCCTTGAGCTGCGCGATCTTGGCTTCCGACTTCCCGTGGTGCGACAGGTTGTGGTAGCCGTCGGTGATCTTCATCCCCTCGATGTCGATCGCCGGCGAGTTCACGCTGTCCAGCAGCAATGTGACCGACCGCGTCGAGTCCGTCTCGAACGCCAGCCGCGCCATGTCGTACATGAGCTTCACCTTCTCCATGTACTCCTTCGGGCTCGCCGGGTCGAGCGGCACGCTCGCCTTTACCTTCGGCTTGGGCTTGTGCTCCCACTCGCGCGACATTTCCATCCGCTTTTCGAGCTCGCGCACGCTCGTGAAATACTGGTCGAGTCGATCCCGGTCCCGCGCGCCGACGCCGCGCTTCAGGTCCTTCGCCTGGTCCGCCACCGCGTCCAGGATGCTGCGCCCCAGTTGCAGCTTGCGTTCCTGCGCCGCGATCTCGGCCGGCGAGCCCTGCATGAACATCCGCCGGAACACGTCCGCCGCCGATTCCTCGCACGGGATCATCACGCCCGACGGCGTCCACGACAAACTCCGCTGCCCCCGCTGCACGTTCACCCCCAGCGTCATCGACGGGAACCGAGTCAAATGCCCGATCCGCTCCGCGATGTACTGGTCCAGAGAAATCGTATTGCGGAACCCGCCGCTCCCCGGGTGCGGCGCCGCGGTCAGGAAGCAGTTGTCGGCAGGGTGCCCGCCGTCCACGTCCGGGTGCGACACGCCACTGAACACGGTCATGTCGCTCTTGAACTCCCGCAGCACCTGCAGGTAAGGCGACAGCGCGTAATTCCGCCCGCCTTCTTTCGGGAAGAATTGTTCCGGCAGCAGCCCAAGATTATTACAAATGCCCAGCATGCGCCGCGGCTTGCCCGCCGTCCCCGCCGCCGCCGTTTCAGCCGCCCGCGCCAGCGCCGGCCGCATCGCGTCCAGGAGCGGCAACGACAGCGCGATCCCCGCCCCGCGCAAAAACCCGCGCCGCGAGACCGCCCGCCGAGAGATGAACTTCGACGACGCCGACCGACCCGCGTTCGTATGCCGTATATTCATAAGCCGACCTGCCCTGCGACCGACGTCACTTGTTCACGAACAATTCGCTCTTCACGATCTCGTGGATCAGCGTCCGCACGCCGTACCCGCTCGGCGCCGCCGCGTCCAGGATTTGCTCGACCTTCGCCCGGTCGCCGAACCGCACCGGCGCCCCGGTCGCGTAGACGATCAACTGCCGCGTCAGGTTCCGCGCTACCTGCCGCTCGTCGCTTAACAATAACCGCTTTAAGCCCCGCACGTCAGCAAATTTCCGCCCGTCGGGCAGTTGCCCGCTGGCGTCCACCGCCGGCCCCTCGTGGAACACGAACCGCTGCCCGTTCTTGCCGATCCCGATCACCGGCGCCGGCGCGGTCGTCGCCGTGCGCGTCGTCGGACGTGTCGTCGCGTTATTCGCCGTCTTGCCGTCCCCCAGCGCCCGGTAATGGTCGCGCCAACCCCCCAGCACGTCAAAGCTCTCCAGCGCGAACCCCGCCGGGTCCATCTTCGAGTGGCAGACCGCGCAGCTCGGCTGGTTACTGTGCTTGGCCAGTTGCTCGCGGATCGTCGTCGCCCCGCGCGTGTCGGGGTCGATCGCCCCCACCGTCTTGGGGGGCGGCGGCACGGGCTTGCCCAGGATCCGCTCCATGATCCACGCCCCCCGCAGCACCGGCGAGGTCGTCGTCCCGTTGGCCGTCACCTTCAGCACGCTCGCCTGCGTCATCAGCCCCCCGCGCACGCACCCCTTCGGCAACTCCACCCGCCGCAGCGCCACCCCGTGCACGCCCGGGATGCCGTAATGCGTCCCCAGCCGCTCGTTCAGCATGGCGAAGTCCGAATCGATCACGTTCCGCGCCGGCAAATTCTTCCTGATCAACTCGGCAAAGAACAACTGCGTCTCGTCCAGCGCCGATTCGACCAGCAGATCGTCCAGGTAATAGTCGTTGTAAAGCAGCTCGTCCGCCCCCGTCGAAACGATCTTCCGCAGGTCAAGCCAGTAATCCAAAAACGCGTCCACGAACTGCCGCGACCGCGACGTGTTATTGAGCAGCCGATCCGCCTGCCCCACCAGCACGCCCGGCTTGTGCAACTCACCCTTGGCCGCCAGCGCCCGCAGCGCGTCGTCCGGCTCGCCGTTGGTCAGGAAGTACGACAACCGCGAGGCGAGTTCGACGTCGCTCAACCGTCCCGGCCGCTCTTCCAGGCAGATAAACCGCGGCGAGCAGAGCACGCCGGTATACCCCGCGATCATCGCGTCCTGAAAACCGCTCCCCGACCCCATCGCCCCTTCGACAATGCCGGCGAACCGCTCCACTTCCGCGTCCTCGACGGGCCCGCGATACGCCTTGGCCATGAAGTTCTTCAACAGCCGCCGCGCGTCGGCCTTCGGATTGGTCGAGACCACTTCCGCCGTCGCCGCACCGGCCGCCTTCTCGACCGGCAGATCGCCAAACAGCACCCGGTGCCCCGCTGGTGGCCACTCGTCCAGTAGCGGCCCCTCCACTTCCATCCAGTTGAACGCCACGCCCGGGCAGCCGTCCTTCTCGGCCAGGGGATTATGCCAGTTGGGCGGCCGCGAGCGGAACAGCCGCGCTGCGTCCGGACGAATCGATTCGCCCGCCAGCAGATAGACGTCCAGCTCCGCCACCTCCGGCTCGATTTTCGCGTCAAACGTCCCCAGCCTGCGCAGCAATCTCGGTGGCGTCTCGGAGTAAATCGTGATCGGCTCGTCCCGCCGGCCCGGCGCGATCGAATCGAGATCCGGGATGTCCCACTTGTTCCCCTTGCCCGGGCCGACCCACACGGTGTAGGTCTTGAACCGCAGCTTGTAATGCCCCGCCATCGGCGCCTGGAACCGGTTGAACTTGATCTCGATCGGCTCGTAGGTGCTGGCGACCACGCCGACCGATTCCAACTCGCGTGCCACGGGATCTTTGTCGCCGACGGTGATCGGCGCTTTGCCCGCCCGTACGTCCGGCTGCGGCTTGGTTCCCAGCGCCGGGAACGTCGCCCGCTCGGGCCGCTGGTTGAAGACGCTGAACGCCATCTTCCCCGTGAACGATCGCTGGTCGCGCGTGTAGTATCGCACCGTTTTGGTCGCCGGGCGCTCCACCTGCGTCGCCACCACCTGCCGCAGGGCGAAGTCCGCCACGGCGAGGTACCGCGCCATCTGCACGTGCGACACGTCCAGCGCGTCGCCGACCTTGTTGAACCGGTTGGCCTCCCCGTCCTCCGGCAGCGCGTCCTTCAGTTGAAGCCACGGCGCTTTCAGCAAATCGCGCAGCGTGTTCTCGTACTCGTATCGGTTGAGCCGCCGCTGCGTCGCCCGCCCCTCGGCCACCGCCCTCGCGTCGTCCGCCGCCGTCAGCGACTTGGTCAGGGATCCATCGAACGACGCCAGCTCATTCGCCGCCGGTCGGGCCTTCTTCTTCGGCGGCGGCATCTCCCCCGCCGCCACGCGGTCGTGGATCCTCACCCACTTGGCGAAGATCTGCTGATTCGAGAGATCGAACGACAGCGTTGTCAGATCCAGGTCGCCCTTTTGCGTGTCCGTGTCGTGGCATTCCGCGCAGCGCTTTTCGACAAACGCCTTCACCTCCGCCGGCTGGGGAACGGTCGTCGCAGCCAAGGCCGACACCCCCGCCCACGTCGAGATTGCCCCGACGATCGCCTGCCGAATGATTCCTCGGACGCCTCGCATCATCTGCATATACCGCCGTCGCGTGCCTGCGATGAACGATTACCGCCGAACTGCCGGTTTGGGCTTCGCAGGGGTCGGTTTGACCACGGGGACGATCGAAAACACCGCAGCCGGCTTCGCTTTCGTCTCATCCTTCTTGCTCACCGGCGTCGCCAGTGCCGCCGTCCAGACCGTCGAAAACGCCACGTTGGGTGCGGGCGACGCGGCCGGCACTGCTTCGCCCGGCGCGGGCAAACTCGTGTTGTAATGCTGAGCCAGCACCACCAGGTCGTTGAAATCGACCTTTCCGTCGCCGGTTATGTCCCCGGTCGCGTAGGTCTTGCCGGTCGTGTTGTAATTCTGCGCCAGGATCACCAGGTCTTTGAAATCGGTATTCCGATCCCGATTGATGTCCCCGCCCAGCAGGTAGAAGTCGGACGCCAGGGCCAGGGCGAGCGGATTCCCCGCCAGGTCCGTCGCCGCCGAGGTCGCCAGGCCCAACCGATAGTTCCCGTCCGGCAGGGGGGCGGCAAATGTCCAGGTCGCCGTTCGGGTCGCCGAGTCGTATCCGAACGCACTAATCGGCGGCAATGTCCCCGCCGGTGGCGCGCCGGCCAGGGGCGTCAGCGTCAGCGAGTTGATCGTCAGGCCGGTCACGTTTTCACCGAACGTCACGACCGCCCGCCGGCGACCCACGTAATCGAACGACGCGTCCGTCGCCTTGGGCGCCACTCGGTCGATTACCCACGCCGTCCCCGACGCCTGCGCCAGCGGCTGCTGCGTTAGCGCCCCCACGACGCCGGACGCCGTGCCGATCGCCACGGATAGCGCATAGCTCCCGTCGGTCGATTGCAGCGACGCCGGCAGGTTCAGGGTCCATGTCCGCCCGTTATCCGTCGTCGCCAGCGTCGCGCCCGTCAGCGGGACGACTGTCCCGCCGTTGCGCGTCAGCGTAAGGTCCGCAAGGTCGAACCCGGTCACCGGCTCGCTGAACGCGATCGTCAGCGAGGTCACCGGCGTGTTTCGCGTTACGGGAGACGGAGGCGTGACGGCGGCCGCGGGCGCGAGCGTGTAGAGAGTCAGTTGCGCCTCGTCCACGTGGAGGGAAAACGAATCGAACGGCGTGCCCCCGCCCTGGGCGCCGTTGGCGGAATAGGCGTCGAAATGTGCGCCGCCGAGCTGCCACCGCGAGAGCACGTGGCCCAGGGTGTCGCGGGTGACGATCGACAGGTCCTTCGCGCCGTCGAACACGCCCGCCGCCAGCGCCGGCGAACTGACGCTCCCCAGTGTGTCGAAGCTGAAATCCTGTCCCACGGGGCCGTCGCCACCGGGCCCGCCGCCCGGAAAGCTCTCGCCCCACGAGAACGAGTTGAGCGCGATCTGCCCCGTGCCGAAATCGAGCGCGATCCGCGGTAGGGCGCCGGGGGCGAACGTCTGTCCGTACGGCGGGATCGTGTGCGTTTGCTTGGTCAGGTCCCATTGCGAAACGATCGGCGCCAGGGGTTTGCCCTTGGAGTCGTAGGTCAGCCACTCGACCATGCCGCTCGTGGAATTGTCGATTTGCAGCGTGTCGGTTACCTGCCCGCCGGCGCCGGTCTGATCGTCCGTCTGAAAATTGGTGAACCGCACGTTGTTGAGCGTCCAGCGCTGCACGGGTCGCCCGCCGGCGTCGTAGTGGACGACGACGACGGACGGGATTGCGCCGGAGCCCGCGACCGCCTCGATCAGCCCGGTCTCCGCCCGCAACCCGCCGTCGATCTGTACCGTCAGCGGCGCGACGCCCGGCGTGAAGCCAGACCCGGCGTCGGCGTACGTGCCGAACGTCACCGAGCGCACGGGCAGCAAGCCGGTGGCGCCACCGATCTGGAGCGTGTACTGGGGCGTGGCGCCGGCGGCGTAGGTGACGCCGTCGAGCGTGGCCGGTTGGCCGGGACCGTCGTCGATCGCCTTGCCGGTGATGAAGTCCCATCCGCCCGAGTACGTGACGGGCGATTTGCCGGACGAATCGACGACCGTGCGGGTGGCCCTTTTGAAGCTCAGGGAGGCACTGTCCGCGCCGGTCGCGCCGTCGCTCCAGTTGAAGGCGTACGACGTGAGGATCACGTCCTCAAGAGTCCACGATGCGGTGACGTTCCCGTCGCCGTCGTAGGCGTTCAGGCGGACGGTGTCGAACTCGCGTTGGGACCCGGCCGCTGCGAACATGCCGGGCGACCAGCGCCCCGGGGCCAGCGTCAGCGACATTGCCGCCGGATGCCGATCGACCTCGACCGGGCTGAAATCCCAACTGAGTGTGTCGATCGGGATCAACCCCTGCCCGGCGTCGAGGGCGAAGCGGGGCGGCGAGCCGGGGGCGAACGTCGTGCCGGTCAGGCTGCCGACGTCCCCCGTGTTGTTCGCCCGGTCGCGCGACCGCGTGATCCTGGGCAGTGGGTTGCCCAGCGAATCGTACGGCGTGAAGTCGACCTTCATGGACTGGAAATCCAGCGTGGCCGAATCGCCGGGCGCTTCGGTCTGGATCGAATTGCCGGTGGAGAAGGAGGAGAACGTGACGCCGGCGAGCGTGTACCGAAAGATTTCGTGCCCGTCGAAGTCGCGGCGGATGAGGGTCACGGCGTGGGACGTGGCGGCGGGGATGTTTTGCACGATCCCGGTCGCCGGCGCGTCCTCAAACATGGTCACGCTGACCGACGACATATCGACGTGATCGGGCAACTCGACCATGGCTCCCCCGCCGACATTGACCAGATGGAACGTCGTCTGCTCACCCCAGGAAAAGTTCTCGAGCGCGATCGGGACGCCGCCGTCGATCTGCATGGTCTCGATCGCATTGACCGGCGCGGCGCTGGGGTTGAACGTTGGCGTCCCCGGCGGATTGCCCCACGGCGTGTGGTCGGTGAAGTCCCAGCCACCGCCGTACGAATTGACGAGCTGGCCGGTCCTCGGGTCGTACACGTTTCGAATCAATTGATAGCGTCCGAAACTGAGCTCGACGGTGTCGTCGGGCGCGGCATCGCCGGGACTGCGGCCGGTCGCGTGCCGTACGACGAAAACGGTACCGAGATTCCATTGGGCGGTGAGGCGCCCCATTGCGTCGCGCACCTTGATCGCCGCCTTGGTGAACGACTCCTGGGAAAACAGCGCGTCCAGGAGACCGGACGTCGCCGCCCCGCTGGGCAGGGAGACCGTGAAGTTCGACGCGTTCAAGGCTTGCGTCTGTGGGTCCAGCGATTCGCCCCAGGAATAAGCGTCGAGGGGAATGGATTGGCCGGCGATCTCGAGCGTTTCCGAGGGCGTTCCGGGGGCGGGCGCCGGGCCGCCGACGATCGCGCTGCCGCTCCCCGCGCGGGTGCCGACGTCGTACGTAAACGTCTGTCGCGGGAGCGGGGCGCCGTGATCGTCGTAGCCGATGTAATGAACGGTCACCTTGTCGAACTGGAGCGAGAACTGATCGACGCCGAAGTCGCCGCCCCCGTCGCTCTGGGCAGTCGAGTAGTCGGGAACCGTGGCGTTGTCGAGGGTCCAATCCCAACTCGGCCGCCCCTGGCCGTCGGTGCCGCGCAGGATGAGGGTGGGGATGACGGAATGGTTGGCGACGGCGTCGATCAAACCGGTGGAGGCGCGCCCCTCTGGCGCTGTGATCTTGAAGGAACCGGGGGTGACCGTTCCGTCGGCGGGGTTAAACTGACTGTCCCAATCCAGCTCGAAGAGGGGAATGACGCCGGGCGTCCCCGGGAATTCGAGGGTATATTGCGGCTGGGCGGTCTGATTGTTCGCGCCGCCTTGCAGGGTGGGCACGGTGCCCGTAAGGGGCAGATTTTTTTTGAAATCCCACCCGGCGCTATTGGTTTGAATGACCGCCGCGTCGGGGAACGTGACCGCGAGGAGCGTACGAAGCTCCAAGGCTTCACAGCAGGCGCGGCAGAGCGCGTCAGACGAACGAGGACGACGGGAGCGGTCCCGGCGGACGGAGTCGGAAGCGGCGGCCCTCATATTTTTCCCCATTCGCCCGGAAATAGACGTATGCCTGGTCGCGCGACGTGCGGAACAGTCGCGCGAGAATAACAACCACCTCATTGATCTGCTACCGAAATCAAAGATCCTCGCAATGTCGGGCGAGGACCGGCGTATGCTATAGGTGAACCGAATTGCCCTTTCATGCTGCGATTGAAAGCAAACATTCTGAACGGTTTGGCGATGGTGGCGTTTTTCCTGCCGGCCGGTCTCGCGCGCGGCGCCGATGCCTCCAACAAAGAGGGATTGGAACTATTCGAGAAGCGGATTCGTCCGCTCCTGGTCGATCGCTGTTACGAATGCCATTCCACGCAGGCCGGTAAGTCAAAGGGGCATCTGCTTTTAGATTCGAAACAGGGCCTCGCCAAGGGGGGCGAAAGCGGGCCCGCGCTGGTGCCGGGTGATATCGAAGGCAGCCGCTTGGTCAAAGCTATCCGTTGGACTGATCCTGACTTACAGATGCCTCCGAAGAAGCAGCTCGACGCCCAGCAGGTGGCGTGGGTGGAGCAGTGGGTGAAGCTCGGCGCGCCCGACCCACGCGATGCCGCCTCCGTGGCCGCCGCGGGCAAGACGCCCGGCAAGCGGACGATCGACATCGAGGCGGGTAAGAAGTGGTGGGCGTTTCAACCCGTCGCGGAACTGCCCACCCCCGCCGTCACCCACGAAGGTTGGGGTGCGAACAAGATCGACGCCTTCATTGCCGCCGAGTTGGAGAAGAAGAAACTCGATCCCTCCCCGGCCGCCGATCGTCGCACGCTCATCCAGCGGGCCACCCTCGATCTGACCGGCCTCCGCGCCACCTATGAGGAGGTCGAAACTTTCGTCGCCGACAAGTCGCCCGACGCCTACCCGAAGTTAATCGAGCGCCTTCTTGGTTCCCCGCATTATGGCGAGCGGTGGGGTCGGTATTGGATGGACGTCACGCGGTACGCGGAAGACAATCCGACCGGCGAAGCGACCACGCCGCCCTACCCGTACGCGTGGCGCTACCGCGACTGGGTCATCAAGGCGATGAACCAGGACGTACCGTACGATCGGTTCGTGAAGCTGCAACTGGCGGCTGATCTGATGCCGGATGCCCAGCGGAGTGACTTGGCCGCGCTCAGCTACCTCGGCGCCGCGCCGCAATATCACAAGGACGGGCGGCTTTCGAAGGACGTCATCCAGAACCTTTATAATGACGACTGGGACGAGCGCGTGGACGCGGTCTCGCGCGGGTTGCTCGGCCTGACCGTCGCGTGTGCCCGCTGCCACGATCACAAGTTCGACCCGATCACGAGCAACGACTATTACAGCCTGATGAGCGTCTTCGCGTCGACCGTAGCCGCCCCGCGGCCGGTCGAAGAGGTGGACGCCGCGACCGAGACGCGGTTCATGGTCGCCGCCAACCAACTCTTCTACCTCAGCTACGTTTCCAACCTCCTGCGTGGCGACCCCGGCACCAAGAAGGTCGAGGCGCGGCAGAAGGTGGAGCGCTTCGTCGAGCGGATGGAGGAGATCAAGCAGGACATGTCGTTCCTGCGCGACAAGCACCCGGCGATGTACACGCACCTCGTGCAAATCGCCAAGCGCCCCGACCCGTACCCCGACGCCAAGCCCGCGACCAGGCCCACCACCCGTCCGGCCGCGCCGCCGATCGTCGCCGGTGCGGGAGCTGGTGGCTTCTTCAACGGTGGACGCCGCCGATTCCGCGGCGGATCGACCGAGCCGTTCTACAATGCCGTGTTCGACGCCGGCCTCTTCGTCAACGGCTCGGATCCCGATCTGACGATGCTCGACGTCAAGGCGGGCACGCCGCACGACCTGCGGCGCCTGAACGCGGGCAACGTCACCAACCCCGGCGAACCCGCGCCGCGCGGCTTTCTTTCGGTCCTCGCCAAAGGCGACAAGTCGTTCCACAAGGGCTCGGGCCGGCTGGAACTGGCCGACCGCATCTTCACCGACGCCGCCCCGCTGACGGCCCGCGTGATCGTCAACCGCGTCTGGGGGTGGCACTTCGGCAAGCCGCTGGTCGAAACGCCCAGCGATTTCGGCGCGCAGGGGGACAAGCCCTCGCACCCGCAGCTCCTCGACGACCTTGCCGCCCGCTTCATTGCCCACGGCTGGAGCCTCAAGTGGCTGCACCGCGAGATCATGCTCTCGCAGGCGTATCAGCAGGCCAGTCACCCGCGTGCGGACGGCATGAAACTGGATCCTGGCAACCGCCTGGTTTGGCGCATGACCCCCCGCCGTCTCGATGTCGAGGCGTACCGTGACTGTCTCCTGCAAGCGTGTGGTGATCTCGACACGACCAACACGACCGGCCCGTCGAGCGACGTCGATCAACCCGACAATCACCGCCGCACCGTCTACGGGCGGATCAGCCGCGGCCGCATGAGCTCCATGCTCCAGCTATACGATTTCCCCGAACCCGTCATGCACAGCCCCGAGCGCGACACGACCACGTCGCCGCTCCAGCAGCTCTTCGTCATGAACAGCCCGTTCATGGAGGATCAGGCGCGGGCGCTGGTCGCGCGGGTCAAGAACGTCACCGAGCCGACGGAAAAGATTCGCACGATGTACCACGACGTCTTCGCCCGCAACCCGAGTCGGCGCGAGCTGGCGCTGGCGGAGGATTACCTGAAGACCGGAACCCTGAACGAATACGCCCACGCATTGCTCTGTGCCAACGAGGTGATCTTTTGGCCGTAAACATTCCTCCCATTTCCCGCCGCCAGTTCGTCCGCTCGCTCACCGCCGGCATGGGGTCGGTCGGTCTGGCCGGCGTCCTCGCCGATAGTGTGACGCCCGCGCGCGCCGCCTCTGTTCAATCGGCAATCGCCAATCCGCCATCCGCAATTCCCGGCCCGCACTTCGCCCCGCGCGCCAAGCATAACATCGTGCTCTTCATGCCCGGCGGGCCGTCGCAGGTGGACCTCTTCGACCCCAAGCCCGCGCTCAAGCAGTACGCCGGCCAGCGGCCTTCGTCGGTCGATCTCCGCACCGAGCGTACGACCGGCGGGCTTTATCCTTCGCCGTTCAGATTCGCCCGCTACGGCAAATCGGGTTTAGAGATTAGCGAGCTGCTCCCCAAGCTCGCCGAGATCGCCGACGACCTCTGCGTCGTCCGCTCGATGTACACGTTTAACCCGACGCACACGCCGGCGCGCAGCCTATTTCATTCCGGCAACATCGCCGCCACCCGGCCGTCAATGGGCTCGTGGATAACCTACGGCCTGGGCACCGAGAACAAGAACCTCCCCGGCTACGTCATCCTCGGGCCCGGCGGCGGCGGCGGGCCGTTCGCGCGCAGCGGCTTTCTCCCGGCGCGCTTCCAGGGGACCGGCTTCGACGATTCCGTCACCGACCCCGAGCGGATGATCCGCTACCTTCGCAATAAAGAGATCAGTTTGCCCGAGCAGCGCCGCCAACTCGATCTGGTGCAGGAACTGAACAAGTCGCACGAGCAGTCCTTCGGCCCCGACGAATACCTCGAAGGCCGCATCCAGGCGATGGAGAGCGCCTTCCGCATGCAGACCGAGGCGACCGACGCCTTCGACCTCCGCGCCGAGCCCGAGCACGTCCGCGCCGAGTACGGCACGACCCACTTCGCCAACGGCTGCCTCCTCGCCCGCCGGCTGGTCGAGCGCGGCGTGCGCACGGTGCACGTCTACTACGGCCCCGGCCAGCCCTGGGACGATCACAACTCGATCAACAAGAACCTTCGCGGCCGCTGCCCCGACATGGACCAGGCGTCGGCCGCGCTCATCCGCGACCTGAAGCGCCGCGGCCTGCTCGACGAGTGCGCCGTCGTCTGGGGCGGGGAGTTCGGACGCACGCCGGTCTCCGAGTCCGGCGACGGCCGTGACCACAACCCCTACGGTTTCACCATGTTCATGGCCGGCGGCGGGTTCAAGGGGGGCGTCTGCCACGGCGCGACCGACGAGTTCGGCTTCAAGGCCGTCGACCAGCGGGTCTCGATCCACGACCTGCACGCGACGCTGCTGCACGTCCTGGGGATCGACCACGAGCGCCTGACCTACCGCTACGCCGGCCGCGACTTCCGCCTGACCGACGTCTACGGCGAAGTCGTGAAAGACCTTCTGGTCTGACCGCGTAGGGTGTGATTGATCACACCACTCCTGCCCGCGCGAAGCGGTGTGATAAATCACACCCTACCCACACCACTATGCGTCGAACACGTCGTCGTGCTTCGTCGTCGTCGTCGTCGTCACGACCGACGCCGTCGAGATCCGCGTCGTCCCGAACACCGCCGGCGGCGGGGCGACCTTCACCGGCGCCGGCACCGTTGCCTTGACCACCGGTTTCGCCACCGGCTTGGGCGGCACCGCGACGGGCTTGGGAGTCACCACCGGCTTGGGAGTGACCACGGGCTTGGGTGTCACCACTGGTTTGGGCGTCGGCTTGCTCGGGGGCGTCACCACGATGGGCTTGGGCGTCGGGGCGGGATTGGTCGCCGGTGGCGTCGTGGGCGTCGTCGTCGTCTCCTGCTTCTGCGCCGCCGCCAGCGCCTCGGCCATCGACATCATCGGGGCGGCGCCCGCGATCGGCGTCAATCCTGACGCGCCCTGCGGCACGTCCGCGGGGGCCGGCAGCGACGTGTTGTACCGCTGCGCCAGGATCACCAGGTCGTTGAAGTCCACGTTGCCGTCGCCGTTGAAGTCGCCGTCGGCGAACGTCTTCCCGCCGGCGGTGTTGTAGTTCTGCGCCAGCTTCACCAGGTCGTTGAAGTCCACCGATCGGTCGCGGTTGGCGTCGCCGTTCAGGAAGAAGAAGCTGGTGACGTAGTCGGCGGCCATGGGATTGCCGGCGAGGTCCGCCACCCCCGCGGCGCTCAGCGTCGCGGTGTAGTTCCCGTCGGGGAGGCTCGCGAACGCCCAGGTCGCGGTCTTCGTCGCCGGATCCCAGGTCTGGGTGGTCGGCACGTCGGCGTTGGTCGTGAGGTTGTGGACGGTTAGCGCGTTCGCGAGCGTCGGCCCACCGCTCCCGCCGCCGGTGACGTCCTCGCTGAACGTGATCGACACCGCCCGGGGCCCGGTCTGGTAAATGAACTGTGACCCCGTGACGGTCGGGGGGATCGTGTCGCCCACGACGACCGTAAACGTCGTCGCGCCCGACGCGGCGTCGTTGTCCGTGATCTGCACGCGCACCACGTACGTGCCCGGCGTGTCATAGACGTGGTTGAGCTGGAACGTGTGGTCGCTCCTGGCCGACAGCGAGACCGCGTCGGTGTCGCCGGGGTGGTAGTCCCAATCGACCGTCCCGCTCCAGATGTCCGTGCCGGGGTCGACGAAGGTCCCGCCCAGGTTCAGCGTCCCGCCGACCGCCAGGTTCTGGTCGGCGATCGGCGTGACCGTTGGGGAGACGTTGCGGATCGTCGCCTTGATCGTCCCGCTGGTCGTCCCGCCACCGTCGTCGGTGATCGTGATCGTGATCGTGTAGACGCCGTTGTTGGCGAAGGTGTGGCCGATCGCGAAGTTGAAGTCGACGTTGTTGTACGTCGTGCTCTGCCCGTCACCCCAGAGGACGGTCGCGGTGTACACCTGCCCGATGTCCGCCGGCGCGTCGGAAAAGGAGACGCTGCTGGCGAACGGCGAGCCTTCGGGCCCGCTGCCGTCGGCGCCCTGGCTCAGGATCGGGTTGCTGCCCGGCAGGTTGAACTTGCCCGGCGACCCGCCACTGGCCGCCGACGCCTGCCAGTTGCTGGCGTCGTCGCCGAACGCGACGGACGACTTACGGATGAGCGAGGGCCCGGTCTCGTTGGGCGAGGTCGGCCAGGCGCCGTGGTTGTCGTAGGTCAGGCGGTCCACCGTGATGTACGGTACGAAGCCGCCGGCCTCGGGCGTGCCCGGCCGCTCGATGACGATCTTCTCGCCCGAGTTGTCGAGGAAGCCGGAGACGGGTCCGAAGATCTGCGTCGCCGTCGGCGTGGACGGGTAAAGCGTCCGGAACGCCGCCGGCGTGATGTTCGTCAGGATCACGTACCCGAACGCCGGGATCGTCGTCCCCTGCGGGAAGGCGAAGTTCACGCCGCCCGACAGCCGCCAGGTGTTCGCCGGGTTCGCCGCGTCGAACAGGTCGACCGGCTGGTTCGTGACGTTCCGCAGCTCGATGTACTCCTTGTTGACGTTGGGGAAGAGCGTGGCGCCGAACGGCGTCACCGGGCCGTACATCACCTCGTTGATCACGATCGGCCCGATCACCGGGCCGGCGTTGTCGGCGCCGGGGGTCGCGGCGGTCTGGATCAGGAAGTCGTTCCCGCCCGTGGTCTGCGGGACCCGGCCGAGCGTCTGCCCGACGGCCGACGGTGTGTACCCCTGCGACTCGCGATACCCCAGCAGTGTGCCGCTGGCGTCCGCCTGCGAAAGGACGACCGACCCGACCCCGTCCGCGTCGAACGTGAAGGGCGTCAGCACGCCGGGGTTGCCCGCCACGCCGTAGCTCGTCTGCTCGTTGAGCACCAGGTACCCGTTGGCGGGGATGACCGTGCCGGCGGGGAACTGGTACTTCTTGAGCGCCGCGGCGTCGTTGCTCAGATACCAGTTCGACAGGTCGATCGCCGCGTTCGTGGTGTTCCGAAGCTCGAGCCACGTCGTGCCCGGCGTCGCGACGTTCGCCGCCAGTTCGTTGATGACGACCGAGCCGGGCGTCATCGCCACCACGTCCGTGCCCGGGTCGCCGCCGGCGTTCTGGCTGGCGCGCCAGCCGAGCGGCGAGTCCGCGAGTGAGATCGCCTGGTTCGGGTCGCGCAGCACCAGCGAGAACCCCTCGCCGTCCGTCTGCGGGTACCACGAATCCTTGTAGCTGAACGATTCGACCGTCTCGCCCAGCGGGCCGTTGAACTGGAGGTGTTCGCCGCCGTTGTCGAGTTGGCCTTTGAACTGCCCGACGATCGGGATCGTGTTGCCGTAGCGCGACTGGAACGCCGCCACGTTGGCGACGACGACGGCCCTGGCGCCGGCGGCGAGCACGTAGTCGGGGAACGTGAACGTGATGCCGTCGGCGAACGCGAAGTTCTTCAGGTTGATCGGCGCGTTGGTGATGTTCTGAATCTCGACGTACTCGAAATCGTCCTGCGTGTAGACCGACCCGAGGGGCGGGTCCTGCGGGTGGTACTGGATCTCGGTAATCCGCACGCCCGGCGGCGTGGCGCTCGTGAAGGTCGCGTCGGTAATCGCGCTCCAGACGCCGTTCTTCAGGACGCGCGCCTGGATCCGCGTCGTGGCGCTCAGCGTGATGCCGACCGAGTTGTCGTACACCAGGGCCGACGGGCTGACCGCCCCGCCCACCAGCCGCGGGTCGCTGCCGTCGATCGTGTAGTAGATGGTGCCGGACGGGGAGACGTTCGGGTTGTTGAGGTGCAGCACGAAGCCGGCCGCGAAATTGCCGCCGAACTGCTCCTTGAACTCGGGCGCGTCGGTCGAGGGGTAGATCCGGAACGCCACGCTCGTGTCGCCCATCGCCGTGTTGCGGAACTGCGCCAGCAGGTTCGCCGTCCGCTGCGGGAAGAAGCCGTTCAACACCGTGTTGATGTTGTTCTCCCACGTCTGGTAGGTGTACGGCGCCCCACCCGACTTGGAGTCGCCCCACCGCGCCGATTCGCCGACGATCGCGCGGTTGATCTCGTCGCGGCGCTTGTTGAACCGCGCGATCGCCTGCTGCGGCGTCAGCGCGCCGTTGTTAAAGAGGTATTTGTGGATCCGGTCCGCCGTCAGCAGCCGGAATTCCGGGTTGTACAGGAGCTGCTGGAAGATCCACTGCGGGTTGCTCTTGGTGAAGTCGCTTCCCGCGGGGAACGGCCCCAGGCGGCTGACGTTCGCGTCCAGCAACGTGTGCTCGGAGTCGTGCGCGAAGAACTGGAACCCCATGTTCTTGGTCGTGTGGTTCCACAGGGCGTAGAAGTTATTGGGGGAGGCGTTGGAGAGGAAGTTGGAGATCGGCGCGTCGAGGTTGCCGCCGTAGAAGATCACCATCATGTAGTCGATGAGGTTCTTGGCGTCGAGGTAGACCGGGTACGCGGGGTTGCGCGTGCCGTCCGGGTTGTTCCCCTGCATCTGCTGGTAGAGCGCGTTGGTGTCCTGGCCGGCGTCGGCGGCGGCGCGGAGCTGGTTCGCCAGGTTCCAGAACGCGTTCCAGCCGGTAGTGTTGCCGTCGGTCGCCAGGATCGTGTACCCCGACTGCGGGTCCACCTTGATCGTGTCGTAGTCGCTGGTGTCGCCACCGAAGTAGGTCGCCCCGTAGTCCGCCTCGGGGCGCTCGTCGGTGTTGTAGATGCCCCAGTATTGGCCGTTGATGTACAGGTTGTACATGTCGCCGCGCTCGGCGTTCCAGCCCATGGCGTACTGCGTGTCGCGCGAGAACTGGTCGCGCAGGCCGATGAAATTGTTCCCGCCACCCGGGTCGAAGCTCCAGGAGTAGTTTTCGAACGTCCGGATGTCGAACCCGCGCGTCGAGTCGGCGCCGTCCATGCTCTTGAACAGCGGGAAGTCGAGGGTCGAACTGCCGTATTCCGGCCGCAGCAAGACGCGCAGGCCGTGCTTGGGATTGTCCGTGCTGCGACTGTACCCGCCGCGCAGGCGCAGGCCGAAGTTCGTCTGGAAGCCGGTCGAGCCGTCGGGGTTGATCAATTCCAGCGACGCCGGCCGCTCCCACGCGATGCCCGATCCGCTCGGGTTGGAGTAGATGCCCGTCGGCCCGAACAGGTTGTTGATGTCCGTCACGATCGACAGCGACGGGATCGTCTGCAGGTCGTTCTTGATCGTCGGGGCGTAGGTCGGGTTGTTCACGACGTCCGGGTCCATCCCGTAGTCGGTGACGTTGGGCGTCCACGACGCCGGGAACCCCGGCGGCGGCGTCCCCGAGTTGCTGTTCGACGCCGACTGCGTGATCACGTCGTCCAGGAAGATGTACGTCTGCGTGTCCACGTCCGTCGAGAGGTAACCGGGCTTGACCGCAACCGCCCGGATCGTGGACGTCTTGTTGATCGTGATCGGACCCGTGTAGATCGTCCCCTTCGTGTCGGTCGGCGTCGAGCCGTCCGTCGTGTAGCGGATCGTCGCCCCCGCCGTCGGCGTCGAGATCACCAATTGGAACGGCGCGTTGAAAAACCCGCGGTCGTGGTCGAACTTGGTGTCGCTCACCTGCCCCAGGTACGCCCCCGTGTTCGCCGCGCCGGGCGTCGGCGGCGTGAAGAACCGCTCGACGTCCTGGCTGCCCGAGATCCCGTCCAGCGTCGCCACGTTTAAGAAGTCGCTGTCCCCCGCCGTCAGGTTCAGACCCTGGATCGTCAGCACGTTCACCCCGGCGTGCAGGTAGGTCTGCGCGCTCGGGATCGTGAAATCCTGGAAGACGATCGCCTGCGGGTCCAGGTGCTCCTGCGTCGCCGTCGAATTAAACGCCAGCGACCCCGGGTTATTCACCGCCGCCACCTGCTGGCCGTTGATCCACGCGACGAAGCCGTCGTCGTACTTCATGTGTAGCAGCAGGGATTGGAACGACGTCAGGTCGTCCGGGTCCACGCTGAACGGGATCCGCACGTACGCCGACGAGTTCACGTTCCGCATCTGCGACAGCAGGTTCAGCCCGAACTGCCCGATGAACGACGGGTTGCTCGCCGCCGTGTTCACCGACCAGCCGAGCGCGCTGTTCGCCAGCAGCTTGAACGTCGAGTCGTACGCCGTCTTCTGTCCCGACGCCAGCATCACCTGGAAGCTGTCCCCGCCGTGCTGCTCGTACATGTCCACGGTGATCGTGGTCTGGAGGGCGCTGGTCAGCGTAAACGTCCCCAGTGTGTCCGACGCCCCGCGCGGCGCGCCGTACGTCAATTGACTCGGCGTCGAGGTCAGCCCCTGGTAGTTCTCGTTGATCCGGTTGGAAAACGTCACGCCCGGGATCGTGAGCTGGAACCCGTCGTCGGAGTTCACGCCCACCGTGTACGTCCCCGCGGGGATCGTCACGAACGCGCTGGCGCGGATCGCGTACTCCTCCCGCAGGGCGTTATTGATGTCGGTGGCGATCGTCGCCCCATCCGGCAGGGCGTTGGCGGTCCCGAAGTTGTGCCCGCCGGTCATGTAATAGATGTTCGGGACCTGCGAGACGGAATTGTCCGACCCGACGGTGAACCCGCTGAGGTTCCCGTCGAGCACGCGCTTGGCGACCGAGATGTTCGAGTAGTCCCCCGCCGACGCGCGCACCATGTGCACGTTCCACCCCGCCGGCGCCGGCACGGGGTTGCCGTCCGCGTCGAACCCGACGCCCCCCGAACCACTCAGCCACGTCGAATCGTCGAACCCGCTCGCCAGCCAGTTCGTCCCCAGCGACCCGTTGGTCGGCACGAACGCTTTCAGCGCCGCGTTGGGCCCGATCAGCGACGTCGTGATGTTCTGCTGCGCGATGCCGTACGAGATGTCCACCGCCTGCGCGGGATAGACCGGCGCGAACTCGTTGGCGACCGTCCCGTCGGGCTTGAGCAACCCGAGGTATTCCCCGTCCTTGCCCAAATTGAAGTTCGTGTGCAGAACTTTTGACGGATCCGTCAGGTTCTTGGAATCGGCGGCGACCACCAAATAACTACCGGCGTTGATCGTCGTACCGGTCGGGATCGTAAACGTCTTATTCGCCTTTAGCTGCCACCCCGCCAAATTCACCGCCGCCCCGGTGGGGTTGTACAGTTCGATCCAGTCCGGAAACTGTCCCGGAAACGCCGGGTCCTGATACCCCGTCTGGTTCGACGCGACGAACTCGTTGATGATCACGCCATTCGCCAGCAGCCGCCGTATCTCCAGCGGCTCGAGGACGTTTTGCTGGGATCGAGCCCCCTTGCGGCGCTTTTGCGCCAGCGCGACGTGCACCGCGCGCGACAGCTTGCGAAATCGAGACGTACCCCCAACCGCCGACCGGCGTGAACCAGCGTCCATCGTAGCTCCTCAAAATCGATATCCCGGCGGCGTGGAATTGAATCAGCCGTGAAAAATTCCCGCGTTGCCCTCGAAGCCGCCGGGTAAACCGAACCTTAATCTAAACCGCGAAGCGCGTTTTTTCACTCGGAAAGTCTTCAGGGTGTTTACTGATCGCACGGGCAAAAGTTCGAGAAACCGCTCCGCATCAAGCAACGATTAGAAATCGCTTATCCATTCTTCGCGATTTCCGTGGAGGTTGCCCCGATCCACGTGGCAAGCTGGGCAACGCCTTCCTCGAATGCGACGCGCTGGGGGCGGCGGGTCGGGTTTATGCCGGGTTGCCACCATTGGGCGCCGATGCGGAGCGTACCGGTTGCGCGGTCGAACTTCGGATCGACCTTGCCCAGGAAACGATCGCCCGCCAGTAATGCCATCACGTAATACCCGTGCTTGCGCCGGGCCTTGGGGACAAATCCTTCGAACCGGAAATCGAAATCGAAAAGACGCTTGGCCCGCGCGCGGTCGCGCAGGACCGGGTCGAACGGGCTGAGCAGGCGGATACCGGCGGGCGGGTCCGGAAGGTCGGCCAGCCGCCGACGCAGGTTCGCCAAAGCGTAACCGGGACGGGGCGGCGAACCGTCGGCGGATCCGATCGTCACCGGGATGACCTCGCCCGTCCTGGCCGCGCCGGACAGCCAATCGCCAGCCTGGTGAACGGAGATCGCGTTCCAGAACTGCGCCACCTCGCGCACGGTGGCGACCCCCAGGCGCTCCAGCGCCGTGCGGCAGGCCCAGGCGACGTGATCCGCTTCCGCCGGCGTCGGCACGTTGGCGTGTTTCGCCGCGACCGCGCGGCGCGTCAGGTCATAGACCTTCTGAAAGTTCCGCCGCCCCACGACGTGCAGCTCGCCGGCCCGCCAAAGGTAATCCAGCGCTATCTTGTGCGGCTTCCAACCCCACCACGAATTCCTGGTTTTTTCGCCCGCGTGTTCGAAGTCGCCGCTGGCGAGCGGGCCCTCGCGCGTGATGCGCTGCAGGACGTGGTCGATCGTGGGCCGGGCGTCGTCGCCGAGTTGCTCGAGGTGCCAGTGACGGTTGCGGGCGCGCGCGAAGCGATGCCGCCAGTGCGCGTACCACGTCAGCGGGATGACCGACGCGTCGTGCGTCCAGTGTTCGAAGAGTTTGGCCGCTCGGCCCTCCAGCGCACCCGCCAGCATGGCCGGACGATACCCGGCGATGCGTGAGGCGAGGATGAGATGGTGGGCGCGTTCGACGGTGTTGATCGTGTCGATCTGGACGAAGCCCATCCGCTCGATCAGGCGACTGACGCCCGCCGGCGTCGGGGCGCGGCTCGCGGGATCGTCGGCAAGTCCCTGGGCGTGGAGGAGAAGACGCCGTGACTGGACACCCGAGACGACGGGCGCCTGCGATTCGGCGTTGCGGACGATCCGGACGGCGGTAGGGGCAAGGCGGCGTGGCATGCGATGTCGTCCAAGAATACGGTCCTCCCCCGTTTCCAAGGATCCCATAAGGGCTCCCGTCCCTCGTTTGTCACTTGCGGACGGCAACGGGAGACGATTTCGATTCGCCGGGCGCGGGCTTGCCCATGGCGGCGATCAGCGGGCCGAGGTGGGCCTCGTACGACTTCCAGCGGCCGATCGACGACGTATAGATGGGACGGCGCACCTGATCTTCGCTGGCGGTACGGGCGGCCCGCTTGTTTTCGTAGTACCGCAGGCACCGCTCGTCCCAGGGGAGGTCGAGGAATTCGAGCAGGCGCCGCACCTGCGTCTCGGTGTCGAGCACCACGTCCTCGTACCGTACGTCGAGGATCGGCACGGTCAACACCCGCTTCCAGTGTTCCATCAGCCGGCGGTAGTCGCGGTACGCCGTCCCCAGGTGGCCCAGGTCCAGCGCGAACTCATTCCCGCACGCGAAATTGGTGGTGTAACAGGAGAGGCAGGTGTCGAGGGGGCTGCGGACGCAGTGGATGATGCGGCTGCCGGGGAACAGGATCTCGACCAGTTCGAGGTGCAAATAGTTGGCCGGGAGCTTGTCGGTGACGTAGCGGGCGGCGCGGGCGTCGCGCGAGTCGATGCCGGTGAGGTACAGATTGGCGAGCCGGTCGGCGCGTCGCGGGGAGAGCAGTTCGAGCGCGCGGGGGCAGGGTTCGCCCTCGGTCCAGTCGGCGGTGACGATGGCGTTGCCGACGCGATAGAGACCGTCCAGTTCCCCGGCGCCGAAGACCTGGGGGTGACTGGCGAGGATCTGTTCGACCAGCGACGTGCCGGAGCGGGGCATGCCGACGATGAAGACCGGCCGGGCGTCGCCGTGGGTGGCTCGGGCGAAGGAGGCCAGGCGGTCGCGCGTGAAGTATTCGATCTTGCAGGAGGCGAAGCGGGCGTGCGCCTCCGCCGCGTGCGGCCGCGCGACGGTCTTCACCAGTTCGTTCGCCGCACGCGCCTGCGCGAAGGCGTCGTCGTACCGCCCGAGCCGCTCGAGCAGTGAGGCGGCGGCGAAGTGCAGCAGTGGCTTGCCCGAGGGGTGGGCGGGCTGGTCGGGCGCCGCCAGCGCCCGCTCGATGACTGCCAGCGCCTCCCGCTCGTGACCGATCGCCGGCGCGAGGCGCCCGTACATCGCCGCCAGCCAGCGGTCCTGCGGCCGGTTCGGGTCGGTGACCATGGGCTCGATCAGTTCCCAGGCGGCCGTCGTCTCGCCGGTCAGGAACAGCAGGCTGGCGTAATCGGCGACGTACTTGGGATCGCGCGGCGCCAGGGCGACGGCGGTCGCGCCGTGATACAGGGCGACCTCCGTGCGGCCCAGGTGACGGTACCAGACGCTCAACGAGTTATGCGCGGGGGCGTTTGCCGCGTCCACCCGCACGACCTCGAGCAGGTGCGGCTCGACGAGCTCGCGTTGCCCGAGACGCTCGGCCGCGCCGACCAGGTGCCAGTGCGGCTCGGCCTTGGTCGGGTCGAGCGCGATCGCCTGGCGGAAGTGCTCGATCGCGCGGGCGTTTTCCCCCCGGCCCATCAGTTCCAGCCCGAGCGACGTCTGCCGCCGGGCCTCGTCCGCGACGACGACGACGGTGGTACGGGGGGCGCGATCCCCGGCGCCCGCGCCGGATGCCGACGAGTCCCAGAACGGCGCGCCCAAAGGTGAAAGCCGCGCCGCGCCCGGCGGCGGCACGGGAGCCGAGTCCGGCGGCGACGCGGGCGGCGACGCGTCGTCGTCCGACGGATTGTTCACGGGTCGCGCCATGACCTCACGCCTTCGCCGCGCCGGTCGGCGGCGACGCCGCCTCGCGCGACCCCGAGCGGCCCATGGCGGCGATCAGCGGCCCCAGGTGCGATTCGTACGACTTCCAACGCCCGATCGACGACGTGTAGATCGGACGCCGGATCTGATCCTCGCTGGCGGTGCGGGCGGAGCGCTTGTTCTCGTAATACTTGAGGCAGCGGTCGTCCCAGGGCAGGTCGAGAAACTCCAGCAGGCGGCGGATCTGGCTTTCGGTGTCGAGCACCACGTCCTCGTACCGTACGTCCAGGATCGGCAGGCTCAGCACGCGCTTCCAGTGCTCCATGATTCGGCGGTAGTCGCGGTAGCACGTGCCCAGGTGCGTGAGGTCCAGCGTGTACTCGTTGCCGAACGCGAAGTTGGTCATGTAGCAGGAGAGGCAGGTGTCCAGCGGGCTGCGGACGCAGTGGATGATGCGGGCGTGCGGGAACATCAGCTCGATCAATTCGAGACTGAGGTAGTTGCCGGGCATCTTGTCGGTGACGTAGCGGACGCTGCGGGCGTCGCGCGAGTCGATGGCGGCGAGGTACTCGGCGGCGAGCTTGTTCGTCCGCCGCGTCGAGAGCAGCTCGAGGCAACGGGGGTACGGCTCGCGCTCGGCCCAGTCGGCGACCGGGATCGCGTCGGCGATGCGGTAGACGGATTCGAGCTCGCCGGCGCCGAACACCTGCGGGTGACTGGCCAGGATCTGTTCGACCAGCGACGTGCCGGAGCGGGGCATGCCGACGATGAAGACCGGGCGGGAGTCGCCGTGCGTGGCGCGGGGGAGCGACGCCATGCGGTCGCGCGTCAAGTATTCGATCTTGCGGGAGACGAACTGCGAGTGGGCCCCGGCGTCGCACCGGCGGACGGCGGTCTTGACCATCTCGTTGGCGAGCCGCGCCTGTTCGAACGCCTCGTCGTACCGGCGGAGCCGTTCGAGCAGACCGGCGGCGGCGAAGTGGAGCAGCGGCTTGCCGGTCGGATCCGCCGGCTGGTTCGGCTCGCCCAGCGCGCGTTCGACCACCGCCAGCGCGTCGCGCTCGCGTCCGAGGGACGGCGCCATGCGGGCGTAGATCGCGGCGAGCCAGCGATCCTGCTGCTTCGGGTCCCTCACCATGGGCTCGATCAGGTCCCACGCCGCCTGGATCTCGCCCGTTTGAAAAAGGGCCGAGGCGTAATCGGCGATGCACTTGGGGTCGCGGGGCAGGAGCGTGACGGCCGTCGCGTTGTGATATAGCGACACGTCCATCCGTCCGAGACGCCGGTACCAGACCCCCAGCGCGTTGTGCGCCGGCGCGTATCCGGCGTCGACGCGCACCGCCTCGAGGAGGTGACGTTCGATGAGGTGGTTTTGTCCCAGACGTTCGGCGGCGCCGACGAGATGCCAGTGATACTCGGCCTTATTGGGATCGAGCCATATTGCTTCGTAGAAGTGTTCGATCGCCTTGGCGGGGTTACCCTGGTTCATCAGGGCCAGGCCGAGATTGACTTGTTGCCGGGCGTTGGCGGCGGAGTCGGAGGCGCGGAAGTTCAGGCCCTGGGCGCCGGAATCCCAGAAGGACGCGCCCAGCGGGGAGAGGCGCGGGGGATTTGCGCCGCCGGCGTTGGCGGGTGAGGCGACATCGCCGCCGAGACCGCCCCCGCCGTTCGCGGACGCCGGGCTTCGTTCCCCGCCGATTCCGTTGCCGTTGCCGCCCTGCGCGTCCTTCACGAAAACTCCTGCTGCGCCTGCGCGCCGTCGCCGTCATTACCGCTCGCCGGTGTCGGTTGCACCGGTCGAGACGCAGGCCCATCGTTCCCGCGTAATGGCCCCGAGCGCGCGACCAGCGCCCGCACATATCATTCGCCGCCGCGCCGCAAAATATTCTTACGAAGATCAGATTAATCTTCGATTAGTGGCGCGGCGATCAACGATAGCGCGCGAGATCGACGGCGGGTATATGCCGATCGGCAGGGCGCGCGGCGCGTGCGCGAGGATCGTGGGGGTGAGGGGTTGTCCGATCTGTGAGGCGGCCGCCGATAATAATTCTCGTCCGGCCGTATACCGGGCATCTTTCGATGCGGACGCGCGAGCGGCGAAGTAGTTCCAACCCGCCGGCACGCCGCCCGGCGTCGCGGTGAACGAACCATTGCCCGACGCGTCGGTCGTGACCGTCGTCGAGCCGAGGTACTTCTGCGCTTCGCCGCAGGTCGTCGTGTCCCAGATCTGGGTGACGAAGAGGTCGATGGCGACGGTGGAGTTGGGCGTGCTGTTGAGCGTGCCGGAGATCGTCGCCGTCCCGCCCGACAGGGTGATCGACGTCAGCACCGGGAAGTTCTGGAAGTTGTTGGGGCCGGCGTCCGGGTCCTGCGGATCGTTCATCGTCACACCGTCGTCGCCGAGGTCGATGCCCGGCGAGCCGTTCAGGTAGATATTGTTGCCGCGGATGACGTTGCGGACGTCGGCGTCGTTGAACGCGACGACCACGCCGGTCTGGCCGTTGTAGGCGATCATGATGGCGGCGTTGGAGTTGCGGCCGATCACGTTGCCGTTGCCGGTGACGCGGATGCCGGTCGAATCGACGCCGTGAATCCGCCGATCGCCAGCCCGCACACGGTGGATCCGCGGGTGATTCGAAGACCGTCGAGATTATTCGTGATGAGTTTTGGCCAGGTGCCGGCGCCTTCGATAAAGACGCGCGACGGCCCCGGCGGGGTCGTGCCGTCGAGCGTGGTGGGGCCGGTGACGGCGGGCAGGTCGCTGACGGGGTGAATGACGGTGGGGCCGGCGATGTTGAAGGCGATCGTGTCGGCGCCGGGGTTCAGGTCCGCCATCATAATCGCCCGCCGCGGCGTCGTCGCCCCGGGAGGATGGGGACGTCGCTGTTGGCAGTGACGGTGAACGTGGTCAGGAGGCGGCGTAGCTCGAGACGTTCGGCGACGAGGTTGACGGTCGGCGCGCCCCGGTGCGCGGCGACAGCCTGTCCGCCACGAAAGGAACTGCTGGGACAATCTTGCGCTAGAATGGCGTAAACCGCTGCGGCGCAGCGAGCTGGGCCGGAAAGTCTGGACTCGATCGGTGAGCGTCGATACGATGGGGCCTTCATCGTGGGAAGAGATACGCGGGTTGGGGGAAACGGTCCATTGACCAAGGAGCATTCATCATGTCGCTCAAATCGCTGATCGCCACCGGCACGAAACTTTGGCTCGACTCGATCGATCCGGACCTGGTCAAGAAGAACTTCGCCCTGGGGGCGACGGGGGCGACGTCGAATCCGATCATCGTGTCGGACCTGATCAAGACCGGCCGGTTCGACGCCCAGATCGAATCCTTCATGGACAAGGGGATGGACGATTCGGCGATCGCGTGGGCGATGACGGATCAGCTCGTCAACAACGCCCAGCAGGTCTTCGCGCCGGTATGGGCGTCGACGAAGGGGAACAACGGCTACGTCAGCTTCGAGCTCGACCCGCTGCTGGAAGACAAGACCGCGCCGGCGCACGCCGAGCGGGTGAAGCAATACATCGAGCTGGGCAAGAAGTGGTCGGCCGGTCATACCAACCGCATGATCAAGGTGCCCGCGACCGCCGCCGGCCTGGACGCGCTGGAAGAACTCGCCGCCCACGGCATCACGTTGAACGTGACGCTGATCTTTTCCGAGCGGCAGTACAAGATCGCGCGGGACAACGTCTGGCGCGGGGCGCAGCGGCGCAAGAACGGTACGGCGGCGTTCAAGAGCGTCTACTCGATCTTCGTCTCCCGCGTCGACGTCTACACCGAGAAGTACGTGCCCGAGCTCAGCCCGGCGGCGCAGGGGCTGGTCGGCATCGTCAACGTGAAGGAACTGTGGCGACTCAACCAGGAGTTCTGGAAGTCCAAGAACCTGCCGCTGCAGCAGGAGATCATCTTCGCCTCGACGGGCACGAAGAAGCCGACGGACCCGCCGGACAAGTACGTCGAAGCCCTGGCGGGCAGCGACATCCAGACCAACCCACCGGCCACCAACGACGCCGTCGAGAAGCTGAACAAGCAGTACAGCCGCAAGATCGACCAGATGCCGGCGAAGGACGTGGTGGACGAGATCCACGCGAAGGTCGACCAGAAGAAGCTGGAAGACAAGCTGATGGAAGAGGGGACGGCCAAGTTCGCCGACCCGCAGCACGCGCTGCTGAAGCTGGTGGCGCAGAAGCGGGCGGCGCTGGCGGGCGCGAAGTAGGCGCCGATTTGGGTGCCACAGGTCGCGTTACTCCGAGACCTGTGTTTCGCGATTCGTAGAGAAGACACAGGTCTGCGAGTACGCCGACCTGTGGCACCCAATTCTTACCCTTTCCCGCCCAGAGTCTCCGCATCGATCCAGCACGGCTTGGACGTGTGGACGCTGAATCCCACGCGCTCGTAGAACGTGAGGGCCGTGTCGCGGCTGTCGAGCCAGAGGCGGCTGAGGCCGTGCTCCGCCGCGATCCGCGCCAGCCGGACGAGCATGGCCTTTCCATACCCGTGTCGCTGTGCTGCTTTGGCGGTGACGAGGTCGTCCACGAACAGGTGCTCGCCGCGCGCCAGTGTTCGTGCGATGCGGTAGCCCGCCAGCGATACTAATCGGCCGCTCGCGTACCCGCCGAGCAGGCGATACCCGTCGCGTTCCTGCGCGCGGACGGTGGCGAGGAAGTCGGCCTGGGCGAGGTGCGGCCGCAGTTCGGCCATGACGGGGTAGGCCGCCCGAATCGCGTCGTCGGAATCCAGTCCACGCATCTCGAAGTCGCTGGTCATCGTGCCGCAGCTTACCCGCGCGGCCGCCGCGCCGCATTGCCGCAGCGCGCGCGAGCGCCGCGAGCGGGCCCATCTGCGACCTATGCCGTTCGCAGGTCGAAATTGCAGGAAACCCCGATGCCGGTGCGCCTTTTGCACGCTCCAACGCCGGTCTAACTTTCGTAGTCGGAGGAATCATGAGATTTCAAAGAGCTCGAGCGTGGCTGCTGTCGATCGTCGTGGGCACCGGCCTGGCCGGCGTCGTGCCGGCCTTCGCGCTGGCCAGGGATCGCGAGGAGCAGGTGAAGTATGAGGACACCCCGCGGGAGGTGCGGCAGACGCTGGACCGCGAGCGCGGGCGGTACGACATCAAGCGGATCGACCACGTCGTCCGCGACGGCCGCAGCTTTTACCGCGCGACGATCGACAACAAGGGGGGCACGGACACGGTCGTCCGCGTCGGCGACAACGGCAAGGTGCTCAGCAGCGCCGAGGTCGGCGACCCCGGCGAGCGCCGCGACGCCGGCGACACCACCGTCGTCAAGTACAATAGCCTGCCCGCCCGCGTGAAGGACGCGCTCGACCGCGAGCGCGGCGGCCGCGACCTGAAGATCATCTACGAGGTCCGCCGCGGCGACCGGCACTACTACAACGCCATCGTGGACGAGCGCAACGGCGACCGCTCGGTGCGGATCAACGACGACGGCAAGCTGCTGGGCGAGGAAGACCTGCGCGAGGTGCGGACCGCCGGCGCGCGGTACGACAGCGCGGACCTGCGGCGCGGGTACGAGGACGACGGCGAGCGGATCGCCTACGACCGTCTGCCGGGCGAGGTGAAGACCACGATCGGCCGTGAGGCCAAGGGCGAGCGCGTCGGCAACGTCTATCGGTACGACCGCCGCGGCTCGACGGTCTACGAGGCCGAGGTGTACGGACCGAACGGCACGCACGTGGTGCGCGTGAACGAGAACGGCCGGGTGGTGAGCGACACCGACTCGACCGCCGAGGGGCGGCGGAGCGTGCGGTTCGAGGACCTGCCCGGCGCGGTGAAGGACGCGATCGGGCACGACATCCCGCGCGACCGCCTGACGCGGGTGGTCGAGATCACGCAGGACGGGCGGACGTATTACCGCGCCCAGATGGACAACGGCCGGGATCGCGATCCGACGTGGGTGACGGTGGATTCGAGTGGACGGACGGTCCGCGACTTCGACCGCGGGCGGTAACCGCCGGCAACGATCGGAAGTTAGCGTCGGACGCCTGGGGGACTCTGTTCCGTGGGCGTTCTCGCTTTCATGGCGGGGCGGCTGTCGTATACTTCGCCGTGATGTCGCGCAATGCTCTAGCATTCGGAGTCCTGCTGACGGTATTGACCTTTTTCGCGCGGGCCGACCCATCGGCGGTCGGCGACGTCACGCAGCCGACGCGCGTCACGATCAATTTCGAGAACGCCCCGCCTAAAACCGTCTTCGACAGCATCGCCAGCCAGGCGAACCTCGAATTCCTGACGCTGCCGCCCAAGATGTGGGATTCCAACGCCGGCTCGCCGATCAGCGTCAGCGTGAACGATCAGCCGTTCTGGGTGGCGATGAAGGAGGCGTGCGCGAAGGCCGGCGTGTCTCTGAAATACGCGACCGACACCGCGACGCCGCGGATCATCCTGACGCGGGACAACCAGGACTGGACGACCTACCCGACGGTGACGAGCGGGCCGTTTTTGGTCAGCCTCATCGGCCTGCACCGGGCGAGCACGGTGGACATGCGCAAGCCGACGGAGATCCAGCGGACGTTTTACGCGAAGTTCACGATCTTCTGCGAGCCGCGGTTCCGGCTGCTGCGCGGGTCGCTGAATGCGAAGGTGGAACAGGCGAGCGACGATAAGGGAAACTCGCTGGTTCCCAAGGACGCCGGGGAAGCGCCACTGAACTTCGTGACGACTTGGGTCTACAACATTGAGGCGAAGCTGGATTACCCGAAGGAGCCGGGGACGAAGGTGACCGCTTTGAAATGCGCCGCGCGGTTCGTGGCGCAGACGAAATCCGAGACGATCGAGTACGCCGACCCACTGACGACCAAGAACGTCACGAAGATCGTCGGCGGGCGGAAGATCGTCATTAAGGACGTCCACCGCGGGGCGGAGGAGTACGAGGCGACGGTGACGTTCGTGCGCGGGGACACGCCGCAGGCACAGTGGGAGCAGACGGTCTTCCCCGGCAACGCGCTGCGGCTGGTGGACGGGGACGGGCGGACGATCGTGGCGCACGGTTTTGGCATGGGCGGGCGGGGGGACGAATCGACGTTCGTTTTCAAGTTTGAGAAGGACCCGAAGGGCGTTCGCATCGGCAAGCCGCTCAAGCTGGCGTGGGAGATCCCGACGGAGACGAAGGAGGTTCCGGTGAGCTTTGAGTTTAAGGATTTGCCATTGCCGTGAATTGGAATTAAACCGCGGAGGCGCAGAGGGCGCAGAGAAATGCGGGTTGGTGGGGCGGATGGGGGCGGGGAAAAAGTTTTTAGGGGGTCGGAAGGGGGTGGTTGGGGTGTAAATGGCTGATTTGGCGTCGGTTAGGGGTGGTTGGGTGTGAGAAAGGTCGGGGAAAAAGCGACCAAAACCGACCTAAAACGACCTGGAAACGACCAAAAACGACCAGAAGCGACATTGGGATGCCGGGTTGGACGACAGTGGCGTAGCGAATCCGGGCAAGAAACTAGGACGCAGCTAGTTATTTTCCGCAGCCAGTTTTTTTCCCGCCGGGCGCGGACCGGGGCGAGTGGAGTAGTTGTGAGGTCTATTAATGCATTAGAGTGTGGAATAGACCCTCACCCCGCGCCCTCTCCCACACGCGTCGCGGTTGGCGGCGAAACATGGTTCTGGTTGCGTGCGGGAGAGGGGGGATGGGGCGCGGCGTTTTCACGCTGTGCGGCCGGTGAGCCGTTGCTCGGTGCGGATTCGTTAGACGACTTCGTCCGGTTCGAGGCGGCAGGGGACGGTGGGGGCGCCGCGTTCGATTTGGATGGTGGGGTGTTCGATGGCGAAGCGGTCGTGGAGGTCCTTGGTTACCGTGGCGAGGAAGGTGTCGTGATCGTGATCGTCGGACTCGGTGGGGCGGACGAGGTGGACGGTCAGGGCGGCTTCGGTGGTGCTCATGCCCCAGATGTGCAGGTCGTGCACGGAGGTGACGCCGGGCAGGTCGCTCAGGTAGCGCTTGACGGCGACGGGGTCGATGTGCTGCGGGACCGCGTCCATTGCCAGGTTGACGGACTTCTTCAGCAGGCCCCAGGTGCCGATGGTGATGACTGCGACGATCGCGAGGCTGGTTGCGGGGTCGAGCCAGGTCCAGCCGGTGTGGCGGATGACGGCGCCGGAGACGAGGACGCCGACGGAGACGGCGGCGTCGGCGGCCATGTGGAGGAAGGCGCCTTCGATGTTGACGTCGCGCTTGCGGCCGGACATGAAGAGGAGGGCGGTGAGCGTGTTGACGACGATGCCGACGCCGGCGACGGCCATGACCGCGCCGCCGGCGACGGGCTGCGGGTGGGCGAAGCGGCCGATCGCTTCCCAGGCGATGGCGCCGACGGCGAGGAGGAGCAGGACGGCGTTGGCGAGGGCGGCGAGGATGGAGGAGCGGCGGAGGCCGTAGGTTCGGCGGACGGAGGGCTTGGCGCGGCCGAGGTAAATCGCGGCCCAGGCGAGCAGGAGGCCGGCGACGTCGCTGAGGTTATGCCCGGCGTCGGCGAGGAGGGCGAGGGAGTGGGCGAGGTAGCCGTAGGTGGCCTCGACGATGACGAAGGCGAGGTTGAGCACGACGCCGATCGCGAAGGCGGCGCGGAAGTCGCGGGGGGCGTGGTGGTGGTGATGATGATCGTGGGCGTGGGACATTCGTGCTGCGCGGCGCGGACCTTGTACCGGATCGGGTACGTCGAAGAATCCGACTCCACAGGAGTTAGCGTATATAGATTCTCCGGTCGATGAGCAATTCGCAACGGGACAACCACCCCGCAACCCGGTTATGATCCGCGCGTGTGAGTTGTGGCATGACGTGGTTGTTGTGTTCTTTGTTGGCGGGCGCGCCGCTGTTCGCCGGGGCGGCGGGTGTGGCGACGCAGCCGTCGGCGACGCAGCCGGCGCGGGTTTCGCTTCATGCGCGCGGCGAGGCGGCGGCGGAGGTTCTCAAGCGGTTTTCGGAGCAGGCGGGCGCGATATTGCCCCTTTCCCCGCCCGACTTGTTGACGAAGGAGCCACCCGCGCCGGTGACGATCGATGCGGATGGTCAGCCGTTTTGGGCGGTGCTTGAAACCTTCGGGAAGAAGACGGGGCTTGAACCGGTCTTCTCGACCGAAGATCCGTATCCGCGGTTTCAACTGGGGCAGGGGGGCGGATCGTTCTGGGCCGAGCCGCACGTGGTGGCCGGGCCAGTCGTGTTGTTCGCGACGGACGTGGTGCGGACGAACACGGTCGAACTTCGGCGGGAAAAGCACCGATTCGATCGGGAAATTACCCTGAATTTGACGGCATTCGCCGAGCCGGGGATGAAGCTGCTCTGGGCGTCGCCGGACGTGACGCTGAAGTTTGCGACCGACGAGCAAGGTCAATCGCTCGTCCCCCCGCCGGACGGCGCGTCGGAGCAGGGGCCCGAAGGCGGGCCGGCGGGCAATGTGTTCACGTGGGATCTTGTGGTGGCGCTGAACAGCGCGCCCAAAGCGTCGCGCAGCATCGCGCGGCTTGTCGGCCAGACGGTGGTTCGTTGCCAGACCGATGCCCAGCGGGTCGAAGTCGAGGACGTGATGAAGGCGCGGAACGTGGTCCGCCGGGTCGCGGGCGTGCCGTTCACGTTCTACAGCCTGAAGAAGGCCGACATCGAATACGTCTTGCGCGTCGGCCTGCGGCGGGAAAAGAAGGGGGATCGGGAATGGATGGACTTGCGGCATTCGATCTACAACGGTCAGTTCGTCCTGCTCGACGACAAGGGGCGGCAGGTGGCCGGGCGGGGGACGGAGAACGGCGGTGAATACGGCAACAACGCGATCGACGCGACGCTGCGATTCATTCGCGAGCCGGGGCTCACCGACCCGCAGGCGGGCGAGCCCTATAGGCTGGTTTGGCTGGCGCCGACGGCGAGCAAGGACATTCCCGTAGAGTTCGAATTCCGTAACCTGCCCATTCCGGAATGAGCGTTGTGTTGACTATCTCACGCATTTTCACGGTCATGCTATTTGTCGTCGCCACAATGCCGCCGCGAAGTGCGCGCGCCGCCGACAACGTCGACCAATGGATCGCGGACCTGACCAGCGATGAGTGGCGTGTCCGCCAGCGGGCGTTGGAAAAGCTTGTCGGTCAGGGCGAGGACGCGATTCCCAGGCTGGCCAAGCTCGTCGAGAGCAGCAATGACGGCGAGGTTCGCACCCGCGCGTCGGCGGCGATCTCGCAGATCGAGGAGAATCGGAAGGTCGGCGCGTCGCTGATCACGATGAAGCTGGACAACGTGCCGGTCGCCCAGGCGCTGGCCGAGCTTTCGCGGCAGGCGCGCGCCCCGATCCTGACCGAGCCGGCCAACCTGTTGGAGAAAAGCACCCGGCGGGTGTCCCTGAATTTCGACCACCGGCCATTCTGGGATGTCATGCTGCAGTTGTCCGCGCAGGCGGGACTGGAAGTGACGGGCGTTACGCGGCGCAACCGGGAAGCGGGTCTGGGCGTGACGCCGGGCGGCGTGGAGTGGTCGGACAAACCTATCGTGCTGAGCGGGCCATTGTTAATCCGGGCGGATCGGCTGGTGCGGGTGAGCACGACCCATCTCAAACCACCGGTCGAAACGTCAGAAGAGTTCAACATCAGTTTGACCGTTTTCGCTGAGCCGAAGCTGAAAGTTTTGGACACGTCCAGCACCTTAAAACTCGACGAAGTGGTGGACGAGCGGGGCAACTCGCTGATTCCACCGGCGGACGCCAACGTACCGGCGAACGTCAATGTGTTCGGCAATCAGCGGGAGGGATATACAAGCCATTGGGATGTGGGGGCGGCGCTCCACCACCCGAAGGGAACCGGGCAGCGAATTGCGCGGTTTCGCGCGACGACGTCGCTCCAGGTGCGCACGCGAGCGGCGGTGGTCGAAGTGCCGCTGGCGGGTGGCGTCGGTGGCAAGAATGCGTCGCGCACGATTGACGGGTTGCGGATGAAGGTTAAATCGATCGACGCCGGACATTGTGACTTGTCGATCGACCGTGACGGCCGGACGGACCCGGAGTGGTACACCGTGCGGATGCAGGTGGCGATGAGCGAGGCGGATTTAGTAGACGACAAAGGGCAGGCGGTCGCCCACAGTCCCAACGGCGCCGACGCCGACGAAAGCCCGGACAATCAGCGTCTGGACGTCCATATGCGGTTCGTGCGGGAGGTCGGCGAAGATGGTAACAAGGGCGCCCGCAAAACGGCGGCGTCGGAGGCGGTGAAAATGCGGTGGGAAATCCCCGTGGAAACACGGGAATTGACCGTGCCGTTCGAACTGCGGGACCTGCCGATTCCGTGATTCAGGTTGCGGTGGGCGTAACGTAACTGGCGCGCACGGCGACAATATTGACTCAGCGTTAAACGTTTGGTTATCGTACCGGTCTCAAATTCCACACGCACTCGTACGGCCCACCGGCGGGCCCGGAGTGGTTTCGCGTCCCATGCATCTTTGATTTCGCACTTTTAAGCCGGGGAGGTTATTCATGCCGCGTCGAGGACAGGTAGTTGAGCAGGCGGTCCGTTCGGTTTGCGAGTGGCTTGAAGGTCGCATGCTCCTGACGACGATCAGCGGGGGCGGCGTCGATCCGGTGACGGGCGAGCCGATCGTGAACCAGGAGTTTTACCTGGATTCGAACAATCACGTCGCGGTGATCTCGGTCGGCGGCAATACGACGGCCGAGTTCCTGTTCGCGCGCGTCCCGATGCAGGCGGGGTTCATCGCGTCGTTGGGGGACCTGACGCCCCCGCCGCCCCCGGGCGTGCAGGCGGAGGGTAAGGACCTTTACAATATTTACGTCGCCCAGTCCGACAGCCGGTCGTTCATCTCGGTTTCGGAGATCGATCCGATCACCGGCAACCTGATCCCGTTCGCCGCCAGCGCGGGGCAACTTCGGGTCAGGAACGCGATCAACGGGCAGTCCACTCTGGTCGGCCTCGACGACGGCACGGGGGAACTCGTCCTGGGCACGCGGACGAAGAGTCCGGCGCCCGGCGACAACATTCCGATCGTCAGCCGGTTTTTCGCGGGCGCGTTCGGCGCGCGGCCCGACCTCGGGCGCGTGACCGCCGGGTTCGAGGTGGCGCCGGGGCATGATTTCGGGAAGTTCTTCTTCGGCGGGACGATCATGGGGCACATTGTCGTGCCCGGCTCGATCGGGAACATTTACGCCGGCAACATCGTTACCGGCGATGCCCGCGGCGTGCTGCTGGGGACGCAGGTCATCTCGCGGGGCAAGCGCGTCCCGAACTTCTTCGTCGGCGGGGACGTGCACAGCGTGTTGGTGAGCGGGTCGATCGGCACCAACTCCGACGCCGGCCTGGACCGTCCGGTCTTCTCGTCGGGTCTGGACATGCAGGTGGGCGGGGTGCTGGGCGAGTTCAACGCGCGTGACGCGGTCATGGGCGGGGTGAACGTCGTGCACGCTCGGGCGATTTCCCCGTTCGGAAACACGATCGAGGAGGTCGAAGGCCGAAACCTCCAGTCGGGCGCCCCCAATACGACCGCCGGCTGGACCACCGGGCATCTCGAAGGGAACGCCGCGGTCTTCAACGACACGTTCGCCACGCCGCAGATCCTGCCCAGCTACGCGGGCAAAAAGCACCGCAGTTCGGTCGTCGTGGACGGGCAGTTGGAGGCGGACGGGGTCAGCCTGGATTTCGTGGACTATTACGCGATGCCGATGCTCGCCGGGCAGGACCTGACCGTCACCCTGCGGCCGCTGGGTACGATCGCGGGCGTCGATCAGATGAACGTGGGGGTGTTCGATCCGGACGGCCGCCTGATCCTCACCGACTACCCGAACGTCAACTTCCTGAACCAGCAGGTGACGGCGGTCACGGGTCAGCCCGTCCACTTTACCGCGGACCGCCCCGGCCTGTATCGCATCGCGGTGTCGGCGACGGGCGACCCGAATTTCGCCGGCGGCGGGGTGCCGATCGGCAACAGCCCCTACGTGCTGACGATCAACGGGGGCGGGGATCTCGCACTGGGGGGCATCGCGGCCGGCAACCAGATCTTCGACGCCCAGACCGGGGGCTACGGGTTCTTCGTCCAGAACGGTGACATGGGGGCGCTACAGGCGGGTGGCAACATCCTGTCCGTCACCGACCAGTCCATCAACGTCCGCAAGGGTAACCTCCGCTCGATCGAAGGGGGCGATGTCGGCGTGCTCCGCGGCGCCCTCCTGAGCGCCAGCCCAAACCTCTTCGTCACCCGCGGCAACGTCGGCCTGGTGCGCTCGACCGCCGGCATCATTCTTCTCAACGAAGGCGTGCTCCCACTGGCGATCGGCGGCGACTACCAGGTCGTGTCTGCCGCCACCACCCTGGGCGCCGAACTGATTACCAACCGGGCGATCGGCGTGATCCGCGCGGGCAACATCGCGACCACGAATTTCGCCAGCAACTTCGTGGTGAACGCCGACCTGACCGGCGACGACGGTGTCATCGACCTGATCGACGTCGCCGGGGACCTGGGCTCGATCTCGGCGGGCGGCCCGTCCATTACCACCGGGCCGGGCGGGAACGTCCGTTATATCAACGTCGGGGGACAGGTGTTCCGCGACCAGTTCTTCGGTGGGAACGCCGCCGAAACCACCACCTACCAGCCCGGCGAATCCGTTAAGAATCTCGTGGACGATTCGGGCACGCGGCTCGATTTCGAGCCGTTCCCGCTGGTGCCCAATCCCCTGTTCATCCCGGGCGGGACCAACCCGGCGCAAATCGGGCCGACCCTCACCATCCGGGCCTACCCGATCCGCGGCAGCGGCGGCGAGGCGATCATTGACGTCACGTCAACCGGGAGCGTTCGCGTCGGCGCCGGCGCGGGCGTCGGCTCCAAGGCCCATGCGGAGATCGGTTTGATCCGGTCGACCGGCATTGGCAACCCGGTCATCCGCAGCACCAACGACGGGTCGCTGGTCTTCTCGTCGCCGACCGCCGGCACGGCGGCGGCCAACCTCGACGTCCTCATCGACGGATCGGCGACCGTCGACGTCTACAAGATTCAGGGCAGCGACTTCACCAGCATCCGCAACAAGACCCCCGGCGAAATCCTCAACGTCGACGCCACCGCCAACCCGGTCCAGCCGCCCGGGTTCACCAACAGCGGGACGATCGGCTCGCTGTCCGCGACGAACATCGGCGTCGGTGTCAAGCACACCGCCGCGGAGGTCAATGGCATCCAGGTGATCGGCAACAACTATCCGTTCAACCAGCAGCACAACGGGATCGTCAGCGGCAACATCCTCAACGTGCAGGCGTCGGGCGCGGTCGGAAACCTGAACGTCAGCGGCAACATCGGCAGCGTGACGGCAAACGCCGGCGGGCGGCATTCGACCGGGCGCTTCGAGGGCATCGCCGGCCCGATCGTCGCCAGCGACAGCATCACCAGCGTGGACATCGGCGACGGCATCCTCCCGTCGGGCAGCGGCAACGTCTCGTTCTCCGGTATCTACGCCGGCAATGTCATCGGCAGCGTCGTCAACCGGGGCGAGGGGTCCGACGTCCGCGGCGACATCATCGCCAACACCAGCATTGGCAGTGTCAGCCTGTCCAGCGGCGCGATCATTGGCGCCCGAGTCGCTGTATTCGATACGTTCCTGGGCGGTCGCCGCGGTTTTGGCGCCGCCCTGCCCGACGGGAACGAACCGGTCAACAATCCGGTCTTCGAGATCGGGCAAATCCGCATCAGCGGCAACGGCGGAATCATCGGCAGCGACATCGCCGGCGCCGACCTGGGCCCGATCAGTGTCGCGGGTTTCGGCATCCTGGACTCCCGCATCGAGGCGGCGGGCGCCGGCACCATCAAGAGCATCAACGCCGCCGGGTACGGCATCCGGGGCAGCTCGCTCGAGGCCGGCTTCCTCCCCTCGGTCTCCGCCAGCGCCAGGCCGAAGAACATCAGCACGCTCGAGTACACCGCGTCGGTGCGCCAGAGCGAGCGCTTCACGATCGACCCGTTCTTCAACCAGGCGCCCAATGCCGAGACCGACATGCACATTTACCTGGGCACGTCCGCGCGGCGGCCGCAGGTGAAACGCGTCACCGATACCGGCGTGATCGCGGACTCCCAGATCCTCAGCGGGCGCGACGCCGGCTCGATCTTCGCCAGCCAGATCCGTGCGAGCACGTTCAACATCTCCAACCAGGTCTCCAGTATCGAGACGCGGGGCGTGGTGGACGGCCTGTCCCTCACGACCGGCCACCTCAAGAGTTATGCGAGCGGCGCCAGCTCGTTCGGACTCAACTTCACCGTCGCCGGCCCGATCGACGAGTTCCACGTCATCGGCGACTTGGACGAGACGTCGAGCATCAAGGCGGTCGGCCCGTCGGGGAAGATCGTCGACTTCATCATCGACGGCTCGCTGAATGGCGACGTGAGCTCGTCGAACAGTTTCCACTTCCTCGCCGTAGGGAAGGATCTGGGCGCCACGTCCCTGGTGAAGGCAAAGACTCTGGACAAGAAACAGATCAGGCACAACATCTTTGGAACCATTCAGATCGGCTGACCGGCGCGTCGGGCCGAGTGAGGGCGGGGCCGCCCCAGCGCCGACGTTCGGCGGGCGCCGCGGTCCCCCGGGTGAAATTCGCGTAGGAGTCAGAATGAATCCGCGTAGTCCACGACGACGTAAGGCCGCTAACGTTCAGCGGCGGGCACTGCTCGAAAACCTGGAAGCCCGGCGAATGCTGTCGGTCTCGGTATTGAAGGGCACGCTGGTCATCAACGGCACCTCCGGGAATGACACGATCAGCGTTTCGGTCGATCCCGTGGGCAGGGGCAGACTGCGCGTCAGCGTCAACGGCCTGTTGAGCGGCGTCGATGCGGCGAGCCTGAGGCGCATCAACATCAGCGCCCTGGAGGGCAACGACCTCGTCCTGATCGACCAGACGCAAGGCGCCATCACCCTGCCGGTGAACATCGCCGGCGGCTCGGGTAACGACACCCTCATCGGCGGCTCGGGCGCGGACGTCCTCCAGGGCGGGCGCGGGAATGACGTGATCCAGGGCGGCGCGGGCGCGGACGACCTCGAAGGCCATGCCGGCAACGACACCCTCTACGGCGGGGACGGCCGCGACACCCTGTCCGGTGACGCGGGCGCGGACCAGCTCCTGACCGGCGGCTACCGCCGCGAGGTCGTCCTCTCCGACGCCTCCGACACCGTCGATCGAAGCATCCCCAGCTTTCACACGAACACCGAAACTTCGGGCACGCGCACCCCGAACTTCTTCAATCCGACGCCGGTGGGCAACGTCCCGGCCGACGTCCGCTCCATTTACGGGATCGATTCCCTGGGGCTGACCGGCGCCGGGCAGACGATCGCGATCGTGGACGCGTACGACGACCCCACCGTCCGCCGCGACCTGGCGACCTTCTCCACCCAGTTCGGCCTCACGCCCATCACCCCGGACAACTTCCAAGTCTATTACGCGACCAAGCAGCGGCCGAATTTTGACGCCGGATGGGCCGGTGAGATTTCCCTCGACGTGCAGTGGGCGCACGCGATCGCGCCCGACGCGAAGATCATTCTGGTCGAAGCCAATTCCGCCTCGTTCGCCGACCTGGACCAGGCGATCGACCGCGCGGTCGAACTCGTGGGGCCGGCGGGGGGCGTCATCTCCATGAGCTTCGGCGGCAGCGAACGCTACGTCGACCCCCTGGAATCACTGCACTTCCACAACGCCAACACCGCCAATATCTCGTTCGTCTCGTCCAGCGGTGACGACGGCGCGCAGGTGAGCACCCCGGCGGCCAACCCGTACGTCACGTCGGTCGGCGGCACGTTCCTCAACATCGACCCCGTCACGCACACCCTGCTTTCGCCCGAAGAGGGCTGGACCGGCAGCGGTGGCGGTATCAGCAGCTTCTTCCCGCGGCCTGACTTCCAGAGTGGCATCCACATTTCGGACGCCGCCCTGAACGACCGCCGCGCCGTCCCCGACGTCGCCTTCCTGGCCGACCCGCGCAGCGGTGTCGCGGTCTTCGATTCCTCTCCCGACGCCACCGGATTCAGCGGATGGCAGGCGATCGGTGGCACGAGCCTCGCCTCCCCGATGTTCGCCGCGTTCGTCGCGCTGGCGAACCAGAAGCGGGCGTCCATGGGTAAGGGCGTCATCGGCGAGAACCTGGACACCGCCATTTACCAGGCCGCCAGCGACAATTACGCCGGTAATTTCAACGACATCACCTCCGGCTCGAACGGGTATCCCGCCCGCGTCGGGTACGACCTGGTGACGGGGCTCGGCTCGCCCAAGCCCGGGTTGGTGACGGCCCTGGCGAATACCGACATCACGATCCCGACCGGCAACGTGAACTTCCAAGCCGCACGCCTGGCCCTTGAGCCGACGTCGTCAGGCAAGGCTCCGCCGCAGGTCATCTTCGGCGGCACCGGCTCGGCGGCGAAGAACGGCAACGTCTGGGACATCGATCTCGTCCCCAGCGCCAGCAGCAACGTCAGCATCGCCTTCGACGGGCCGCTGACGCCCGACGGCAACGGCAAGCTGACGTCGACCGGCGTCATCAGCATCGCCGTCGATGACACGCACACGCAGTCGTTCCTCTTCAAGGCCGTCGCCCGCGAAGAGGACGGGCACCTGATCGGCGAGTTCTATGTCGTCAGCAGCCGCGGCAAGATCATCTATCAGGGCGACAAGCCGACCTTCTACGGGACGTTTACGGCCTGATCGGTTTGTTCAATCGGAAAAGCAAGAAGCCCGCAGGAATGACCTGCGGGCTTCTTTTGTCTTGCGGGTTTTTAGGTGTCCGATCAGCGGTAGTGATACCGGCCGCCGATGCCTACCGAGAAGCCGATGCTCGGGCGGTAGTAATAGCGGCAGTCGTCATAGTAGTACCGGCGGGCGGGGGCGATGTAGGTGGGGCCGGGGACATAGACGGGGGCGTAGTCGTAGACGGGGGCATCGTAGTAATAGGGGGCGGGGTAGTACGAACGATAGACCGGGCGATAGTAATCGTAGCTGTAGTAGGACCGTGGCGCGCTATAGATGCCGAAGGAGAAGCCGAAGGAGCTTCGCCCCCATCCGCCGCCGTGACCGTAATAGTGACCGCCACCGCTGCGGTAAGAGCTATAGCCGCCGCCCCAATGCCCACCGCGGTAGCCGCCGTCGCGTGCAAAACTAAACGTCGGGAGAAGGGCGAGTGCCAAAACCGCAATTCCGTAGCCGATAAATCGTTTCATGACGTACTCCTCTAACTCATCCTATTCAACTGAGGGCGGGTCGAACTTCATCCCGCGGGCACCCAATTAGACACGCTTGGGCGGCAGCCGTTAGCGGGCGCGGGTGTGACGCCTAAGAGATTGAATTCGCAGGGGTTGTGAGTCAAGCGGCGGTGATGACGAGGTTGTCGCGGTGGACGACTTCGTCGTAGGCGGCCTCGCCCAGAAGGGCGCGGACTTCTTGCGTTTTTTTGCCACTTATCTGTGTGACTAGATGGGACGAGTAGTTGGAGAGACCGCGGGCGATCTCGGCGCCGTCGGGGGATTCGATGGCGACGACGTCGCCTTTCTCGAACGTGCCATTTACGGCCGTCACGCCGGCGGGCAGGAGGCTCTTGTTCTTGTCGATCAGGGCGGCGACGGCCCCGGCGTCGACGACGATCGTGCCGACGGGCCGCGCGCTGCCGATCCAGCGCGAGCGACTGGTCAGCTTCTTCGCCGCCGGAGTGAACAGCGTGCCCAGCTCTTCGCAGTCGAGGATCCGCGGGAGCACGCGCTCCATCCGCCCGTCGGCGACCACCAGCGACTCCCCGGCGTCGGTGACCATCCGCGCGGCCTGTAGCTTGGAATCCATTCCGCCTTTGCCGAGCTGGCTCTTCTCCTTGCGAACGAGCTGGCGGGCCTGTTCGATGCTTTCGACGAGGCGGACGGATCGGCCGGCCTCGTCGAGCAGGCCGTCGACGACGGACATGAGGACGAGGAGGTCGGCGCGGAGCACGTGGGCGACGAGGGCGGCGAGGATGTCGTTGTCGCCGAAGGAGATTCTCACCAGCTCGTCGGTGGAGATGGTGTCGTTCTCGTTGATGATCGCCAGCCCGCCGATCTGCTGGAGGGCGTGGATGGTGTTGCGGAGGTTGAGGAAGCGGGCGCGGCGGTCCATGTCCTCGCGGGTCAGGAGGATCTGGCCGACGGGGATGGCGTGGGGGGCGAAGGCGGTGGCCCAGGCGTCCATGAGGCGGCGCTGGCCGACGGCGGCGACGGCCTGCAGGAGGGCGAGGTCTTTCGGGCGGGCGGCGAGCTTGAGCTCGCGCACGCCGGCGGCGATGGCGCCGGACGAGACGATCGTGGTGGCAATGCCGCGCCGGCGGAGTTCGACGACCTGGGCGGCGATGCGCTCGAGGAATGCGTCGTCGAGGCGGCCTTCCTTGTCTGTGAGGAGCTGGGAGCCGAGCTTGATGACGACGCTACGGACGGCGGCGAGGTATTGTTTGCGCTTGTCGTCGGGCATGGGGGTTGGCGTGGCGGGAATCGTGGGTCGGAGGGGGGGAATTGTCAATCGACGTTCGTGCCGCGGACCGGGGAGTAGGGTCTCGCCGCCCGGGAAACGGCCGCTCAAGGTTATCGCGCCAGGTCCGCCGCGAGCTCCGGCGGCAGGCCTGCCGGCTCCGCCAGCGCCTGCCCCGCCATCGCGCGGCGGTATTGCTCGACGTCGAACGATCGTTCCCACCGGCTGACGCATAGCGTGGCGACGCCGTTGCCGATCAGGTTCGTGATCGCACGGGCTTCGCTCATGAAACGGTCGACCCCGAAGAGGAGTGCGACCCCTTCGATCGGGAGGATGTGCGTGGCGCTGATCGTCGCAACCAGCGTCACGAAACCCGCCCCGGTGACGGCGGCGGCGCCCTTGCTCGTCAGCATCAGGATCGCCATCGCGTAAAGCTGTTGTCCGATCGACATCTGAATGCCGAACGCCTGCGCGATGAAGAGCGTCGCCATCGAAAGGTAGATGCTCGTGCCGTCCAGGTTAAAGCTGTAGCCGGCGGGAATGACCAGGCCGACGACGTCGCGGCGGCAGCCGAGAAGTTCCAGCTTCTCGATCATGCGCGGCAGCGCCGATTCCGACGAGCTCGTCCCCAGCACCAGCAGGATCTCCTCCCGGATGAAGACCAGGTATCGCCAAAGCGAAAACCCGAACGCCCGGCAGATCGCCCCCAGGACGACGAAGATGAAGATCGCCATCGTCAGGTAAACGCAGGCCATGAGCTTCATCAGGGGCAGCAGCGTCTTGAGCCCGAACGCGCCGACCGTGTACGCCATGGCCCCCATCGCGCCCAGCGGCGCGAATTTCATGATGATCGCCACCATGCGGAACATGACTTCGGTCAGGTGTTCCATCCCCCGCACGACCGGCGCGCCGCGCGCCCCCAGCGCGGTCACCGCCAGGGCGAACAGCACCGAGAAGAAGAGGATCTGCAGGATGTCCCCCCGCGCGAACGCACCCACTGCGTTGTCCGGTACGATGTGGAGCAGGAAGTCGGCGGTCGACATCTGCTTCGACTGTTCCTGCAACTTGGCGACCTCGGGCGTGACCCGGGCCTGCGAGGTGTCGACGCCGTGCCCCGGCTTGGCGGCGTTGACGATCACCAGGCCGATCCCCAGCGCCAGTGTCGTCACCACCTCGAAGTAGATCAGCGCTTTAACGCCAACCCGGCCGACTTTCTTCAAATCCCCCATGCTGGCGACGCCGACGACGATCGTGAGGAAGATCACCGGCCCGATCACCATTTTGATCAGGTTGATGAAGGCGTCCATCACCGGCTTGAGCGCCTTCCCATGCTCGGGCCAGATCGCGCCGATGGCCGCCCCGATGGCGATGGCGGTCAGAACTTGGACGGTGAGATTCTGGTGCAGTCGCTTGCGAACGGGTGGTGGTGGCGGGGAAGCGTACGACTGGACGTGACTCATTGGGCCGAGAGTATACCGGCGTGGTCCGACGGGCGCAAAAAAACGCCCGACCCTCCGCTGAGTCGGGCGTTCAATCTCAAGTTTGACGTCCCGGCCGTTCGCGTTAGAACGACGCGCTGACGTACGGCAGCAGCGCCATGAACCGCGCCCGCTTGACCGCCTGCGCGACCAGCCGCTGATCCATCGCGTTCACGCCGGTGCGCTTGCGGGTGAGGATCTTGCCGTTGCCGCTGACGAGTTTACGCAGGGTTTCGGTGTCCTTGTAATCCACGTACTGGCTACCGGCCGAGCTGGCCTTGGTCGCCTTAACCTTTGGGCGGCTAAAGGTTTGAAACTTTTCCTGCTTCTCGCGGCGCTCGCGGCCACCGCCACCATGTCTGGGTCCGGCCATTTCAATTCACTCCGATTCGATCAAATGTAGAACCTCCGGCTTTCGATTCCGGGGGGAGGATTGTAGCAACGCCCCCGCCCGTGGCAAGTGCCCGACCCAATACGAAATACGGAATGTGCCGACACCCAAATCAATCCGCAATCGGCAATCGGCAATCCGCAATGTATCATCCCCTCCCATCCCATGTCCGCCGACGCACGCACGATGTCCTGCATGGAAGTCTGGGGCGGCTCCGACGCCGCCGACGCCGCCGTCACCCTCTCCGGGCTGGACGCGTGGGTCTATTCCCGCCCCTACGAGCAGGCCGACGCGGGCGGCGACGTCTACTACGTCTCCGCCTGCGCCACCGGCCGGATTAACCGCTTGCTCGTCGCCGACGTCTCCGGGCACGGGCAGACCGTCCAATCCATCGCCCGCCAACTCCGCGACCTGATGCGGCGGTACGTTAACTTCCTCGACCAGTCGCGCTTCGTCCTCTCGATGAACAAGCAGTTCGTCTCCTGCTCCGACGCCGGCTGCTTCGCCACCGCCATCGTCACCACCTTCTTCGCCCCGACGCGCACGCTGAGCGTCTGCAACGCCGGCCACCCGCCGCCGCTCATTTGGCGCGCCAAGACCCGAGAGTGGAATTATCTCGACCTCGAAAACGAAGGCGAGCGCGTCGCCAACATCCCGCTGGGCATCATGGACCTCGACGACTGCGAACAATTCGGCGTCGACCTCGACGTCGGCGACCTCGTCCTGGTCTACACCGATTCCCTCGTCGAAGCCCGCCTGCCCGACGGGGAGATGCTCGGACCAAAAGGCCTACTCGATCTGGTGACCGAGTCCGTAGACCCGACGCACCCGGAATCGATCATCCCGACTCTCCTGAAATCGATCGACGACCGAACCGAGGGTGGCCTCCGCGCCGACGACGTCACGGCCCTCCTCCTCCGCCCCAACGGCGCCCGCACCCGCGCCCATTGGATCAACTCCTTCACCGCCCCGTTCAAGGTCTTGGGCACCGTCCTCCGCTTCTGCGCCGGCCGCGGCCCCATCTCCCTCCCCGACCCCCGCCTCCCCAACGTCGGCGGCGCCGTCGTCCCCGCGTTCAACCGATTGTGGGGCGAAAGGAAAAAGACATGATCCGCCCAGGTTGGCCGGCTTGCTCGCGAGCCGCGTCCAATGTGAAAGGCCAAGTCGCAAAGGAGGCGTATCCAGTGCCAGTCGCAAAGCAATCGGTAGACGAACTCCACGGGAAGTGCGGCCTGCCTCCCAAGGACTGCCGCGCCGCGCTCACCAAATCAGACGGTAACGTCGACGTCGCCCTCGCCGCCCTCATCGACGCCGGCCGTGTCAAGCCCAACGACCTCAACCCCGACACCGTCTCCGACGAACTATTCGAACGCGCCGCCCGCCGACAAAAACTCGCGTTCTACGAGCAATTCACCAACTCAGGCGGCGGCGGACTCCTCGGCATGCTCGCCAAGCGCGGAAAGACCGGCGGCAAGTCCGACCCGCTCGAAGGCCTGGCGGGAACGTTCGCCCAATTGCAGTCGTCCCTGTTCGGCAACAAGACCGCCGAACAGCTAATGGCCGAGGACGAGGCGAAAGAAGCCGCGCGACTGAAGCAGATCGAAAAAACCTTCCCCGAAATGAAGGGAAAAAAGCGAATGACCCCCGGCGAGCAAGCCCGGCTGGTGGCCCGGACCACCCGCCGCAGCGCCTGGCTCAAAGCCAATCCCTTCACGCTCAAGCTCCCGCCCCTCCCGCCCCTCAAGCGCGAGATGCACGAATGGACCGGCCGCGACGTCTTCACCGCCTGGTCCGGAACGCAAGAGCGCCACGGCGGCTACACGTCGCGCTCCAGCAGCAAGCCGTCCAACGGATCGGTCCTGCTCAACATCCCCCGCCTGGACGAGGACGACGCGAATCCCCGTCCCCCCGCCCCCGAGCAAGTCGCCGCTTACGCCTATTTCAAGGAACACCAGGCCGAAGTGACCGACGCGGTCATGGCCGCGCTGCTGAAGGACTATGGCAAGCTTCGCCGGCAGTGGCTCAAGCACGATCCCGACCTGGAACTCCCGGAGATCACCTCCGCCGAGGAGATGCGGAAAAACGTCGGCCTCGGCACCCTCCACATGTTCGACATCGCCAGGAAGGGCGTCGCCTATTTCGGTCTCGAGCTCGGCTGCACGTGGGACGAAGAACACGGCGCCGGCGTCGTCCTCCTCCGCAACCGCGTCCTCGCCGTCGGCCAGGCCGACACCTCGTTCGACACCAGCGTTGCAATCGCCGACGGCGGCGCGAAACTGAAGTCGTAATACACAGGAGTCCCATGCGCACCATCATCGCTCTTCTCCTCCTCCCCACCCTCGCCCTCGCCCAGGCAAAGCCCTTCGACGGCCCCAGCGTCGACTTTGCCCACGGCGACCTCCGCGTCTCCGACAACCACCGCTTCCTCGTCCACGCCGACGGCACGCCATTCTTTTACCTCGCCGACACCGGGTGGGAACTCTTCCACCGCCTCACGCTCCCCGAGGCCGAAAAGTACCTCGAAAACCGCCGCGCCAAGGGGTTCACCGTCATCCAAGCCGTCGCGCTGGCCGAGTTCGACGGCCTGGGTTTCCCCAACCGCCAGGGCCACCTCCCCCTCACCGATAACGATCCCACCAAACCCAACGAAGACTACTTTAAAGACGTCGACGTCGTCGTCTCCATCGCCGAGAAGAAAGGCATCTACATCGGCCTGCTTCCCACCTGGGGCGACAAGGTCAACAAAAAATGGGGCAAGGGACCGGAGATCTTCAACCCGACCAATGCCAAAACCTACGGCGAATTCCTCGGCAAGCGCTACAAGGATCGCCCCAACATCATCTGGATCCTCGGCGGCGACCGCGACGTCGCCAACGACGCCCAGCGCGAAACCTGGCGCGCCATGGCCGCCGGTCTCCAGGCCGGCGACAACAAGCGCCACCTCATCTCCTTCCACCCCATGGGCGGGCGGCACTCTTCTAAAGATTGGCAAAACGACGACTGGCTGGCGTTTAACATGATCCAGTCCGGTCACGCCCTGCGCAACCTTGCCAATTACAAGATGATCGCCGAGGACTACGCGCTGACGCCCACCAAGCCCTGCATGGACGCCGAGCCGCGCTACGAGGACCACCCCGTCCGGGGCAAGAAGGACGGCTACTTCGACGATTACGACACCCGCCAGGCGGCCTACTGGTCCGTCTTCGCCGGCTCGCTCGGCCACACCTACGGCTCGCACTCGATCTGGTCCATGCACAACCCCGACGCCCCGCCCGCGCCCGGCGTCCCGGCCAAGGAAATGCTTTTCACCTGGGACAAGGCCATCGACCGCCCCGGCGGCCAGGCCATGACCTACCTCCGCCGGCTCATGGAATCCCGCCCGTTCCTCTCCCGAGTCCCCGACCAATCCCTCATCGCCGCCGGACAAGCCGACGGCGCCGACCACGTCCAGGCCACGCGAGGCGACGGCTACGCCATGCTCTACTTGCCGACTGGCAAAGGCGTCACCGTCCATTTGAACAAGATCGCCGGCGCGCAGAAGTTGAAAGCATGGTGGTACAACCCCAAAGACGGCTCCTCCACCGAGATCGGCACGTTCGACGCGTCGGCGGACAAGGAATTCACCCCGCCCGGAAACGAAACCGGCCGGGGCCACGACGTCGTCCTCGTCCTCGACGACGCGTCAAAGAATTGGGACGCCCCCGGCGCGAGTTATCATGCTAAGTAATTGATGCCAATTAAAACACGGTTGTCGCGGGGTCGCGCCGTTGGCACAGGACTCGCAGAGAAGCAGAGAAACAAAGAAGCAAAGGAATTCAAATCGAATTGGACAGGATTGGTCGGCGGTCCGCGGATTCGGGAGATCAGAGTCGGAGGATGGTCAATCCTGCTTTTGTGTCTTCTTTGCTTCTTTGCCCCTTTGCTTCTTTGCGACTCATTTGCCAACCGCGCTGGCCCAACCCAAATCGCCCAAACTTACACCGCGCCAGCACGCACAACACTCCCGGCCCCCCGCCCGTGCGAGCACAATACGCGGCTTAGCAAGAGCGCGGGGGCAATCCGCGGTCTCCGCGCAGACGGATCGCACGGGCGGGACGCCGGGTAGAACAAAACACACTCGACTTGTCGTAAATTGTCGCGCAATGCCGCGCGCGTATCGGGCCACGCACACGGTGCGAACCGCGTTACAGGATCTCGCTCGAACCAAACAACCCCACCAGATCCCGTCGTTTCGATAGGGTAGTGGCCACCGCGCTCACCGCCGGGGACACCACGGACCGCTGAACCGCGGAAAAAGTTGAGGCCGCCGTCGCCCCCGATCCGGTCGCCACATACCGCGCCAGCGACGGGATCAGCCGCGTCGCCACCGGCGAGCCGCGCCCGGTCACCAGGTCGTATCCGACGCTCGCGGCATAATTATCGTTCGCCCCCGTCGTCACGTCGTGAAATCCCTTGTGCGACACCGCGTAGATCGCGTCGAGCGTCTCGCCGGGCCCGTCGAGAGACGGCAGCCCGCTCAGCTCGCGCCCCTCGTCCACGATCGCGAAGAGCGCCGCCCACTGCGGGCACCCGGCGCTGGTCCCGCCCACCGTCTGCCACCCGCCCGAGTACGAGTCGTACACCGAGAACCCGCTGTTCGGGTCCGCGTCGAACGCCACGTCGGGCGCGTAAGTCCCGGAGTATTGCGAGACCCCGCCCCCCGAGCCGCTCCACGCGGATTCCCCGCGGTACTTGCTCTTGCGTCCCAGCGTCAGGGTGGTGCCGCCGACCGCCACCACGTGCGTCGAGACCGCCGGCCAGCTCGCCGGCTGGCCGTTGTCGCCCGACGCCGACACGAACGTCACACCCCCGGCCATTCCGTAGCCGCCGACGTGTCCCACCGGTGTCGACAGATAATCGTCGTGAAACGAATCGAACGGCGTCTCGTGCCCGCCCCACGACATCGATACCGCCACCACGCCCCGCTGGCTCCGCGCGTAATCGACCGCCGTCAGCAGGTCCGACGTCGAGGCCGACGCCGCTTCCACCAATAGGATGTGTGCCTTGGGCGCGATCGCGTGCGCCCATTCCACGTCGAGCGACGCCTCCAGCGCCCACCCCGAATCCGCCGGTGGCTGCGAGCGGTGGATCACCTTCGTCAGCGTCGGTTGGCCGTACGCGTCGGTCGTGGGCAGGCCGAAGGTCTGGCTGAAGACGTTCAGGTCACTCGTGATCGTCGGGGCGTCGTACGCGGTCACGATCGCGATCGTCTGCCCGCGCCCGTCGCCGGCGATCTGCTTGCCCTTGTGCGCGAACGTCACCTGGTCAAATCCGTAGGCGTGCCGCACCTCGTACGGGCTCAGCCCCGTCGGTGACGCTGACAACAACTGCCGCCCTTCCAGCCGCTCCAATTCGACGTACTCGGTCATGGTGAACATCCACCCAGCACATGGACTTCGGCGGGATAACCGTGGACAAAGCCGCACGGGAAGCCGAAGATTCTACGCCGTCGAAAATGCGTCGTTCAACGGTCAAACGGCACGTCGCAAGCACGAGAGGAATCTCTATGAATCCCCGCCCCGGTTGGATCGTCGCGTTATTATTGTCGCTCTCGCTCGTCGCCAGCGCCCCGGCCGCCGACAAAGCCCCCGCTAATGGAACCCCCGATAAGGCCGTTCACAAAAACGTCAAAGCCGACGAATTCGAAAAGCTCTCCAAGGAGCCCGACACCGTCATCCTCGATGTTCGCAGCGCCAAAGAATACGCCACCGGCCACATCAAGGACTCGGTGTTGATCGATTTCAATTCAAAGGATTTCGTCGAACAGTTGAAGAAACTGGACAAGAGCAAGACGTATCTCGTCCATTGCGCCGTCGGCGGCCGCAGCGCCAAGGCCTGCACCAAGCTCGACGGTCTCGACTTCCCCAAAGTCTACAACCTCGACGGCGGCATTATGGCCTGGCAGCGCGCCGGCAAGCCGGTCGAGAAGTAAGTTGCTTAGGCAGCCATCGCGCGATGCGACTGACGCAGGCAATTCCGCACGTATTGTTTCGCCTTGCGCGCCACTGGCAGCGCCGCCTTTTTCGGATGCTTCTGCGCCAGGAGTTCGAGGTGCCCCTGGATCGATTGCAGCAGTAACAGATTCCGGCTCACCATGACGCGACTCCCTTGCCCAGGTCAGGCATCGGTTGGGGGAACGGAGCGGACGTGAAAACGCTGAGTTATCAGTCACATCGACCTTGATGGCGTTAGGGCATCAGCAATTGCCCAACCCGCCTTAGTTTTCCGAGACTTTTGATATTATCAGCCTGAACAAAAGCCGCACAAAAATTTGGGCAATGTTTGGAGTCTCGGCCGATAGAACTGGCGTCAACAACAACCCCTTGTATAGGAGCGATTGTCATGACCCAGCTATTGGAACGCTTCCGCCCGCGAAAAAAATTTTTCAAAGCCGACATCCTGAGCCGCTATGGCGAGACCATCTGCGTCCCAGAATTGCCCGAAATCGAGCCGCCGCGTGCCCGGGCGGTCGTGCCGGTGCGCAAGGAAGCGCCAGCCCCGGTCGTCGAATCCTGCTGGGACGAAGACCCCGAACGATGGGACGGCTTGTCATGAAAACGTCAGAGCTTGACCACCCGGCCGGACCGCGCCGACTCGTACAACGCGGTGATCACCTTCATATCGCGAAGCCCCTCCTCGCCGGGCGTACGGGGCTCGCGATTCTCGCGGAGGCACTGGGCGAAGTAATCCATCTCGGAGCCGAAGTGATCCTTCGGCTCCAGTTGGATCTCCTCGCGCCCCTTGCCCGGCAGCTTCGCGAACAGGCGAAGGTCCTTATAGGACAGGAATGGCTCGGACTCGACCATCCCCTTTTCGCACGTCACGCGATACCGGTTCACGCCAAAGCCGTAGCTCGACGTGCAGTTCGCCAGTAACCCGCTGGCGAAGCGGAGCGTGAAGAGCATCGTCTCCTCGACCTCCTTGAAGCGGACGTCGCCGGGCGTGGAATACGTCATCGCGGTGACTTCGACCGGCTCTTCTCCGCTGAGGTAACGGCAGGCGTTGAGGGCATAGATGCCGATGTCCATCATCGACCCGCCACCGGCGTACTGCCGCTTGAGCCGCCACTGGTTGGGGTCGCCGATGTTGAAGGCGGCGCCGGCGTCGATGTTCTTGATCTTGCCCAGTTGGCCGCCACGAAGCAGCTCGATCGCCTTCATGTTGAACGGCTCGTGTTGCAGTCGGTAGCCGATCATCAGCTTCTTGTTGGCGGCCTTGGCGGCGTCGATCATGCGCTGGCAGTCTTCGACGCTGGTCGCCATCGGCTTTTCGCACAGGACGTGCTTGCCGGCCTTGAGCGCGCGGATGGTGTACTCGGCGTGCATGGAGTTGGGCAGGACGACGTAAACCACGTCGATCTCCGGGTTATCCTTGATCGAGTCGTAATCGTCGTAATTGTAGACCGACTTCGGATCGAGGCCGAACTTCTGCACGATCGGCGGCGCCTTTTCGGCGGCGTGACCGCTGACCAGCGCCACGAGTTTCGCATTCTGCGTCTTCTCCAGCGCGGGGATGATCTGATTCTTCGCCAGGCTCCCGATGCCGACGACGCAGAAGCCGATCTTCTTCTGATCGTCCGCCGCTCGAACGTGCGGCGCCAGGGCGACGGCGGAGGCGGCGAGGATCGAGCGGCCGAGCATTTCTCTGCGGGATGCGGACATGACGCGGTCTCCTTGGGGTTGAAGTGGCGGCGTTACTGTATCATGAAGGCGGAGGCCACATGAAGATCCGAACGTTCGTCATCCTGGCGTTACTCGGCGTCGTCTCCCTCGCGGCAGGGGGGCAGGAGCTGGTTCGACCTGCGAAACCACAAGCGACCACGCGGCCGGCGGCGGCGACCCAGGCGATCCCCCCCGCGCTGACGCATTACCGCGGCCGCGAGATCGCGCAGACCATGCACTTCCTCGGGGCGCCCTGGCTGACGCGCGAATCCCGCGACCGCGAGGAAGAACCCGCCAAGCTCATGAAGGCCCTCAAACTCAAACCGGGCATGACCGTCTGCGACCTCGGCTGCGGCAACGGCTTCTACACCCTCAAGATGGCCAAGGAGATCCTCCCCGGCGGCAAGGTGCTGGCCGTCGAGATCCAAAAGGAAATGCTCGACCTGCTCGACCGGCGCGCCACCAAGGAGGGGATCGAGAACTACCAGCCCATCCTCGGCACCGTCGTCGATCCCAAGCTGCCGGACAACGCCGTGGACCTGATCCTCGTGGTGGACGTCTACCACGAAATGGATCACCCGGTCGAAATGCTCGCGGCCCTGCGCAAGAGCCTGAGCGAACACGGGCGACTGGCGCTGGTCGAATTCCGCGCCGAGGATCCGAACGTCCCGATCAAGGAACTGCACAAGATGAGCAAGGCGCAGATCCTGAAGGAGATCCCGCCGAACGGCTTCAAGCTGGTTGAACAGTACGACGACCTGCCGTGGCAGCACGTGATGTT
>Ga0207674_10000435_pt1 | contig 54347 bp, 47 predicted proteins | sample KBSCornC72_FD_184303 | JGI IMG/M metagenome (GOLD analysis project Ga0207674, IMG submission 184303) | Corn rhizosphere microbial communities from Kellogg Biological Station, Michigan, USA - KBS Corn C7-2 (SPAdes) (version 2) | ecosystem: Host-associated > Plants > Roots > Rhizosphere > Soil ... | reverse complement strand
TGATCAACGATCGGGGACCCTTCGGCGGACGGATCATCGACCTCTCCGACGAGGCGTTCGCCCGGATCGCCCCGCTCTCCCAAGGCGTCTGTCAGGTCCACCTCAGCTGGTGATCGTTCGGGCGGCCTCGGCCGCTCCGAGCTGAAGGACCTCGCAGCCCGCCACGGGATCCGGCCGACCAAGATCCGGGGCCAGCACTTCCTCGCCGACCCCAACCTGGCGCGCGCGATCGTGGCGGACGCCGGGATCCGCGGGGGGGACCGCGTCGTGGAGGTGGGCGCCGGGCTCGGGTCCCTGACGATCCCGCTCGCCGAGACCGGGGCCGAGGTCCTCGCGATCGAGGTGGACCGCGGGCTGTCCAGGGCCCTCGGCGAGGTCGTCGGCTCCTACCCGAACGTGCGGATCGACGTCTCCGATGCGATGCGCACCGACTGGGCCACCGCGCTCGGCGCCGAACGCTGGTCGATGGTCTCGAACCTGCCGTACAACGTCTCGGTCCCGCTGCTGCTCGACCAGTTGGAGACCGCGCCGATCGACCGGTACGTCGTGATGGTGCAGCGGGAGGTGGGGGATCGGCTCGTGACGGGTCCGGGCGAGGAGGCGTACGGCGCGGTGAGCGTTCGGGTCGCGTACCGGGCGGACGCCCGCATGCTGCGCAGGGTTCCGGCCGACGTGTTCTGGCCCCGCCCGAAGGTCGACTCGGTGCTGGTCAGGCTCGACCTCCGGCCGCCGACGGTCGCCGTGGATCCCGGAGCCCTGTTCGCCGTGGTCGACGAGGGCTTCGCCGAGCGCCGAAAGACGATGGCGAACGCGCTGAAGAGGCTCGGCCGCGACGCGGCGGACGCGGCCGAGATCCTCCGATCTATCGACCTGGACCCGGGCGTCCGCGCCGAGCGGCTCGGCCTGGACGAGTTCGCGCGGATCGCGGGGGCGATGCTCGAGCGGGGCTGGACGCCGTGACCCGCGGGACGATCCGGCGCGACGCGAAGGCCAAGATCAACCTGTTCCTGCGGGTGCTCTCGATGCGGGAGGACGGCTACCACGAGATCGAGAGCCTGGCCGTCCCGATCTCGCTCGCCGACCGGATCGTCGTCCGGCCGGCCGAGGAGCTCCGGGTCGAGGTCGCGGGCGCCCCCGCGTTCCCGTCGGGCGGGCTCAACCTCGCTCTGGTCGCCGCGCTCGCGCTCGCCGATGAGTGTCCCGACGCCGGCGGCGCCCTCGTCGAGATCGAGAAGCGGATCCCGGTCGCGGGAGGCCTCGGGGGCGGGAGCGCCGACGCGGCCGCCACGTTGCTCGCGCTGAACGAGCTCTGGGGCTGCGACGTGGACGCGGCCGCCCTCAGGGAGATCGGCGAGCGGATCGGGTCGGACGTGCCCGCGATGCTGTCGGGCGAGGCGGTCCTGATGACCGGGCGCGGCGAACGGCTCGCGCCCGCCGAGATCCCGCCGCTCCACTGGGTGCTGGTGCGGTTCGGGTTCGGCGTCCGATCGCCCGACGCCTACCGGTGGTGGGACGAGGATGGGACGGGCACCGGCCCGGACCCCGACCACCTGCTCTCCGCCGCGACCGCGGGGGATGCCGAGGCGCTCGGTCCCCTCCTGTTCAACGACCTCGAGACGCCCGTCGCCGCCCGCCACCCCGAGGTCGGCGAGGCGAAGCGGCGTCTGCTCCAGGCCGGCGCGCTCGGCGCCGTGATGAGCGGGAGCGGCTCGTCCGTGATCGGCCTGGCGCGCGACGAGGCGCACGCCCGAACCCTGTCGGCCGGGTTCGAGGGCGCGGAGCCCGTCGTGGGTTCGCCGCCGGACACGGCATAATCGGGAGCCGGTCCGGGGTCGTCTAACGGCAAGACGCGGGCCTTTGGAGCCTTCGATGGAGGTTCGATTCCTCCCCCCGGAACTGCCTGGCCCCCGGAAATAACCCTGGCGCCCGGAACAACCTGGCGCCCGGAACAACCTGGCGCCCGGAACAACCTGGCGCCCGGAACAAACTGGCGCCCGAACCACCTGGCCGGAAGGGATCCGAACGCGTGGCCGAGATCGCCTGCCCCTTCTGCGGCACCTCGAACCCCGAGACCGCTCGGTTCTGCGGGTCGTGTGGCGAGGCGCTGGAGCGGACCTGTCCTTCGTGCGGCACGGCCAACCCGCTCGCGAACCGCTTCTGCGGTTCCTGCGGGACCGCGCTCGTGCCGGTCCAGGAGCGTCCCTCGGAGCGGGCACCGAACCTCGAGGAGCGCAAGGTCGTCACGATGCTCTTCGCCGACCTCACCGCCTCCACCGAGATGTCTTCACGTCTGGATCCCGAGGACCTGCGTTCGGTCCTACGGCCGTTCTTCGACGCGATGGCGGACGAGATCGGTCGGTACGGCGGGACCGTCGAGAAGTTCATCGGCGACGCCGTCGTCGCGGCGTTCGGGGCGCCGGTCGCCCACGAGGACGATCCCGAACGTGCGATCCGGTGCGGACTCGCGATGCAGCGCCGCCTCGCGGAGCTCAACACCGAGGTGGCCGATCTCGCCGGCAGCGACCTCGCGATGCGGATCGGGATCAACACCGGCGAGGTCCTCGCCCACTCGATCGAGGAGGGGATCGTGACCGGCGAAGCCGTGAACATCGCGGCACGACTCCAGTCGCTCGCCGTACCGGGTCGCGTCGTCGTCGGCGAACGCACCTATCGGGACGCGCAGCAGGCGTTCGCGTTCGCCGACCTGGGTGACGTGTCGGTGAAGGGGATCGGCCGGCCCCTGCGCGTCTACGAGGTCGAACGCGAGGCGGCCGGCACGAACGAAGGCCGCGAGCGCGCGACGGCACCGCTCGTAGGTCGCGACCCGGAGATGGAGCTGTTACGGCTGCAGTTCCGGCGGACCGTGGCCCAGTCCAACCCGAACCTGATCACGATCGTCGGACCGCCCGGCATCGGCAAGAGCCGGCTCTGCGACGAGGCGGCACGGGCGTTCGAGGACGAGGGGGCGCGCGTCGTCCGCGGACGATGCCTGCCCTACGGCGATGGGCTGACCTACTGGCCCCTCGCCGAGATCCTGCGAGCCGACGCCGGGATCTTGGACAGCGACCCGGCCGACGAGACGATCGCGAAGGCGCGCGAGCGTCTCGACCCGAGGTTCCCCGGCGAGGAGGGGCTGGGCGTCGCGAGCGTCCTGCTGTCCTCGATCGGCGTCGAGCTCGCCACCGATCCGCTCGCGGGTGCCGAGCGCGAGACCGCGCAGCGGTTGATCGCGCGGTCGTGGCAGCGGTACCTCGAATCGCTGGCGGAGGAAGCGCCGCTCGTCGCGCTGATCGACGACGTGCACTGGGCGGACCCGAGCCTGCTCGAGCTCCTCGAGTCGATCGTGGCGCGAGGGAGCGGCGCGATCCTCGTCCTGTGCATGGCGCGCCCGGACCTTTTCGAGCGGCGGGCACAGTGGGGCGGCGGGCTCTCGAACGCGACGACGATCTCCCTGTCCGCGCTCTCACCCGGCGACGGCTCGCAGCTGATCGAGCATCTCCTGGGCGGTCACGCGCCGACCGAGGTCGTCGACCTGATCCATCGTCGATCCGAGGGCAACCCGTTCTTCGCGGCGGAGCTGCTCCGGATGATGATCGAAGACTCGACGATCGCACGCCGCGACGGCCGCTGGGAGCTCGTCCGGGAGCTGCCCTCGCACCTGCCCGACACCGTGCAGGGCGTCATCGCGTCGCGCATCGACCTGCTGGCGGCCGAGGAGAAGCGCGCGATCCAGGACGCGTCGGTGATCGGGCGGAGCTTCTGGCCGGGCGCGGTCGCCCGCCTGATGTCGGCCGGCGCCGAGCGCGCGATCGAGGGTTTGGCCGCCAAAGGCCTCGTCGTCGAACGCGACACGTCGACGATCGCGCTCGAACGCGAGTTCCTGTTCAACCACGTCCTCACCCGTGATGTCGCGTACGGGAGCATCCCGAAGGCGCGGAGGACGACGGCGCACAGCATCGTCGGCGCGTGGTTGGAAGAGGGCACGGCGGGACGGGCAGAGGAGTTCGCCGAGATCTTGGCCCACCACTTCTCGCTCGCCGGCGATCGCGAGAGATCGGGGCGGTACGCCCTGCTCGCCGGGCAGCGCCTGCTCCGCGTGTTCGCCGCCGAGGAGGCCATCGGTTGGTTCGACCGGGCGATGGACGCCGGGCCGTCGGACACCCGCCTGCGATCGCAGGTCAGGTTGGCGCGAGGGCTGGCGAAGGAGCAGCTCGGGAGGTTCGACGACGCGATCAGTGACTACGAGGGCGCCCTGGTCGATGCTCGGGAGGCTGGGGACCCCGAGGGCGAGGCGCGGGCCCTCGCGGCGATGGCGCACACGCTGTGGCTCCTCGATCGCTACGACGAGGGCGGCGCGCTCCTGCCCGAGGCCCTCGAGCGGGCTCGCGCGGTCGGACTCGGCGACGTGGAGGCCCGGCTCCTGTACACGGCCGGGACGATGCGGTTCGGGCGTGGTGAGTTCGGCGAGGCCCTGGACCTGCACGGTCAGGCGCTGTCGACCGCCCTGCGGGGCGAGGACGTGGAGGGCCAGGCGCTCGCGCACCACGGCCTATGCGAGACGTACTTCTTCGTGGGGCCGCTCCAGGACGGTCTCGAACACGGCCTGCTGGCCGACGCGCAGTTCCGGGAGCTCGGCCAGCGATCGATGGTGGCGCACAACGGCTACATGCTCGCGTGGCTGCTCGGCTTCGTCGGCCGGCGCGAGGAGGCGATGGCGCAGGCGAACGCCTCGATCGAGACCTCGCACGAGATCGGCAACGTCCGGGAAGAGGGGTTCGGGTTGCACGATCGGGCGGAGCTGTACCTGTCGGCAGGGCGTCTGGATGCGGCGCTCGCCGACGGCGTCCGCGGCACCGCGATGCTCCGGGACCTCGGCGTGGTCCGCGGCGTGATCATCGGCGAGATCATCCAGAGCAGCGTTGCTGGGGAAGCGTGGGCGTTCGAGCGGATGCGCGAACCGGCCTCGGACGCGCTCGGGCTTTCCGATGCGCTCGGCGGTACGTTCATGCGGGCGCCCACCCTCGCGTACCGCGCATGGACCCTGCTGGCCGATGGGGAGGTCGGTGAGGCGGAGCAGCATCTGACCCAGGCGCGGGCCATCGCCGACGTGTTCCTGCACCGAGCCTGGATGAACCGCATCGAGGTCCTTATCCAGGAGTGGGCGGGCGACGCCGACGCGCTCGCCGAGATCGCCGACCGGATCGAACGCGACGTGCTGCCGAGCAGCACCTACTGGGGGATGTGGGGTCCGTACGCTCGCGCCCTCTCGGCCTCGCACCGCGGCCGTCACGCCGACGCGTCCCGCGACGCGAGGACCGCGCTCGAGATGGGGGCAAGGTTCGGCGATCACCGGGTGATCTGGCGGGCGGCACGGGTCGCCTGGCACGCGGCGGTCGAGCTCGGCGAACAGGCCGAGGCCGAACGGTTCCGTGCGCAGGCGCGCGCGACCGTCCAGGAGCTCGCGGCCAACGCGACGGGGGATCTCGCCGACGGGTTCCGCGCGCGCCCGGACGTGGCCGAGGTGCTCGCCTGAACGGCCGTCTTGCCAGGTGACGCCGTACGCCGGTACAAAGGTGTCCGCCCACCGAGAGGAACCCGTGCCCCCGACGAACTCGCTCGTTGCGGTGGTGCTCGCCGCAGGCAAGGGCAAGCGCCTGAAGTCGGCCGTGCCCAAGGTGCTGCATCCGCTCTGCGGTCGGCCGGCCCTGTGGTGGGTGCTCCAGGACGTTCGCGCCGCGCGGCCCTCGAAGATCGTGATCGTCGTGCACCACGGCGCCGACGAGGTCCGCGAGGCCGTCCGCACGTGGGGGGTCGTCCCCGAGCCCGTGTTCCTGGAGCAGGGCGAGGCGCTCGGGACCGGTCACGCGGTCCTCGCGGCCGAGAAGGCGGTCGGTCGCGCGTCCGAGGTGCTGATCGCGAACGGGGACTTCGACCCCGTCGCACCCGAGGACGTCCGCACGCTGATCCGCGTCCAGCGGCGGACCAAGGCCGCCGCCACGATGATCACCACCGAGGTGGAGCGTCCCGGCAGCTACTCGCGCATCGTCCGCGACGGCGACCGGCTCGTCTCGATCGTCGAGGGGAGCGACGCGCCGGCCTCGATGCGTTCGATCCGCGAGGTGGGGACCAACTGGATCGTCTTCCGTCGCGAGGACCTGTTCCGCGCGCTCCCGCTCGTCGGCCGCGAGAACTCGCAGGGCGAGCACTACCTGAACGACGTCTTCCCGATCCTGATCGAGAAGGGCGAACGCGTGTCGGTCCTGCTGGTCGATACCGGCGGGGCGATGGGGATCAACTCGCGCGCCGATCTGGCAAAGACCGCGCGCGTCCTCCGCGAACGGATCAACGCGCGGCATCTCGCGAACGGCGTGACCCTCGAGGATCCCGAGACGACCTACATCGACGAGGGCGTCCGGATCGGCCGCGACACCGTGATCCATCCGATGACGTTCCTGTCGGGCGAGACGCGGATCGCGAGGGGCTGCGAGATCGGACCGGCGACGCGGGTCGTCGACACCTCGGTCGCTGAGGGCGCGTCCGTCCAGTTCTCGGTCGTGCGCTCTTCGCGGATCGGGGCCCGGGCGCAGGTCGGCCCCTACGCGCACGTGCGTCCCGGGACCAGGCTCGGACCGGACACGAAGGTCGGCGCCTTCGTCGAGATCAAGGCGTCCGAGGTGGGCGAGGGCGGGAAGGTGCCGCACCTGACCTACGTCGGGGACACGAAGGTCGGCCGGCGGGCCAACATCGGGGCCGGGACGGTGACGGTCAACTACGACGGGTACGCGAAGCATCGGACGCGGATCGGGGACGATGCACGGGTGGGTTCGGATACGATGCTCGTGGCGCCGGTGAAGCTCGGCAAAGGGGCGGTGACGGGCGCGGGATCGGTGATCACGGCGGACGTCCCCGCGGGTGCGCTCGCGGTGGAGCGTTCGGAGCAACGCTTGGTCAAGGGCTACCGCAAGCGGCGTGACGCCGAGGCGGAAACCAGTAAGAAGCAACGCGACACCGAAGCGCGGGCGAAAGGCAAGGGGGCGCACTGAGGTGGAGATCGTCACCAAGAAGCGGATGATGCTGTTCGGGGGCACGACGCATCCCGCACTGTCCGAGGAGATCGCCGAACATCTCGGCATCCCGATCGCGCCCTGCGTGATCCGCCGGTTCGGTTCGGGCGAGATCTACATCCGCCCGGAGGAGTCGGTGCGGGGCGCCGACGTGTTCGTGATCCAGACGCACGCCGACCCCGTGAACGAGTCGATCATGGAGCAGCTGATCCTGATCGACGCGATGAAGCGGGCGTCGGCGAAGCGGATCACCGCGGTGGTCCCGTACTACGGCTACGCGCGGCAGGACAAGAAGGTGCTCGCGCGCGAGCCGATCAGCGCCAAGCTCCTGGCCGACCTGCTGACGGCCGCGGGCACGGACCGGGTCGTGTCGGTCGACCTGCACGCCGGCCAGATCCAGGGGTACTTCGACTTCCCGTTCGACCATCTCACGGCGCTGCCGGTGCTCTCGGGCTACCTGCAGAACGAGCTCGGGCTGCACGGGGACGACCTCGTGATCGTCTCGCCCGATGCCGGTCGCATCAAGACGGCCGAGCGCCTCCGCGAGTACCTGCACGCGGACCTGGCCTTCCTCTACAAGCGCCGGTCACGCAAGGAGGCGCACAAGATCGAGGAGATGGCGGTGGTCGGCGAGGTCAACGGCCGCCCGTGCATCCTCGTGGACGACATGATCGACACGGCGGGGACGGTCGCCAAGGGCGCGGTGGCGCTCGCGCAGCAGGGCGCCGGACCGATCTACGCCGCCGCGACCCACCCGGTGCTCTCCGGCAAGGCCGTGCAGAACCTCGAGGAGGCGCCGATCTCCGAGGTCGTCGTCACGAACACGATGCCGATCCCGGAGGAGAAGAAGTTCGGCAAGCTGAAGGTGCTGTCGATCGCACCCCTGATCGCGGACGCGCTCCGGGCCGTGTTCGAGGAGAGCAGCGTCTCCGAGATCTTCCACGGCGAGAACCAGTAAGCGTCCCGCCGAACGCTACGGCGAGTACTGCTCCTCGATCTGGGTCACCATCCCGTTCTCGACGGTGATCCACCACTGGCTCTGTCCCCGATAGATGAGGTCGCCATCGGTCACGTCCCCCTGCTGCGCGATCGCCTGTGCGAACAGCGACAGGTCGCCGTCGAAGAAGGTTTCGCAGCAGTGGTTCCAGTCGAGCAGACGCAGCCGGGCGTCGGGCGCGAGCGTGAGCGTTCGGAGCAGCGGGTTGTCGTTGACGACGAAGTGGTCGTTCGGCACGTGGCCGGTGTCGCCGGTGGCCTCCTGGTAGGCCTGGTCGGCCTGCTTGCCGGAGAGGAAGTACGCGAGGTCGAACTCGATCGTTCCGGCCTCCGGGTCGACCGAACGCACGTAGCCGAAGTGGCGCCCGTCCTCGAGCGCCGCATCCGCTGGCGACGGGGCGGACACCGCGCCGCCGACCGAGCCGGTCGCGACGACCTGCCCCGACGCATCGGATCCGGTCAGCTGCACAGGGCCGCTCGGATCGACCGCCAGCACGAACGCGTTCAGGTGCTGGGCGATCTCGCTCGGCACGTCGAGGACGTCCGCCGAGACGGTGGAGCCGCCGGCGGCCGAGGCTTCCACCCGAACCACCCCTTCGGGAACGACGCCGAAGACGATGCGTTCGGCCTGTGAGCCGCTCCCGAAGACCGCGTCGGTCGCTTGGAGATCCGTCGACGCGTCATCGGGCGCGCCGACCCCCGTCCCGGTCGTCTCCCCGACGATCTCGATGCTGAGGCCGCCCTTGTCGCGCGAAGCGACCAGCTGCCAGTCTTCTCCCCCGGAGGTCCCCTGCGCCAGGGTGACCGAGGTGGCGCCGCCGCCCGACGGCTCGAACGTCATCGAGGCGAACGCCGCGAACAGGGCGTTGCGCTCGTCGTCGCTGGCGTCCGGCGACAGTCCGACCCGAGCCTCGAATGCCCGTCCCGCGGCGATCCATCGTGCGCGCAGGAACTCCCAGTCCGGGTAGCAGGCCGACTCGGACGCATCGACCGACATCGGCTGGAGCTCGACCGGCCACGGCCTCGTCAGGTCGCCGAGTGTGGGCGGCTCCTCCTGAACGGTCATCAGCAACGGAGCGGCATCGCCTCCGGCCCGACCGGGGCACCCGAAGGTTTCGGGCGCCTCCATCGGCGCGAGCGCGAGGACGATGCGGGGGAGCGGTGATTCGCCCATCGTGGGTGACCCGTTGAGACCGACCGTGTCCGGGTCGATCAGGTGCCAGGTTTGCGGGTACGTGATCGTGATCCCGTTGAGGGTCCCGTTGGTCGTCGCCGGCCCCACGTCGGCCGGACGGTCGCTTTGGACCGGGAGCAGCATCGTCGCTCCCGCCACGACTCCCGCGACGATCGCGACTCCCGCCAGCGTGACCAGACCCCCGAACGCCGCCTGTCGACGACGGACCGAACGACGGAGTCCCTCGGGCGCCGAGGTGGGCGTCGGAACGCGCCGGGCATCCTCGCCGAGCACGTCTCGCAGGTCGCGTTCGAGATCGTTCACGTGTCCTCACTCCTCGGGATGCGTTCGCGAAGCGTCTCCATCGCGCGGGCGACCATCGACCGAACCGCGGCCTCGGAACATCCCAGGGCCTCGCCCGCTTGGTGTTCGGACAGATCGGCGTAGTAGCGGAGCACGACCGCGGCTCGCTGCCGCGCCGGCAGGGCCGAGAGCGCGACCCGGAGCTCGTCGCGGCGGCCGTGGTCCGGCCCTTCGGTGGGCGCCGCGCCTCGAGCCTCGCCGCGCAGGTACGCGGTCTCGACCTTGCGGCGGCGGAAGTGCGACGTGCAGGCGTTCACGACCGCGCGGCGCAGGTACGCCTCGAACGCCTCGGGCTGCCGGAGATGCCGGAAGCGGCCCACCGACCGCAGGAAGGCGTCGTGCGCGATGTCCTGGGCCAGGTCGGCGTCACCCGTGATGAGTGAGGCGACACGGACGGCGCCCGGGAGGTGGCGCACGTAGAGGTCCTCGAGGTCGGTCCGATCCTCCACGACGGTGCGGACGATACCGGTGTCCTGGCTCATCACCTTGATTGACGCGTGAGCCCGCGGTCTCATAGCGGCAGCGTGTTGGTACCATGCCCGCCCGAGACCCCTCACGCGCGAAGGATCCGAACATGGCCGAAGTCAAGCTCGTCGCCGAGCCCCGGGAGGGCACCGGCAAGGGCGTCGCCCGCAAGCTTCGGGCCGCCGGCCGTGTGCCCGCGGTGCTGTACGGCCACGGGATGGACTCGACCGCGCTGTCGGTGGACGCCAGGGACCTCTACCATGTCCTCCACACCGGGGCCGGGACCAACGTCCTCGTCGACCTGGTCGTGGATGGCTCGGATCACCTGATCATCCCGCGCGACGTCCAGCGCGATCACATCCACGGGCGCTTCATCCACGTCGACTTCCTCGCGGTCCGGCGCGACGAGAAGCTGCAGCTGTCGATCCCGGTACGGATCGTCGGCGAGTCCGTCGGCGTCAAGGCCGGCGGCGTCGTCGAGCACCATCTGTGGGAGCTCGAGGTCGAGTCCCTGCCGGCTGACGTGCCCGAGGCGATCGATGCCGACATCTCCAACCTCGAGATCGGGATGTCGCTGCGCGTGAGCGATCTCGTCGCGCCCAAGGGCGCGACGATCCTGACCGACCCTGAGGAGTCGGTCGTCGCGGTGCAGCAGCCGCAGATGGCCGTCGAGCTGGAGGAGGAGGAGGCGCTCGCCGCAGCGGAGGCGCTCGAGGCCGCCGAGGGCGAGGGTGCCGAGGGCGAGGCCGCGGAAGGCGAAGGCGGCCGCGAAGGGGCCGAAGGCTCCGACGAGCGGTCCGAGGGCTAGACGCCCTCGCCGCCATGACCTGGCTCGTCGCGGGGCTCGGCAACCCCGGCGAGCCCTACGCGAAGACCCGACACAACCTCGGCTACCGCGTCGTCGACGAGCTCGCCGCGCGCGAGAGCGAACGGTTCCGAAAGGCCCGCTTCGTCGGAGCGGACGTCGCGGAGATCCGCGTGGGAACCGAACGCGTCGTGCTCGCCAAGTCGCGCGCGTTCATGAACGAGAGCGGACCGGCGATCTCCTCGGTCGCCCGCAAGAACGACGTCGAGCCCGACCACGTGATCGCGGTGCACGACGAGATCGACCTGCCCTTCGGCGCGCTCCGGGTGAAGTTCGGCGGCTCGACGGCGGGTCACAACGGGCTGCGTTCGCTGCAGCAGGCGCTCCGAACGCCCGATTTCTTCCGGATCAGGCTCGGCGTCGGCCGTCCTACCGGGCGCAAGCAGGCGGCGGACTGGGTGCTCGACACGTTCGCCAAGCGCGAGGAGCCCGACGTGACGATCTTGGTCGACGACGGCGCGGATGCCGTCCTCTCGCTGATCGGCGACGGCCTGCTCGCGACGCAGGACCGATACAATCGTTCCGCGCCGCGCGAACCGTAGCGAGGCGCCCGAAGACGATCGCGTGGCAAGGCCTCGTTCACCGAACGAGGCCTGTTCGTGCTGTCCGGTGACGATGCCGAGGGACGAGCCAAGGAACGAGACGGAGGAGGGCCGGTGAGCCTGGAGCAGGCGCTCGACGCGCTGATCGGCTCGGAGGCGTTCGAACGCCTCCTGCTCGAGCGCGCACGCCCGCTCGTGGCTCGCGCGGACGCGGGGGAAGACGCCCTGGTCGCGGCACTCGCCCGGTCGCTCGGCGCCCCGGTCCTGCTCGTCACCCCCGGGCCCCGCGAGGCCGAACAGCTCTCGCGCGGGGCGCAGGCGTGGCTGGGGGAAGACGGGGCCGCGCTCCTGCCTTCGTGGGAGGCGTTGCCGTACGAGGGGATCAGCCCATCGCCGGAAGTCTCGGCGCGCAGGGCCGAGGCGGTGCGCCGGCTCCGGGCCGCCAAGGGGGCGTTCGTCCTGGTCGCTCCCGCGCTCGCCGCGATGCAGGGGCTCGTCCCCACCCTCGGCGAGATCCCGCCGGTCGAGCTCGTCAAGGGGATCGAGCTCGCGCCGGACGAGCTGGCCGAGCGGCTGGTCGCGCTCGGCTACACGCGCACGGACGTGGTCGAGCACCGCGGCGAGTTCGCGGTGCGCGGCGGCGTGCTCGACGTGTTCCCGGGGACCTCGCGGCGCCCCGTGCGGCTCGAGTACTGGGGCGACGAGATCGAGTCGCTCCGCGAGTTCGTGCCGTCCTCCCAGCTGTCGACCGGGCCGCTCGCCCGTGTCGAGGTCGCGCCGGTGCGCGAGCTGGTCCCCGACGACGCGCTTGCCGAACGCGCCCGCGCGCGCGCCCCGCGCCACCTCGACCGGTTCCGCGACGGGCTCGAGCGGCTCGCGGAGGGGCTGCACGCCGAGGGGTTCGAGTCCCTCGCGCCGCTGCTGTTCGACCGGATGCCGGTCCCGGCCGAGCTGTTGCCTGAGGGCTCGTGGGTGGTCGTCTCGGAGGCCCGTCGCACGTTCGACCGGGCGCGCCGGACGTTCGACGACGCCGAGGCCCTCGCTGAGGCATCCAACTGGCCCGGCCCCCGAGCCGTCCACGATCTCGACGAGGCGCTCGAGGGCCGCGTCCAGCTGCGGCTCAGTGGGTTCACCGAGGGCATCGACACGGGCCTGGAGGGATGGGGGTCGGCGCAGGGCAATCCCGCCGAGCTCGCCCGCCGGGCCTCGGAGCTCGCCGAGCGCGGGTACCGGGTGCTGCTGACGGCGCGGGGCCACGGGTCGCTCGAACGCGTCCGCGAGTTCGTCGCGTTGCCCGGCGCCGAGTCGATCGAGGCGGAGCTCCAGGCCGGCTTCGTCTTCCCCGCGGGCAAGCTCGCCGTCGCGACCGAGGAGGACCTGTTCGGTTCGCGCCGGCACACGCGCGAGGCTCCTCGGTTCACGTCGCGGCGCAGCGACGCGATCGCGGAGGAGCTCGAGGTCGGCGACTTCGCGGTGCACCGCGTGCACGGCGTCGCGCGCTACGTCGGCGTGCAACGGCGCGAGATCGCCGGTTCCGAACGCGACTACATGGTGCTCGAGTACGCGTCGGGCGACCGGCTCTCGGTCCCGACCGACCAGGTCGGGATGGTCGCGAAGTACGTCGGCGGCGAGACCCCGCGGCTGTCTCGTCTGGGGACGAGCGACTGGGCGAGGACCACCGGCCGCGTCAAGCGCGCCGTCAAGGACATGGCCGGCGAGCTCGTGCGCTTGTACTCGGTGCGGATGTCGATCGAACGCCCGCCGTACGGACCCGACACGCCGTGGCAGATGGAGCTCGAGGACGCGTTCCCGCACGAGGAGACGGGGGACCAGGTCACGGCGATCGAGGAGGTCAAGGCGGACCTGCTGCGGCCGCGTCCGATGGACCGGCTGATCTGCGGCGACGTGGGGTTCGGCAAGACCGAGATCGCGGTGCGGGCCGCGTTCAAGGTCGTGATGGAGGGCAAGCAGGTGGCCGTGCTCGTGCCGACGACCCTGCTCGCCGAGCAGCACTTGATCACGTTCGGCGAGCGCTACGCGCCGTTCCCGGTCAAGGTGGCGATGCTCTCGCGCTTCGTCTCGAAGGCCGACCAGGAGCGCGTCGTCGAGGACCTGCGGCGCGGCGCGATCGACGTCGTGATCGGCACGCACCGCCTGCTCTCGGCCGACATCGGGTTCAAGGACCTGGGGCTCGTCGTGGTCGACGAGGAGCAGCGGTTCGGCGTGGCGCACAAGGAACGGCTGAAGAAGCTCCGCGCGCAGGTCGACGTCCTCACCATGTCGGCGACGCCGATCCCGCGGACGCTCGAGATGGCGCTGGCCGGCATCCGCGACATGTCGACCGTCGACACGCCGCCGGAGGACCGGCAGCCGGTCCTCACGTACGTCGGCCAGTACGACGAAGGGCTCGCCCTCGGCGCCGTTCGGCGCGAGCTGCTGCGCGAGGGGCAGATCTTCTGGGTCCACAACCGCGTCGCGACGATCGAGCGTCAGGCCGCGTGGTTGCACGGACAGGTCCCCGACGCCCGGATCGTGGTGGCGCACGGGCAGATGGACGAGGACATGCTCGAACGGCGCATGATCCGGTTCTGGGACCGCGAGGCCGACATCCTGATGTCGACCGTGATCATCGAGTCCGGCCTGGACGTCCCGAACGCCAACACCCTCGTCGTCGACGCCGCGAACCTGCTCGGGCTCTCGCAGATGTACCAGCTGCGCGGGCGCGTCGGACGGAGCCACGAGCGGGCGTTCGCGTACTTCTTCTTCCCGCCGCAACGCGAGCTGACCGAGGAGGCGCATGAGCGGCTCACGACGATCGCGCGGCACCAGGCGCTCGGCAGCGGGTTCCAGATCGCGCTCCGCGACCTGGAGATCCGTGGCGCGGGCAACGTCCTCGGCGCCGAACAGCACGGCCACATCGCGGCGGTCGGGTTCGACACGTACGCGCGACTGCTCCAGGAGTCGGTGGCCGAGATGAAGGGCGAGCCGCTCCCGCAGGAGAAGGAGATCCGGATCGACCTGCCGGTCCGGGCGTTCATCCCGCCCGGGTGGCTCGAACAGGAGGCGCTGCGTCTCGACCTGTACCGGAAGATCTCCTCGGCCGGCGACCACGAGCTCCTCGAACGCGTCCGCAACGAGACGATCGACCGCTACGGCCAGCTGCCGCCGGAGGTCGAGACGCTGTTCGCCGTCGCGTCGCTGCGGATCACCTGCGCGCGCCGCGGCGTGGGCGAGGTGTCGACGTACCGGCAGCAGGTCCGGATCAAGCCGCTCGAGCTCCCCGAGGCGCTCGAGCACGATCTGGCCGAGCGCGTCCCCGGGGCTCGCTACCTGCGCACGACCGCCACCCTGAACCTCGACCCCGGCCGCGTACCCGGCTCTGAGCTCCCGGCGCTCGTGGAGGGTGGCCTGCTACGGGCCATGGGTGAAACCGAGTCCATTGCTACGATGGACCCGTGATCCCCGTCCCGCGTCTCCTTCGCGTGCTCGCAACCCTGTGTGTCGTGGTGCTGTTCGCCGCCTGCTCGAACGATCCGTCGTCGGCGGCCACCGTGGGGGAGACCGGCGAGATCTCGATCGACCAGCTGCACGGGGACGTCGCGCTGTACGGCTTCCTCGCCAAGCTCTCCAACGTCCCGTGCGGCACGCCGGTCGGGAACGAGACCCAGGAGTCGGCGTGCGCGCGATTCACGCTCGCGAACGACATCCACGAGGAGGTCGCCAAGGCCTACGCGAGCGAGAACGACGTGAAGGCTGATCCCGCCGCCGTCACGGACGCCCTCAGCCGGCTCGAGAGCAATCTCGGCGGTGCCGACGCGCTCAAGGCACAGTTGTCGGACGCAGGGGTCACCCGCGCGCAGGTCGAGGCGTTCGCGGGACGGCTGCTCCTGGTGAGCGAGGTACAGACGGCCATCGCGAAGGACCGGGTGGACGAGGCAGCGCTCCACGACGCATACCAGGCGAACCTGGCGCAGCTCACCACCGTGGAGGTGGAGCACATCCTGGTTGCCGACAAGGCGGACGCGGAACGGATCGCCGCCGAGGTCACGCCGGCGACGTTCGCAGAGACGGCCAAGAAGGAGTCGATCGATCCGGGTTCGGCCCCGCAGGGCGGCAGCCTCGGGGCGCCGACCTCCCTGGCCCAGTTCCAAACGCAGTTCGATCCGGACTTCGTGGCGGCAACCATGGCCCTGCAGCCGGGCGAGATCTCGGGGCCGGTCAAAACGCAGGCCGGCTGGCACGTGATCCATCTCGTGCGGCGCGACGTCGCGCCGTTCGAGGACGTCCGGCCCCAACTCGAGGCGAATCAGGCCAGGACGGTGTTCGACGACTGGTTCATCGAGCAGCTCGGGACGACCAGCGTCGACGTGAACCCGCGGTTCGGACGCTTCGACCACGACACCGGCCAGGTACTGCCGATCCGGAGCACCGCCCAGGAGCCGGCGGGCGGGTCGGGCTCCACCGGCGCCACCGGATCCACGGGCTCGAACGCCGGCTCGTGACCGAGCGCGACGACCTCCTGTCCCACGTTCCGACCGGGCCGGTCCCTTCGTCGCAGGACGGCGACCGCCTGTTGGATCTGGTGCGCGTCATGGCGCGCCTGCGGGCGCCCGACGGGTGTCCCTGGGACCGGGAACAGACCCACGCCTCGCTCGCGCGCCACCTGCTCGAGGAGACGCACGAGGTTCTCGACGCGATCGACGCCGACGATCGCGAACGGCTTCGCGAGGAGCTCGGCGACGTGCTGCTGCAGGTCGCGTTCCACGCGCAGCTCGCCGCCGACGAGGGAGCGTGGGACGTCGACGACGTCGCGCAGGGGATCGTCGAGAAGCTGATCCGACGTCACCCGCACGTGTTCGGCGACGTCGAGGTGGCGGGCGCCGACGAGGTGCTCGTGAACTGGGAACGGATCAAGGCGCAGGAGAAGGGCGAGAAGCCACTCGAGGACGACATCCCGTCGACCCTGCCCGCGCTCGCGCGTGCTTCGAAGGTCCAGCGCCGGGCGGCGGGGTGGGGGTTCGAGTGGCGGTCGCCCGGTTCGGCGATCGAGGCGCTCAAGGAGGAGGTCGGCGAGCTCGAGACGCACTCGGACGCCGACAACGCCGAGGAGGAGATCGGCGACGTGCTGTTCGCGACGGTCGCGGTCGCGCGCAAGCTCGGCGTGGATCCCGAGACCGCGCTCCGCCGGACGATCCGCGGGTTCGCCGAACGCTACGAGCGGCTCAACCAGCTGCTCGAGGAACGCGGCCTGGAGCTCGACGACCTGCCCGAGGACGAGATCCGCGCGCTGTTCCGCAGCGCGCGTTCGTGACGCTCAGCGCGTGTAGACGGCGAGGTCCCACACGACGCGACGCTGCTCGTGCCGCACGCGTCGGAACCCTGCCGCGCGGATCCGCTCGTCGATGCGATCGAGGTCATGGATGAACGTTCGGAACCCGCCGTACTTCTTGGGACGCAGTCCGTAGCCCACGTTCGCGAGCCCGCACCACAACCGGTTGAGCCAGCCGGTCGCCCCGTTCGAGACCGGGGCCGTCATCGCGAACACGCTTCCGGCCGCGCCGAGCGTGTGCTCGAGCAGGTTCTCGGTGTCGGGGTAGCAGCACACGACCCGGTTGATCACCACGATGTCCGCGGCCGGCAGCCGGAGCTTCGCGCCGTCGCCGACCTCGAACCGCATCCGGTCGCCCACCCCGCGTGCCGCCGCCAGCTTGCGGGCCTCCTCGATCGCCTTGGAGGACAGGTCGTACCCGGTCCCGCGCGCGGCGCCCCGCGTGACCACCTCGATCGCCAGGTCGCCGATGCCGCAGCCGACGTCGAGCACCGTGCGGTCGGTCACCCCCGCATCGGTGATCGCGTCGAGCAACGAGGCCGTCACCTTGGCGGCGGTGGGCTTCTTCATCGCCTCCGTCGTCCAGTGGTCGACCCAGTCGTCGAAGCAGCAGCGCCCGGGTTCGGGCTCGGGCTTCTCGTCCATCGGCTCGCCCATCTGGGCGTCACCGTAACGGACCCGCCAAATCACCGGAAGCACCGGTACGCGGCCGTAGGATATGGACCCCCATGTCCCTGATCGAAGCCGTCCTGGCCCGCGAGGTGCTCGATTCGCGCGGGAACCCCACCGTCGAGGTCGACGCGATCCTGGTCGACGGCGCCTTCGGCCGCGCCGCGGTGCCGAGCGGCGCCTCGACGGGCGAGCACGAGGCGCTCGAGCTCCGGGACGGGGACCCCAAACGCTTCGGCGGCAAGGGCGTGCTCCGGGCCGTGACGAACGTGAACGAGGTGATCGCGCCGGCCCTCGACGGGATCGACGCGTACGACCAGCGCGAGCTCGACCGCACGCTCCTCGAGCTCGACGGCACGGCCGACAAGTCGAACCTCGGCGCGAACGCGGTCCTCGGCGTCTCGCTCGCGCTGGCCCACGCGGCGGCGGACTCGCTGGGGCTCCCGCTGTATCGCGCGCTCGGTGGACCGAACGCCCACGTCCTCCCGCTCCCACTCATGAACGTGATCAACGGCGGCGCGCACGCCGACAACGAGCTCGAACTGCAGGAGTTCATGCTCGCGCCGGTCGGGGCCGCGTCGTTCTCCGAGGCCGTCCGCTGGTGCTCCGAGATCTACCAGGCGCTCAAGGCCGACCTGCGTTCGAAGGGCCTGGCCACCGGCGTCGGCGACGAGGGCGGGTTCGCCCCCGAGCTCGGGACGGCGGCAGAGGCGCTCGAGCTGCTGGTCGCGGCGATCGGCGCCGCGGGGCTCGAACCCGGCGACGAGGTCGCGCTCGCGATGGACCCGGCCTGCTCCGAGGTCTACCGCGACGGGGCGTACCACCTCGAGGGCGCCGAACGGAGCTCCGACGACATGATCGTGTTCTGGAGCGGCCTGCTCGACGCGTTCCCGATCGTGTCGATCGAGGACGGCCTCGCGCAGGACGACTGGCAGGGATGGGCGGACCTGACGGCCGAGGTGGGCGCCCGCTGCCAGCTCGTCGGCGACGACATCTTCGTGACGAACCCCGACCGGCTCGCGCGCGGGGTCCGCGAGCGGGTGGCGACCGCGATCCTGATCAAGCCCAACCAGATCGGCACGCTGACCGAGACGCTGGACACGATCGAGCTCGCGGTCCGCAGCGGCTACGGCCAGGTCGTGAGCCATCGTTCGGGCGAGACCGAGGACACGACGATCGCCGACGTCGCCGTGGCCACCAACGCCGGCCAGATCAAGACCGGCGCACCCACGCGCGGCGAACGCACCGCCAAGTACAACCGGCTGCTTCGGATCGAGGAGGAGCTCGGCGAGCAGGCTCGGTACCCGGGCGGCGCGGCGATCCGGCGGATCGCGACGTGAGCGTCGCCTCCGGAGGGGACCGATCGTGAACGCGACGACGACGCGGAGCCGGCCGGCACCGCGTCCGAGGCTCGAACGCGACCGGCCCCGGCTCACCGGCCGGGCCGCTGCGTTGTTCGTCGCCGTCGCGATCCTGATCGTGATGGCGATCGTGCCGATCGGCCGCTTCCTCGACCAGCGCTCCGCCATCGCGGACATCGAGCGCCGGGCGGCGGAGCTCGAGTCCGAGAACGCCGACCTGCGCGTCGAGATCTCGCGACTGCACGACCCGGCCGAGCTCGAGGAGCTCGCGCGCGCGTGCCTGGGGATGGTGAGGCCGGGCGAGGTGGCGTTCATCGCGCCGGGTCGGACCGCCGCTCCGTCCGACTGCTGATCCGGCGCGACCGGGGGGAGCCTTCTTGCCAAACGGTGTTTGGGCATATCCGGATCTGGGTAGTCGCGGTATTTCGGCTTCCAGTGGTCGCCCCAACCGGCGGTCCGAAAGGGGGGTGCGGGCCATGGCGGCCATGTCACGGCTCTGCGACATCGATCACGTCAGGCCGGCCGTGGGATCGATCCAAGTGATCCGGCCGGGTCAGCCGCCCGAGACCCTCTACCTGTGCGAGGAGCACCTGGCCGAGCGCCGGCGGATGGGATCCGGCCTGGGCTCCGGCTTCGGTGGGCTGGGGATGTTCGACGACTTCTTCTCCCGCTTCTTCTCCGACTCGGCCGCTGGCGCCGGGGCCCAAGGCGGAGGTAGCGGCAGCGGCTTTCAACCTCGACGCGGTGTCGAACAGATCGACGTCACCGAACGCTTCAGCGACGCGACGCGGGAGCTCCTCCAACGGGCCGCCCAGACGGCCGCGACGTGGGGGAGCCTCGATCTCGACACCGACCACCTCCTGATCGGCGCGCTCGGCGACGACGTCGTCATGCAGGTGCTCGACCAGGCGGGGGCGGATCCCAAAGCGATCGCCGCACAGATCGAGGACGAGGCGGAGAAGGGTCAGCCGCTGGACGTGGCCCCCTCCCTCGCACCGGACGCCAAGCGCGCGATCCTCGGTGCGTACGAGGAGGCGATGGAGCTCGGCGCCTCGTACATCGGGCCCGAGCACATCGTGCTGGCCCTCGCCCGGGACGAGGACACCGAGGCCGGCCAGACCCTTCGGAAGTTCGGTCTCACGCACACGAAGCTCCGTGGTCTGGTCGTTCGCGGCGTCGATCGCGAGGGACAGGCCAAGGAACGGAGCACCACGAAGACGCTCGACGAGTACAGCCGTGACCTGACCGAGCTCGCCCGCGAGGGCAAGCTCGACCCCGTGATCGGACGGGCCGACGAGATCGAGCAGACCGTCGAGATCCTGTCGCGGCGCACGAAGAACAACCCGGTGCTGATCGGCGATCCCGGCGTGGGCAAGACCGCGATCGTCGAGGGCATCGCGCAGCGGATCGTGAACGACGAGGTGCCCGAGACCCTTGCCGGGCGCCGTCTGGTCGCGCTCGACCTGGCCGGGATGATCGCGGGCACGAAGTACCGGGGAGAGTTCGAGGACCGTCTGAAGAACGTGATCGACGAGATCCGTGAGAACGGCGACCAGATGATCGTCTTCATCGACGAGCTCCACACGGTCGTCGGGGCCGGCGCGGCCGAGGGCGCGATGGACGCCTCGAACATGCTGAAACCCGCGCTCGCGCGCGGCGAGCTCCACGTGATCGGCGCGACGACGATCGACGAGTACCGAAAGAACGTTGAGAAGGACCCGGCGCTCGAACGCCGGTTCCAGCCCGTGCTGATCCGCGAACCAACGGTCGACGAGACGATCATGGTGCTGCGAGGGCTCAAGGATCGGTACGAGGCCTTCCACCGGGTCCGGATCCCCGACGAGGCGATCGTCGCGGCCGCCGAGCTCTCCGACCGGTACATCGGCGACCGGTTCCTACCCGACAAGGCGATCGACCTCATCGACCAGGCCTCGGCGCGCGTCCGCCTGCGCGCCAAGACCAAGCCGGTCGACACGAAGGCGATGGAGGAAGAGATCGGCCGCCTCGAACGTGAACGCGATCAGGCGGTCGGTGCGGAGGACTACGCCAAGGCGAACGAGCTGAAGACGACCCTCCAAGAGAAGCAGGACGCGCTGTCCGGGCAGAAGCACCCGCGCCAGCGGGCGCCGGAGGTCACGGTCGAGGACGTCGCGGAGGTGGTCTCGCGAGCCACCGGTATCCCCGTCTCGCAGCTCACGCAGGAGGAGCGCGACCGGCTCCTCAAGCTGGAGGAGCGGCTCCACGAGCGGGTGATCGGTCAGGACGAGGCCGTGGAGGCCGTCGCGGAAGCCGTTCGCCGTGGGCGGGCGGGTCTCGGGGACCCGAAGCGTCCCGTGGGGAGCTTCCTGTTCCTCGGGCCGACCGGCGTCGGGAAGACGGAGCTCGCGAGGACGCTCGCCGAGGTCCTGTTCGGCGACGACGACCTGATGATCCGATTCGACATGAGCGAGTTCCAGGAGCGGCACACCGTGAGCCGGCTCGTCGGGGCGCCGCCGGGGTACGTCGGCTACGAGGAGGCCGGGCAGCTGACCGAGGCCGTCCGGCGCAAGCCGTACTCCGTGGTGCTGCTCGACGAGATCGAGAAGGCGCATCCCGACGTGTTCAACCTGCTGCTGCAGATCCTGGACGACGGACGTCTCACGGACGCCCAGGGTCGCACGGTGAACTTCAAGAACACCGTCGTGATCATGACGAGCAACCTCGGCGCCGAACGGATCCAGGCGCACGCCCGCCGCACGGAGGACTTCGAGGAGCTGAAGGGGGATCTGATGCAGCTCCTACGGTCCCACTTCCGGCCGGAATTCCTCAACCGGATCGACGAGATCATCGTCTTCCGGGCACTCACCAAGGAGCAGGTCATCCAGATCACGGAGCTGCTCCTAGACCGGGTCCGGCGGCGCCTGCGGGCGCAGCGGATCGAGCTGTCGTTCACGCCGGAGGCTGAGGCCCTCATCGCCGATCGCGGGTACGACCCGGAGTTCGGCGCCCGCCCGCTGCAGAGGACGATCCAGCGGCTCGTGGAGAACCCGCTGTCCCGGATGCTGCTGGATGGCGGGGTCGCCGAGGGCGGCGCCGTGACGGTCGGCGTGGTCGACGGCGGGCTCGACTTCGACGTGCGGAGGCCGACCGAGTCGGATGCGAGGGGGAGGGAGACGAAGGACTCGGAGCGGGAGGAAGCCTCGGCGACGTCTTAAGCGTCCCCGACCCGCTCGCGTTCCCTCCGCGGTCGTATTGACGGCCCAAACGAGCCGATGGGACACTGGCGAAACCGGCGATGCGCCGGAGAGGAACCACCAACGAAGCACGGACCGGACGGAGGAGTTCTGGCAGAAGATCTTGAGGTCGGCGCGGTCATCGACGGGACCGTCAGCCGCATCACCCCGTACGGCGCCTTCCTGACCCTGGAGGGCGGGAAGATGGGACTCGTCCACATCTCCGAGATCGACAGGAACTACGTCAAGGACGTCCACGAACACCTGCGCGAGAGCGACGTCGTCCAGGCGAAGGTGATCGCCATCAAGGAGGACGGCAAGATCGACCTCTCGATCAAGGCGCTGCAGGACCCCGCGCCCACGCGTCAGCGCCGCGGCTCGGACCCGGACTTCGAGGCTCGCCTGAAGAAGTTCATGCGCCAGAGCGAGGAGCGCCAGGTGGACTTCAAGCGCTCCGTCGAGCACAAGCGCAAGTAGCGCCCGGCTTGGGCGAGCTCCGCGGGAGCGATCTCCGGATCGTCGCCGAACAGCTCGGCCGCCCACCCACGGTTCCGTTCACCGTCGTCGCGCGGTGCCCGGGCGGGCATCCGCTCGTGATCCGCAACGCTCCCGTGGACGAGCACGGCGATCCGTTCCCCACCATGTTCTGGCTGACCTGCCCCGACGCCGTTCGCGCCGTCTCGCGCGCGGAGGCGGATGGCTGGATCTCGAGGCTCAACGAGCGGTTCGACACCGAGCCGGGGTTCGCGGATGCAGTTGCTCGCGCCCACGCCGAGTACGCGCGCGAGCGGGCGCACGACGACCCCGACGCCGAGCGGCACGGTGGGGTCGGCGGGACCCGGCGAGGGCTGAAGTGCCTCCACGCGCACTACGCCCACTACCTGGCCGGCGGCGACGACGTGGTGGGCGCATGGGTGGCGACGGCGGTCGAGCCCATCCACGACGAGCGGCCCGGACGCGTGGCCGCGGTGGACCAGGGGACGAACTCGACCCGCTTGCTGGTTGCCGAGCCAGAGGAGGGCGGTGGCTTCGAGGAGCTCGCGCGCGACATGATCATCACCCGGCTCGGTCAGGGCGTCGACGCGACCGGCAGGCTCGCCCCCGACGCGCTCGAGCGCACGCTCGAGGTGATCGCCCGGTACGTGCGGCGGGCGCGGGTGCTCCACGTCCAGCGGATCCGCGTGGGGGCGACGGCCGCGGTGCGGGATGCCTCGAACGCCGACGGGTTCGAACGCCCGGTGCGCGAGCTCACCGGTTCCGCGCCTGAGATCGTCAGTGGGGACGAGGAGGCGCGATTGTCCTTCCTCGGCGCCACCCGGGGCCTGGAGGCGCCCGCGCCCTTCCTGGTTCTCGACATCGGGGGCGGCTCGACCGAGTTCGTCCTGGGGTCGGAGCGCCCGACCGCCGCGATCTCGACACAGATGGGGAGCGTCCGCCTGACCGAGCGCTTCGTCCGCGGCGACCCGCCGGCCGCCGCCGACCTGGACCGGATGCGAGCGGCCGTCGGCGAACTGCTGGACGATGTCGAGCGCGCGATCCCGGTCGCCGATGCGCGAACGTGCGTCGCGGTGGCCGGGACGTCCACGACCGTGCAGGCGATCGCGCTCGGGCTCGGGTTCTACGACCCCGAACGGATCCACCGCACCCGCTTATCGCGGGCCGACGCCGCGAGGGTGTCCTCGAGGCTGGCCGGGATCACGACCGACGAACGCGCGGCACTCCCGGTGATGGCTCCCGGGCGCGCCGACGTGATCGTGGCGGGCTCGGTGATCCTCGTCGCCGTCATGGAGCGGTTCGGGTTCGGCGAGGCGATCGTGTCCGAGACCGACATCCTCGACGGGCTCGTGCTCGAGATGCTCGAGCTCGCCTGATGTCCGTTCGATCGTGGACCTGTCGGGTGCGGGACAGGTTCCGTGCCTGGGGCGCCCGAAATACCGACTTTCGGCCGTGGCAGGGTGACCCAGGTCGGCCTACGGTGAGGGCCGAGGAAGAGCTCCTTGGGGCGCCGCGTGCCGCTCGGCGCCCGGTGCCGCAGCAGGAGGTGAGGTCGGATGGCCATCGGCGAGCCTGGTCCCTCGCCGCAGCGTGAAGACGACGGCGCAGGTCGATCCGAGGACGCAAGTCTGCCTGCGTCGGAGTTCGACACGGTCCGGCGTGGATACGCCCCCGATCAGGTCGCCGAGTACCTGCAGCGCGTGGCAGCCCTTGTGCTGAGCCTCGAGGCGCAACTCAGCGAGACGACGTCCGAGCTCCTCGAGACGAAGCGCGAACGCGACGGCGCGCGAGCTGCGCTCGAGGCCTCGGCCGCCCGAGATCCGAACGATGACGCCTCGAACCGAGTGACCGCGCTGGTTCAGACGTTCGACCATGAGGTGAGCGGGCTGCTCCGCGACGCCGAGGTCGAGGCCGAGCGCGTCCAGTCCGACGTGCGGATGGAGGCGGGGCGGATCCTCGCGCAGGCGAGGGAGGAGGCCAAGCGCGTCCTCGCGGAGGCGGACGCCGAAGCCGACCGGATCCGGATGGATGCGCGGATGCAGGAGCGGGAATCCCAGATCCGTGCCGGACGACGGATCCTCGAGGCTCAGGAGGAGGCCGACCGAGCCGAGAGCCATCTCGCGACAGTGCGGGGGCGGATGCTCGAGACGTTCGGGGACATCCGCGAGCGGACGATCACCGCGTTGGGCGAGGTCGAGGCCGTGATCGAGAGCGGAGCCACGTCCGATCGGCTGGTGATCGTCGACGAGCCCGCACAGGACGATGCCGCCGAGCTGGCATCCGACGACGCCGCGGAGCTCACACCGGCTGACCTTCCGGAGGTTCCGAGACCGGATCTGTGATCGAGGCCCGAACGGCGCCCTCGGTACGATCGCGGGTCGTTCGGTAACCTGTGCCGCCGTGCCGAAGAGGACCCGCAACCGACAGCTCGCCAGGCAGCATGAACGTCGTCAGGCCGAGCGCCTGCAGCAGCAGCGCAAGCGTCAGACGACGAGGGCCGTGGTCGTCCTCGTGATCGCGCTCGTGGCTGGTGGCATCGCCTACTTCGCCTTGGCTGGTGGCGACGATACCCAGGCGGGGGCATCTGGGGCGACCGGGTCCACGGGCGAGCCGACGGGTCCGACGTCCAGCCCGAAGACGGTCAAGCCCACACCCGGACCCGCGGAGGTCGCCTGCGGCGGCACGGAGCCCAAGGGCGCCACCGAGCCGAAGCCGCAGTTTTCTGCGCCGAAGCAGGTCGTGAAGCCGGGGAAGACTTACACGGCGGAGGTGCAGACCTCGTGCGGCACGATCGTGATCGAGCTCCTCGCCGACCAGGCGCCGCAGACGGTGAACTCGTTCGTGTTCCTCGCGCAGCAGGGCTACTTCGACGGGCAACGGTTCCACCGGCTCGACACGTCGATCGACGTGATCCAGGGGGGCGATCCGACCGGAACCGGCTCGGGCGGCCCGGGCTACTCGATCCCCGACGAGCTCACCGGCAACGAGTCCTACGGGCCGGGCACCCTCGCGATGGCCAACGCCGGTCCCGACACCGGCGGCAGCCAGTTCTTCCTGATCACGGGCGACGCCGGCCACAACCTCGACGCGAACCCGGCCTACACGATCTTCGGGATGGTCACCGAGGGGCTCGATGTCGCCAAGCAGATCCAGCAACTACCGATCCAGGATCCCTCCGCGGGCATCTCGGGCCAGCAGCCGAAGCAGTCCGTCTACATCGACAAGGTCACGATCCACGAGGGCGGCTAAGGGGTAGGCTGCCGGTCGCCCGGGTGCCGGAACTGGCAGACGGATGCGCCTTAAAAGCGCTGGTCCCGAGAGGGACGTGTGGGTTCGAATCCCACCCCGGGCACGTGGACCGCGTTCGGCCTAGTGTGGCACCCCGTCCACGAGCTCGATCGTCTTGCTGCGGTCGCCGCGGGCAACCGGGCGAGCGGCCTACCTTCAGCGGGCCGAGCCGTTGCGCGCCGCCGCCTCGATCAGGTCGGCGGCGCGCGAGATCCCGTCGGCCGAACGGATCGCGTCCCCGAACTTCTCCGTTCGTACACGCAGGTCTCGGTCGCCGACCAGGCGGTCGACGGCGCGCCGCAGCTCGTCGTCCTCGAACGCGTACGTGTCGAGCCGGACCCCCAGGCCCAGCTCGTCGACGCGCTGGGCGTTGTCGTACTGATCCCAGAACAGCGGTAGCACGATCATCGGCTTGCCGAAGTGGAACGCCTCGGTCGTCGTGTTGTTGCCCCCGTGCGTGATCACGAGGTCGCAGTGGGGGATCACGTTGGTCTGGGGGACGCGCGCCTCGCCCCACATGTTGTCGGGCAACTCGAACTCGTCGGCGCGTGGACCTTTCGACACGACGTAGCGGTGGGGAGTGTCCGCGAGCACCGCGACGAGCCGCCGCATCAGCTCCACATCCGCGGAGCCGAGCGACCCGAGCGAGAGGTAGACGAGCGCGCCCTCACCGGCGAGCTCATCGGGGACGTCCCAGGCCTCCTCGGTCTGCCGGACGGAGGACTCCAGCCGATGCCACGTCGGGGCGGGGCGCCGCGCTCGCGGATAGTCGGCCGCTTCGGGGAAGACGTAGAGGTTGAGGTGCTCCGACTCGTGGATGAACTCGAGATCGGGGAGCGGCGGCGCGCCGCTGTCCACCATGAACGCGTTGAACCGCTCCCAGGTGTCGCGGTGGGTGCGTTCCACCTCGGCGCCGAACTCCTCCCATCCGTTGCGATCGTCCGTGGGGTATCCGCTGAACGTCGGCGGGAGGGCGGGATCCTTCAGCTCCAGCGGGTTGCACGACATGATCCGCACCCACGGCGCGCCGTGGGTGAGCAGTGCAGGGAAGCTGTTGACGTTGTCCTCGACGATGATGTCCGGCTCGCCCCGATCCAGGATCGCCTGGAGCTGTTCGTGGCAGTACATCGCCCCGTCGATCAGCGAGGACCAGACGGGTTCGATGAACGTCGCGAGCTGCTCGATCGTGGGCTTGCGGAATTCTGGCGCGGTCTCGGCGACGAAATCGATCCAGAACTGGCCGGCGTCCTGGTCACCCTCGGCCGGGGGCGACAGGTCCACCAGGTCCTCCTCGAACCCGAGGGGTTCGAGCTTCCCTTTCCACGACGCCTCCGCCGCGAACACGACGCGGTGTCCCCGGCGTTCGAGCGCCTTGCCGATGCCGATGCAGTTGTTCGTCGGCCCGTAGGCACTTTCGGGCATGAACACGATCGTGTGCCGGTCGCTCGCCATGATGCGCCGCACCCTACCCCAGCGGCATGGACGCGTCCGGCGCGACCGAGCCGCCTGGGCCGACCCCTTCGGCTAGGTGACGGTGATCGTCGCCGTCATCTGCGGGTGGATCGAACAGTGGTAGGCGAACGTCCCCATCCTGCGGAAGCGTCGCCGGAAGGTCTCCCCGGGCGCCAGGGTGTGGTCCCACAGGCTCGTGTTCGACGTCGTCGTGTGGGTCCGGCCCCCGCGGTTCACCCACCGGACGACGGTGCCCCGAGCGATCGTGAGGTTCCGCGGACGGAACGCGAAATCGATGATCCGCACGCGGACGACCTGAGTCGCCGCGCTGGGTCCGCCTCCCCGCTCGTGCGCGCCGACCGCCGGTGCGAGCACGACGAGGGCGAGCGCGAGGACGGAGCATCGGATCGCGGCACGCATCAGTAGGCTCCTTTCGGGTCGGCGCGCGCACTGGCCTGCGCCGGGCCATGGTAGTGCAGGTCGTTGAATCGGGCGACCGTCTGTCCTACGGTCGGTGCCGATCGGAACGTCACCGAGCGCGCACGTGCGGGAGGCGATCGAGATCCAGGTGGACCGCCCCGAGGTCGTCGAGCCCATCGAGAACAGGGCCGATCGCACGTGGTATGGGATCGACGGTCCCCGTCGCCGGCCGCGGGCCGAGGTCTCGACGCCACCAGCCTCTGTCGTCACCTCACCCTCCGAGGATGCCGACGACGCCGTCGGCGCGGTCGATGCCGCGTCCCAGAGGAGCCCCGATACCGGGAAACACCCAACGGTTCGGGACCGCTGGCGCGAAGAGTCCGAGGAGCGTGCCCGCGAGCTCGCGTCCGACCGCGCGATCGCGCCGGTGCCCCGCCACGCGGGAACGGCGCCCCGGGACGTCCGCGACCTCGACGAACGGTTCGAGATCGTGCGCGTCGCGTTGACCCTGGAGCTCGGGCACCGGGTCGACGCCGCGCTGGCGCGGATGGAGGGGGCCTTCGAGCGCGAGATCGAGGCGCTGCGGACCGCGAACCGCGAGGAGGCCAAGCGCTTCCGCTCCTCCAACGGCGAGGCCTTCGTCCGGATCCGCGCCGCCGACACCCAGGAGCTCGAACGCATCCGTCGCGCGATCGACGAGGGCATCGAACGCCTGTGCAGCGTGCTGGAAGGTCAGCTCGACCGGGTCTGGAGCGCGAACGACGTTGAGCTCGAGCGGATCCGTTCGGCCGGTGCCGACCGCTTGGCGGAGGTGCACGACCTCCTCACGGATCAGCTGGAGCGTCTGCGGATGGAGCGACCGTCGGAGTCGCCTCCGCCGGAGCCGGCTCCGGCGCCCAGACGTAGCTGGTGGCGCCGAGCCAGGAGCGGTGCCTCGGGCTGACCGAGCTCAGTAAGGAAGGGCGCCGGAGTCGCAGACCATCAGCAGGAACTCGTGCGGGTCGACCGCGGGGCCGTTGTCCGGATGCCACTCGAAATGGTCGTGCGGGCCGCCCGCGTTGCCCGTTGCGCCCACGTAGCCGATCACGTCGCCCGCCTGCACCGGTCCGAGCTGCCCGAACGCCGACAGGTGTGCGTTGTACACGTAGCCGAAGTCGCCGAACACCTCGACCGCGAGGCCGCCGATGTGGTTCGTCGCGGTGACGGCCGTGCCGTCGAACGGCGCGACGATCGACGCACCCATGGGCGCGAGCATGTCGTTGCCCTGATGGATGTGGTCGCCGCCCTCCTTCGGAGGATGGTGGACCATGATGCCGAAGTCGTCGGCGATCGCAACCGGACCGACCACCGGGCACACCGAGAGGGGCCGGATCTTCGAGATCTCGTACTGGATCTGCTCGACACGATCGCGGAGCCCGGCAACGAGCCGATTGGACTGCGCCATGGTCCGGCGCAGATCCCTCTGGTCGAGCTCGAGGCGCCGCTTGGTGAGCTCGATCACCTGACGGGCGCGGACCACCTCGCCCTCGCTGCGCGCAAGGCGGTCGGAGGCCTCGTGCACCTTGGCCGCCAGGATCGCGTCCCGGCGGTTCATCTCGGTCAGGAACGACATCCGCGACGCCGCCTCGGCCGCCGACGTGGCCGTCAGCAGGTACAGGACCGGCGCGCCGCCGAACATGTACGCCTCGCGGTTGCGCTCGTCGAGCTTGGCCTGCAGCAGGGAGGCGCGGACCCGCAGGATCGTCATCTCGCGCTCGAGCTTGTCGATGCGCTCCTCCGCGGCGACGATGTCCGACTGGTTCTTGGAGATCCGGGTGGCCAGGCCGTTCATCCGCCGCTGGAGCTTCCGGATCTTCGTCAGCTGCGCCCGGACCTTGTCCTTGGTCGCGTGCAGCTCCTGCTTGGACCGCTTGAGCTGGTCATCCGCGGATGCCGGACCCGAAGAGGCGACCCTCGACAGGCACGCCAGGACCAACGCGGCGACGGAAACGGCCACGATGCGGCGGGCGCGCGAAGCGCCGGTTCGAGAGGAGCGCGGGCTGGACATCTCGGTAGATCGAACGTACCTGTGCGTACGCCCACGACAACGGCACTAGGGCGTAGGCCGCGCCCGAGCACGCCGACCCCATCCGGAGTTCGGCTCGGCCCACACCGCTCGACATGCTTGTCTGGCGCAGGGCGAAGGCTAGACTCCACCTCCCCATGGGGCGCCTTCCCCGTCTTCGCCTCTTCTCGGGTGGCCGTGTCCGCACGGGCTCGCTCGTCGCGCTGGTCGTGCTGTTCCCCGCCGCGACCCTGGCGATGTCCGGGCTCAACCGGGACCGACAGGGGGAGGCTCGGGCCGCCGCCCCTTCATCCGCCACTTCCCCGAACGCGCCCGAGGGGCCACAGGGGATCTTCAAGCTGGACCACCTGATCTTCATCGTCCAGGAGAACCGCTCGTTCGATCACTACTTCGGGACGTATCCGGGCGCCGACGGTTTCCAGATGGTCGGGGGGGAACCGACCAACTGCGTCCCCGATCCGGTCCTGGGTGGGGAGTCTTGCGTGTACCACACGTCGATGGACGAGTTCAACGGTGGTCCGCACAGCCGTCCCGCGGCGATGGCCGACATCAACGGTGGGTCCATGAACGGGTTCATCGATGCCCTCCCGCCCACCCCGCGGTGGTGCGTGGATCGCGCCGCGTCCGAATGCGACCGGTTCCTGGGGCCCGAGGGCCAACCGGACGTGATGAGCTACCTCACGCGGCAGGACATCCCGAACTACTGGGCGTACGCCGACGAGTTCGTCCTGCAGGATCGGATGTTCGCGCCGACCGACGGCTGGACCCTGCCGGCGCACCTGTTCCTGGTTTCGGGCTGGTCCGCGTACTGCTACGACTCGAACGACCCGATGTCGTGCATCTCGAACGTGGACCTCAAGGAGGAGAGTCAGCGGTTCGAGTACGGCCAGGACCCGATCTACGCGTGGACGGACATCACGTGGCTGCTCGATCGCGAAGGCGTCTCGTGGGGCTACTACGTCGCTCCCGGGACCTGTTCGTTCCCGCCGTGCCACGGCCAGGCGCTCGACGGGCCCGAGGGGGCGACCACGGCGACGAGGAACCCCCTCCCCGGGTTCTCGGACCTGCACGAGACCGGTCAGCAGGACCACATCCTCGACCACCGGAGCTTCGAGCGATCCGCTGCCCGCGGGACGTTGCCGTCGGTCTCGTGGGTGGTGCCGGGGGACGCCGTGAGCGAGCATCCCCAGTCGAGCCGCGGCGTCGCCGCCGGCATGGCGCACGTGACCCGGATCGTGAACTCGGTGATGCGCGGGCCGGACTGGGAGAGCTCGGCGATCTTCATCACATGGGACGACTGGGGCGGCTTCTACGACCACGTGGTGCCGCCGCTCGCGGACGAGAACGGCTACGGGTTGCGGGTCCCTGGGCTCCTCGTGAGCCCGTACGCGCGGCGCGGGTTCGTCGACCACCAGACGCTCACGTTCGACGCGTACCTGAAGCTGATCGAGGATCGGTTCCTGGACGGTCAGCGTCTGGATCCGTCCACCGACGGGCGTCCCGACGCGCGCCCGGTCGTGCGCGAGACTCTGCCGCTCCTCGGGGACCTCTCGCTGGCGTTCGACTTCGACCGGAAGCCGAGGGCGCCGCTGATCCTGGATCCCACTCCTCAGGCGACCCGTCCTCGGTGAAGACGGCGTGCAGGCACTATGTCAGAGCGACCCGGGTGAGGAAGACGTCTCGGTCACCCGCGTTGACGTGACCCTCGAAAGCTCCGTGCGTCGTTCCGGCGACATAGGCCGCTCGCGGTCCCAGGGCGAAGCCGTACGCCTGATCGAAGTCGGAGGTGCCGAACTGCAGCGTCCACACCTCCGTCCCCTTGGGCTCGTATCTGCGGATGAACGCGTCGGTCTCACCGAGGAGCTCCTGGTCTGGAAGCGCTCCTGTGGTCGAGCCGACTACGTACACGGCATCGGCGATCCCCCCAACGGCGACGGCATCATCGGATGCGTCCGTACCGAACTGACGTATCCACATCGGCTGACCACGTGCGTTGAGCCTCAACAAGAACGCGTCCGAGCCGCCGAACGATGCCTGGCCCTGGAGCGCTCCGTCGGTCAGGCCTGTGATGTACGTCGCTCCGCTTAGAGCCAGGACCGAGGTCGCCACATCCGCTCCGGCGGATCCGAGCTGGCGGGCCCAGCCTCGCCTCCCCTCCGTGGTGTACGTCTGGATGAACGCGTCGTCACCACCGACCGATCTCTTGCCTGGAAAGGCCCCGTCGGTGGAACCGACGACGCGCACCGAGCCCGATCCGATGCTGAGGCCACGGGCCCTGTCCGTTCCCGTTGACCCGAATTGCTGGATCCAGCGAACCTCGCCCTCCAGGCTGAACGCTCCGACGAACGCGTCGGTGCCACCCAGGCGCGACGGCCCGAGCCTCCCGTCCGTCGAGCCGGAGATGAAGAGTCCTGTCCCTGCCGCCACGATCGAGACTGCCTCGTCCGTTCTTCGTGTTCCGAATTGCTCGAGCCACATCTGTCGCCCGTTGGGACGGAACTTGGCGACGAACGCATCCAGTCCTCCTGCCGACGCCTGCTTCGGGAAGCGCCCATCCGTCGACCCCGCCACGTAGACGCCGGAATCCTCGACGGCAAGCGCCAACGCCTGGTCCGTCCCCGATGTTCCGAACTGCCGGGTCCAGAGTTCGGTGCCCGCGGCGTTGTACTTGCGGACGAACGCGTCATACCCGTGGTGGTACGGCTGTCCCGGCAGGGCGTAGTTGGTGAATCCGGCGACGTACACGCCGTCATCGGCGGCCGCCGTCGCGTACCCCAGGTCGTACCGCTGGGTTCCGAACTGGTTGGTCCAATCGATCGAGCGGGTCTCGTCCACCGACCCGCAATGGACCGCCGCTGCCAAGCACTCCTGCACCAGCCGATCCAGCCGTTCCTGTTGCCAGGTGTTCCAGAAGTCGGCGTGCATCGTGTAGAAGGCACCGCTCGAGAGCGTGAGCGCCACCGTTCCATCGGCGTTCCGTGGGTTCATGATCCCCATGTGTATGCGTTCACTGAGTCGAGGCAGCACATGGGGGAACTCCGGTGGGCATTGGCGATCGATGGGGTAGGAGACATCCTCCGGCGTGAGTCCGACCCCGTTCCAACAGCTGGGCATCTCGATGAGTGCGATGACACCGTCGACGAACCCGAACTTCTTCCACGGCCAGCAGTCGTAGGGCGCATCCATGAGCGGCGTCCGTTGACCCTTGATCTGGCCGCAGTACCACCGCACGTGGGGGTTCTCGGCAGGCGATGTGGCCTCCTTGTTCCCACCGATCATCTGGAGTCCGGGGGGGATCGTCTCGACCTGCCCGGACGGGTCGCCGAAGTAGTAGATCCGCATCACCGGCGGCCGGAGCTGCTTCCCGCTCAAGGACGGCGTCGGCGCCCAGTAGCCGGCGGTGTCGCTCGGGATGCGGCAGGTCGTGTCCCCCTTGAGGAGCGAGTTCACGGTGGAGAAGGCGTCGACGGTCTTGTTCCCGAAGAAGTCGTGGAGGTGTGAGGCACCCGGCTGACCCGGGAACACGATGGGATCGTCCGCCAGTGTGTGCGAGTACGTGCAGCGCAACACGAACTGGCCGATCCTCGACGCGCCCTGGGCGGGAGCGGGGACGAGGAGTGCCAGGGGAAGAAGCAGGCCGAGCGCTCGCCGGACGATCCTCATGAACCTGGGGACGCTACGAGAACCCGGGGACTACCGCAACCCGCGTGGTTCCGATGTTTCCACCAGGTACGCGTCTAGACTCCGACCCGATGAGGCGCCCTCTTCCTCGACTCGACGGCCCCGTGCGAGCCGGTGCGATCGTGCTCGCTATGGCGGTCCCTCTCGTCCTGGTCTCCTTGGTAGCGCCTCGCGCTCCGGCCGTCGTCGCGGGTGAGGGCGATCCCGTAGGGGCGTCCGGGCCTGAGGGGATCTTCAAGCTCGACCATCTCATCTTCATCGTTCAGGAGAACCGCTCGTTCGATCACTACTTCGGCACCTATCCGGGCGCCGACGGGATCGACTTCAAGAACGGCAAGCCGGCCAATTGCGTTCCGGACCCGATCCTGGGCCGGGCGTCCTGCGGGTATCACTCCACCCGCGATCTGTACAAGGGTGGACCCCACAACCGAGCCGCTTCCATCACGGATATCGCGGGAGGAGCGATGAACGGTTTCATCCGGGTCCTCGATCGGAAGGACCGGTGGTGCGCGGACCGAACGTCGGCCGAGTGTCGCGGCTATACCGGACCCGCGCACCAGCCCGACGTCATGAGCTTCGTGACCCGTCAGCAGATCCCGAACTACTGGGCGTACGCCGACACATACGTCCTCCAGGATCGGATGTTCGCGCCGACGGATGGGTGGACCCTGCCCGCACACCTGTTCCTCGTCTCGGGTTGGTCGGCCTCCTGCCGCAAACCCACCGATCCGATGTCCTGCGTCTCGAACGTGAGCCTCAGAGGGCCGAACGAGCGCTGGGCGTACGGGCAGGACCCGATCTATGCGTGGACGGACATCACGTGGCTGCTGAACCAACACGGCGTGTCGTGGGGCTACTACGTCGCGCCCGGGACGTGCTCGTTCCCCCCATGCTCGGAGCCAGGGTCTGCGGGCCACACCGCCTCCGGGAAGAACCCGCTCCCCGGCTTCACCACGATCTACGAGACCGGACAGCAGGGCAGCATCCTGGACCACGACGACTTCATGGGGGCCGCCTCGGCGGGGACGCTGCCCTCGGTCTCGTGGGTGGTTCCGGGAAAGGGGAACAGCGAGCATCCCGGATCCACGCGCGGGATCCGTGCCGGCATGGCACACGTTACGCGGATCGTGAACGCGGTCATGAAGGGCCCGCTGTGGGCCTCCTCGGCGATCTTCCTCACCTGGGATGACTGGGGCGGCTTCTACGATCACGTCAAGCCTCCGTTCGTGGACGAGAACGGGTACGGCCTCCGCGTGCCAGGACTCCTCATCAGTCCCTACGCTCGCGCCGGAACGATCGATCATCAGACGCTCTCGTTCGATGCGTACCTCAAGCTGATCGAGGATCGGTTCCTCGGCGGGCAACGTCTGGACCCGGCGACGGACGGGAGGCCGGACCCCCGCCCGACCGTGAGGGAGCAGGTGGCGATCCTCGGTGACCTCGCCCTGGAGTTCGACTTCGGGCAGCAGCCGCAGCCGCCGCTCATCCTCGATCCCACGCCCTGAGGGGGGCCTGTTCGGCCTCTCAAGGTGCCCACACCGCGTGCTACAGTCCCGCATCCGGGTCGGGATATGTGGCTCGAGCAACCCTAAGGTGCTGCCGACGTTCTAAGTTGTCAGGATAACTATGGTCATCCGGGTCCCCGAACAGCGCAACACCCTGGGCGGCTACGCCGTCCTCGATGACCGTCTCCTGGTCCTGGACTTCCAGGCTGGGAATCCGCAGGCCTTCGTCGAGATCCATCATCGCTACGGGCCACTCGCTCGGCGGGTGTGCGGGCGGTTCCTCCCGACTCCCCAGGACGTCGACGAGGCCTTCCAAGAGACGATGATCAGGGTCTATCAGGGCCTCTACAGGTTCAACGGCCGCTACGCGTTGCAGCCCTGGGTCGCCCGGATCGCCAAGAACGTCTCCCTCGACATCCTCCGTGGTCGTGCGAGACGCCCCAAGGACGACGCCTGGGCGTCACCGACCGAGGACCTGGCGGGTCCGGACGACGAGGCGGAGCAGATCGTGGACCGGCTGGTTCAGCACGACACCGTGCTGGCCGTCCTTTCTGACCTGCCAGAGACGCACCGACGAGCGCTGATGCTGCGCGAGATGGATGGACGGTCGCACCGCGAGATCGCGCAGGAGATGGAGGTCTCCACGGCGCAGGCCAAGGCGCTGATCCATCGGGCGAAGATGAGCTTCCGCAAGCGGTGGCTCGAGAAGGTGTCCGAACGGGGTGGCTTCATGGGGATCGGTCTCCTTCCGCTCGTCTGGCTCCTTCGGATCGCGGATGGCTTGCGGAGGGTCGGCGACCGTCTCGGCCACTCGGCACAGCTGGCGCAGGTCGCGGTACCGGAGGCGGTCAGCTCGACGGTGGGAACGGCGGCGGCGCCGGTCGTGTCGAGCGGAGTGGGCGAGCGTGTGGTCGCGGCCGGGATGACGTTGCTCTTGGCCGGCGGCGTGACCGTAGGCGCGGCCAAGATCGTGAAGGATAGGAACCGGAACGAGGCACCGGCGCGCGCCGTTGCCGCAGCGGCGGTACAAACGCCTGATACCCCGAAGGTCCGCGTGGCGGGTTCGCATGTCGTCCATCCTGCCTTCGATGCGGGGAGAACCGGTGACGCCGGTGAGATCCGAGCAGAGCCGCCGATCGTCGAGGAGCCGAAGCCGAGCCCGCTTGCCGAGCCCAGCCCAGTCGTCGAGCCCAGCCCGAGCGTCGAGCCGTCGCCATCGCCGGAGGTCAGTCCCTCTCCCGAACCCACGGTGACGCCGCCTCCGATAGCACCCGAGTGGACGATGAGCTTCGCGTCCGATCTTCTCGGTGAAACATCCTCTTTCAAGCTTGCGAGCTCGAAGGTTCAGGGTAAGGCAGGCAAGATCGTCCGATTCTCACAGACCGTCACCGGATCGCTTGGCGGGCCAGGGGACGCGTCCACTCGCGTCTACATCGAGTATTGGGGGTGGGGGTCGGGCGAGGGCAAGAGTGGGGATGCGAAGTTCTTTGCCTTGTTCCTGGATACACCGGCGGGAAGGTACGAGTATCAAGCGACAGCCTCACTCGCCTCAGTCACCGTTGCTCAGGACGGGAGCGCTGTCTACGGGTTCACGGGCTCCTACGCACTCACCTCGGCTCCGGCCGCCGCCGAAGCCAACATGCCGCACGATGGGAACATCACGCTCGATCTGTCTTTCTGGGCCGGCGGAACGCCCATCTACCGGACCGCAATGGGACTCGTCGAGTCCACCGGATAGCCCTTCTCGTCGACCCCGCAACCCTGACACGTTCAGCCCGTTCCCACAGGTGGATGTGAAAGGGGCTCGAGACGTGGACTCCAGGGCGGGCAGGTCATAGAGTCCGGCCTACTTCACTCCGGTGCTTCAGGGCAGCAAAGGTGTGAGCGGAAGCTCAAGAGAAGGAAGCAGCGTATGAGTTTCCTCGCGCGAGGAAGCAGGCAAGGGCGTCGCTCGGTCGGGGTTTCAGTGGGAGCGCTGATGACGTTCCAGGCCCTCGTCATCCTCGGGGCGCCGTCGGCGCTCGCGATCTCGTCGTGCACGTTCAGCGGCGGGGCTCTCTCGATCGTTCTATCCAGAGGTGAGAGCATCGTCTTCAGCCAGAAGGCGTCGGGCGTCGTCCTGGTGAACGGAACCAACACGACGGCCGCGCCGTGCAGCACGGCGCGTGCGACGGTGACGAACACGACGGCGATCAGCGTGAACGGCCCAACCGGTGACGAGGACGTCACCATCCAGATGGACATCGCTGGCACCGGCACGAGCATCGTCTCGTGGGGCACGATCAACTGGCCGATCAATATGGCATCCGGCAACGGTGATTCCGTCACCATCGACGGCTCTGACTTGACTACCGACGACCTCGATATCGCCTTGGGAGCAAGTGGGATCGACTTGGACGGCGACGACGATCTCGACGTGACCATGGCGGCGGTGGAGAACGTCTTCGTGGATGGCGGGGCCCGCGACGACAACATCTGGGCAGCCGGAAGCACCGCGACCGGCGCCGCCCTCACGGTGAACCTCACAGCAACGGGCGGCGATGGGGACGACACGATCGCGAGCGGTGTCGGCGACGACGCCCTTGGCGGCGGACTGGATGGGAAACTCGGCGACACACTGGACTTCTCCGGCGCGACCGCCGCTGTGAACGTCAATTTGCTGCATGAGGTCGCGACCGGGATGGGGTCAGACGCCCTGGCGGACTTCGAGAACGTCGTCGGGTCGGCCTTCAACGACCACATCACCGGCGACGCGCTGTCCAACATCCTGAACGCTCACAGTGGCAACGACAACGTCGAGGGTGAAGGCGGAGCCGACACCATCCGAGGTACCGGCGGCATGGACAAGCTCCGGGGCGGCTCGGGGGAAGACGATCTGTTCGGAGGCGCCGCAGACGACGGCCTGTTCGGCGGAGGTGGCACCGACTTCGGCGATGGCGGTGGGGGCAAGGACGTTTGCAAGGGCGTCGAGATGAAGCGGAGCTGTGGGACCTAGAAGACGTGTATGCGTTCTGGATGAACGGCCACACAGAGGTCGAGCTGTTCGTGACCCGGTGCGCCGAGATCGCTGCAGAGGAACAGGTTCGCGGCGCCGACGCGCGAGATCTGTCCGGCGACTACCGAGCCAGAGACGCCTGTCGAGATTCCCAGATCCCCCAGTGCTAGGCTTCGGCGTCTCCCGAGAGTCCCGAGATCTGGAGCGGAGGGGCAGGGTGCTCGAAGCACGTCCATCCGGTCACCGGAAGGTGGTCCGTCGAGCGGTGGCGGCAAGCGCCGCGCTGTCACTCGGCGCGTTCATCGTCGGCCTGAGCGCGGTCTCGGCTTACGCGGCGACGTGCTCGGGAGGCATGACGATGACGATCGATCTCGTGAGCGAGGAGTCAGTCGCGCTCTCGCTGGACGGCGCCGCGGATCCCCGTAGCATCGTGGTGGCGCCGGCCGGTCCGAGCTGTGTGGGCTTCAACACCGACACCGTGACGACGATCCAGGTCAACGGCACCGGTGGGAACGAGAGCGTGACGATCGACCAGAGTGGGAGCGCACCGTTCCCGCACCAGAACACTGTCTCGATCGATCTCGCGCTGGGCGACGGCACGGACTCCATCCTCATCATCGGACAGAGCACCGCCGACGCGATCGGGTTCGGCGCCAACGGCATCAGCCTCGATGCGGGCGGAACCCCCGACGTCACTGGGGTGGGAACGATCGAGAGTTCCGCCGTCAACGCCGGCGACGGCGACGACACCGTCTCGGGAAAGGGAGGTTCCGGGCTGGGAGGCGTCTTCGCGACGGCGCTCACGATCGACGGTGGCATGGGCGACGACGCCCTCGCGGGCGGGGACGGGGACGACGACATCAGCGGAGGAAGCGGGAACGACACGCTCAAGAGCGGTGCCGGCGACGACATGCTCGATGGCGGGTCCGGTGCAGATGTCGTCTCGGGGGGCGACGCCAGCGATGTCGTGATGGGCGGCTCCGGTAACGATCAAGTCAAGGGCGGCGACGGCGGCGACACGCTCGACGGCGGTGCTGGGGGGGACACGCTGACCGGTGGGGAAGGCGCCGACACCGTCAGCGGTGGTGACGGGAACGACAGGCTCAAGGGTGGCGGCAACGACGACGACGTGAACGGTGACCCCGGAAGGGATGAGCTCGCCGGTGGGCGAGGCAACGACCATTGCCTCGGAGGGCCCGACCCCGACTCGATCACCGGCTGCGAGAGCGGACACCCGTGAGCCCTTAAGTGTCCTCGCCGATCCGAACGCCGCGCGGGGGTTGAGCCCGGCTACTCGCCCGGGTCTGCGCCGGGGAGGATCAGGACCGCGTTGGTGATCCTCCGTTCCCGGCCGTCCGAGGGCCGGTTCACGACCTCTCCATCGACCACCATCTCGGACGAGCCTCCACCGTCCAGGTTCAGCGCGTCGACGGCGCCAAGGTCCCTCAGGATGGCTCTCAGCTCGCCCAGCGTCGCGCCACGCGACCATCCGGGGCGGCGGCCGTCGATCACGACCAGGAGGATCTGTCCGGTGGCCGTGACGCCGACCGCGGTTCGGGGCTGACGGGCGCACGAGACGCAGATGGGGGCCGGAGCCCCGTCGAGGAGCAGGATCGGATCGCCGCCGACCGCGTCGAACACGCCCGGCCAGCCCAGCGTCCAGTGCAGACGCATGAGCGTGCCGGGGGTGAGGGCGAGGAGCATCTCCGCCTCGTCGGTCCCCGGCGCGGTCGAGATCACGACACCTCCGTTGCGGTCGAGCGGCGACTCGGAGCACGTCGCCACGTCGACGGCGTAGTCGCGGTCGACGCCGTCCGGGGCGGCGACCTGTGGGGCCCCCTGCGGCAGAAGGCGAACCGAACACGAGAACGACGGCGGTGACGCGAGCGTTCCTCCCAACGGCGAGAAGCCGACGATCTCGCCCGGCTCGGGCGCGCGCCGATTCCATCGATCCATGGTGAAGACGCGGCCGCTCGACAGATCGGTGACGTTGACCTTCAGCTTGGGGTTCCCGAGGAACGTGCTCGACTCGTCCTTGCTGACGGCGAACATCTCGGCGTCGGGGCCGGCGGTGTGCAGGAGGTCACCGTCCTGCGCGAACGGATGGACGGTGTTGCCGAGCCCTTCGCCGGGGTCGCCGTTCACACCGGCGAGCGCCCCGTGGTTCCTCACGATCCTGGAGAGCTGCCGCCGCGACGGCAAGGCGTCGTCTGCGATCGTGGTGTCCAGCGTGATGGCCTTCGACAGGTCGACCTTCAGCACGAACGCTCTGAGCGGGATCTGCCGCCGCACGATCCTGATGTACTTCAGGCCCGGGGCGATCTTCCGCGTCTTCATGATGGGGGCTCGTGCGCCGTGCGCCGACCCACCTGCCCCGGCGTCCTGCGCAGGGCCGAGCGCGAGCACTAAGAGCGCGGCAGCGGCCAGGGTGACTGGCAGGCGGATGGTAGGGTGCACAGGTTTCACGACGGCACATCCTAAAGGGGAACGGTGCGAAGGGTCAGCTTCATCGCGATCGCGGTCCTTGTGCTCCTCGGGCTCGCCCAGACCGAGGCCGCCACGCAGCCTACCGCCTTGGCCTCGAGCAACGGAGTGCTCGTCTTCGGGTCGGATCGGGACGGCGAGCCCGACCTGTTCACCATCGATCCCTCGACGTTGACCGTCACGAAGCTCACGACACGTTCCGGCGCGGCCGAGCTGCAGCCGGCCTGGTCACCGGACGGCGCTCGGATCGCGTACGTCCGGAGGGGCGGGATCACCGGCCGCGCGGACCTATGGGTCATGAAGGCCTCCGGGAGGGGCCGCACGAGCGTGACCTCGACCCCCGTCCCCGAGCGAGATCCTTCCTGGTCGCCGGACGGCACCCACCTGACCTTCGCGGCGCGCACGGGGCCGGGCGAGCCGTTCCGGATCTTCGTCGCCAACGCCGACGGTTCTTCCCCCGACCAGCTGACGACCCAGGCCGCCGGCTCGGCCGACCGGTCGCCGGTCTGGTCGCCCGACGGGAGCCGCATCGCATTCGTATCCAACCGCACCGGCGGGTTCCCCGAGCTCTACCTGATGTTCGCGGATGGGACCGGCGTCGTGCGCCTCACGACCAACTCGCTGATCGATGCCAACCCGTCCTGGTCTCCCGACGGAACGAAGCTCGTGTTCGAGCGGTGCTGCGAGAACGGCACGTCGGACCTGTTCGCGATCGACGTGGCGACGCGGGGGGAGGAGAACGTCACCGCCTCCACGACGAGCCAGGAGTTCGATCCGACCTGGTCGCCGGACGGCACGCGGATCGCGTTCGCGGCGTTCGAGGTCGGCCAGGGCAACATCGACATCTGGGTCATGAACGCCGATGGGACCTCTCCGATGCGGCTCACGCAGGAGGCCGGACCTGACATCTCGCCCCATTGGCAGCCGATCCCGGTTTGATCGATCGGATCGGAAGGTCGTTCCGCGTCGCGGTCCTCCTGGACGTCGTGACCGCGATGCGTCAGGAGACCGTGGCCGGCAGCTCGGTTCTGCCGGTCAGTCGGAGATGTCGACCCGCTCAAGGACGACGTCCGTGACCGGTCGGTCCTGGCCCTTCGTGGGGGTCCGAGAGATCGCCTCGACCACGTCGTAGCCGTCGGTGACCTCGCCGAAGATCGTGTGCTTGCCGGTCAGCCAGTCGGTCGGGGCGACCGTCACGAAGAACTGGCAGCCGTTGGTGTTGGGTCCGGCGTTCGCCATCGCGAGCAGCCCGGGACGGTCGAACCGTGGTCCGTCGGCGGGGACCTCGTCGTCGAACGTGTAGCCCGGCCCGCCCGTCCCGGTCCCGGCCGGGTCTCCTCCCTGGATCATGAAGTTGCCGATCACCCGATGGAAGATCGTGCCGTCGTAGAGCGGGTCGGACTTGCGGCTCCTGTCTCGTGGGTCCGTCCATCCTTTGGAGCCCTTCGCGAGCTCGACGAAGTTGGCGACCGTCGACGGCGCATGCTCGGGCATCAGGCGGACCGTGAACGAACCCATGGACGTGACGAACGTGGCGTCGGTCATGCTGCGGGCCTCCCCCCAGGCGAACGGAGCGGGCAGTCTACCCGCGGATGCGGGACCGTCGGAGCCAGGGGAGCGCGGACGGTACGAAGTGGACGTCGTCGTAGCGATCGGAGGACCAGGGCACGAGGGGCGCCATCGAGAGCTTCGCCAGTTGGACCAGGGCGCGATCGTAATTGACGCGCCAGCCGGCGAAGTCCCGCCAGCACTGGTCGCGATCCCGACGGACCGGGACGCCGGAGGCTTGCAACCGGTCCGCCGCGGCGTCGAACTCCTCGCGCGTGATCGAGATAGGGTCGCCGGGCTGCGGATCGTGGTCGACCGGGATGTTGAAGAACTCGGCGAGGTGCCGCAGGCAGAGGTACCCAGACCGGATCATGAACTCGGGTTCGGGCTGGCGGGGGGTGTCCACCGTCGAGGCGAACAGGGACGCCCCGTCAAGGATGGCTCCGGCGGCCGTGATCCAGGACTGATCCGGGTGGGTGGATCGGAAGAACACGAGCGCCGGGAACGAGCTGTGGCTCTCGTCCACGTCGGTGAACCAGTCCTCCCACTCGGCCCATAGGGAGCGGAGGTTCTCCAGGCGCCCGACCGTCCAGGCGAGCTCGATCAGGTACACGCCGGTCGGGGGCTGGCCGGCGCGGACCTCGAGCTTGGCGACACCGCGCTCGCGCCGCTGGAACGCCCCGTACAGGCTGGGGAGGTAGGTGATGAACAGGGCGAGGAGCACCAGGCCGAGCCCGGCGGCCGTGACCCCGAGGAAGACGCCGGCGTCGGTGGGCGGGTGCGCGAACCCAAGGGTCAGCATCGAGGAGCCCGCCAGCGTGAAGGCCTCCGACGGGCTGACCTCGCCCAGCGCGAAGAACATCGCGGAGTAGCCGAGCAGCAGGAACGAGAACCAGACCGCGAGCAGGACGAGCAACGACACCGGGGCGTACAGCGCCATCACCCGGTCGCGCATCGCGTAGTCGTGCCGCTCGCTCGCCCGCAGACGGAACACGCGCCGGACGAGCACGAACACCGCTCGGGACAGGTGGGCCTGGAGCGCCCGGGGGACCAGGAAGGTCCGCACCATCGAGCGGACCATGAGCAGGACCAGGGCCAGGCCCGCGAGGAACAGGAGCACCCGGAGGACGATCACGTTCGGGCGAGCCTACCCTCACACGGCCGTTCCGCCGACCTGCGCCGCGAGAGCGGCCGGATCCGTGACGGGGAGCAGGCACGTGAAGCGCTCGCACACGTAGGCCGTGGCGCGCCCGTCCCTCTGCGGGCGGTCCCGAAGGAGCGCGACCGCGGCTCTCGAGGTCTCGTCACCGGGGGAGGACACGGCGAGGACATGGTTGGGGAGGAAGCGGTTCGTGGTGACCTCGGCGACGAGGGCCAGGGTCTCCTCCGACCCGGGGTCGCCGACGATCGCGACCTCCTTGACGGCGGACAGGTACGTGTCGAGGGCCCCGAGCGCATGCCCGAACCCCGACGGCGCCCCCGCCATCGCGTCCTGGACCAGGCGCAGCGCGCCCGCGCCCGCCGCCTCGTACGAGGCCTCGCCCGTCAGGTGGGCGAGGCGCAGCAGGACGTCGGCCGAGGCGGAGTTGCCGCTCGGTACGGCGTTGTCCGAGAGGTCCTTCTGACGGACGACGAGCCTCTTCGCGTCCCGTCCCGCCAGGAAGAAACCGCCGCGCCCCTCGTCGTGGAACAGTCGCACCAGCTCGTCCGCCAGCGCTCGCGCCTCCTCGAACCATCGGAGCTCGAAGGTCGTCTCGTACAGGACGAGGCATGCGTCCGCCATCGCCGCGTGGTCGTCTGCGAACGCAGGTCCGCCGCCCCTCCCGTTCCGCCACGATCGCAGCAGCCGCCCAGGATCGTCGCGCAGGTGAGTGAGGACGAAGTCCGCTGCGCGGACGGCGGCATCCACGTACTCGACCTCGCCGAACGCCCGCCCGGCCTCCGCCAGGGCAGCGATCGCCAGGCCGTTCCACACGGTCAGGATCTTGTCGTCGGTAGCGGGGTGGGTTCGGCCCTCGCGGATCTCGAACAGCTCGGCCCTCGCCGTCTCGAGCTCGCCGGCCAGCTCCTCGGGATCGAGCTCCATCTCCTCGGCCACCGCCTCGAGCGGCAGCGGGCGCCACAGCACGTTCGTGCCTTCCCAGTTGCCGTCCGGCGTTGCCCCGAACGCGGTCGCGACGGCCCCACCCGCGATCGCCACGAGCTCGTCCCAGGCCCAGACGAAGAACCGGCCCTCGACGCCCTCGCTGTCCGCGTCCTGGGAGGAGAAGAACGCCCCCTCGGCGTGCCGGAGCTCCCGGAGCAGGTACTCGCAGGTCTCGGTCGCCACGCGGCGGTACCGCTCGAAGCCGGTCACCTGCCACGCGTGCACGTACAGACGGACCAGCAGCGCGTTGTCGTACAGCATCTTCTCGAAGTGTGGGACGTGCCATCGCTCGTCCGTCGAGTACCGATGGAAGCCGCCGCCCACCTGGTCGTACATCCCGCCGCCGGCGATCTTGTCCAGCGTGATCGTCACCACGTCGAGCGCGTCGGGGGTCCCACGCAGGTGCATGCGCAGGCAGAACTCCAGGGTCATGGGTTGCGGGAACTTCGGCGCGCCGCCGAACCCTCCCCAGCGCGGGTCGAACGCACGCCGGAGCCCGCCGAAGGCCGTCACGAGGATCGCCTCGGTGAGCGGCTGCGTGGAGGCACCCAGGCCGGCCGACCTCTCGATCGCCTCGGTGATCCTCGAGCTCTGCTGCTCGGCCTCGGGGCGGCGGTTGTCCCACACGTCCGCGATGGCCGACAGGACCGTCCGGAAGGCGGGGAGGCCGTGGCGGGCCTCGTTCGGGTAGTAGGTGCCGGCGTAGAAGGGTTTGCCCTCCGGGGTCAGGAACGCGGTGAGGGGCCATCCGCCTCCACCGGTCATCGCCTGGACGGCGTCCATGTAGATCGCGTCCAGGTCGGGGCGCTCCTCCCGGTCGACCTTGATCGAGACGAAGTGCCGGTTCATCAGCGCGGCGGTCTCGGCGTCCTCGAAGCTCTCGCGCTCCATGACGTGGCACCAGTGACAGGCTGCGTAGCCGATCGAGAGCAGGATCGGCTTGTCCTCGGCGTGGGCCCGCTCGAGCGCCTCCTCGCCCCACGCGTACCAGTCAACCGGGTTCTCGGCGTGCTGGAGCAGGTACGGGCTCGTCTCGTTCGCGAGGCGATTCATGTCTCTCCGGCCAGTCTAGGCAGGGTGCTCAAACGCGGGGACGCCTGAGCAAGCCGGGTCTCGGAACCGGCGGCGGGGAGGATCACTCGTATCGACGCCGGCCCGGGCCCTCGGCCTCCCTGATCCCGCATGCTCAAGTTCGCCGATGGACCGGCCGATAGGTCTTCGGAGGAGGCGAGCATGAGGAAGTCGATGGCGGTCGCTCTGGTCGGAGGGATGCTGTTCGCCGCCACCCCCGCCAGCGCCCGCACCATCGTCGTGGGCCGGGATCGCACCACCGGCGACAACGTCTCTGTCAACGCCGTCGGTGACGCCCACGACCCGGAGGCGCTCTTCGTCAAGGTGAAGACGCGTCCGACGGATCAGCGAGTCCGCGTGATCTGGAACGTCTTCTGTTCCAATCCTTCCGGTTCGAGCTCTACCTCGGGCAGCTTCTACCGCCGGACGACCGTGTATGAGCGGGTGCGGATGCCGTACGCCAATCCGGACTTCTGTCGGCTCACCGCGACCGTGCAGCGTACCGTTGGAGGCGGCAGCCTCATCCTGGTGCTCCTGGCTCGCGTCTAGCCGACACCAACGCACAACCTCATCGCGATCCGGTCCACGCCGCGCAAACGGCGTTTCAGCGTCGTACCCGTGACGATCGCGGATTCATCGCAGACCAGGAACAGGCAGCACGAAGCGACCTCCTCGGCTGTCGCGGGCCCCTGGAGCAGCGTGTGCATGGTGACGTGACGGTAGGCATCTTCCGTCGTGATGCTCCACTTCTCCACGAGTGACTCCATCGAGTAGTCGCCGAGCGGCGTCACGACCCAACCCGGGCAGAGCGCGCGTTGGCCCGAACGCCGAGCGGCCCGTAATCGGCGGCCAGGGACCGCGTGAGTCCGATCATGTCGACCTCTTGGAGGTCTCGTTCGCTGCGTGCTCGGCACCGCTCATGAAGGCCGCGGTGCTCGAGACCAGCACGATCTAGCCGCCTCCGCGTTCGATGAGGGGGGGCAGCGCGGCCCGGACCAGGCGGAACTCGCCGGTGACGTTGACGTCGAGCGTCCGCTGCCACCCAGGATCGTCCAGGTCACCCACTGAGCCGAAGACCCCGGTTCCTGCGCTCGCCACCAGGACCTCAAAGCCGCCGAATGACTCCCGAGCTGCCTCGACGGCGGCCGTGATATGCCCTCCATCCGTCGTGTCACCGGCGACGCTCGGCCGACAACCTTGGCTGCCTCCGGGGCGAACCGGACGCGCCCATGCCCGCCGCGTTGGAGCCTGTCACACCAAGCAGACGCAGCCCTAGACTCAAGGAAGGCCAACGACAGCGGGTCAACACCAGCTGCGAACGATCGCTGGGCGGAGGGCGACCGCCTCTACGTCCCGAAGAAGGTCTGGTAGACCTTGATCGCGCCGGGCCCCAGGATCACGATGAACAGTGCGGGCAGGACCATGAAGATCATGGGGAACAGGAGCTTCAGCGGCACCTTCTGGGCCACTTCCTCGGCTCGCTGACGCCGCTTCTGTCGAAGCTCCGTCGACTGAGCCCGTAGCACCTTCGCGACCCCAACGCCGTACTTGTCGGCCTGGATCATCGACAGCACGAACCCATCCAGTTCCGGGACCTCGGTCCGGTCGTTGACGTGCCGAAGCGCCTCGGTCCTGCTCACGCCGATCTGCATCTCCTGGAGCATCCGGGCGATCTCCTCCGACAGCGGACCGGGAACGTTCTTGACCACCTGGGCGAGCGCGGCGTCGAAGCCGAGGCCCGCCTCGACGCTGATCGTCAGGAGGTCCATCGTGTCGGGCAGCGCCCTGCGGATCGCCTTCTGGCGCTTCGACGCGCGGGAGGCGAGGCCCGCGCTCGGGAACGTGTACCCGGTGAGCGCGAACAACACGGCGATGATCACCGAAGGCACGATGCCCTTGAACGGCAGCAACGGGGCCACCAGGAGGCCGACGACCAGGCCGACGATGCCGCCGATGATCTTGAACGCCACGATCCGCTCGGCCGTCATGGACGGGGGGTTCCCCGCCAGCTCGATCAGCCGGTTCACGCGCCCGTATAGATCTAGGGGCGTATGGCTGGTGATCGAGGAGACCACCTTCCCTGCGAAGGGGAAGACGAGCCGCTCCAGTGATGATGTCTTGAGTTGCTCCTGCCGGAGATTCGTGATGCTCTCCGGCACTGCTCCGACCTGTGTTTGCAGCACCGTCGCATACCGGCGCCGAGTGTTGAGCATCATGTCGACCACGAGACCGAGCACGAAGATCGTCAAGAATGTCCCGATGAGCGCGAGCGTGAGCCACACCTGATTGTTAAACATCGATCCTCACGATCCTTGTCATGACGAAGATTCCCGCCCCCATGAGGACCCCGCCCACGAGCAGCAGGATGCGACCGAACATGGTGGTGAACAGCGTGCTGACGTATTCGGGGTTCATGAGCGCGAGATAGATGAAGATGCCGAACGGCAGCGCGGACAGGATCGCGATCGAGAGCCGTCCTTCGGCCGACAGCACCCGTACCTGACGCTGAACGTACGCGCGCTCACGAACGGTGTTGGCCACGATGTCGAGCACCTCCGCCAGGTTTCCTCCGACCTGCCTCTGGATGTTCACGGCCATGACGGCCCACCGCATGTCCTCGCTGCCGACGCGGTCGGCCATCTCGACCATCGCGTCGTCGATCGACCGACCCAGTCGGATCTCCGCCACCACCCGATGGAACTCGCCCGCCGACGGGTCTTTGATCTCGCCGGCTACCTGGTCGAGAGCCTGGAGGAAACTGTGCCCCGCTCGAAGGGAGCTCGCCAGGATCGACAGGACGTCGGGCAGCTGCTCGCCCATCGCCTTCTGCCGCTTCTTGCGAGCGCGCACCAGCCATGCGTACGGGATCAGGCTCGCGCCGGCGGCGATTATCAGGACGAAGATGATGTTCTCCAGCAGGAGGGCTCCGAGGATGCCGCCGGCGACGGCGCACAGGACGATGAGCGCCGCGAACTCGCCGGCCTTCATGGGGAGCTCCGCCTGCTCGAGCATCGCTTCCAGTCGACCGCTGAACCCGCTCGCCGTGGCCAGCCGATCTCCCGCCTCGGCCATGCCGGCGGGTATCCACGAGCTCTCCTTGGCCTCCTCCTTCTTCCCACCTCGTCCCATCAGGGTGGCAAGGCTCCGTCGCTGCTGGCCCTTCGTCCTCGTCGACAACAGCATCACGCCGAGCAGGAACGTCGCGACGAAGGCCGCCCCCAGCACGAGTGTCAACCAGGCGTCGTTACCGAACAGGTCACTCATGTGCGGCGACCTCCATCGGTCGCGAAGACCTCGGCCGGAACCGAGATCCCCAGCTCGGCCAGGCGCTCCACGAACCTCGGGCGGAGGCCGGTTGCCCGAAGCCCCCCGCGGAACTTGCCGTTCTCGTCGAGCCCGGCGCTGTAGTCGAACAGGAACAGATCCTGGAGGCTGATGATGTCCCCCTCCATACCCACGATCTCAGTGACGTGGGTGATCCGGCGAACGCCGTCCTTCATGCGAGTCTGGTGGACGATCAGATTGAGGGCCGAGGCGACCTGTTCCCTGATCGCTCGGATCCCGAGGTCCATCCCGGCCATCAGCATCATCGTCTCCAAGCGGGACAACGCGTCGCGCGGCGAGTTCGAGTGGACGGTCGTGATCGACCCGTCGTGACCGGTGTTCATGGCCTGCATCATGTCCAGGGCCTCGCCGCCACGGACCTCGCCGACCACGATCCTGTCCGGCCGCATGCGCAGGGCGTTGCGGACCAGGTCCCGGATCGTGACCTCGCCGCGGCCTTCGATGTTCGGCGGTCGGTACTCGAGGCGCACCACGTGTGGCTGCTGGAGCCGGAGCTCCGCCGAGTCCTCGATCGTGAGGATGCGCTCGTCGTCGGGCAGGAAGGACGACAGCACGTTCAGCGTCGTCGTCTTCCCCGCGCCCGTTCCCCCGGAGACCAGGATGTTCATGCGCCCCCGGACACAGGCGTCGAGGAGCTCGACGGTCTGCCCGGTGAGGGTCCCGAACGAGATCAGGTCATCGGCGCCGTACGGGTCGGCAGAGAACTTTCGGATGGTCAGGCAGGCGCCGTCGATCGCGAGCGGTGGGATGACCGCGTTCACGCGCGAGCCGTCGGGCAGGCGCGCGTCCACGTACGGTGACGTCTCGTCGACCCGGCGACCGACCCTGGCTACGATCTTGTCGATGATCTGGCGGAGCTGGACGTCGTCGCGGAACTTGGCGCCGGTCCAGTAGATCTTCCCGGCCCGCTCGACGTAGATGGAGTCCCAGCTGTTCACCATGATCTCGGTGACGTCGGGGTCGCGTGCGAAAGGCTCGAGCGGACCCAACCCAAGGACGCTGTCCCCGATCTGACGAACGATGACGAGCTTCTCCTGTGCGGACAGGGCCGACTCCTCCTCGTCCAACAGCTCTCGAAGGTGCTGTTGGACGAGGCCCTCGAGCTGGCTGTCGGAGAGCGCGGCGTCGTAGAGCCGCGGCCCGAGCGTCTCCACCAGCCGCTCCTGGATCCGGTTCCGCGTCTCGGCGATCCGGGTCTGGGCGACCTGGTCGTTCGGTGTTGCATTGGCAAGTCGATCTGCGAGCGACATGTCGTTGTCCTCCTACCGCTTGAAGAGGCGGCGCTTCCCGACCGAGGGCATCGGCGTGAGCTCGCCGCCCTCCTCGGCCGAGGGTGCACCGATGAACCGTGAGGCGAACCGGAAGATGCTGTCGGCGACCTCGGAGTCTGGCTCCTCCAAGACGACGGGCCGCCCCTTGTTCAGGCAGGTTGGCACGAGACGGCTGGACGGGATCAGGGTGTCCACCTGGAGCTTCATGACCCGCTCCACGTCCTTGGGATCCAGGCCGACCCGGCTGTCTGCTCGATTCAGGACTACTCGGAACCGTTCGCGTGGCACACCGATCGTGAGCAGGGTATCGAGCGCCTTCGAGAGGTGTTTGACCCCCACGACGTCCAGCATCGTTATGAGGCAGATCGCGTCCGACAGGTCGAAACAGGCCAGGGCGAGGTCCGTGTAGGCCGCTGATGCGTCGACCACGACGAACGGGAAGTTCTCGCGCAGGGTCCGTAGGTACTTGCCGACGGCCTCTCCGCCCGGCGGTGGCGCGGAAGGATCGGGCACCGCACCGAAGCCCCACAGGTGCTCGTCCAGCTTCGTGCCGTTCGCGAACACGACCTCGCGGTCGACCTTCTCACCGAGGGCGAGCAGGTCCGACATCTCCTTGGCCGGCTCGCGCCCGAAGTAGGAGAAGACGTCCCCCATGTTGACGTCGAGATCGACCACCGCGGTCTCCTGCTTGGAGATGCCGGCCAGCGCGGCGGCCAGGTTCGTGGTCAGGAAGGTCTTCCCCACGCCGCCCTTGGAGGCGAACACCGAGATGATCGAGCCACGGTGCTTGGTCGTGGCGGCCTTCTGCCCTCGCGCGGTACTGACGTTCTCGGCCCACAGGATGGCCCGCTCCACGGCATCGCGAAGCTCCTCGCTCCCGCGGGTCAGGTCCACCACGTCCCGGATCCCGGCTCGCATCGCGGCGGGAAGCAGTCCGTTCCCGGACTTGTCCCTGACGACGACGACCGCGGTCATCGGGGCGACCCGGCCCACGAACTCGGCCAGGCCGAGCGCGTCGGGCTCCCTCACCTCTGGGGACACGACGAGGACGTGGGCCGAGTGATCGCTGTCCCCGAGGATCTCCTCCGCCGCGACGACGCTCTGCACCCAGCCGACCGCGTCGTCCTCGACTTCCAGCGACCGAGCGAGCGCCGCCCGGAACGACTGGGGCGTCCCCACCGCGATGACTTGTTGCTGGATCACTTCACTACCTGGGCGAACGTGATCGGCTCCATGGGCTGGCCATTCGCGTCCGGCGGCAGGAGGCCGAACCACACGGTCCCCGACTCCACCGAGAAGACGAAGTGCTGCGCGTCCTCGGGCGTGAGAGCAACGGTGACGGTCAGCGTGCCGGGAAGCTGCTCGCTGCTCGTCGAGCCCTCGCCGCCGCCGAACGTGGTGCTCGTGGGCGGACGGAACACGGCCAACAGCTCGGCCGTGGGAACGAGGACAACGGTGGTGACCTCTTTCTTCGAGCCCGAGGCATTGGCCGGAGCATCCTTGAAGGTCGAGTAGATCGTCACGTGGTCGCCGGAGTTGATCGCGCCGGCGACTCCCCGTGGAGTGTCCAGAGACACGGTGATCGCCTCCATGCCGTCCGGGATGGCCAGAGCCCCACCCGGCACGTCCCCTGAGATGCGAGCGGTCGGGATCTGCTCGCCGGCCAGGATGGCCTCGACGTTGCTCTTGCCCGCCAGCTGGTCGACCGAGGTGACGGCGCCGCTGACGACGACGTCCGCAGGGACCTGGACGATCTTGAACTGGTCGTCCTTGATCATCTGGTCCAGGTCGGACCTGGCCGGGAGGTCCACCTTGGAGACGACGACCTGAACCATCGTCCCACCGGTGTTCGCCTGATCCTTGACGCCTCGGGAGTACATGAACACTCCCGCGGTCGCCAGCGTCGCCAGGATCAGTGCGAGGAACACGACGAGCCCTCTACCCTTCATGACAGATCCCCCTATGTCTTGTCGTTCAGGTCTCTTCTTTCGGCCGCCGAACGGCCGAGGTTTAGTCCTTCAGGTCTTTTCGGTCGCCGAACGGCCGGGGTTTAGCCCACGAGCCGAACTGTTGGCGAGCCGTTGGTCGGGTTCTGATCGGCAGGGACGACCGTCAGCTCGATGCAGAACTCATCTCCCAGGCCTTTCTTGATGCTTCCGAACCCGCACTCGTCCTGCAGGCCTGCCTTCTTGATGTCGTTCCCCTTCCACAGGTTCTCGAGGTAGAAGCCCTGGAACCTGATGACCGGGAAGGACGCGGCCGGATTGCCGTACGTGGGCCAGCACCCTTCCGCGGGGCAGGGACCGCTCGCGGGCGCCACCACCGGAAAGGAGACGACCGGCCTGGGCACCATGGTGCCGACCGCGCTGATCCAATCCTGGATCGCGTGCTGAGCAGAAGCGTTGTCACCGGGCTTGGCGCACACCCAGACCGGGATGTTCCACAGGGTCGGATTGAATGTGCCCGACCCCCCGACTCCGCCCATCTGCCCGATGTAGTTGTTCAAGTCGTTCGCGCCGCCGGTCGACGGGCACGACGTCGGGGGGTTGGGCTCGCCCTGGACCGGCCAGCCCTCGGGGAAGTTGAGCCATCCATACTGCGAGTTCGGGTCCTGGGAGTACCCCACGTAGCAGTGCGAGCCCGACCCGCCGTTGAGGCATTCGTCCACCTTGAGTGCATCCACCTTGAGCGGAGCGGGACCCGACAGCTGTAGGGTCCACTCAGCGGTTGCGGAGGCCACGACGGTTCCGCCGTCGAAGCCGAAGATCTGCGCGAAGAAGTATTCCTGGGGAACGCTGACCGTGACCGTGACCGTGTTCTTGCCGTCCGGGTCCGGGTTCCCGGCTCCGCTGCAGACCGCTGGGTCGGGATCGATCTGGAGGCCGGTGACCGTGGCCGCGTCGTTGTTGTCGGCGGCGAGCTCGCCGGCGGCCGCCATCGCGCTGGCTTCCCCATGGGCAAGGCCGCATTCCCTCGCGGCCGCCAGGGCGCCGGCGTCGGCGGCGTTGACCATGTTCCGCTTGATGGCCACGCCGCGGCCGAGGTCGAACGTCAGTACGGCCATCCCGATCAGGACGATCAGGGAGATCGCCACCATCATCAGGACCGCGCCTTGCTCCTCGTCGCGCAGTCGCGCCAGGCTGAATCTCCTCACTCGCATCGGAACACCGCCTTGATGGTCGGGGTCACGGTCACGTCATTCCAGAACGGGATGTTGATGTTGAGCGATTGCTCCCACGAGACCTGCACGTCCTCGCCTTGGTCGGCGTCGGTGCACCCCGCCGGGGCGTTGCTCCCGTTGATCTGGACGGAGGCGTTTGCATCCGGCTGGTAAGGCTCGGCGGCCTGGTCGATCGACGGCTGGATCTCGCAGTCGCTGAACTCCGTGGCCTGCACCGCGGCGCACCGAGCGCCCTCCCTGGCTGCGCCCTGGAACACCTGATACTGGCTCCACACCCGCCCGAACTCGAGGACCCCGAACAGGAGCAGAGCAAGAACCGGCAGGATGAGGGCGAACTCGACCGCCGCCACTCCCTCCTCCCGCGAGATGCGACCCCTGATGAACGTCATATCGCGAACCTTCCTCCGCATTCACTTGGTGACCGACTTCTGTCGGCCCCTCACTCTCCCCGACCTCGAGAGTGAGCGGCCGACGAGGCCGCTCTTCGATGTGCTGACTTACGGGGCCGGGGTCTGGACACCGCCAAGGGTGTCTGCGCCCGACTGGAACACGTTGGCGATCGCAACGCCGAGAGCGATGGCCGCGGCGATGATCGCGAGCGCGATCAGAACGAGCAGGAGCGCGTACTCCGTCGCGACCGCACCATCCTCCCGCCTCAGCTTGCCGCGCAGGTCCGCCACCAGCGTCTGCGCCCCAATGTAGAGTGCGAGGAACATCCGTTCACCTCCTTCCGCTTAAGAACCTGGCGCCGAATGTCTCTGCGCCGCATGTCTCTTGCTGCCTTATCGGTAAGGTAGGGGACGCGCTTGAGGCCTCGATATCCCGGCTTCCACTGGCTCCGCGTATGAAGTTCTACGTACGACGGAGATAGGCGCTTCGGTCACCCGGTGGTGTCCGATCGGGTTTACGGATGGCCCGCCTAACATCCGGGATCGCTTCTTCCGCACCGATCGGTGAGGTCATCGCGTTCCCATCTCCTGACCGCCGACGGCGAGCTCTCGTGCATCCGCCCGTGTCGATGACGCTCGCCTCGACCCGAAGGATCGATTCGGTTCGAGCGCTAAGGTTCTCGGCCTTCGTCGCCGAATGATGTAGGCGAGGAGGGAAGATCATGGGCGTCGTCCGTAAATCATCCGGGACGGTCATGGCGTACGACCCCGCGGCGCGATGGAGCGCGCGCGCCTGGGCCCTGGTCGCCTATCTCGCGGTCCTGTCTGTCGTGGCGGGCATCGTGGTCTTCGCCGTTCGGTACCAGCCCCTTACCGCCGCGAACTTCGCATCCGGACCGGTGACGAGCTCCGGCGCGAACGTGGTCCGGGTGGGATATGCCAACGGCGGGACGTTCTCCTTCGGCTTCCTG